>Ga0116143_10000166_pt1 | contig 91826 bp, 76 predicted proteins | sample AD_UKC034_MetaG_FD_89745 | JGI IMG/M metagenome (GOLD analysis project Ga0116143, IMG submission 89745) | Active sludge microbial communities of municipal wastewater-treating anaerobic digesters from USA - AD_UKC034_MetaG | ecosystem: Engineered > Bioreactor > Anaerobic > Digestate | place: USA... | reverse complement strand
CGTATCCAGATCATTAGCTATTAAGAGGTCAACTTTTCTAAACAAGAGAAAAATGAACAAACGGACATTGTATGCTGCATAGAAGAGTGGCCCTTTCTCAAATAGCAATTTGAAGCGATGAGTCCGGTATTCCCGCTTCGTCAATGGTAAACTAGATTTGGTAACCCTACCGACGAGTGTGACTTTCAGGCCTTTGCGGCTTAATGTTTGTGAACAGCGGTGAACCCTTTGATCGGTTACCAGGTCACTGATAACAGATACGTATACTATTTTCTGCGAATCAGTCATGGAATGAGTGAACGGCAAGTAAGTCAAAAAATTTCAGAACCTCCATATTCCACGTCATTTGCCTGACTTGGAGCAAATTTGTAAATTTGAAGCACTAAAACTTTAGATAAATGAAAAAACAAAGTTATTCTAATCACAGAAAGTTAAACTGGCTTTTTTACGGTTTTTTTCTGTTTTTGCTCATCGCCAATTTAGGCGGAGCTTTCATCTACTTTAACATGGCTCTCGAGGCCGGAAATACTCTTTACCCTTCTACGCTGTTGCTTAGTACAAGTTTGTGTATGCTCATCATGTTTGCTTTTTTGCGACAGTTCAGCTTACGACTGCAGGAGCGCATCATAAGGAATGAAGAGAATTTAAGACATTTCGTTTTGAGTGGCAAATTATTAGACTCCAGGATCAGGACAAAGCAGGTTGCTGCCTTAAGGTATGCACCGGATGGTGAGCTACTCGAACTTGCAAAAGATGCAGCGGAGAATCAAAGTTCTGTAGAAGAAATTAAAAAATCAATCGGACGGTGGCGAGGTGACTATCATCAACTTTAAAACTACTGATATTTATCATGGTAATACCATCAGGAATTCATAATTTAGAAAACCAAAAAGCAAGGAGATAGATGCAAAACATGAACGAGAAAGAGCTTGAAGAAAAGTTTAATCTTAGGATTGACAATGGCGAGATAATAGAACCTAAAGACTGGATGCCTGATCGTTATCGCAAGCAGCTCATTCGGATCATGAGCCAGCATGCCCACTCCGAAATTGTAGGCATGTTACCGGAAGGCAATTGGATTACGCGAGCTCCGAGTTTAAAAAGAAAAGCGGTTCTGCTTGCCAAGGTGCAAGATGAAGCCGGTCATGGTTTATACATCTACAGCGGAACAGAAACCCTTGGTGTCAGTCGTGATGAGCTTGTTGCAGATTTACTGAGTGGTAAAGCGAAGTACTCGAGCATCTTTAATTATCCTACTCTTTCCTGGGCTGATATGGGTGCTATCGGATGGTTGGTTGATGGTGCAGCTATTATCAATCAAACAGCATTGGCAAAATGTTCTTACGGTCCTTATGCCCGTGCAATGATCAGAATTTGTAAGGAAGAAAACTTTCATCACAAGCAAGGCTATGAAATATTGGCCACGTTAATGAGTGGCACCGACGAGCAAAAAGCCATGGCCCAGGATGCAGTGAATCGTTTTTGGTGGCCATCATTAATGATGTTTGGTCCATCTGACAAGGACTCACCAAATACTGCCGAGCTAATGCAATGGAAAATAAAAAAATACACAAACGATGATCTCCGTCAAAGATTCATCGACAGAACCGTTCCTCAGGCTGAAAATATAGGTCTTACACTTCCTGATGAAAAGATAAAATGGAATGCAGAGACGATGCATTATTCTTCAGGTGAAATTAATTGGGATGAGTTTTACAATGTCATTGGCGGCAATGGAATTTGCAACCGCGAAAGACTAAAAGCAAGAAAGGATGCACATGATAAAGGTGCATGGGTAAGAGAAGCTGCGAATGCATATGCAATGAAAAAAGCCGGAAAAGCTGTTGCAGCCTAATTCAATTAATAAATTATTACTCCTATGATCAAGAACGAATGGCCGTTGTGGGAAGTGTTCACTCAAAAAAGAAGTGGAGCACCTTTTGAACATGCCGGAAGTGTACATGCTCCAGACAAGGAAATGGCACTTCAAAATGCACGTGATGTTTATTCAAGAAGAAATGAGGCTACCTGTCTTTGGGTGGTATTATCAGAAAATATCACTTCAAGTTCTCCGGAAGATACAGGTCCTTTCTTTGAACCTTCGAATGATAAAATGTATCGCCACCCTAATTTTTACAAGACACCCGGAGCGAACTTTGACTGATCACTTAATATTTGAATTAAGTAATCCTAAAAAAAACTCTAATGAATTCTACAATAAAATCTGCTTTGTTCGAATACACACTTCGCTTAGGCGATAGCCCTTTAATCCTCGGACAAAGATTAGGAGAATGGTGTGGGCATGGACCTATCCTGGAGGAGGATATAGCCCTCACAAATATTTCGCTTGATCTCATTGGTCAGGCCAGGGCTTTTCTTAGTTATGCAGGAGAACTTGAAGGAAAAGGCAGAACTGAGGATGATCTTGCATATTTGAGGGATGAAAGAGAATTCAGAAATCTATTAATAACCGAACAGGCCAACGGCGATTTTGCACAAACACTGCTACGTCAGTTTTTCATCAGCGCTTTCCATTACTATTTCTACGCTGAACTTAAAAAGAGCAAGGATAAAACACTTGCTGCACTGGCAGAAAAATCTTGGAAAGAAGTTGCTTATCACCTTCGGCATAGTTCAGAATGGGTCATCCGATTTGGTGATGGCACAGAAGAAAGCAAAAGGAGATTAGAGGATGCTATTGATGAACTCTGGAGATATACCGGAGACATGTTCGACATGGACGAAACGGACAGGGTGCTGATCGCTGAAGGACTTGTCCCGGATCTTTCCCCGATCCGAAAACTCTGGGAAAAGAAGATCGCTGAGGTCTTTGAAACTGCCACGGTAAGCGTTCCTGAAAATGTGTTCATGATGAGTGGTTCACGTAAAGGCAAACACACCGAAAATCTCGGGCATTTACTTGCAGAAATGCAATACCTGCACCGGGCTCACCCGGGCGTGAGTTGGTAAAATGAAAATATTTCTACTATGATTAAAAAGGAAACGGTCTGGTCTATCCTCGAGGAAATTCCTGATCCGGAAATTCCTGTTATCAGCATAGTCGAGCTAGGCATAACCCGTGATGTGCATATAGACGGAGACAGTGTCACTGTTGATATTACACCCACTTATAGCGGATGTCCGGCGATGGGTGTTATAGAAAAAGATATCATCGGGAAACTGAAAGCTGCCGGCGTCGAAAACCCAAAAATAAAAGTGGTTTATTCTCCGGTATGGACAACTGACTGGCTCAATGATGAAGCAAAAGAAAAACTTCGAAAGTATGGAATTGCTCCACCGGAAAAAGCCAGTCATGATAAATCTCTCCTTACCGGAAAGCCCAAAATAATTGCATGTCCGTATTGCGGTTCCGGGAAAACTAAGCTAATCAGCCAGTTTGGATCAACAGCATGCAAAGCACTTTACAAATGCGAAAATTGTCTTGAACCATTTGACTATTTTAAATGTCACTAGAATTGAAAGACAATTAATAACAAATCAACAGCTATGGAAAAGACATTTATTCTAAGCGTTATTGAAAAAGGCATCATGCAGATACGCCTAAACCGTCCTGATAAATTCAATAGTTTTAACAGGGAGATGGCCATGCAGTTGCAGGAAGCTCTTGATACAGCAGCAACAGATACTACGGTTCGTGCCGTTTATTTAACCGCTAATGGGAAAGCTTTTTGTGCCGGACAAGATCTTTCTGAAGCCATAAATCCGGATGGCCCAGGTATAAAAAGAATAGTCGATGAGCATTACAATCCGATTATTCGTCGGATCCGACATTTACAGAAACCTGTTGTTTGTGCCGTAAATGGTGTTGCTGCAGGAGCCGGAGCTAATATTGCACTTGCTTGTGATGTTGTTCTCGCAGGTTTAAGCGCCTCATTCATTCAGGCATTCAGTAAGATCGGATTGATACCTGATAGTGGTGGTACCTTTTTTCTACCCAGACTCGTAGGTTTTCAGCGAGCATCTGCTTTGATGATGCTCGGAGACAAAGTCAGTGCTACGGAAGCTGCGGAAATGGGTATGATATATAAAGTATTTGATGATGATAAGCTTGAAGTTGAGGCCTTCTCTTTAGCAACAACTCTATCTACTATGCCAACCCGAGGGATTGCACTCACAAAAATGCTATTGAACAGTTCATTGAACAATGCTTTAGATGAACAGTTGAAAGAAGAAGAAAGGTTGCAGTCTGAGGCCGGTGAAACTTACGATTATAAGGAAGGCGTTCAGGCATTTCTTGAAAAAAGAAAACCGGTATTTAAAGGAGAGTGATTAAGAAAATGATCCTTTAATTGAACCGTCTCTGACCAGCCGTTGCCGGACGATTTGCACGACTCTGAGGTCGCCCGCTTTGTCCGGTTTTGTTCCTTTTGGAAGCGTGACTATGATGTGCCTTTTCTTTTTTTGGAGGAGAAGTGAATACCTGCATAGGATATGGATGGTCTTCAACAACAGGTATGTCACGGCTTATCAATTTACGAATATCTTTCAGGTAATCTTGTTCTTCGACATCACAAAAAGATAAAGCAATACCACTTGCACCCGCCCTACCCGTTCGACCAATTCTGTGAACATAAGTTTCCGGAATATTCGGGAGTTCATAATTGATAACATGAGATAGATCATCAATGTCAATTCCTCTGGCAGCAATATCTGTTGCTACTAATACTCTTGTCTTTCTGTCCTTAAAATTATTGAGTGCACGCTGCCGTGCATTTTGTGATTTGTTACCGTGAATTGCTTCTGCTTCTATGCCGGCCTTTTTAAGATCTTTAGCAACTCTGTCGGCACCATGCTTTGTTCTGGTAAACACCAACACTGATGTGACTTTATCATTCTTCAGAATAAAGTTCAGCAAAGGCTTTTTGTTAGTCTTATCCACAAAATAAACTGCCTGTTGAATTGTATTAGCAGTAGAAGATACGGGGGTAACTTCAACCTTTACAGGCTTGGTTAGAATGGTGTTTGCAAGCTTCACGATCTCGGGTGGCATTGTAGCTGAGAAGAATAAAGTTTGTCGTTTTATCGGAAGCTTTTGGATGATCTTTTTTACATCATGAATAAAACCCATATCAAGCATACGATCGGCTTCATCCAGGACAAAAAACTTGATATCGTTCAGATGAACGAACTTTTGATTCATCAGATCCAACAACCTTCCCGGCGTGGCGACGAGAATATCAACTCCTGCACGAAGAGCATCAGTTTGTGATTTCTGAGGAACGCCACCAAATATGACTCTGTTTCGCAATGGCAGGTTTTTACCATATGCCGTGAAACTTTCGCCAATTTGAAGGGCGAGTTCTCTTGTAGGTGTAAGAATGAGGGCCTTTATAATTTTCTTGCTTGTTGTACCGGTATTTTGCTCATGGAGCAATTGGAGGATCGGAATTGCGAACGCTGCTGTTTTACCTGTTCCTGTTTGAGCACAGCCCAAAAGGTCTTTATGTTCAAGAATTATAGGAATAGTTTGTGCCTGAATGGGTGTAGGAGTTGTATAACCTTCCGTTTTTAACGCGTTTCGGATTGGATCTATTAGATCGAGTTTATCGAATGACATGTGTTTAAAATAAATATTGTGGGGATTCGTCGCGGATAATTTAATAAATAGAGAAAAGTCTCATAGCGAACGATGTGCAAAGTTACAAAAATCCCCGGGGTATATTGGTAAAGAGTAAAAATAAAAAAGCCCCACATTTGTAGGGCTTTAATGATCTTTTTGGATGATTACTTAACTTTTGAAGAAAGTTCAGCACCAGCCTTGAATTTTGCTACTTTCTTAGCAGCAATCTTGATCGGCTTACCTGTTTGCGGGTTGCGACCATTACGAGCAGCACGTTTTGCTACAGAGAAAGTACCGAAACCTACAAGAGCAACACGCTCACCCTTTTTAAGAGTTTTTGAAGTAACAGTCATGAATGCTTCCAATGCGCGACCTGCATCTGCTTTTGTGATCTTTGCTTCTGATGCCATAGCATCAATCAATTCAGCTTTGTTCATTGCTTATTGTTTTTAGTAATTGGTTTAAATGACAGGATCAAAAGTAAGTTTGGAACTAAGCCAATGCAAGTTTCTGAGGTTCAAAAGACTGGATTTGTTGATAAGTAATAGGGTTTGTTGAAAACTTTAAACCGGAATCCGCTACTGTAGCTGCTTAACAGAGGAATGTATACATGAAAAAAAATGAAAGACGAAATAATTTGATTTGTCGGCAAGCTAGAGCATTGCAGGGATTAGAACACTTCGATCCAATATAATAAATATTTTTTTTCTAATTTGAGATAATTTAGTTTGCTATCCGATCGTTCCCTTATCTTTGCTAGATAATAACAGAAATGGAAAATTTTATAGTCTCCGCCCGGAAATACCGCCCGGTAACATTTGACACAGTAGTTGGACAACCATCTATTACAACAACATTAAAAAATGCCATTCGCACCAATCACCTGGCGCAAGCCTACTTATTTACAGGTCCGCGTGGTGTCGGCAAAACCACTACGGCAAGAATTCTTTCAAAGACTATCAATTGCGAAGCGATCACCGAAGCTGTTGAAGCTTGTAATATTTGTCCATCTTGTATTGCATTTAATGAAGGGCGTTCTCTGAATATATATGAACTAGATGCTGCATCAAATAATGGTGTAGATGAAATTCGCGGGCTTGTTGACCAGGTAAGGTATGCACCTCAGCTGGGAAAATATAAAGTGTACATCATTGACGAGGTTCACATGCTCAGCACTGCAGCCTTTAATGCCTTTTTAAAAACATTAGAAGAACCGCCGGCACACGCAATTTTTATTCTTGCAACTACTGAGAAACAAAAAATCATACCAACCATACTTTCGCGCTGTCAGATTTTTGACTTCAACAGGATAAAGATTGAAGACATCGCTGATCATCTGGCGAGTATCGCTAAAAAAGAAAATGTCGATGCAGAAGAGGATGCATTGCATATCATAGCTCAAAAAGCAGACGGAGCTCTCAGGGATGCATTAAGTATGTTTGATCAACTTGTGAGTTTCGCCGGAGAAAAGCTTAGCTACAAACAAGTCATTGAGAATCTAAACATACTTGATTACGATTACTATTTCAGACTGACTGAAGAGTTACATTCAGGAAATATCCCGGCATCTTTAATTACGTTCAACGAAATTATTAGCAAGGGATTTGATGGTCATAATTTCATCAATGGATTAAGTAGTCATTTTCGCGACTTGCTTGTTTGCCTTGATGAAGAGACACTAAGCCTGCTTGAAGTTAGTCCATCTATCAGAGAGAAATACAAGGTACAATCGCGATTGTGCAGCCTCTTATGGCTTCTCAAAGCATTGGAGATTACCAATGAAGCTGACTATAAGTATAAAGCTTCGAAACATCAGCGATTGCATGTTGAATTGGCCCTCATGAGACTTTGTTTATTAAATGAGGCTCATGAAAGTCATTCAGAGATAACAAAAAAAAAAGTTGAACTAAATACAGTTCTATCTCCGGTCACACATACAATTCCAGGACCGGAGAAAGCGAAGCCGCCGGTTACATCAAAGTCTAAGGCTGAGCTTGCTGAAGAACCAAAAAAAGAAAAAACAAAAGCTGAATCTCCTGCTGTTCCGGTGGAAAGGAAAAATAGTGGTGCTGCAGTTGGCAGAAAAACCATTTCGATTACCGGAGCTCTCAATTTAAAACAAGAAGAGAAAATTCCTGAACAGATCATCGAGGCAAATCCGGATCTAAACAAAGCTTTTTCTGAGGGTGAATTAAAAAATGCCTGGGATGAATACTCCGCCCTGCTTCAGTCACAAGGTAGACTGACCCTGCATGCTGCTTTGATAAAAAGGAAAGCCGTACCAGGTAAGAACTTTAACGTTCATTTTAAAGTTGACAGTGCTGCAGTTGAAAAGGACCTCAATGAGATCAAACCGGATATGTTGGCATTCCTAAGAAAAAAGCTTTCAAACTACTCCTTGCAAATTGAAGTGGAAGTTGTACTTGGCGATGAAAGTGGGACTGTCCCATACACACCTTCTGAAAAGTTTAAAAAGCTTGCAGAAAAAAATCCCTTACTCAATGATTTAAAAAATCAGTTTGACCTGGAAATCGAGTATTGAAGGAAATAAAAATGAAGAATAAATTTCAGTTTTGCTTTGAATAAATTCCTGTTTTTTTTGGTGAGAAATGAGCACATTTTCCACATCATGATCGCATCTGAAGTTTTAAAAAATAATTAATTGGACATTCGCTTTTAACAATAGGCTATATAGTTGTTTTTCAATACTTTACGATTATTTTTCGGTTTATTTCTTTGTCTGTAAATAATAGCTGAAAGGGTCGAAAAACCTTGCTTAAAAGGATGCTATTTTGTATATTTACATGCTAGGCGAGCTGATAAAAACTTATCAGCTTTTTTAGAATCCGGGGGTGAAAAATCGCCAAAGGATTGGGGGGTCAATCAGGGGGAAAATAAATTAAAGAATGAGTGAATTGACAAAAGACCAGGTGGAAAAATCCGAAGACATCACAACGCCAAACACGAATAACACAACGCAAGAATATTCTGCTGACAGTATACAGGTATTAGAAGGTCTCGAAGCCGTTCGAAAGAGACCTGCAATGTACATCGGAGATATTGGCGTTAAAGGACTACATCACTTGGTTTATGAAGTGGTGGACAATTCCATCGACGAAGCACTAGCGGGACATTGTAAAAATATTGATGTCTTTATAAACGCTGACAATAGTATCACCGTGAAGGATGATGGCCGCGGTATTCCTACAGGTATTCATCCAAAGGAAAAGAGAAGTGCTCTTGAAGTTGTAATGACGGTACTTCATGCCGGAGGAAAGTTTGACAAGGATTCGTACAAGGTATCCGGTGGACTTCATGGTGTGGGTGTATCTTGTGTGAATGCTTTATCTTCTCATCTGAAGGTTGAAGTACATGGTAACGGGAAAAAGCATATCCAGGAATATTCTTGTGGTAAACCATTATATCCTGTAAAACTAGACGGTGAAACCACACGTCGTGGGACAGACGTAACTTTTCTGCCCGACAGTAGCATCTTCACTTCTGTAGTCTATCACTACGATACTCTTGCAACCCGATTAAGGGAGCTGGCCTTCCTCAATAAAGGAATCAGATTAAATATCACTGACCTTAGAGAAGTTGATAGTGAAGGAAAAAATCCTCACGATTCATTTTTTAGCTTAGGAGGGTTAAAGGAATTTGTAACTTTTCTTGATGCAAATCGTGAGCGTTTGATTCCTGATCCTATTTACATGGAAGGAGAACGCGGCGGAATTCCGGTTGAAGTTGCCATGCAGTACAATACTTCCTTCAATGAGAATATTCATTCATATGTAAATAATATAAATACTCACGAAGGTGGAACACATCTTGCCGGGTTCAGAAGAGCTCTTACGCGGACATTGAAATCTTATGCGGAAAAATCCGGCTTCCTGGAGAAATTAAAATTTGAAATCAGCGGTGATGATTTCAGAGAAGGAATGACGGCTATTATTTCCGTTAAAGTAGCAGAGCCTCAGTTTGAAGGGCAGACCAAAACAAAACTTGGAAATAGCGAAGTGATGGGCGCAGTTGATCAAGCTGTAAGTGAAATGCTACAAAATTATCTTGAAGAGCATCCACGTGAAGCCAGGCAGATCGTAGATAAGGTAATTTTAGCAGCTACTGCCAGACATGCAGCCCGTAAAGCCCGTGAATTAGTTCAACGTAAGAATGTATTATCAGGCAGCGGATTGCCGGGAAAACTTTCAGATTGTTCCGATAACTCACCTGATGCATGTGAATTGTTCCTTGTTGAGGGAGACTCTGCCGGTGGAACAGCCAAACAAGGTCGAAACAGAAGGTTTCAAGCTATTCTCCCGCTTCGGGGAAAAATCCTGAACGTGGAGAAAGCTATGGAATATCGCATATATGATAATGAAGAGATCAGAAATATCTTTACTGCCATGGGCGTTTTCCGTGATGAGAGTAAAGAAGGTCGTCCACTCAATATGGATAAGATCCGTTATCATAAAATTGTCATCATGTGTGATGCTGATGTAGACGGAAGCCATATTACTACCTTAATCTTGACATTCTTTTTCCGTCACATGAAAGAAATGATTGAAGAAGGCTACTTGTATATCGCTACTCCTCCACTCTACTTACTTAAAAAAGGAAAAGAACAACAATACGCCTGGAATGACGAAGAGCGGTTGGCTGCTATTAAGCGAATAGCAGGAGAAGGAAAAGAGGAAAGTGTGCATGTTCAGCGTTACAAGGGACTTGGAGAAATGAACGCTGAGCAGCTTTGGGAAACTACTATGAATCCTGAATCGAGAACCCTGAGAAAGGTAACTATTGAAAGTGCAGCTGAAGCAGATAGAATTTTTTCTATGCTCATGGGCGATGATGTACCACCACGCAGAGAGTTCATCGAGAAAAATGCTAAGTATGCGAAAATCGATGCTTAAAGCATACGCACCAAAAAAAAGACAGGCAAATTAATTTGTCTGTCTTTTTTTTTGATCAATACTCAAGTTCTTTTATTGCCATCCAGGTCATGAGACCCATACCGGTTTCCAGAGCACTTTCATCAATATCAAATGTTGATGTGTGCACCGGTGACGTTATTCCCAGTTCCTCATTTCGAACGCCCAAACGGTAAAAGCAAGCCGGCGCTTCATGAGAATAAAAGGCGAAATCTTCTGCAGCCATCCAAATTTCCAACTCCTCAACATTCTCTTTGCCTAAATACTCTTCAGTAAAGGAGCGAACTCTGTCTGTTAATTTTTCATCATTCACTAAAAAGGGATATCCCCGGACAATATTAAACTCACAAGAAGCACCCATACTTTCAGCTATGCCTTCGGCCATTTTTTTCATCTTTTTATGTGCTTCATCACGCCACTTTTCATCGAGTGTTCGAAATGTTCCTTCCAGAGTAACTACATCCGGGATGACATTCGTGGCACCATTAGCAATTACTTTACCGAATGACAAAACTGATGGCAGCGATGGCTTGGCGATACGACTGACGATTTGTTGCAATGAAACGAGTATCTGAGCGGTTATCAATACGGGATCAATTCCCAAATGCGGCATTGCACCATGCCCCCCCTTGCCTTTCACCGTAACATAAATCTCATCAGTGCTTGCCATATACAAACCTTTGCGGATACCGATCTTCCCTGCTTTGATCTGAGGCATTACATGTTGGCCAATAACAGAAACAGGTTCAGGGTTTTTAAGTACGCCTTCTTTGATCATCATTGAGGCACCTCCGGGAAGTTTCTCCTCTCCGGGTTGAAAAATAAGTTTGACCGTTCCTTCAAAGTCATTCTTAATCTCATTTAAAATTCTGGCGACACCTAGCAATGAAGATGTGTGTACATCATGGCCACATGCATGCATTACACCATTTACCTGAGATGTATACTCAGTATTATTAGTCTCCTGTATGGGCAAAGCATCCATATCAGCTCGTAAGGCAATTACTTTCTTAGCGGGATTCTTTCCTTCTACAATCGCAACAAGTCCGGTGTTTGCAAGCTTTCTGACATTCATAATTCCGAATGAATGTAGCTTCTCTTCAACGTACTTCTGAGTATTAAACTCTTTGAAAGATAGCTCAGGGTTTCGGTGAAGATGTCTTCGATAGTTGACAACCTCCTGATAATATTTTCCGGCAAGAGATTTTATTTTTTCCTTCATCATAAAGCACAATTTATTTGTGGGATAAAACTTTTCCACCAATCCCTATCCATACATCGTTTTCCTATATACCAGATTTTAAATAAGTCCATTTAAAAATCAAGACCAAGGGAGAAGTAAAATTTATAGGGTTGAATCGTTCTGTTCTCTACGCCCCAGGCCCAGTCAGCTCTGATGAAATAGCCCAAAAGTCTGCTCCTCAAACCAAATCCAAAACCTCCAACGATAGGTTCATTCTGACTTATCAAAGTAATAACAAAGGGTTGCTGCGATATTGTTGAATTATTCAGCGCATTTGACGAATCATAGGGAGAAGAACCGTTCCAGGCTGTGCCTATGTCTCCAAAGCCTACAACCTGAAAGTTCCTCACAAAATCAGATTTAATGGGACGGTTCAACAAGTATTTGAAAACAGGTATTCTAAGCTCACTATTGATTAAAGCAAAAGAATTTCCATTGCGGATATTTTGATCAAAGCCCCTAAGATTGGAGGCTAATGCCTGGAAGTAATAATTTTGCGTATAGTCAATAGGTGTTTCCTGATTGAACTTAGGCACAAGCCAATTATCCGTTGCACCCATGTAATAAATCAGCTTTTCCTGGCCGAAAGAAGTTCCACCTGCAATTCGGTTTGCCCAGATAATCTCCCTATGAATTTTCTCATAGTGGCGTATATCTGACCCAATGATGAACATTCCCGAATTACCAATATCAGCTTGTTTATAATACTCTGCAAAAACCTTACCTCTGGTACCATTAAATAAATTGACACCTGTGTTCAGAGTATTATCGAATACGTACTCAACTTTTCCGTTCACCCAGTGCAGGTAGTCTTCAGGAATTATTAATGATTGAAAGTCTGTAGAAAGTATTGTAAGTCGATCGTTTCGGTAGGCGACTGAAGCTCTTACACTTGAAACATCCGTGAATGGCCACTTGCCATTAAAGCGCAATTCGTGTGAATGCAATTTAGCACCAAACTCAGGTAAAAGAAGTGCCTGTCTGTAGAATACAACCTCTTTATCTAATCGATTTTTTAAATTTTCATAGCTGATAAAAAATTCATTTGAATTCAAATCCCCTGCAATTTTAAAGCCACCGGTAATTCTGAAGTCTTCAAGGAGATCACTGATTCCAAGTTTGAAGAAACCATTTAAACCGGGATTATAATAAATCGCTCCACCACCCGTAAATAACTGATATGACTGATTCAAAAGTGTATTATCGAGTTGGCTCACAAAGTAGTTAGAGGAAAAAGCAGTTTCATAATTTCTTATTTTAGGTAAGGGAATTAAAACCGAATCCAGACTATCACTTTTTTGTTCCGGCTGTCCGGATTCTGCTATAAGTGCCTTCTCTTTATCTCTTCTCTTCTCTTTTCTGCTTTTCGATCTAGGAAAATCACTTTGGAATACGTAGTTATCAATGTCCACAAAATTGCTTTCGATGAGACTCGACTGCACTGAATCTACCGTTCCATCAATTGTAGTCTCAGCTTTTTCTTGCTCTTCAATAGCTTTCCTATTTCTGAATTCTTCATTCCGGTACAAAGTCTTTGGCAAGGGTAAGCTTGAAAACGAAGGTTCAGGTTTCCTTTGGTTGAACATTTTTACCTTACCCTTATCAAAAAATATCTGACCGATTCTTGTGCGGGATGAGTTCACGTCTTGTTGTAAGATATTTCTTGAATAATTCGATGCCGGAAAACTTTCAACAACCATTCTGTAATGTTCTACGGTATCAACATAAGCTAAGGCACTATCCAGATGCGCCAGATATCTATTCACAACTCCACTCTCATCACTCAGGTAAGCGATATTAGCCGAGTCATAAGGCATTGGTTGGGTCTCATTAAAATGTGGTGTATTGGTAATCCGTCTGAGAACTGTTGACCCTCCCTTGTAATCATAGTAAAAGACATCCATATTATTATTCTCAGGCAATAATGGAATTGCCTCTGCGGTCAGTGTGTCATTTATTCTGTTTGACGAAAAAACTATAGCTGTAGAATTATTTATAAAGCGAGGGTGAAGATCATCGTAAAAATCCTTGGTAATTTGCTGGTATGTTCTTGTCCTCAGATTATACACAAATATATCGCTCTGTCCTTTTTGAACACCTGAGATAACCAAAAGCTGCCCATCATCAGAGTAAGAAAAATCCAAAACTTTTTCGAAGTTGAATAATTTGGACTCCTCATATTTTTTAGTGCGGATGGTATAGGTCCCGAACCAAAGAAAGCCTTTTCGTTCTCTGATCACTGCCAGTAATTCTCCGGATGGGTGAAATGCGAGAGAAGGGAAAGAGACATCAGTTTCCTGAGTGTATGAGCGATATCCTCCTTTAAAAACCTTGCGCGTTCTATTCTTTACTTCATCGTAAATCCGAACCTTATACCGGCCAAGATCATTTTTTACATAAGCACTATATCTACCATCTCTGCTGGTACGGAGCTGCGTATAATTGAGGCGGGTCTTTGGACGTTTTACAAATCCCCGATCAGCAATAGTGTCAGTACCAAGGTCACTGTTTAAATAACGATTATTCATTTCTTCCCGCCAGGATGCGGAAAGTTCCTTCATATTTTGTCCGAGCACATACATAAAACCGCTCTCAATATTTCTATTGATGCGAGTCATGTATAACAAATTTGAAATGGATGATGCACTGTAGGTATCGACTATATATTTCCAAATTGAATGACCGGCAATGACAGCATCACGACCACTCAAATGATTGAATTTAGCATATCTTTTTGTGATGATACCATCACGCATTTTATTATCGAGGCTGACGTCCCAGCTTCCGGATACGTAGGAAATCAATCCGTTCAGATACCAATCCGGAAGGGTTAGTAGTGCAGAATTTTGAATACGTTCTCTTACATCTCCACCGTACATGATCTGGTCAAGGAGGACCTGAGCAATTCCGGCACGAATCTGCCGGGTCAATATTTCATGGTCACCGGTGAAATACAGAAACACTTTATTACCTACTATTTTGGTAGCTCCGCCTGTGTTATTATTCGTCTCATCGGTTTGCAGTCCAATGTTAGATTGCTTTGCATCACTCAATTTATTATAGATTATAAATTGAATCCTTCCATCCAACTTATAATCAAATAGCTCTTCAATTTCCTCAAGATGTTGGTCAGCCGTTCTTCCGGTAAATGCTGCAAGTTCGAGACCGCCCAGATAATAATACGTGTCGAATTTTTTGAATTTCATAAATGACCAAAATCTTTGGTCATATTGGACACGATTCTTTCCGAACTGCATTTCATAGCCATTGTAAAATTGTGCAGCACAATTTAGGCCTGATAAAAAAAGCACTGAAAAGATCAGACAGATAGAAACTTTCAAAAGATGTGATGAACTCTTTGGTTGATACATATGACAAACAAAGTTCTTGTGGCTTTATTACATGCGAATGTAAGTTTTTTATAGATAAAAAAGACATTATTGCTTTCAGAATTGTACAAATACTATCATTTTTTTTACAATTAAAATATTACCGAATTTACAGATGCTTTATAGTTCCGGTCTGAAGACAGGAATGAGGCAGCTTTTTAAACTTTATAATATCGTATCTTTGCAAAATGATAAAAGTAGCATCATTTACCTTTAATCCTTTTGCCGAAAACACCTTTGTACTTTCAGACGAAACCGGAGAAGCGATCATTATAGATCCCGGATGTTATGATGCTGAAGAAAAAAACATGCTTTCAAATTACATCGAAAAGCAGCAGTTAAAACCTGTAAAACTGATTCTGACACATGCCCACATCGATCATATCCTTGGTAATAATTATGTTTCTTCTAAATACAATCTCGGAGTTGAAATGCATGCCGATGATGTTGAATTGTTATTAGCGGCACCGGTATATGGACAAGTATGGGGTATACAGGCGGAGCCTTCTCCGGGTCCTTCGAATCTTCTAAAACCCGGCGAGTTTGTAAATTTTGGACAATCTGAGCTGGAAATCTTATTTACACCCGGACATAGCAAAGGAAGCATTAGTTTTTATAGTAAGCAGGACAAATTTGCTGTGGTCGGAGATGTTTTGTTCAACGGCAGTATAGGAAGGACCGATCTGCCAGGAGGGAATCATTCTGAACTGATAAAAAGTATCCGGGAAAAATTGTTGGTGCTTGGAGATGAAGTCAGGATCTATTGCGGCCACGGACCTGAAACAACTATTGGTCACGAAAGAAAACACAATCCCTTTTTACAAGATTGACAATACATTTTATAAATCGCACTTATGGTGTCATCTGAAATATCTCAATAGCCATAGCCAGACGAATTCCTGCATCCACTGCCATTAAGGTAAGGAAACCTATTTCACTCTTATACTTCTTAAGATTAGTGAATAAGATAATGAGGTAAGCCAGAACAGGTATGATCATGATCAGTCCTAATATTCCGGCATTCGGCAACCTTTGGATAGTGTAAATATTGATGAACAGAATAGGAACAGCCATCAATGATATTAATAATTTTTTCCCTTTGATAATTGGTTGCTTTGTCAAGGCGTAAATAATAGTCATGAAGACAGTCAAGGCAAACAAGAGAAATCCTGCACTGGCAAAATTATGTATCGGAACAAAAGTGAGAGTAATAGCTATGAGTTGTCCACCTAATATGAGACGAACAAACTGATCAGGATTGCGGAAATACTGTATCAAGCCGAATAATCCGGCAGCTATCATGAAATATTTATATATCATTTGTCAGGTTATTTCCAGGGAACAAGATCATCAAAAATCAGATTCCTGCAAGGATAAACTTTTCAACTTCCACAGAATTCCATTTCTGACGAATATCTTTTCTTTTCATTACCAGATCCATAATTCTTTCCTGCTTAATTCCACTTTTCAAGGCTTCGGAATATGGAATGTGGCTGAAAGTGACCTGTGAATAAAGTGGCAGCCATTTCTTAGGATACTTTTTATGGATATGTGCTTCAATTTTTTTTCTTAACAAAAATTCAGGATTTCCAACCTTGTCACGCATTTCAAAGAAGTTCATTACAGCCAGCTCTGCGATTGCATCTGCATTTGGCTTTCTTGAACGTTCAAATTCCGGAAGTATCTTTTTCCAATTGTCATTATGTTTCTTCATAAGGGCATCCAGAACAGTGCAATCCTCAAATCCACAATTCATCCCTTGTCCATAAAACGGTACAAGTGCATGTGCCGCATCACCTATCAAACATGCTTTATCATCAACAGTCCATGGAAAACATTTAATTGTTACCAAGGAGCCGGTAGGATTACTAAAAAAATCATCAAGCAATCCGGGCATAAGGGGAACTACATCAGGAAATACTCGCTTAAAGAAATTCAGGCAGGATTTTTTATCCTTGATCGATTCGAATGAATCCTTTCCTTTGAATGGGAAAAACAAAGTACAGGTAAAGCTTCCATCAAGATTAGGAAGGGCGATCAGCATGTAACCACCGCGTGGCCAAATATGCAAAGCATTCTTCTCGATAAGAAAACTGTTATTATGTCCGGCCGGAATAAGCAATTCTTTATAACCATGATCCAAATAATTTTGCGAATACTCAAACCTATCAGTTGTTACCTGCATATGTTGGCGTGCCACAGAGAATGCGCCATCAGCACCAAAAATCAAGTCGGCCTCCACGCTAAAACTTGAAATATCTTCCTGGTTTTCGAACCATGCTGCACCATTTTTCAGGTCAACGGCAATGCATTTTTCATTGAAATGTATTTTAACACCATGCTTTTCAGCCAAAGTCATCATTTCCGAATTAAGCACACCGCGAGATGCAGCATAAATCGACTGCCCTTTTTCAGCATAAGGCTGGAAGGTCAGCGATTTGTCCAATCCATGGATCATCCTCCCATGCATTGGGATAGAAATCTTCCTTACTGCTTTATCAATTCCAACTCCTCTGAGGCCTTTCCAACCGCGATCACTCAAAGCAAGATTGATAGAACGTCCGGCAGAGATTTCTGTCTTCCGCATATCAGGACGTCGTTCATATATGGATACATTATATCCTCGTTTTGCAAGATATATAGACAACAAGCTGCCTACGAGGCCTGCGCCTAAAATCACCACTTCTTTCGGCTTTGAGCCCGTTGCTGCTTGTACACCCAGTTTTGTTTTGATCGTATTCTTTTTCGAAGAGCTCAGCATTGGTCTTCGCTTTGTATCCTTTTTTGGCTTGCGCTGAACATTCTTTGCAAGAGCCTTCTTTGCGGGGGTTTTCTTCTTATAATGCTCCTTCGCTTTTGTCTTCGTTTTATTTCTCATTTGTAAATGTCTTTATGAACTAAAATCTAATGGACTCAAATTTCATTTGATGACGAACTTTCTTAACAGCTCTGAAAATCTAAATATATCAATAAATGAATTATAAAGAGGAACAGGTGCAGCCCGGATCACATCAGGTTCACGCCAGTCGACGATGACACCTTCCTTCATAAGGTTCTGATAAATTTCTTTTCCATTATTCTTTAAGATAAGAGAAAGTTGACAACCTCGTTCTTCAGGATCTGACGGAGTGATTATATTTATTGGAGCTTCCGCCCCGGTATTTTTTATTTCTGAATTGATTGTATTGATCAAATACTCCAGGTACCCTGTGAGCAAGATGCTTTTTGAAACCAGCTTATCTATTCCTGCTTCACTGAAAATATCCAATGATGCTTTCAAGGCTGCCATAGAGAGTACAGGAGCATTGCTAAGCTGCCATCCACTTGCACCTTCGGCGGGTTCAAAATGTCTGTGCATTTTAAAACGCGTTGCCGGATCATTACCCCACCACCCTGCAAATCGTTTTAATGATTTATCTTTTGCAAAACGTTCGTGAACAAAGATACCTGAAACACCACCCGGACCGGCATTGAGGTATTTGTAGCTGCAGAAGCAAGCAAAGTCAACATCCCAGTCGTGCAGACGCAGGCGAACATTACCTGCTGCATGAGCAAGGTTATACCCCACCGTTGCACCAACTTTATGAGCAGCGTCGGTGATTTTGTCGATGTCAAATAATTGTCCGGTATAATAATTTACAGCTCCAAGCATGAGCGTGCAAAGGCTGTCTTTATTCTCATCAATAGTTCTTATTATGTCTTCAGTCCTCAGCGTATGTTCCCCTTCTCTTGCCTTTAATAAAATAATTGCATCATCCGGATCAAAGCCATGAAAAGAAGCCTGAGACTGTAATGCATAGTGATCTGAAGGAAATGCGTCGTACTCGCAAATTATTTTATATCGTGTCTTTGTTGGACGGTAAAAACTCACCATGAGCAAATGCAAATTTGTGGTGAGAGAATTCATAGACACCACCTCTGAACTTTTTGCTCCGAGAATTTCAGCAATTTGATTAGTAAGAATTTCCTGATAAGAGAACCAGGGATTGCGGGCATGGAAATGCCCTTCAACACCCCAGCTTGCCCAATCCTCCAATTCCTGCAGAACCAAATCCTGTGTTGTTCTGGGTTGTAATCCCAATGAATTTCCGGTAAGATAAATTACATCCTTACCATTCATTTGAGGAAAGTAAAATTTTGCACGAAAATCTTTTAAAGGATCATTCTGATCCATCTCCCGGGCAAAATCAATACTGTTTTGAAATTTTGTCATATCGCCGTAAAAATTCTTAATAAGCCGCAAAGGTGGGAGATTTTTTTGAAATAATTCTAAATGCGGATTGAGTTAGGTAAATTGCAGCCATAAGATCAGAATTAAAATCAATATTCTCAAAAAGAACATGAAACGTACTGAATCAGAAGCACTATACAAAAAAGCACTTAACTATTTTCCGGGAGGCGTAAATTCTCCTGTGAGAGCCTTTCGTTCGGTAGGTGGAACACCACTGTTTATTGAGAAAGGTGACGGATGTCATATCTGGGATGCTGACAATAATAAATATATAGACTTTTGTGGTTCATGGGGTCCTTTGATCATGGGACACAATGCGAAAGTTATCAGGGAAAGTGTTATTCGTGCCGTTGAAAAAGGCACTTCATTCGGAGCACCTACCAGGCATGAAAACGAACTGGCTGAGTTGATATTGCAGCACAATCCGTTCATTGAGAAGATTCGTTTTGTGAGTTCAGGTACAGAGGCAGTTATGTCAGCAATTCGTCTGGCACGTGCAGTGAGCGGAAAATCTGTGATCATCAAATTTGAAGGCTGTTATCATGGTCATGTTGATCCACTATTGGTGAAAGCAGGAAGTGGACTGAGTACATTCGGGATCTCCTCCTCTGCCGGTATTCCGGAAGCCGTTGCATCCGACACGATCGTGCTCCCATTAGACGACGTGCGTGCAGTTGAAATTGCTATTTCTGATTACAAAGATGACATCGCTGCAATTATTATAGAACCCGTTCCTGCAAACAATGGATTACTTGTTCAGTCAAGAGAGTACCTGGAATTTTTAAGGAAGATAACGAGGGAAAACAACATACTTTTGATCTTCGACGAGGTGATCTCGGGCTTTCGACTTGGTTTCACGGGTGCTTCAGGATATTATGGAATACAGGCCGACATACTGACCTATGGTAAAATTATAGGAGGAGGAATGCCGGTAGGTGCATATGGAGCAAGCGCAGAAATTATGTCCCGCATTTCTCCGGATGGAGATGTCTATCAAGGCGGAACATTGAGTGGAAACCCCGTTGCAATGTCAGCCGGGATAGCACAGGTAAGGTCACTATTGCAATCGGAATTTTATGAAAATCTTGAGACTAAAACCCGAACATTTGCAGATACAATAAATGATTTTGCACTTGCCAACAAATATAAATTCAAAATTTTCTATATCGGGTCAATATTTTGGTTAGCCTTCACAGACCGGGAACATATTCGAAGTGCAGCAGATATAGATCCGCAGAGCATGGAATATTTTAAGTTATTGCACAAATTATTACTTGAGAACTCTGTATATCTTGGGCCTTCGGGTTATGAGGTTGGATTCATTTCCTCAGCTCATACAGATGAAGATCTTGCCAAAGCAGCTGAGGTTATACAAAACGCATTAGATTCTGTTTTTGCAGAATTACCTGAAGGGATTTCCAAAGTTTAAAAAACTCCAAAAACTCTTTTTCTCTTCTTTCTTGTTTCTCAGATAAAGTTCGTGAGCAATTTGGATTAAGCCTTTTTGCTGCAGTCGCAATAATATAGCCACGGCAGATTTATTTCCTCTTGAAGCATCCACAAAAGCTGCCAATTCCTTTTGTCCGGAGCGAATTAAAAAAACTTTTGCACTATCATTTCCTGAAAGAGCATCTATTGTAGCAGCAAAGGCACGATGTCCATTTTGCATCAGCCACTGAAAAGCTTTTTCTTGACCATCGTTGGCATCGCAAAATTCTACCCATTCACGGCAACCCGTATCATTTAGCCATTTGCGGGAGTCTGCATCATCATCTCTGATGAGCTTGACTAATTCAGTATAAACTTCAGGAGGATATTGCTTCATCGGAAGTTCAAAGATAACAATACAAGAAGAAATTGAAAAATCATAAGTCCGTCAATATAAAATTTGCAGTAAAAATCAGAGGGCTTATTATTTGAATACGATATCATGAGCATTGATAAAAGAGCAGATATCAAGAAGGAAAAAAAGAAGTATACAGAAATTATGTTTATTCTATATAGGTAAAAATACAAAGCAACGGAAAGAAACAATGCCAAGACAGCGCTCATCCTGGCCACACGTATACCGTGAACGATAGGAATAGTTCTAAGACCTCTCGACTTTTCCAAATTAACATCACGAATCTCAAAAGGAATACATAGTGCAAAAATGAATAAGCCTACTGCTATTAATTGAATATATAAGATGTGCTCTCTAAGGCCAATTCCTGCTTCGAATACCGGTAATAAGACAGCCATCAAAGCCCAGCAAAATGCTACTACACTTAATTTGAAATATAAAATTTCCCTTATACGTATCCACTTTCCCTTGAATGGGATCAATGGTACAGAGTAGAGCAAACTAAGTGCGGCTATCAAGCTAATAATTATCAGTACATCGGGATGCAATAATAATGCATTTGTAATCAGGAGTGCGATACAAAACCCGATGATTATCAGTTCAGAAGTTGAGAGTAAATCCTTTCGAAGAGAATTTTTAAATGCCCGAAAAGAACTAAAATCAATTTTGGCAGAAATATCATGAAAATTATAATAAAGGACTGTCGATCCAAAAGCAAGAACAGCAGCCGGAGTTAACTCCACGTTAAGTCCATTTATTAATCTTGTAGTTTGAAAAATTGCAAGAGCACAGAAGCCAATAAAAATGTTTTTAAAAACTATGAACCTAAAAATGCGTATCAGAAATTGCAATTGCTTTGGCTATTGATATTTAATTTAAGATTAAACGCAGGATCCATGCAACAAATTACAAATGCGGATCTGATTTCATTTCTATAGATTGAAGCAATCTGTTGCGAATACTCATCAATAAATTATCGGCAAACCTACAACTGTAATAATAAATCCGGCTAGGCCACTTAACATTGTATTTCGAATTTTTCTGTCTCTGGCTTTCCGCTCATAGCCCTCCCGGTATTCACTTAACTCAAGGAGTCTGGTATCTGAAAAAGAAATGTTTTTAGGATGATCCTTTAAGGCACGATTATAATTTGCTTCAGCAACAGCATGTTTCTCAAGAGCAATGTTATAATCCAATTGAGCCTGTGAACCTGTTTCCGGGTCAGGTGGTGCTATCGGAGCCGGCGTTTTTTCCAGTTGAATTCTGGCATTTTCCAAAGCATTTTGTTTTTTCAAACGACTATTAAGATTTGGAGTGAAAGACCCCATAATAGTAGCGTACAAGGGTGGACCGGCAAGGCCGTAAAATCCAAGCAATCCTGACGCCATTCCCAGACCGAGACCTATTCCTTTATTGAGATTATTCTTATAATATTTGGCAGCATCCTGCTCTCCTTTGATAAAAATCCTCATTTGTTCCTGACTGAATTCAAGAGGGTCCAAAGAATCAGGTTTGTAGATAATTTTCTCGGTTCCATCACTATACTTAACAGAAAAAACCCGGTACGGATCAATGGTCTTTAAGCGGGACTTCTTTTTTTTACCTGCATCTTCAGAACCGGTTTGAGAAGGCTTTGCTTTCAAGCTTTCCTTAGGCAGTTTTCGGTAAGCAATCCTGAATTCCTGTAAATCAACACTCTGAACAGGAATCACACGACCACTGATCAGGATCAAAGAATCCTGCGAGAATACTTCCAGGCTAAAAATCATTGCAACAGAAAGGAGAAGAAGCTTTCGAAACATAATTATTGGTATCGTTCTGCTCCAAAACTACATAAAATCATTCATTTGAAACCGAATAATAAATCGAGCTATCAGCCTCTTATTAACAAGGTCAAATATCATTACCTTTGACGCCACAAAATCACAAAACATATGTCATCTCTGAATTTCCAATCCCGCCATATTGGACCTGACAAGCATGAACTAGAACTTATGCTCAAGCAGATTGGTGTTAGTTCTATGGAGCAACTGATCGCGGAAACCGTACCGGGTTCTATCCGACTAAAACAAGAACTTAGCTGGGAAGCTCAGGGTGAGCAGGAATTTTTAACAGATCTGCGTGATCTTGCTTCAAAAAATAAAGTATTCAAGAATTATATCGGATTGGGTTATTATGGAACACATGTGCCGGGAGTAATTCAAAGAAATATTCTGGAAAATCCGGGATGGTATACAGCTTATACCCCTTATCAGGCAGAAATTTCTCAAGGTCGGTTGGAAGCGCTCTTGAACTTCCAAACTATGGTCATGGACCTGACAGGAATGGACATCGCCAATGCATCCCTTCTTGACGAAGCTTCCGCAGCGGCAGAGGCAATGCACATGTTTTATGCAAGCCGCACGAAAGAGTCGATACAAGCCAATACGAAAAAATTGTTTGTTTCTGACGATTGTTTTCCGCAAACTATTGACGTCCTGAAAACCCGTTCTGAACCACTGGGTATTGAACTTGTTATCGGCAGCTCTGCTGAAGATCTGGACAATTCATACTTCGGTGCCATTCTTCAGTATCCCGGTAAGAACGGACAAATCAACAACACTGCTGAATTTGTGACAAAGGCTAAAGAATCAGGAATTCAAGTGGCTGTTGCAACCGACCTACTGGCTTTGACACTCATGACAGCGCCCGGTGATTGGGGTGCAGATGTTGTCTTTGGAAATTCACAACGTTTTGGTGTTCCTTTCGGATACGGTGGCCCACATGCAGCTTTTTTCGCGACAAGAGAAATTTACAAGCGTGATATACCTGGACGAATTATAGGTGTCTCTATAGATGCACAGGGAAACAAAGCTTTAAGAATGGCTCTTCAGACACGTGAACAACATATTCGCAGGGACAAGGCTACGTCGAACATTTGCACAGCACAAGTATTGCTGGCCGTCATGGCAGGAATGTATGCAGTTTATCATGGTCCGAAAGGTCTCAGGCAGATTGCAAGCAGGGTGCATACTATAGCAAAACGTGCTTCCTCGGCACTTGTAGCACTTGGTTATGATCAACAAAACACTGCCTATTTTGATACACTCAATATCGGATGCTCTGACCTGACTGAAAAAATTTATCAGGCAGCTCTTGAAGCAAAAATAAACTTACGCATCATTGATAAACAAAATATAGCTGTCAGCTTTGATGAAACCACAACTGAAAAGGATCTGGAAAAACTCATCTCAATTTTTTCCGGTGCTAAATCATCTTCGGATCTTCATCTCAACCAAACAACATTACCTGAAGTTATCGAAGGAAAAAATAAAAGAGCCACAACGTTTCTTGAACATCCGGTATTTAACACACATCACAGCGAGACTGAGATGCTGCGCTACATCAGTACACTTGAAAAGAAAGACCTTTCTCTCAATCATTCTATGATACCTCTTGGTTCTTGTACCATGAAGCTGAATGCGACAACAGAAATGATCCCACTTAGTTGGCCAGAATGGAATTCTATTCATCCATTTGCACCTTTAGACCAAACACAAGGCTATCAGAAAATGATCCGGGAGTTGGAAGATTATCTCTGTAAAATTACGGGATTTGATGCTGTCTCATTGCAACCAAATTCAGGAGCACAAGGAGAATATGCAGGACTTTTAGTAATCCGTGCTTTCCATCATTCTAAAGGTGACCAGGGCCGGAATATTGTTCTCATCCCTTCGTCTGCACATGGAACAAACCCTGCGAGTGCTGTTATGGCGGGGATGAAAGTTGTCGTTGTTAAATGTGATGACCAGGGAAATGTTGACATAGCGGATCTGAGACAAAAAGCAGAGGCACATAAAGCTAATTTATCTGCACTTATGGTCACCTACCCTTCAACACATGGTGTTTTTGAAGAAGGAATTACTGAAATGACACGCATCATTCATGATTGCGGTGGTCAGGTATATATGGATGGAGCCAACATGAATGCACAAGTAGGATTGACAAATCCTGCAACCATAGGTGCAGATGTATGCCACTTGAATTTGCATAAAACTTTTGCCATTCCTCATGGAGGCGGCGGACCGGGCATGGGACCGATTTGTGTAGCAAAACATTTAGCAGAATTTCTTCCATCGCACACCATTATTAAAACCGGGGGCTCAACACCGGCAGTATCGGCAGCACCATGGGGAAGCGCAAGCATACTTTTAATCTCCTATGCATATATCAGATTATTGGGAGGAGCCGGAGTAACTGATGCAACGCGTTATGCGATCTTGAATGCAAACTACATCAAAGCACGTCTTGAAAATCATTATTCCATTTTATACGTAGGCAGTCAAAACAGAGTGGCGCATGAAATGATCGCTGATTGCAGGATGTTTAAAAATTCTGCCGGAATCGAAGTGGTAGATATTGCCAAACGACTAATGGATTATGGATTTCATGCTCCGACGATGTCATTCCCTGTTCCGGGAACTATCATGATCGAGCCGACAGAAAGCGAAGCGAAGTCTGAACTTGACCGCTTTTGTGATGCAATGATTTCTATCCGTGAAGAGATCCGGGAACTCGAGACAGGGAAAGCCGACAGAAAAGATAATGTTCTGAATAACGCTCCGCATACTGTCAGGGTGTTGACAAATGATCAATGGGAACACCCCTATTCCAGAGCTAAAGCTGCTTATCCCCTTGCCTACATATCAGACAATAAATTCTGGCCTTCTGTCGGGCGTGTAGACAATGCTTACGGTGACAGAAATCTGGTATGTGCATGCCCGCCGATGGAATCGTATGCGGAAGAGACTGTATAAGCGAACTTCGATTAATCCTCAGACATGACTTGTTTTTATAAAAAATAGCCATAAACAGACGAACTGTACCCACAACTAATCGTTGAAAACCCCATCCTGTCTATATTTGCACATATTTGTATTTACCGTACATTTGACTCCCTGAAACAATCAAAACCACCCATAAATGAAAAATTCTACACGCATATTTATTTTACTTGCCTTTGTGCTGAGCTCATGCATCGTACTGGCTTCATCTCGCCGTACAGCACAAATGCCGGTCGATAATTCCTCATCACAATCTTTTAAAACCACGCCAATTCCTAACAGAATTCATGCGGTTCCATTTTATTCTGAAGACTTTGGTTCCGGTTTACCTGCCGGCTGGACAGTTACTGATTATTCAGGGAACAATGTACTTTGGCATTGGACTAACACAGGAATTTATAATGTAGGTTCAACACCGGGTCTTGACACTTTAAATTCTGTGGGTACAACTGCTGCGAATGGTTACATGATCTTCGACAGTGATTCTTCTAATGGTACTTTGACAGGAGAAAATTGTGACCTGACTTCTGATGCTATTGATTGTTCGACTTACAATGTTGTTCACTTGACATTCAATCAACTTCTTTATCACTTCGCTGAATCAGCTACTGTATCTGTAAGTAACGATGGAAGCAGTTGGACGGTTGTTTATGATGCAAGTTTTGGAATGACACAAGGTCAGGCCACACCAAATCCTGATATGATCGATATTGATATCACAGCTTATGCAGCATTACAATCTACTGTTTACATTCGTTTCAATTTCACAGGAGATTACGACTACTGGTGGATGATCGACGATGTTGCAATGTATGAGCCGGCTGCTGCAGATGCAGGAGTATTCTCTGTTATATCTCCAACGACTTCATGTACTGTTTTATCAAATGCAGAAGTTATCAGTGTAGAAGTCTACAATTTCGGATCCGATTCTATTTCAGGATTTGACGTAAGTTACAGCATTGACGGGGGCACTCCTGTAACTGAAAACATTGCAGATACAATTGCACCGGGATTTTCTTATTCCTATAGTTTTACTGCTACTGCAGACCTGTCTGTTCCGGGAACATATACAATTTCGTCATACACTTCACTTAGTGGTGATGCAGAAAATAATAATGATACTACAACTGTTACCATCGCCAATGGTTCTATCCAGGTTGATGCATCGAACGATTACACGATGGGATTTGAAAGCAATGAAGACTTTAACAGATGGTCAATTGAAGATGGAAATTTCGACGGCAACTTTTGGACATTAAATAATTCACTGGCACGTACCGGAACAATGTGTGCCCGTATGGCAACACCAAATCCGGGAGACCTTGCTGATGACTGGTTATTTACACCTTGTCTTGACCTTAGTGATACTGTTAGCTATGATCTTGAATTCTACTACAGAACTTTCAGCACAGCTACACGTGCAAACATTGAGGTGATGATCGGTTCATTACCTGCAGGCTTTGGAATGACTCAATCTATCCAGGCCATGACCATGGTTAGTAATTTGTCTTATAATTTGAGCACAAACAATTTCACCGTTCCTTTCGCAGGAGTTTACTATATCGGATTCCATGTCACAAATGCTGATAGTGCCACCTCTCTTCGTATTGATGATATCAACCTTGTTGCATCAAGTGGTGTTGGAGTTCGTTCCATAAATAAAGGGGCTACAAGCATATTCCCAAATCCTGCCACTAATGTTCTGCGCATTAATAGCACAGAGACTCTTAATAATGCAGAAGTAATGATCTTCAATACTATGGGACAAATGGTTGAAAGCAAGTCGTTTGGAAATATCCAAGTTGAGTCTATTGATATCAGCAAATTGGCTGAAGGTCAATACCTTGTTCAAGTAGTTTCGGATTCCGGAATATCGACTCAAAGAATCTCAATTATCAGGTAATAAACCTTCAAATAAATTTGAATAAAAAAAGGATGCGAGATTGCATCCTTTTTTTTTATCTTATTAATAATTAAATCAATATGCTCTATTTTGGATAGAGCATGAATTGTTCTCCACAAAAGGCTGCGAGACTATTTTAGATTTTAGTTTCGCACAAAAAAACGTACTTTTGTGCTTACCCAAAATTTCTAACCAAAAATATACCATGAAAAAATTTACTATTCTATGTGCCGTTTTGTTCGCGGGCGTGACTGCATTCGCGGCAGGAGGCGAAAAGAAATCCAATGTGCGAGGTGACAGGCATCCTGTTCAAAAATCGACACAATTTAAAAAAGCAGGTTCTTCCGAACTTTCATCTAAGCACGAAATAGTGAACTCTTCTTCGAATATGAACAGAACCAGTTCGGCTCCTTTCTATTCTGAAGTATTTGCCGGCGGAATCCCTCCAACATGGCAAAACATTGACAGTTCAGGCAGCGGTGTAAGGTGGACCTGGACAACTACAGGTACTTTTGTCGACTATCTTGGTAATGATTCTTTATCGGTTGTTGGAACTTCTGCCAGCAATGGATACTTAATGTTCGATAGTGACTCTGCAGGTGGTACGGCACAAGGCGAATATGGCGTGTTAATCACAGACGCAATCGATTGTAGCACTCACCCGACAGTTCGTGTAACTTTTAATGAGTATTTTACTAAATATGATGCTTTAACTCCAACTTATTTAAATACAGCAAGAGTTTATGTAAGTACGGATGGTACGACATGGACTATGATCCACGCTGCAGATGATGGTCTGGCTGTCAATGATGAGACGCCTAACCCGCAGGCTGTTAGTCTTAACATTTCCAGCATTGCCGGTGGTCAAGCTACAGTATACTTTAAGTTCAGCTTCACAGGAGACTATTCTTATTGGTGGTTCGTTGATGACCTGGAGCTTTCTGAAGTTGGTGCTATCGATGCCGGGGTATTCGGAATTCTTGACCCATACAACGGTTGCTTACTTTCAGCTACAGAGGACATCGTGATAGGAGTTTTGAATGCAGGTGCTGACACTTTAATGGACTTCCCTGTTTCGTATTCTATCAACGGTGGAACTCCTGTTGATGAGATCATAACAGATACCTTAGCTCCCGGAGACAGTCTTGTTTATACCTTCACTACTCAGGCAGACCTTTCAGTAGCCGGTTCTTATGATATCGTAAGCTACGTAACCTTCCCAGGAGATACAGAAACCGGAAACGATACTGCAGCAATTTCTACTGTTTCTGCGGCTCCGAATACAATACCTTATACAATGGGCTTTGAAGCCGGTGAAGATTTTTCAGGCTACTCGGTGGTTGACGTAGATGGAGATGGACAAGTTATTGACTTATCATCAACCTATACCCGCAGCGGAACCGTTTGTTTGAGATTCCCTTTCCCTACAGTCGCTAATTCTGACAACTGGGTTATCAGTAACTGCTTTGACTTAGTATCAGGTGTAGGCTATACTCTTGATTTCTGGTTTAAGGTATTTGATATTTCACCTGCAGTTCCTTATAGTCTTGAGGCATATGTTGGAAATTCAACTGATATTGGAACGATGAGCATTGTTGCAGCACCTCCAACACCGGGTGATACAATGTATACTAACGTTAGCCAATACTTTACAGTTCCTACAAGTGGCATTTACTACTTCGCTTTCCGTGCATTCGGAACGAACGTAGATAACACTCTTCGTATTGATGATATCACTGTAGACTTTGCAGTTGGCGTAAACAACCCTGTATTAAATGATGCAGTAATGGTTTACCCTAACCCTAGTCAGGGAAAGATCTTCGTAGCTAACAAAGGTATCAGCGAAAATTCAGCAACCATCAATGTGATGAATACTGTTGGTCAGGTTGTAGCAACCGTTAACTCAAACAACTTCGTAAAGGAAACGATTGACCTGAGCACTCAGCCTGATGGTCTGTACACTGTTCAGATCCGCACCAATGCAGGTGTAATCACCAAGACCGTGATGGTTTCTTCGAAATAATCATTTTATCCAATGCAAAAAAAGCCTCGCAGATGCGGGGCTTTTTTTTTGTTCCGGCTTTTCAAGAATTCTTTAAACCTTCTTAATCGCCTTGGCCAACTTACTGGCAAAAATAAATTCATTGATCTCTTTGTTATCGGTACGCAGGATATCATCAACACTACCCTCCCACCACTTCTTTCCTTTAAAGAGAAAAAGAATCTTATCACCTATCTCCAACACAGAATTCATGTCATGCGTATTTACAATGGTAGTAATGTTAAACTCCTCAGTGATCTCTTTGATCAAATTATCAATGACGATAGAAGTCTGTGGGTCAAGTCCTGAATTAGGTTCATCAAAGAACAGAAAGCTTGGATTAGGAGCTATAGCTCTGGCAATAGCAACACGTTTTTTCATTCCTCCACTCAACTCAGAAGGAGTCAGCTTATTGCTGTTGGCAAGATTTACACGCTGAAGACAAAAGTTCACTCTCTCTCTCTTTTCTTCTATCGGCATTCGGGTAAACATATTCAGCGGGAACATGACATTCTGTTCTACCGTCAGTGAATCGAAAAGCGCACCTCCCTGAAACACCATTCCGATCTGTTGTCTGAATGGTGTTCTTTCTTTCCTGCTCAATCCGGAAAACAGTTGTTCGTCATAAAGAATTTCACCCTTATCGATCTCCACCAGCCCGACCATACACTTCATCATCACCGTTTTTCCGGAGCCGCTTCCCCCTATGACAAGGTTGATGTGACCTTTCTCAAAAGAACTGGATACATTCTCCAGGATATTTCGTCCGTTAAAACTTTTTGATATATTCTTTAATTCGATCATGTAAGTATAAGTTGGGTAAGTACATAATCGAAGATCAATATCAGGATGCTGCTGTACACGACTGCATTCGTACTTGATTTTCCAACTTCAAGTGCACCACCTTCTGTGTGATAACCCTGATAGGCAGAAACTGTCGTGATGATAAAAGCAAAAGTGATCGTTTTGATCATCGCAAATGTGATGTTAAATGGAACAAAGGAATCCTGAATACCCATGATATATTCAGATGAACTTATTACGCCTGCTGCAGTCCCTGCAGCCCAACCTCCGAATATTCCCAGGAACATACTGATGATGACAACGAATGGGAAAATGGCCAATGCTGCAAATACTTTCGGAAGCACAAGGTATGCAGATGAATTAATTCCCATGATCTCAAGTGCATCAATTTGTTCTGTCACGCGCATGGTACCAATCTCAGATGCAATGCTGGAGCCGATCTTACCGGCAAGGACGAGTGACATCATCGTAGGAGAAAATTCAAGGATGATCGAATCCCGGGCTACAATACCGACAGCTTCCAGAGGAACCAATGGATTTACAAGATTATAAACGGTTTGAATGGTGATAACGGCACCCATGAACACTGAGGTGAGTGCGACAATACCCATCGAACCATAGCCAAAATTATCCAGCTCACGGACAAACTGTTTCCAGTAAATAGAAAATTTTTCGGGCTTGGTCATCATTTCTTTCATGAAGATCCAATAGCGCCCTAAGTGATAAAGCCAATTCATAGAATGCGATAAAAATAAGAAGAATTGATCAATGCATCCGGATAATCAGGGGATTTTACACACGGTTTATACATTGGACTTATTTCTTCATTTAGAATTATTTGTTCACCTGATCGTTATATGATTTCGATGACATGATTCATAATCTTACCTTTGCATTAATGCCTAAAGCTCAAAAGAAATCTTTTTTTATCCTCATTATCCTCTTTTCCATTTTGAGTAGTGGATGCTTTCTGACGAAGAAAAAATGTGATTGTCCAAAATTTGGCAAGAGCACAGAACAAAATCATCAAAAAAGTTCCTGAATCCTTATTTTCTTTCAATTTAAAGAAGGATAAATGATTAAAATCATGCTATAATTGAATAAAAAGGCTACTTTTGAAGCCTATTTAAAATCATTCTAAATAATGATGTCAGAGGAAATGTGTAGCCTTTCAAGTATGAGAAAGGGTCAAAAAGGGGTGATCGACTCATTTACTGACTACGAACTGTCACTCAAATTGCTCGAAATGGGATGCATCCCTGGGGAGATTATCGAGGTGATCAGAGTGGCTCCCCTCGGTGACCCTATTGCCATATCTATTTCCGGATACATGTTAGGACTGCGAAAAGCAGAAGCCGGGACAGTAATGGTCAAACTCCAAACATAATTTTTTTAAAGAAGACCAACATTTAATATGGGATCTCTCCTCTGAGATCAAGAATTGCATCATACTTGGAACAGAAAATTAAAATAGCTCTTGTTGGTAATCCGAACAGTGGTAAGTCTACTGTTTTCAATGCTCTTACAGGTCTTCGCCAAAAAGTTGCCAATTTTCCGGGTGTTACAGTAGAGAAGCGTACAGGGTTTACAAGCATTAAAACTATTCAGGGAAATAAAATCGAGGCAGAGATTATTGATCTTCCGGGTACCTATTCCTTGTATCCAAAATCGCCCGAGGAAATTCTTCCCTTCCAATTACTTTGCGATCCGCACAATGAGTCACATCCTGATCTAACAATAGTAGTAGCAGATGGCACCAATCTAAAAAGAAATCTTTTTCTCTGCTCGCAAATTCTGGACCTCAAAATCCCGGTGATCCTTGTCATCAATATGATGGATATAGTTCTCCAAAAGAAAATGAGTATAGACTTTGCGGGAATATCAAAAAGACTTGGCATCCCCGTGATAGGTATGGATGGCCGCAGTGGGAAGGGTGTGCAGGAATTAAGAGAAGCTATTGGGAAACCTCTTGTATCGCCGGTCAATGATTTTATTGATGTAAGAGAATTTGCACCCGGCCTGATCGAAGAACTGAGATCTATTGTAAAAGTTGAAAGCAATTACAACGCCTTCCTTGCTGCCAATAACCTCAGTCTGATCTCCGGCTTTGAGATGCAGCAATGGAAAAAAGATAAAATTACTGCTGCATGTGAAAAGTATAATTTTGATGCACAACAGATGCAGGCAAGGGAAACACTTGAACGATATACTGTCATTACTCAGATCTTAAAAGAACATTTAACATCGCATGAAGTCCCATTACAAAAATCGAACAGCTACAAAATAGACAGTTTCCTTACTCACAGGATCTGGGGCTACCTGATATTTATGGTGATCCTGTTCATGATCTTTCAGGTTATTTTTTCCTGGGCATCCTACCCGATGGATTGGATCGATAATGGATTTCTCATTTTGAGTGAGTTCGCCAGAGACTCATTACCCTCGGGCTTACTAAATGATCTCTTTGTAGATGGAATCCTTGCAGGATTAAATGGCATAGTTGTTTTCGTACCGCAAATTGCATTGCTGTTTTTCTTCGTTGCAATTCTCGAAGATACCGGATACATGGCCAGGGTAAGTTTCATCATGGACAGGCTGATGAAAAAGTTCGGGATGAATGGAAAATCACTTATCCCATTGATGAGTGGTGTTGCCTGTGCTGTTCCGGCGATCATGTCGACACGCACAATTCAAAACAGGAAGGAAAGACTCATCACCATCATGGTCACACCACTGATGAGCTGCTCAGCAAGGTTGCCGGTATATACTCTTCTTATTGCTCTTGTTATCCCCAGAGGTGACATTTTCGGTTTCAATATGCAGGGAGTAGTAATGATGATACTATATCTTCTTGGATTTGTGGCTGCCTTGGGTGCTGCCCTTGCCATGAAATACATTATAAAGAAAAAAGAACGCAGCTTTTTTGTCATGGAATTACCTATGTATAGGGTTCCACGCTGGTCATCCATCGGGATTCATGTCTTAGAGAAAGTAAAGATATTTTTGTTCGACGCAGGTAAAATCATTGTTGCTATATCTATCATCTTATGGGTTCTTTCATCATTCGGGCCAGGCGGGGTTTTTGATTCCATTGAAGCAAAATATCATGCCCAAAGTGAAAAGGGTATTATTCAGGAACATGATGTGGCAAGATTGATTCAAACAGAAAAACTTGAGGCATCCTATGCCGGGAAATTAGGCCACCTTATAGAGCCTGCCATAGCTCCGCTAGGATTCGACTGGAAAATCGGGATTGCCTTGATCACATCTTTTGCAGCAAGAGAAGTATTTGTGGGCACCATGTCAACTATATATAGTGTCGGTGGTGATGAAAGTGTCAAACTCACCATCAAAGAAAAGATGGCCGCTGAGATCAATCCACAAACCGGTGGTCCGAGATATACTTTTGCAGTCGGTTTATCTTTAATGCTTTTTTATGCTTTTGCCATGCAATGCATGAGCACAGTAGCAGTTGTTTACAGAGAAACAAAAAGGATCCGATATCCTTTAATACAGATATTATATATGAGCGGACTTGCATATCTTGCAAGCCTGATCGTCTATCAGCTCCTGAAACCATAAAAGCTGTTGCACAGGTTTTTCAACAATGAAGGTTGTTAAAAGCCGGATGCTCCGCAATTCGCAGACATTGTTTTTTTTCTAATCTTCGCTTTCAATCAAACAACGAACAGTGTCAACAACAGGTATCGAAAATGTTTTGTCAAAATATGTTCCGGCGGCGACGGTAAAACTCTGTGCCGGCTGGATCGTGGAAAAAAATATCCACCTTCGAATAACGCGTGGGCGTGCAACAAAATACGGTGACTATAAACCCCTGGAGCCCGGACAAGGACATCATATTTCTGTCAACCATGACCTCAACCCCTATTCATTTCTGATCACCTTCACCCATGAAGTCGCTCACCTGCATGCTTTCATTAAATACAAGCACCGACATGAACCACACGGAAAAGAATGGAAACATGAATTCCGGCTTTTGCTGAATGAGCTGATATTATTGAATGTTTTCCCTGAGGATATCAAATCTGCCTTATTAAATTATGTAAGAAACCCGGCAGCATCGAGTTGTAATGATCATCAACTTCATCGTGTGTTGAAGAGATACGATAAACAAGGAGAGAAGCCCGTAATCCACTTAGAGGATCTTGACCAAGGAACCGAATTTTCAATTCACCAGTCTTCATCAGGTTTGATTTTCCGTAAAGGAGAAAAACGAAGGACGAGATATAATTGTATTGAGGTGAAAACGCAGAGAGAATACCTTGTGAGTGGCATTGCTGAAGTTGTTGTTAGGACGAGGAAGCTTGAAGTAGGTTAACTATCCAGGAACAAATACAATAAAACATCCTTTTTCTCATTAATTGCATCACTCAAAATTAAATCAATGTGCTATCAGAAACTTTTTCATCATCACTTCCTCTGACGTTTTTAATTGAAGAAAATATACCCCGTCTGATAAATTTTTTATATAAATATCTCTCTTGAAATCAGAGGTTGCGTGCAACACTTCATAATACACTTCTCTTCCATTCAGATCCAATACAGTTAAAATTCCATCACGGCTGGTCCTCAATATACCCCGGACACTAATTAAATTATCAGCGGGAACAGGAAACAGTTCAAGACCGGATTTTCCAGTCTGTACCTCAGAAAGTCCCAGGGTTGTAGCATCGTATTTGGCAACAAATGCATCAAAACCGCCGGCGGAGATCAGATTGAAGACACCTGGACCCGGATCCATATCTACAGTGTCCTGAAAATACCCTGCAATGAACATGTTTCCTATCGAATCCACATCCACATCATTGGCCATCTCATAGCCATTACCACCGAAAATGTATGTAGCAATCAAATTCAAGAATTCATCAAACATTTCTATACATGCCTGCTGATTAATTCCTCCTCCCGAAAGGACATCTGTCCTAAACCCTGCTGTGGCCATTATTCCGGAATGAGATTTAGTAAACTCACGCAGATTTCTTCCGATGTCTGATTCGGCACCTCCGGACACTCTGGCAGTCTCGTATGTAAGAGAAGGTGAAAATTTCAAAAGCAACTGATCGGCATTCCCGAAACCCTGTATCACCGTAGATGTATTGTTCCTGTCAGGATAGACATCATCATTCATATTCCCCGCGAAATAAACTCCACCGGCGTTTTCTAAAATCCCGAAGGGGTTAACATTGCTGACTGAACCAAAAATGGTATGATTCACATATGAACCATCAGTCGCATTAAGCCTAAGAATAAAAACTGTATTGCCAAAAGAAGAAGTGGATAAAGGAGTGCTGATGCTGTTACAAACATAATTACCGCTAGCCGCAAGTCCACCACATGCTACTACCTCATTACTATTCTCATTGTAAAATATACGATCAAAAGAATTGAAGCCAAAAGCTTTCACTTCACCTAACCATTGTGGAGTGGTAATCAATGGATTCCATTTACCTATAAAACCATCACGGGTTCCGATCGAAGTTAGATTATACGAACCAAGACTCATATTGCCACCGTAAGAACCGGTGACAAGCCAGTCGGTCTGACATTCTTTCACCTGAGATATCTGTGCAGATACAGATGACTGTATGGTCAGGTAGTTTTCGACATTTGCATTGGCATCTGTATTAAATGCAACTCCTCCTGGTGTGGCGAAATTAATCGGGCTACTTCCAACGATATTTAAGACTCCGGCATTGGTATTCATACCAAACAATGCACCGCCACCTGGTCCTTTGATGACCTGCAGATCCTGAATGAAATTGTAATTGGTTCCGTTCATCAATCCGGCTGCAGTTGTATTTTGTATTGCATTGTCACCTTCCATCCAGAAAATATCCTGTAAACTGTTTGCACTGATCACTCTTGGAATTCCGCCGTTGAGCGAAACATCAGTTGGTTGGGAAGTGATACCGGCTAGCATGATGTTATCAGTTGGAAGTGATCGTAGAAACTCGATGGAATTATATTCAATATTTCCGATGCCCTTTGCATCAATTAAAGAAATTTGTGCATTTACATAAAATCCGCAAAGCAGGATAAGCAGAGTTGTTGAAAGTGTTTTCATGATATTGGAATTTAAATTATTCGCAAATGATATTACAATATTCAATGCTCGGATTCTACAGGATCATTCTCTAATCATCTTTTCATTCCATTGCTCAGGTATTGAAATTAAATAATTAATTTAAACAAAATGTTACTTTAGAAACTTGATGGAAATAATCCTTAATTTCAGGATTTTTCGACGCTATCAATATGACCTCGTTAAGCTCTGTTATTTTGAAAACGAGCACGAATGATGTATTGTGCCGGTAAATTCTACACGCAGGTTTTCTTGTCTGCACGCCATCTGAATGCATCAGTATACTAAAATCAGGCGAAAATCGAGGGATTATGTTAATGATTTGACCTTCCAGTCTCTTTTGTTTAATTTTAAAATCATCTCGTATTTTTTGTCTAACCCTTAAACCATACGCCCATGAAAATGAAAACTACTGCAAAATTAATTTTACTGAGTTTCATCACTGCACTATCAGTGAATGTTTCTTCAGCACAAACCTGGACATCGATTGCCACTGATCCGAGTGGTGATGCCGGGACAGGATTGGATGCAATTGACCTCTCATTTTTTTATGACGATATTGCTGACGTTATAAATTTCAGAATTGAATGCACCAATCTTTCTTCATTCAGTTCCGGTCCGGCGGCTGATTTCAGTTTCTATCTGCCTAACGGACTTGACGGCGGTTTTGGTACGGGCTATCATTGGACAGCACCAACAACTCCCGTCCATAAAATAGCAAGCGTCTATTGTGATCCCGGCGGATCAGCACCCAACAATTACACCTTTTCAACCTATGACAACAATGTTGTCCGTGCTGTCGATAATGGAATACTTTGTTCCGGTTGCATTGGAATCGATGTGGATATTGCCAACAACTGGATGATATTTACTATGTCACGCACAAACGTGATTACTGACACCGAAATGAACGGGACTACTGCAACTATTGGCATCGTTGCAAATGCAGGTCATGATCTCGGTTGGGACGACAACATTGTTGATAATGGCTCCTTTGTACTGGATCTTGCAACAGGAATTTCCAATAATGAAAATGACAGGGGAGTAAAAATATTCCCTTCAATCAGTCGGGGAACCGTGCATGTTCATCTTCCTGGAAGTTTACAAAATGTGGAGAAGATCACTGTCAGCAATATGGTCGGACAAACCATTAGAGACATGAGGAGTGACCTTTCAGGAAATGTAGACCTGGATACGTATGACTTTGCAGAAGGAATTTACTTTGTATCTGTTACACTGTCTGATCAATCGCTTATCACTAAGAAGTTTATCGTCGTAAAATAATTTCGCAGGCATTTGAAAAAGGAGGATGAGATCATCCTCCTTTTTTTATTTGAGCCTAATTGGAAATCATTTGGTATAAAGATGTTTGGAACCGGTAATTTTTTAGATTTAGATCTTGATAAAATTTGAATACTTTAAGTGATCATTGTCCCGGCCACATACAGATCTGTTGTATCGAAGTAGTGTCAAGATCTTCAAAGGATCGAATTTGAAATAAAAATAATCAAGTTTCAACACAAAGCACTTCCTTAAAAAAGCAATTTAGTTTAAGCCTTGTCGTCAATATAATTAATTAAGCACCAATTAAAAGCCGATTTTTCTAATGATTTGGTGCATAAAAAGCAAAATCTAGTCCATTATTCATTATATTTGCCTTATACCCTATTTTACCAAACACGGCTCTTAATGAATGAAACACTAGCTGCTCAAAATCCGGTCTCACCGGTTTCAGTGATGGCTGAAAACCTGATAGGTTCAGAAATAATTAAACTTGCTGCCGAGATCAATGAGAAGATCAAAAATGGTGAAAGAATATTTAATTATACCATCGGAGATTTTGATCCAAAGATTTTTCCTATACCGGAAGAATTAACTCAGGAAATTATAAAAGCGTATAATCATCACGAAACTAATTATCCTGCAGCTAATGGAATTCTAAGACTTCGTAATGCAGTATCAGTATTTTTACAAGATCGTGCCGGACTGAACTATTCTGCTGATGAAATATTGATTTCCGGAGGAGCAAGACCACTGATATATGCTGTATTTACAACACTTCTTGATGCAAATGATACGGTAGTGTTCCCTGTACCTTCCTGGAACAACAATCATTATTCGCATTTAAGTTCGGCAAAAGCTATTATGGTTGAAACCACGCCTGAATCTAATTTCATGCCGAAAGCTGCTGACTTGAAACCATATCTTGGAAATGCGACTTTGCTTGCGTTATGTTCACCTTTAAATCCTACGGGAACAGTATTCGAAAAAGATACATTGGCAGAGATCTGCGATCTGGTGATCGAAGAGAATCGGATGCGTGCCGGGAAACGAAAGCCACTATATCTTCTTTACGATCAAATTTATTGGGTCCTTACCTTTGGCAATACAAAACATTACGACCCGGTTTCACTCCGTCCGGAGATGAGGGATTATACAATTTTCATTGACGGAATATCGAAATCTCTTGCAGCTACAGGCGTAAGAGTTGGATGGGCTTTCGGACCTGCAAACATCATCAATAAGATGAGAGCTATACTTTCTCACGTAGGAGCGTGGTCCCCAAAAGCTGAACAAGTTGCAACCGGAGAATATCTGCAACAAAAATCTAACTTCGATAAATTTCAGTTATCATTCAAAAAAGAAATTATTGGTAGGCTTGAAGGATTTTATTCCGGATTTACTGCCCTAAAAAAAGATGGCTTTCCTGTTGATGCTATTGCGCCTCAGGCTGCAATTTATCTGACAGTGCGACTGAATCTTCGTGGAAAGAAAACAGCCGCCGGAATTACCCTGGAAACACAAAAGGAAGTGACAAAATATATTCTCGATGAGGCAAAGCTGGGTATAGTTCCTTTCTCTGCTTTCGGAGCCTCAGATGATTCTTCCTGGTATCGGCTTTCCGTTGGCACCTGCGACATCAAAGAAATTCCTGAAGTGATGAGTTCATTAAGAAAAGCATTATCAGCATTGACTTGAAAATTTAGATAATTAAAAAAACAATTCTCATTATAGAACAAATTTTCGCCTATCGACCGACTTTTACAAAACTAAACGTGTCGTACAATTAATTCCTGATGAAAAACAATTACTGTATCATCATGGCCGGTGGCATTGGAAGCCGCTTCTGGCCCATGAGTCGAAACACATTACCTAAGCAGTTCCTTGATATTATGGGTACGGGTAAAACATTGATCCGCCAGACTTATGAGCGGTTTGAAAAAATTTGCCCTGCCGAAAATATTTACATCGTAACCAACGAACAATATCAGGAACAAGTCTTTGCTCAGGTACCGGAGCTGAAGAAAAATCAGGTGCTTGCTGAACCTCAAAGGAGAAATACGGCGCCCTGCATTGCCTATGCTGCTTTCAAAATCTCTCAGATCAACCCTGAAGCAAACATGGTCGTTGCGCCATCAGACCATATCATCAATGATGAAAAAAGTTTTCAGGAAGCTATAAAGACCGGACTTGCTTTCACCGAAAAAAACGACGGACTTCTCACCATAGGAATACAGCCTAGCAGACCTGATACCGGCTATGGTTATATTCAGTTTAAAGAAAAATCCGGTGAAGAAAAGTACAGCATCAATGAGGTGAAGACTTTTACAGAGAAACCAAATCTAGAGATGGCTAAGTTTTTTCTCAAGAGTGGGGAGTTTTTGTGGAACTCCGGGATATTTCTATGGAATGGGAAGGCGATACTCAACGCTTTTGAGAAAAACTTACCTGATATGTATACCCTTTTTCAGGAAGGTGGCAATGTATACAATACATCTGAAGAAACTGATTTCATCAGAAAGACCTATGAAAAGTGTACGAATATCAGCATTGACTACGGTATCATGGAAAAGGCCAAGAACGTTTTCGTTTTAAGTGCTGAATTTGGCTGGAGCGATCTCGGAACATGGAAATCACTTTACGAAGAATTACCTCATGATAAATCAGGAAATGCCATTGTTGGTCAACATGTGATGACTGATTCCACGACAAATTGCGTCATCAATATGCCTAAAAATAAACTGGCTGTCATTCAGGGAATGGAAAACTTTATCATCGTCGATACCGATCAGGTGTTGCTAATTTGTCCGAAAGATGATGAGCAACAAATCCGCAATCTGGTGAATGATGTTAAGTTAAAAAAAGGTGATAAGTTTATTTAGACAGTCCTTCTTCTATCTTCCTACCATGTCTTCAGGCTTCACCCATTCGTCAAATTGGGCTGAGGTAACATAACCAAGATCAATTGCAGTTTGCTTTAATGTCTTACCTTGCTTGTGAGCCGTTTGAGCGATCTCTGCAGCTTTGTAATAGCCAATCTTAGTATTGAGAGAAGTCACCAACATCAGCGAATTCTCCAAATTACTTTTAATATTTTCTCTGATCGGCTCAATTCCAACAGCACACTTATCGTTGAAAGAAATACATACATCACCGATCAATCTTGCCGAGTGCAGGAAATTGTAGATCATCATAGGTTTAAAAACGTTCAATTCAAAATGACCGGTTGCTCCTCCTACATTAATAGCTACATCATTTCCCAACACCTGTGCTGCTACCATGGTCATAGCTTCACATTGAGTAGGGTTTACTTTACCCGGCATGATGGATGATCCCGGTTCATTGTCAGGAATAAAAATCTCTCCGATACCACAACGAGGACCGGACGCCAAGAGTCGAATATCATTTGCAATTTTCATGAGAGAACAAGCAACTGTTTTCAAAGCACCATGTGTTTCTACTATCGCATCATGAGCAGCAAGGGCTTCGAATTTATTCTCTGCAGTAATAAAAGGTATTCCTGAAAGTTTGGCAATATGTTTTGCTACATTCTCTGAGTAACCCTTCGGCGTATTGATACCCGTACCAACTGCTGTTCCTCCCAGTGCCAGCTCCGACAAATGCGGAAGTGTATTCTCGATGGCTTTGATACCGTGATTCAACTGTGAAACATAACCACTTATTTCTTGTCCAAGTGTCAGAGGAGTAGCATCCATCAAATGAGTGCGGCCAATCTTTACTATGTCCATGAAGTTTTCTGATTTCTTTTGCAATGTATCACGCAGCTTTGTCAGGCCAGGCAATGTCTTTTCCACCAGAATTTGATATGCAGCAATATGCATTGCCGTAGGAAAAGTGTCGTTGGAAGATTGTGATTTATTTACATCATCATTGGGGTGAATGACTTTTTTATCATCTTCAAGACTACCGCCGCTTAGAACATGGGCACGGTAAGCCACCACTTCGTTTACATTCATATTCGACTGCGTTCCGGATCCGGTTTGCCAAACCACCAATGGAAACTGATCATTCAATTTACCGTCCAAAATTTCGTCGCAGACTTTGCCAATGAGATCACAGCTCTCTTTAGATAGTATTCCTGCATCGAGATTTGTAAGTGCTGCAGCTTTCTTAAGAATGGCGAATGCCCGAATGATCTCAGCAGGCATTTTATTAATATCCTCCGCAATCTTAAAATTTTCTATTGACCGTTGAGTTTGTGCTCCCCAGTAAACATGCGCAGGCACCTCTACGATACCCATTGTGTCTTTTTCTTTTCTTGTCTTCATGATCTTTGCAATTGAAATTTCTATTTGAAAATTTCCAATACTTTCGTTGCCGGTCTTCCTATGATAGCCTTCCCATCCCTGATGACTATGGGACGCTCGATGAGAATCGGATTTTTCACAAGTACTTTAATCCACTCAGAATTACTGAGCTTTTTATTGGCAAATTTTTTCTTATAAAGTTCTTCTTTTTTACGGACGATATCCTCCGCTTTAAGTCCAAGCATTTTCAATACTTCCTTAATATCTTTTTGTGTGGGTACATTAATCGTATACTCAACAATTGAAATCTCATCGTCACTCTCCTCCCTGATTAGTGAAAGAGCTGTTCGACAAGTACTGCAGGTTGATTTAAACCAAATTTTAATCATTCTTTAATGTGCTGAAGCATCCATTAGATATGCTTTTATAAATTGATCCAGATCTCCATCCATGACACCCTGAACGTCGGAAGTTTCTGTATCAGTACGAATATCTTTTACTAATTTATAAGGGTGCATAACATAGTTGCGAATTTGAGATCCCCATTCGATCTTTCTTTTATTGGCTTCAGTAGCAGCTTTTGCAGCAAGTTGCTTACGCATTTCCAGCTCATAGAGCTGTGATTTCAACATCTTCATTGCGCGTTCTCTGTTGCCTACTTGTGAACGTTCAACCTGGCAAACCACTACAATACCTGTTGGTTTATGTGTAAGCTGAACCTTTGTTTCCACCTTATTCACATTCTGTCCGCCGGCTCCTCCTGAACGGGAGGTTTGCATTTCCACATCACCGGGTTTGATATCAATCTCTATGGTCTCGTCAATCACAGGATAAGCATAGACAGAGGCAAATGATGTATGACGGCGTGCATTTGAATCATAAGGTGAAATCCTGACAAGGCGATGAACACCACTTTCACCTTTCAGGTAACCATAGGCAAATTCTCCTTCGATCTCCAAAGAGCAAGATTTGATTCCGGCAGTGTCACCATATTGCAGATCAAGTTCGGTGACTTTATAGTCATGCTTCTCTGCCCACATGATATACATGCGCATCAGCATGGAGGCCCAGTCCTGGCTTTCAGTACCTCCTGCACCCGAATTAATATTTACGATTGCACTCAATGCATCTTCAGGATCTCCAAGCATATTTTTAAACTCAAGATCCTCTAGCATCGCTGTGGTCTCCTTTAAATGCTTTGTGATTTCCTCTTCTGTTGCATCACCGGCTTTATAAAATTCAAAAAGTACGGCCAGATCTTCATAAGAGGCAAAGAACTCGTCAAAGTGATCGGTCCAGTTCTTCTTTTGCTTGATGCTTTTCAGCAACTTTTCGGCTTCCTTTGGCTTGTCCCAAAATCCCGGAGCATGGGTCAGCAGTTCCTCCTGCTTTATTGAATTCTTTTTCCCGTCGATGTCAAAGATGCCTCCTCAGGACTTCAGCGCGCTCCTTAATCTCTTTTAATTGTTCTATTGTCATAATGGTCGCAAAGGTATAAAAAACTATCGTTCTAATCATTTTCCGGCTGGCCAATCACAGACCAAACTAACTCGGGTTCAAATCCTCTTTGAATGGCATAAGCTGCCAGCTTATATTTTCTTTTATATGGATTTGTCTCCTTTTCAGTCCTTCCCCTCGTCTTAATAACCGCCTTAAGTGTTGTCAGATATTCCTTTTCTTGAATTTGAGATAAGGCTTTTTTAATCAATGGCTCAGTTATTTTTTTCTCTTTTAGTGCCCTTTTAATTTTCAACTTACCCCATTTTTTTTGTCTGAATTTTCCGCCGGTAAATGCTGAAGCAAATCTTTCTTCCTTGATAAAATTATCTTCGATCAGGTCAACAATCATCGACTCGACATGATCTGAATAAAGTCCCCATTGAAAAAGTTTGTTCCTCACCTCCTGCTGACTTCTTTCCTGATAAGCACAATACTTTCTTATCCTGATCAGGGCCTGTTCAGGGCTTAGTCGCTTTTTATATTCCGGTTTGTCAAACATGGGTAAATGAAAAAATGCTATTCCGGACGGTGATCAGTCATTAAAACCGATGATACAGTCAGGAATAACATTTATGAAATAATACTATTTAAACATCAGACCGGAACACTATCCGGTGCCTGAACTTCAGATTGCTGTTCCGGTTGAGGAATTGGCATATTTTCCAAAATGGATTTCAAATTGCTTAATCCTTTTTCAAAATCTTTGCCAACCATACCGTCAATGAATTTCCCCATGATACGAAGCAATGGATTGAAGCCGGTATCAAATTCGAAACTCCAGGTAACCTTCGTCCCTTCGCCATCTGCGACGAAAGAATAAGTACCCGTAGCAACTCCTTCTTCCATGAAATTAAGATCCTGCACTATTTTTGAAGGAGTAGTAACCTCGGTATAAGTCATGCTGCCCGTACCTACATTCTTGTTAGTGCTCACCCAATTTATTTTAGCACCCAAGCCTGATGGAGGGCCTGACAAGGTATATGATGCAGTCGTATCCAACTCATACCATGGTGACCAACTGTTCCAGTTTTGAATATTATTGACATAATCGAAAACCATTTCCTGAGGTCTACTGATCGTTGTACTTCTTTCAACGTGAACATGAGAAGGCAGCATCAATCCAATGACAGCAACTACCATTAATAATATTGCAAATACAATTAAAATTCGTTTAAGGATTTTCATTTGTATCGATTTTAGAAAGTGAAAACAAAGAATTTTTGCCTGATAAGCTTTACTCGGCCGGATCAGTATTTGTCTCTTCAACTGCAGTTGCAGCTTCAGGTAGAGCTGAAGCTTCAGAAATCTCTTTTATCCCTGCCAGTCCTTCGTTAAAAGGTTTCTCCATCATCTTATCCATCATGAGTCCCATCACACGAAAGAATGGATTTGAGCCCATATCAGCATCAAGAGCCCAGGTGAGTTTTGTTCCACCAGCTTCAGGTTCAAATTTAAAGTAGCCTGTGGAAGGATTCATTCCCTCGAAATCCAATTTAGTTCGCACCATGGAATTTGTTTCAACATCAGTAATGGTCAATTTGCCTTTTCCAACCTGGTCATTATTACTTGACCAGGTATAATATGCACCCGCACCACTGGCAGGTTCGCTATATTTCAAGTCGGTTGTCGGATCGAGTTTAATCCAGGGAGACCATTTCTCCCATTTGCGGAGATCATTTATTTGCGAGAAAACAACTTCAGGTGAGGCCTTTATGCTGGTACTTCTTTCGACATGTTGTTCACGAGGAGAAAGGAATCCAATCACAATGATCAGACCGACCAGAACAGCTAATACGATTAGTATTCGTTTTAAAATTTTCATAGGAGAGAGATTTTAAGATGATATAATGCGAAGCTATGAAATCTGTATTAATTAACGGATGTTTTTTAGTAGAATTTAATCCGATTTCGACTATTTTCAATAACACACATTATTAAAGTACGAGAATCATCATTAGAGCTGAAATAAATGATAAAAAATAAGCAACAAAATTTGTCGTTCCGGCCGGCTATCTTAAATTTTCATAATAATACGGCATGAATTAAATGCGAAACAAAAAGGCGTATATATTATTTTGTATCCTTCGAAACTTGTGGATCAAAACGAATAAAAAAGTTCAGCCAAATCAACCTCGACCAGCGAAATGTCACGGGTGAAAAAATAAGTACTGCAGGAATTAAGATCAACAACAAGGAAAGGCCAAGATGAAAAATTGTAAAGTCAAGTACTAGAAAAATAAAAAAGATTATTGCACTCAATGTATATGAAACAAACATTGCTCCATAAAAATAGCCGGGTTCCTTTTCGTAGATCTCATCACAATGATCACATTTTTTCTCCATCTTAAACAGATGCTTCAAATCATAGGAACTATTTTTACTAAAAACTTTTCCGTGATGGCATTTTGGGCATTTATTATTGAAGACTGAATATAAAATATTTTTGAGAGCCATATAGGATACATTAAAAACGATCTACTCTCAAGAGCAGATCGTTCTTTTGAAGATTCAGATCTTTATTTCTTCTTCCATTTTATTGAAGAAGTGATATTCCATAATATGATAACTGCTATTTGGCGAAACCTTCAGTTTCACTTTGAATTTCTTCCTCCATTTATGAACCTTCGAATTAAGAAGTAATCCCTTATTCAGGTATGCCTCCAAATAAGGATGCACCTGAAGAAATAATTCCTTTTCATTCTGTTCCTGCACAAAATATCTAAGGTTGTTCTCGATTTCATCGACTAATAAGATACTTGCTTTAATCTCACCTGTACCGTTACAAGCCGGGCAATTCTCTACAGTAGTAATATTGGTTTCCGGACGAACCCGCTGGCGTGTAATTTGAATAAGACCAAATTTGCTTGGCGGAAGGATCGTATGCTTAGCACGGTCTCTTTTCATCTCAGCCTTGAGCTTCTCATAGAGCGTTTTTCTGTTCTGAGCACTGTGCAGATCTATAAAATCCACGACAATGATACCGCCCATATCGCGCATTCGTAACAATCGGGCGACTTCAACAGCAGCATCCATATTTACGTTCAGGGCATTTGTTTCCTGTGTTGCCTCACCATCGGAGCCTTTCACACGTCCACCGCTGTTAACGTCTATCACGTGCATGGCTTCTGTATGTTCAACGATCAGATAAGCACCATTAGCCATTGTGACAGTCTTGCCGAAACTCGACTTGATCTGTTTGTCGATGCCTAATTGTTCAAAGATGGGAAGGCGACCTTTGTATAACTTTACAATATCGGTTTGCTCAGGTGCAATTCCTCTGATATACGCCTTGATCTCTTCAGCCAAGGTTTGATCATTAACGTGAATGGCAGCAAAGTTTGGATTTAAAAGGTCGCGGAGAATCGTAGAAGTCCGGTTAAGTTCTCCAAGAATCTTGTAGGGCGGTTTGACAGTTTTCAGGAGTTCAAAAGCACTCTTCCATTTAGCTACCAGATCCTGAATATCTTTATCAAGTTCAGCTACTTTCTTACCCTCAGCGACGGTCCTGATGATAAGTCCAAAACCTTTCGGTTTGATACTCGTTGCCAAACGTTTCAAGCGCTGACGTTCATCAGCACTTTTTATTTTCTGTGATATGGATACTACATCTGTAAACGGAACCATCACAACAAACCTGCCTGCAAGGGATAATTCAGAGGTTACGCGAGGACCTTTAGAAGATATCGGTTCTTTAGCAACCTGAACAAGTGCCCACTGATTAGTTGTGAGTACCTGAGTAATCTTTCCACCTTTATTAATATCAGGTTCCGGTTGAAAATTAACAAGCATAGGATCAGGATTCTTCCCTGTCGTTGTTTGCTTGATCAATTTTAGGAGAGATTGAGCTTGAGGGCCCAGATCGAGATAATGCAAAAAAGCATCCTTCTCGTGACCTACGTCAACGAAAGCAGCATTAAGCCCCGGGATCAACTTCTTTACACGTCCGAGATAAATATCTCCAACCTGAAAGCCTTGATCCTTTCGCTCGCTGTTTAATTCAACCAGTTGCTTATTTTCAAGCATGGCGATGGTGACTTCGCCCGGGGTTGAATTGATCACCAATTCATTATTCAATTAAAAAAAATTTGCAAACAATCATCCTGTCAATGGAGAGAATTGCAGAAAATATAATATGAACAGTAGCCGCACAACATTGGATCGAGATTGACAGATAACGCATCACCTGTCCAGAAATGGATAACGAAAAGCCAATGGCACCGGGACCAAACCCGGTGCAATGCAAAATCTAGAATAAAGGCATCACGAAGATGCCCTTACTTTACCGGCTCTTTTTCTTATGTCTGTTCTTTCTAAGACGTTTTTTACGCTTGTGCGTCGCCATCTTATGTCTTTTCCTCTTCTTACCACTTGGCATAATAAATTGTTTATTGGTTATTAACTTGGTGTATTAACTTGTTTACTTCCTCCAACACCTGTGGGTCTGAAGTATATTTTTCGATTTGTCTTAACTGCTCAATTCCTTTGTCGCCGGAACCGGTTTGTATGAGGGTACGGCCTAAGAGGTATCGAGCCTCAACTCTTGCAGGGTCGGCATCCAGAGCCTTATAAAAGCGTTCTACGGCTTTATCCAATTGTCCGGACCTGACCGACAAAACACCCAGGTTGAACTGGGCATTTGCATGTTGTGGGTCTTTTTCGACAACCGCTCTTAGCATCATGATCCCTTTCATCGGTTCAGCAGTACCTTCAGCATAGCAAACCCCGAGATCGGTTTGTGCATTGAGATTGTCAGGATTCAGATCCAACACTTTCTGATAAGAGGCGATGGCCTTATCAACCATCATAGAACGCAATGTGGAGTCTGAACTCCCTTTAAAGGCATCAAAGTAGCGATACGCTGCATTGAGCCAGTTCTGCTCATCCGGCTTGAGATTCGCTATCTGCTCAAAATAATAAGCAGAAACGACCGGAAACAAGGCAAGGTCCCACATTTTACCAAGCGAGTCAAGTAAAAGTGGATTTGATTCCTCCTTTGCCAATTCCGCCTCGATCTTATTTATGGGCTCTAATTCTTCAGGCTTAAGTTGCCCTTTTGCCTGAGTAAGTATTCCTTTAAATGAGTATCCGGTTTCAGTTTTGACTTCTCCTTCAACCTTTTTTTGCTGAGGAAGAAAGTACAATGTTACTGTTACTATTATGGCGGCGACTATGACAATAATTTGTTTTCGTCTTGTCACCATCTCACCTTAGTCTACAGCTTCAGTTGTTTGATTCTTCTTGATCTTAGCATTCTTCACTTTGTTAGCAAATGTTTTTGCAGGTTTGAATGCCGGGATGTTATGCTCCGGAATGATGATCGTAGTATTTTTAGAGATAATACGGCCAAGCTTTTGAGCTCTTTTCTTTACTATGAAAGATCCGAAACCTCTGAGGTAAACGTTCTCACCGTCAGCCATTGTCGTTTTGATAACTTTCATTGTAGCTTCTACAGCTTGTAACGCCACAGTCTTTTCAATGCCTGTCTTGGTTGAAATCTCGGCCACTAATTCAGCTTTTGTCATTTCTTTGAGTATTAAGTATTTGAGAATTGGGGGCGCAAAGATAAGCGTTCATTTTGAAAAGGAAAAGCCCTAAGAATCAATTTTTTCAGGTTGTTGACAAATATTTTTGAAAAAGACCTGATTTATCCTGAAAATCAACTTATGGGCATTAAATAGATTTCAGGAATTCGCTGATGATACGAGGTTTCCCGGTCCATCTGCCTTTCATCCGGCAAAATCAATGTACAAACACTTTAATAATAAGTCGGTAGCAAAATCCATCTATCGGACTAAAGAGTCAAAAAACAAGGGCGAGAGATCTTTTATCTGCCTCCCGCCCTTTTATTTAACACTTGATTAATGGATACAATTATTAACGACTTTTCCTGCTGATAATATCGACGATCTTATCCACCGTTTTAAAATTATCTGAAAATTGTTTCGTCAGAGAAAGGTCGAATTTTCCGCTCTTCTTATAATGTGTTCTTTGCACATCAAGGATCATTGTTTGAAGATCCAGTAATTTTCCAAGGTCCTTATCAGTTAAACGCACACCTTCCATAGTTTGTGTTTTAGGAGGACGACCCGGACCGCGTGTTGACTTAGGAGGACGACCCGGACCGCGTGTTGATTTCGGAGGACGACCCGGACCGCGTGTTGATTTCGGAGGACGACCCGGACCGCGTGTTGATTTTGGAGGACGACCCGGGCCACGTTTTGACTTTGGAGGACGACCCGGACCGCGTTTAGTCAAATCAGTTGTTGTGCCGGTACTTTTCGCAGGACGGCCACGTTTAGATTTTGATCTTTTATACTTTCCTGTTCCACTACCGGGTGGTCTGCCCGGTCCGCGTTTTGTACCTTCACCTAGTTTAGATGTAGTCTTTGCTTTTCTCTTTGCCATTTTAACTTTTTGAAATTTAATTATATAAATAGAACAATATATTAACGCGATCAGTGCATTACTGCAGGTGAAAACATAATACTAATTTGATCTTATCCAGCTAAGATTATCACTGAAACAATCCGGAAAACAAAACTCGCAGAAAATTGTTTTCAAAAACGGATTTAATTTCTGCTAATTTATAAATTTAAATTAGTTTAACAAAATTATTGATCTGAATAAAAGCTAAACCAATTTAATTCCTTCAGTTAAATTCAATGAATTAATCTTCATTTAAAACCAGGCTCAATTTCTAAATGAATTTTGTTATGTAAATTAATTAATGATGAAGATACCTGCAGCATATATCTTTACCTGAAATTTGTGATTTATAAAGTTTAAGAAAATAATGACAAGGTAGTATCATATTAAGTTCACTGACTTTTCCCCTATTAAAAAATTCTTTTTTACCATAATAATTACTTAACCACGTTCCAAATAAAATTCAGACCTTTAAAAAAAACAAGATTTGGATACTGCTAATACATTAATATCATGGTACAGAAAAAACAAACGCGATTTACCATGGCGAGAAACTGACGATCCCTATTTCATCTGGATATCTGAAATCATCCTTCAACAAACAAGAGTAGATCAGGGAACTGCATATTATCAACGCTTCATTATTAAATTTCCAAGTGTAAAAAAACTTGCTGCTGCTAAAGAGAGTGATGTATTAAAACTCTGGCAAGGACTAGGATATTATTCAAGGGCCAGAAATATGCATCATGCAGCCAAAGAAATTGTAAATAATCACCAGGGAGTATTTCCAAAAACCTACGATGAGATAAGGTCATTGAAAGGTATTGGCGACTATACAGCAGCAGCTATTTCTTCATTTGCATATCATCTTAAATACCCGGTTGTCGATGGAAATGTCTATCGTTTTCTCAGCCGCTATTTTGGTATTAAGACGCCAATTCAAAGCACTGCGGCAAAAAAAGAATTCACTGAAATAGCTTTTGAATTAATGGATAAACACTCTCCGCATGAATTCAATCAGGCCATCATGGAATTTGGTGCCATCCAATGCAAGCCCTCCTCACCCGACTGTAATACCTGTTCATTAAAGGATTCATGTTTTGCCTTTGGGAATAATGCTGTCACAGATTTTCCCGTAAAAACTAAAAAACTCTCAGTTCGAAAAAGATATTTCTATTATTTAGTTGTTCGTGATAAGCAATCTGTGTATCTGCAACAAAGAAAAGAAAGGGACATCTGGCAAAATTTGTATGAGTTTCCGCTCATAGAAACTTCAAAAAAAATTACAGATTCAAAACTACTTGAAGGTACTGAATGGAAAAGTATTTTCAATACGGGCGAAGTTGTTGTGCGAAGGATATCGGAGGAGAAAAAACATGTATTAAGTCATCAGGTTCTGCATGCAAAATTTATCGAACTGACTTTGGCAAATGCTGATATTGTCATTCCGAAAAACTGGGAAAAAGTAAGGACGAAAAAAGTAAAGCAATATGCGGTACCCCGACTCATCGACAAGTATCTGGAAGAGGAGACAGAAATTTATTCCTGAAGAGGGAAATGACCCTTCTGCTATTAAATGTACTTCTTTTAAAAAAAAAATTGATTCACAAGAATGGCAAAATACCCTGCAAAAATCGTATCTTTACAAATATGCCCGGGTTGCAAAAAAGAACCCACATATATAGTTTTTAGCCTTGATGCAAGGAGTTTACATTTGTGTTCTTCATTCAATTGTTGTTGAATGAAAATGTTGATCAAGAGAAATAATGAGTGAATTCTTGCTCATCCCTTGCCAGACATAGAACATATTAATTTAACCAATTAAAAAAACAAAATCATGAGTGGTGTAAACAAAGTAATTCTCATCGGGAATGTAGGAAAGGACCCTGAAGTTCGCTATCTTGAAGGTGGAGTGGCGGTGGCCAATTTCACTTTGGCAACTTCCGAATCTTACAAAAACAAAGAAGGACAAAAAGTGGTGCAGACTGAATGGCATCGTATCGTACTCTGGAGAGGTCTGGCAGAAATTGCAGAGAAATGGGTACGCAAGGGAAAGCAGGTGTATATTGAAGGAAAGATCCGTCAGCGTTCATACATGAAGGATAATACAACCCACTGGATCACGGAAATCATTGCAGATAATATGACTCTGCTTGGTGGCCCGAAAACAGATGAACACGACAGTAAAGTCCCTGAAACCGTGACTGAGGAGGTTCCTCTGCCGGTAGCATCTGACGATCTACCTTTTTGATATTTAACACTTTATCCGGATGCAAATTTTTATATCTTTGCATCCGGATTTTTATTGCTATCCGTTAGCCTCTAAACACACGTGGACCCTGGCAGTTGTAGTCTTTTATTTCTTCTTGAGGGTTTTAGTTCCTTCATTCGTCCATCCTTTACATTTGATTTAGGTTTTTTCATTGAAGTAATCATCTTATTTGCCTGTCTGTTACTATCTGCATTCTATTCAGGTGCAGAAACAGCCTTCTTCGGTCTGACAGCTACCGAGCTATTTCCGCTTAAGGAGAGTCAACACAGTTCCGAAAAACTAGTTTATAAATTAATGGAAAGGCCGAAACGGCTTCTTGCTACTCTTTTGATAGCAGTAAATTTTATTAATATATCTATTGTTGTCATTAGTTCGTTGTTGATTCAACAGATTTTTGATTTTTATTCACAAGAAGTATTAGGATTTGTCATTCAGGTTGTTGCTCTAACCTTTGTGATCGTACTCTTCTGTGAGGTGATGCCGAAAGTTTGGGCTACACAAAATGCACTTCGCTTTTCTAAAATGAGTTCATTCATGGTATATGTAACCGACAAACTATTCAGACCATTTAGTACAATGCTTGTCGTTTCCAGTTCCTTCGTAGATAAAAGAATAGTTTTAAAGGGCTACGATGTTTCTGCCGATGAGCTCACACACGCTATTGAAATTACATCTGACAAGAATACGCCCGAAGAAGAAAAGATGATCCTGAAAGGCATCGCAAGATTCGGCAACATCGATGTGAAACAGATCATGAAGCCCAGAATGGATGTAGTAGCATTTGACAAGGAAATGTCCTTTAAGGAAATCTTCCCGATAATAGTTGAAAACAAATATTCCAGACTACCGGTTTATGAAAACTCATTAGATTCGGTTATCGGAGTGCTATATATAAAGGACCTTTTACCATTCCTTGACAAAGAATCAGATCCAAGCTTCGATTGGCTTACACTGCTCAGACCGGCCTATTTTGTCCCTGAGAGCAAGAAGATCAATGACCTGCTTCAGGAATTTCAGGAAAAGAAAATTCACCTTGCCATTGTAATCGATGAATATGGCGGCTCATCCGGTATAGTTACATTAGAAGATATCCTTGAAGAAATTGTAGGTGAAATAAATGATGAATATGACGATGAAGAGCTGAGTTATTCAAAACTCGATGATCATAATTATGTGTTTGAAGGGAAAGCACTGTTAAATGACCTGTACCGTGTTATGGAGATTGACAGGAAAATGTTTGAGACAAATTCAGAGGAACAGGCAGATACACTTGCCGGTTTACTGCTGGAACTGAAAGGAGGTATTCCGAGACGTAGTGAAGTGATCACTTATAACAATATAAAATTTACGATTGAATCAGCGGATCGTAAGCGAATCAAGAGAGTAAAAATAACTTTACCAATAAATAATGAAGATGATGAAAATGAAAAAAGAACTTCCGGAGGAAGGAACTCTTACCTGTTGATACTTATCCTGCTCATTTCATCATTATCTTTCGTTAGTTGCTCTGAAGATTATGTTCCAAAACCAAGAGGATATTTTCGAATAGAATTACCGGAAAAAAAATACTCCATTTATGAAGCCTCAGCTTGTCCGTATAAATTTGAGATCCCTTCCTATGCAGAGATAGTTCAGGATCCAAATCCGGGTGCCGAAGCCTGTTGGGTCAATGTTATATTTACCCCTTTCAATGGAACGCTTTATTTGAGTTATAAAAATATTGATGGAAATCTTGAGAAGTTAACTGAAGATAGCCGCAGTCTTTCAATGAAACATATATCAAAAGCTTCAGGGATAGAGGAAGAAACTCTGATGGATCCTGCATCATCAAAGTACGGTGTATTGTTCCATGTGAAAGGAAGTGCCGCTTCTGCACTGCAATTTTATCTCACGGATAGCACGAAACATTTTTTGAGAGGTTCACTTTATTTCTATGCCCCTCCAAATCCTGATTCCCTGGCTCCTGTGTTGAGATTCATTGAAGCTGACATTAAGCACATGCTTGAAAGTTTTCAGTGGACAAATAATAAATAATACTATCAAACTATATTAAGTCGAATAAATGTTCATTATTATTCATTAAAGTTCCGTCCTGTTCAATGAAAAGGAAATTAATTCGCATGAAAAAAATATTGTTTTATTTGATCCTGATCAGTCTGCCCCCTCATTCTTTGTTTGCTCAGGAGAATAATTCTACAGAAAAAATAAAAAAGCAGAAAGGCTCCTTTTATTTTACCTGGGGTTATAACAAGGATTGGTTTTCGAAAAGTGATCTGCATTTCAAGAATGAAGGTTCCGAATCATATGACTTCACGATTCACGATGTAAGGGCAAAAGATCGTCCAAATTTTGATGAGCTTTTCAATAAGGATATTTCAATTCCACAGTTTATTTATCGTTTCGGATATTATTTCAGAAACAGCAAATTCGGAATTGAAGGGAGCTTTGATCATGCCAAATATATTCTGATTCAGGATCAGGTAGCACGTGTTACCGGGACCATCAATGATGTTGCTGTAGACACGGATACTGTGCTTAGCAGAAATTTCATTCGTTTTGAGCACACCAACGGAGCTAACTTTGTCATGTTAAGTCTAATATGGCATGACAAAATTTTGGAAAGCAAAAACAAAAAGCATGTATTACAGGGTGTGATTAAGCCGGGAGCAGGAATTGTAATTCCGCAAAGTGAAGTGGCAATTTTTGGAAAGAACCAAAACAATAATTATCACATTGCCGGATATATTTTCGGAACTGAGGCAAACTTACGTTATGAAGCAGGAAAACACTTTTTCTTAGAAACAGGCTTCAAAGGAGTATGGGCTAATTATGTGGACGTCCTGGCCGTTGATGAGGCAAAAGCAAATCACTCTTTTTTCGCACTTGAATGGATAATAGGCATAGGCTACAGAATTGCACTATGATAGCAAGTGAGTAAACAATTCGATCAGGATACTCTCCGGATTTTTTGCATAGTGAACAGGAGATAGATCACAGAGCTAAAGAGGAAGAATGCTCCAATCTGATGGAGGGAGGCAATGGTGATATCAACCTTTGTTAAAAGTGTCAATACTCCAAGTAAAAACTGAACTGAAACAGCAAGCAAAACAAAGTTCATTGCCTTACGTTGACTTGCATCCATACCCATTTTTTTAGAAGACCACCAAACTTTTGCGATCAGAAACAATAATAAAAATGCAAAAATTCTGTGAATGAATTGTACGGTGACAGGGTTGTTGAAAAAGTTCAACCAGAATGGCTCTGCACTTCCCATACCGGTAGGAATCACTTGACCATCCATAAGCGGAAAGGTATTGTACATCTTCCCGGCATGCATGCCGGCAACGAACGCTCCATATATGATCTGTATGAAGAGCAAAGAAAAGATAATCTTTACCAGACCTGAACCTGACCTAGTCTGCTCCCTGTTAACAGTATCCGCTGACCGGATCTCTAAAGCAAACCAATAGGTAAAGCCAAATGTTATGAATGCTGTTATCAGATGAATGGCAAGCCTGATATGACTCACACTGGTTCTTTCAACCAATCCGCTGCTAACCATGTACCAGCCCAGAAAACCCTGTAGTCCTCCAAGAAAAAACAGGAATAAAGATTTCCCTATCATTGACCGATCCATTTGCTTTGTAAAGAGAAAGTACAGGAATGGAATAATGAAAACCATGCCAATCAATCTTCCGAGTTGTCTGTGAATAAACTCCCACCAGTAAATAGACTTGAAATCGTTTAATTCAAAATGAGAATTGATCTTTTCAAATTGAGGGATCTGTTGATACTTATTAAATGCTTCCTGCCATTCTTCATCATTTAAGGGAGGAATGCTACCCATAATTAAATTCCACTCCGTAATTGAAAGTCCGGAGCCCGTAAGGCGTGTGATTCCTCCAATTACTACCATTAAAAATATCAGGAAACAACCGGAATAAAGCCAAAGCGAAATCCGACGTTTAGACTTTTCGTTCATGAGGGTTCAGAACTTTAAGTTTAATATTGAGAAGATCACAAAAAGATATCTATGAAAAATGATTGAGCTTAATCGTACTTCGGTTTGATAAACCAACGATCGTTTAGACTAAATCCTAGAGTAAACCGAACATATTTCTCTTCAATAAGATTACTTTGAATAGTTCCCCTCTTACCTAGCTCAGCAGATAGTTGAACTGTCGTTCCTGCGCGTCTTATAGGGAATCCGAAACCTATGGTGGCAGCCATTTCATCTACATGTTTTCCATTAAATTCAAGAAATGTTTTCGCATAATGAAAACCCAGACGGTATTGTACCTGTTTCCAATAAGCTTTTAATGCCCGCTCATTTGGTGTAAACTGACCACCAATATTAACCTTCCAACTGTCAACAAGAGAATCATTAAGACCGAATGAACTATAATCACTCCACTGCTGAATTGAATAATCTGATCCGAATATCCATCGATTTCCCTTTTTAAATGCAAAACCGAAACTACCACTCAAAGGCAATCGAACATCTCCTTTAACACCATCTGTATTCGCAATTGTATCACGAATGATTACCTGATCACGTTCACTGGTGTTATAATATCTGAAATTGTAGGCAAAGAGTGATTGTCTTGCCCGCAGATCTGCTGCAGGAGCAAAACTAAGTCCGAGTGTAAAATCCCAGTCACTTTTTTTTACTCTACCCTGTATCAGAGATCTCATTTCTTTGTGAGCAAGCATCATAGAATCTATTGCCGAACGCTGAGACAGTAGTGCATTTTTACTATCATCATCGATGCCTGCATCGATCAACTTATTGAGTGTCTCAACGGAATCTTCATACGCTGACAATTGCTTGTCAATTGAGCTTATGGAATCAGAAGGCGCGACCTTCAAGCTGTCAAAAGTATACTGCAGGCCAAAATTGAAATGAAACCACCCTAATGAGTTAGAATTGGAAATGTTGGTATTATAATAAGACGGATCTAAAAACTCCACTCGTCGATCCTGATTTATTACTCCGAATAAATAAGAAGCGGTCAGGCCGACGCTAAAATTCTTTGCCAGGGAAAATCCATTCGTCAGGTAAAACTGGTTCAATCCACCGGATCCTTTATAGCTGTGAGTTTCAATTTCACCAAGACTGTTTACCTGACTCTTTTCAACGGAGTAACCAACATTACTATATGGAAGAAGACCAAAGCCCATACCCCACTTTTTTGTCTTCACCGGAAAACCGAAAGCAAAATAGGCCAAAGCTGCAGTATTATAACTTTGGCTTATGTTGTTGGATGAAATTTGTTCAAGGCTCAGATTTACACCTGCCTCATAGGTGGTAAACCATAAGCTCGAATAAGAAGCAGGGTTTAAAGGGTTAACATTTAGGTTCTCATTTACCCCTTGCCCTATTCCACCCATGGCAAGATTTTTAGAAAATCCGTTGAAAAGAAGATCACCAATTCCATAACGGGAATAAGGTGAGCTGGAAGAATTTTGAGCCTTCAGGTCAGTTCCAGAAAATGTTCCTGACAAAGCAATCAGGATGCATAAAAGTTTAATGATACCTCGCATTGAAATTTAATATTTCATTTAGCCCTATACTCACTAAATCAGGGGCGGCAAAGATGCGGAATTTAAGTTGTTCAGCAAAACGAGAGGCATCACCCCCTGTCATTATTACCTTAACAGTTCCATACTCCTTCTTGTATCTGGCGATAAAGCCTTCCAGCTCTGCCATTATCCCGGTCTGCACCCCCGTCAATATTGATTCTTTAGTATTTCTGCCAAGAAAGCCTTTCTGTGGTTCTGCTACTACTAAGGGCAGGCGGCCTGTAAATCTATGTAAGGCCTTAAACCTCATCTCCAAGCCCGGACTGATAGAGCCCCCGAAATATACATTGCGAGCAGTTAAAAAATCATATTTAATACAGGTACCCATATCAATAACCAAAACATTTTTACCCGGAAATAATTTTGAGGCAGCAATAATTCCTGCAAGGCGGTCGGGTCCAAGTGTTTCAGGTGTTTTATAGCTTACCAAAGCAGGCACTCTTGTCGTGCCTTTCAATTCAATAAATTTTGTATTCCTCTTGAGGTAGTTCTTCACTGAAGCAGGTGTTCTGCTAACTGAACAGATGATTGACCCGGTTACTTTGTATTTTCTGTGTAACTGAGTGACCATCCTGAGGTTTAAAGACTTAGATACCTTTCTGAGAAGAATCTTATCCTTATCAAAGACTAGTAACTTGGTTAAGGAATTGCCGATGTCAATAGTTAAATAGATCTCCTTAGTCATAATGAGCACAAGGTAAAATTTTGATATTAAGCTCTTCATGTGAAAGCCCTAACAAGCAAAATAATTTTGACAAACTGATTTTTTTCCTAATTTTGCGCACACTTTAAATAAAATGAAGGTGATGTAGCTCAGTTGGTAGAGCAAAGGACTGAAAATCCTTGTGTCGGTGGTTCGATTCCACTCATCACCACCAAGGTATTTGCAATTCAAAAAATCACAATATGAAAACCGCAGACGATAGCTTCAAATTTGAGCGAGTTCTTCTCATTGATGATAATGACATTGACAATTTCATCAATGAAAGGATGATTACTACCAATCTTTTTTCCAGGCAGGTAATCATTAAGAATTCAGCCGAAGCTGCTTTAAAATTTCTGATGGAGAATGACGGAAATGAAGCGGTGATGCCACAACTTATATTCCTTGACCTGAATATGCCTGTTATGGATGGATTCGGTTTTCTGGCAGAATTCGAAAAACTATCTGATGCGATTAAAAATAATGCAAAGGTAATCGTGCTTTCATCTTCGATAAGTCCTGAAGACATCAATCGTGCTTCTACAAATCCTTTCGTTGTTAAATATGTTAACAAGCCATTGAACGAAAAATATTTAGAAGCTATCAACTTTTAACACACTTTATAAGATAACAAAAAAGCCTGTTGGAAAATTCCACCAGGCTTTTTTTTTCGCAGTGATTGTTTTCGTAAATAAATTAGTCTTTGATAGGGTTAGCAAGTCGACGGATCATATTCTCATCCATTTTCAAATACCATAGGATACGATTACGTCCTGAGTTAGCTTCATGGAAATTTTTGTAGATCTCAGTCAGGCGCTTCACTTTCTTTCTGAATTCTTCAGGTTTAATCGCAGCCTTTAACATCTTAATGAATAATGTTGCGGGAGCGAACAATTCTTCATCCTCTGTAATTTGTCGCTTTACACTTTGCAGGAGTTGACTGCATAGACCATCTTCACCCTGCAAACAATACTGAAGCGCCTGAAATAATTTGAACTCAACGTCTGTGAAAAGAAATTTCTTCATTGAGAGTTCGTTACGCAAAGTATTAATGATCCTTGCCGCACCTGAATAATCTCCTTCATAAAATTTAGAGACTGCCTGAAACTTACGGAAGGAAAGAAATGGATAAGGTTCACTTGGATTTACATCAAAATTACTTTCAAGGTCAGCATTGATATCGGTCAATTCTTCAATGTTGCTATTCTGAATAAATCGCTCCAGCTTTGACTCAAGGTATTGAGTCACGTAAAAACTGAAGATAGGTTTAAATGCCACTTCAGGCACATCTTTATTAATTATATTGTAGTAATGGTCTGCTCTGACAGAATTACCTGTTTTCTGATAGTATTCAAAGTACAAATAGTCGACCATAAATTTGATACTCTGATAAAAAGTATCCAATTCATATTTTTCAAAATGTTTTCTTATTTGTTGTAGTACATTGTCTACTTCTATTTCAAGAGCCTTTAGGTTCTCAGTACGACTTGTGAATAAACACATATAATATATACGCACCAGATTGTACATCACGAATAAACGATGACCTTGATACAGCTCAGAAATATTTGTCAGCTCACGCAAATTAGCCTGCACAAGTTCCAAATCTCTCTGATCACGGGTTAGCATATAATTTCCTGCGCTTTTAACGAAATCATAAAAGATATCCTCAGCCTTAACAACTGCAAGCGAATATGCCACGTGACGATTATACTCCTTTTCATAATAGTTGAAGTCACCATTATACATACTTAGCCTGGCCAAAGCTTTATAAACCACGATCAATTCATTTGAAAGATCATACTCTATTAATTGCTTTTCCAGATTTTTTAGTGCTCTGATTGAAACTTCCCTATCGTTACCAAATACCATTGCAGGGACCAGTGCAACTTTGTCTTTTAAAGCACTAATGGGATTCTTAACATTTTGCGAAAGGTACTGTGCGATCCTTTCATTTAAGCGCGACTTTAATGTATAATATGTACTTGGATTCACTCCAAGCATTTCCATCATTTGATTTTCGTCGAAGCTGTTCTTGCGCGCAGCTTCCAACACCAGATAAGGCTTGTTGTTTTTTCGACCGGCTACAGCAGAAAGTAATTCCTGGTATTCCGCATCATTCAACTTTTTAATGGTTTTGTTTAATGTTTCCATAACCTGTGATGTCTTTTTTTAGATTGTTTTATTTGACTTGTATAACGAGGATATCGACTTTAGGATACACTACCGCAAAATTTTCGGATAACAGAATAGATTCAATTCTCACAGAAACTCCGCTTCCTAAAAAGTTGATTTTTTTATCATTTTATTTGATTTGTCAGAAATTTCGTGTTTTAGTCCCGAATTATGTGATTAAATCTTGCAAATCTTACACATGTAAGATGTGATGCTTATTACAGGAACTGAGAGGGGGTACATCAGTATATATTGGTCATATAAGAATTTTAAACCCCTTCTAATGAAAACAATTACCTCACCAACACAGGATGGAATGCAACCTAGAAGCAAATTTCATTCCTTGAAATCCAAGACTGAAGGCAATCGCTTCTTTGTCTATGTTCTTGAACTTGTCATACTATATGTATTGGTATTTGCAACAGTCAGTGTATTTGCACAGGCCCCTGCTACTGCTACATCAACAAAAACTCCGGGTAAACTGGAATTTGTAAAGGAGACAATTGTATTCAATTCCGGTAAAGTCTATTTAAACTGGGTAGCAAAAGAAAATGCTGAAGATTGCATATATGTAATAGAGCGTTCAGCTGATGGGAAAGAATTTGAACCTGTTGGATTGAAAGAGGGTATTGGTTCGCCACTGGAATTATTATACAGTTGGGTGGATACAAAGCCTATGACAGGAACCTCACAGTACCGTATCAAACAGATCAATAATGAAGGAAGTCTTGTTGCTGAAGCGGATGCCCGCTCAGTATCATCTCCGGACAATCCATTATATCTGGATAAGAATAGCCGATTAGTTCAGGTGAAATAAATCACCTGAACTAATTGTTCTCTCTTTACGGTGAGAGTGTCAGAATACTGACAAACAATAGATCAATCATGGGAATCCATACGCTGAAAATAGTATTGAACTTATTTAAAAGACAAAGCTGGCTTACGCTGGCATTGTCAATATACCTTTGTACTGTCAATGGCAATCCGATAGCCTCGTTTACCGTAAACAGAAACACAGGATGTATCCCGTTGAGTGTTCAATTCACGAATACATCTACCGGTGCAAGTTCATATTTTTGGACTCTGGGAAATGGAAATACTTCTACGCTTGCCGATCCAACAAACCTTTATTCTGTCCAAGGAAATTACACCATAAGCCTGATTGCTTACGATGGTCTTGGGGGAAGTGACACGGCGGTTTATACAAATTATATCAGCGTTAACGGAAAACCAGATGCAGATTTCTATTCAACCAATCTGGCATCATGTCTTGATAATAATAGTTATTCTTTTGTAAATACTTCGAGCGCTGCCACAACTTACCTGTGGGACTTTGGCGACGGTACGACTACCACACAAGCTAATCCACAACATACATTTTTACAATCCGGTACTTTTACTATTACCTTGATCGCAACGAATGCTTATGGGTGCCAGGATGTTGAGATCAAGAATCAATACATTACTATTTATCCAAAACCGAATGGTGCAATCACAGCCAGTCCAACTTCAAGTTGCGATCCCGCGACAGTATTTCAATTCAGAAATAATGTTACAGGAAACAATTCCTGGTTATGGAATTTCGGTGACGGAACAACGTCTACACAACAAAATCCTAATCATACATTTCCAAGCTCCGGAAACTATAATGTTTCATTGATAGTCACCAATTCATATGGTTGCCGTGACACTTCTGATGGACCAACACGAATAAGCGTCACCCCTGCCAATTGGGCAAGTTTCACTTCGAATATTGACAGCGGCTGTGCTCCGCTTGCAGTTGATTTTACAACACCTGTAGTATATGTTACATATATAAAATGGGATTTTGGTGATGGAACGAGTTCAACGAATTATGCACCGTCACATACTTATACAAATCCCGGAACTTATACAGTAACCATGACGATCGCAACAGCAAACGGATGCTCTGATACGATCGTAAGAACTAATTATATTTATGTGGCCCCTAAACCGGCACCTAGTTTCACCTACGTAAATAGCGTTGGATGCGGACCGCTCACAGTTCGGTTCACAAATACTTCAACGAACTATGTTTCTTGTTTGTGGGTTTTTGGTGATGGGACTACATCCACTGATCCAAATCCTGTACATACTTATACTAACAGTGGTAAATTTAATGTAACACTAAAATGTTGGGGACCCGGCGGGTGCACAAAAAGTATAGTCTACTATGATATAGTAAAGGTAACACGCACAACTGCTATGTTCGCTGTGGACAAAAGAATTGGCTGTCCTCCACTATCGGTAAATTTTAGCAATCTTTCACCACCAACAGGTCTTACCTATCAATGGGACTTCGGTGACGGTACCAGCTCTACATTACAAAATCCTTCTCATACCTATAATACGTCTGCAAATTTTGATGTTCGCCTTATCGTTCGCGATTCACTTGGTTGTACCGATACACTTACCAAAGCATCTTTCATTCAAACGATAAATCCTGCTGCGAATTACATCCCACCACCAACAACAGTCGGTTGTGCTCCTTTAACAACACAGTTTACGGATGCTACAGCAGGTTCAACTTCCTGGACATGGGATTTTGGCGATGGAACTACTTCGAACCTTCAAAATCCTGTTCATACTTATACCAGTCCGGGATTATATACAGTCTCTCTTACAACCACATCGACAGGCGGAGGATGTACACAAACAATCCCAGTCTTCAGCACATTTGATGTCAGAGGAGGTTATGCCGGGTTCATGCATACTGCAACAATTTGCCCTCCATGGGAAGCAACTTTTGTGGATACATCACTCAATGCTGTTTCATGGTTGTGGGATTTTGGTGATGGTACGACAAGTACACAGCAACATCCAAACCATACTTTTAACAGTCCGGGCTACCATAGTGTATCACTCACCGTGACAACTGCAGATGGATGTTCGTATACCACTATGCAAAGTAACAGTGTTTACTTTGCTCCATTTGGTGCAAACTTTTATGGTGTAACTCTGGATTCAATATTTCCGGCAAGAGTACAGTTCCATGCCAATTCTGTAGGAGCCACCGGTTGGCTTTGGGATTTTGGAGATGGTACATTCTCAACATTGGAGAACCCGCTCCATTTATACAATACTTTTTCAAACTATAATGTTACGCTGACCATAACTAACGGTGTCTGTACACTATTCTATGATCCACCGCCATTTATATTTGGAAGTCCTGATACTTCTTCGGTTGATGTTGGAAACTCCGGTGAGCCCGTCGTCCAAAGGGGTTGTACCCCACTTGCGGTAACTTTCACACAAACCATCCCGGGATTCTCTTCCTGGCATTGGGATTTTGGAGATGGTTCGACTTCAACCTTACAATATCCTCAACATACTTATACTGAGCCGGGTGTCTATACTGTTGTTCTCACCGCAACTGATACTCTTGGAATTGTTCAAGTCCAGCGAATGGACAGCATTGTACGGGTATCCGGTCCACAAGCCGGTTTTATTGTCAACCAGAACGCAACTTGTAACAATACACAAGTCATGCTTCAGGATACATCCAAAAATGCAATTGCGTGGCACTGGAATTTTGGAGACAGCACCCTTTCCGCTCTTCAAAATCCATCTCATATCTATAATAGTGGTTTGCCAAATTATATCATCACCCAGACTGTCACAGATACAATGGGTTGCAAGAGTTCTATTTCTACATCAATCTTTTCAAATTTTGTGAGCCCTATGATGGCAAGCGAAAATGAGATATGCGGAACAGATACTGTTCATTTTTTCACCAGTCTGTTAAACTATGCAAGTTATTTATGGGATTTTGGTGACAGCACTACATCCACTTTGGTATCACCGAATCATGTCTATAGTCAGGAAGGTGTATACACAGTTACATTAACTGTCACAGATAATGCAGGTTGTACACAATCATTTACATTGAACCCTCCTATCACAGTAAATTTACCTGTTGCTGCATTCACATCTACAGGAACTCATGGTTGTACTAATTTGAATGTCCTTTTTACTAACCAGTCACAACACGGAACGGCATACCTGTGGGATTTTGGAGACGGCAGTACTTCTTCAATAACTAATCCTTTGCACCCTTATATGGATGCAGGAGTGTATGATGTGAGTCTTACCGTTTTCAGTGGAAATTGTGTGAGTCGCGTTGACTATCCGCAATACATTAAAGTTGATACCGCTCATGCCGACTTCAGTTGGTCTACAAGCAGTATATGTACGCCCTTCACAGTACAGTTCACAGATCTTAGTGCCAATGCCGTCTCCTGGAAATGGTTATTTGGCAATGGCGACTCGTCAACGGTTCAAAATCCAAGTACCATCTATACTCAAACTTATGGTCGTCCAACTAAACTTGCTATAATTGATGTGAATGGTTGTACTGACACGGCGACGTCCCCACCAATCTATCCTTTGCAATCACGATTTACAACTTCAGTAGACTCGGGTTGTATCCCTGTTCAGGTTCAATTTCAAAACACCTCACAAAACGGGGCTCAATTCTTCTGGGATTTTGGAGACGGAACAACTTCTACACTAACTCATCCTAGTCATACATATACACAAGCAGGAGCATACGATGTGATGTTGATATCCTATGCCAATTCAGCCAATGGTGGCTGCTCTGACACCTTATTCATGCCTGCGAAAATTCATGCTTTGGAACCAAAAGCCAACTTCATGACGCCGGACGTGTATGCCTGTGCACCATCCCTGGTAAATTTCACAGATCTATCAGTAGATGGAGATACATATTTATGGGACTTTGGTGATAGCACTACCTCCACCAATAAAACGCCATCTCATATCTACAATAATCCCGGAATATATACTGTGACATTAATAGTAAAAAGCAATTCAGGTTGTAGTGATACTTTAGTGCGTCCTCAGTATATACAGGTTCTCGGCCCTGTCACGAAATTTGCAGCATCAGCCTTTGAAGGATGTGCACCATTTGATGTAAGCTTCACAGATCAGTCTATCAACGCTGTTACCTGGAGTTGGAATTATGGAGATGGATACTCAGCGATCACATCGAATCCAACACATACATTCCGGGACACGGGCGTATTTACAGTATCGCTTGTTACAAGTGATACTGCTGGTTGTAATTCATATTATGAATTGCCACAAAAAATCTATGTTCACCCCACTCCTATTGCAGAGTATTCTATGCCGGCCTTAAGTGGCTGCGAACCATTCACTGCTAACTTTACAAACTTATCAGTCGGTCAAACTTCGTCTTACTGGGATTTCGGTGATGGTAGTACTTCTATAGATGAAAATCCTAACCATGAATACCTTCAGGCAGGAACCTACCCGATTAAGCTTATCGTTTCAAACAATTTTGGTTGTAAAGACACCTTTTCACTTAGTCATGATCTAGATGTTAAACCTACACCGGTAACATCATTCACTGCTAATGCGTCACAGGGCTGCACGCCTTTCTGGGTAAGCTTTCAAAGTACTACTGCCAATTCTACGAATGCAACATACCTGTGGAACTTCGGGGATGGTACTTCATCGACAGATCAAAATCCAATCAAGGTCTACACTACACCGGGATTTTATACGGTGAGTTTGCAGGTTACTAATTCAAGCGGCTGTTCAAATTCATTGGTCCAGCCATCCATAATCCATGTCCTTGATACATTGCCACCTCCGGAATCTAAGATCTATAGCGTCTCAGTACTCTCGGATAGTGATGTTGAGATCATATGGGAAAACAATCCTGCAATTGATCTTGCTGCATATATTTTGTACAGACTAAATCCTGTAACGAATTCATATGATGTGATATTTACTGAAACGAATCCTCAGAATACGAACTTCTCATTAGAGTCAAAACATAAGGATCAGGGCCTAAATACTTTGCTAAATACCTATACATATAAATTACAAGCTATAGATATTTGTGGTAACGCAATACCTCTTGATAGTCTCACTGCTCACACGACGATCAACGTTTCTTCATACAGAATAAATAAGGACATCCGGGTCACATGGACAGCCTATCAAGGTTGTCCTGTGAGCAGCTATCAGATCTTCAGATATGAGCGTGGTGACAACCCACAATATTTGTGCACAGTCCCGTCAGACTCGTTAGCCTATACCGATACCACATTCGATTGTCCGCATCCATACTCATATAAAATTATGGCAACGGACCTGTGTGGAACGCAATACATCTCCTATAGTGATACATCCAAAACTTATCCGCTGAACCTATTTGCAGATCAGATTGTTGATGTGATACGCTCGACAGTTGTTGAAAACCGGTCGGTACTCACCGAATGGCTTCCGCCTACTGTTCAGCCTGACAAGGTTGCGCAGTATGATATTTACCGATCAACTGATGAAGATAACTACCACTACATCCAATCTGTACCAAGTGTTCAAAATGATTTTATGGATTTCGATGTGGACGTTCAAAACAATCATTACTTCTATAAAATTCTTGTAATAAACACCTGCAACATCATGGAAGACCTGAGTCCTTTAACGTCTACAGTTTTGCTTCGCGGAGAAATGAATGAAGCCCGCGAAGTTGAATTGAACTGGACTTCCTATAAAGGATGGGAAAACGGAGTTGACTATTATGTATTAGAAAAGCTGGATGAAAATGGACATTGGCAGGTATTGAAACGATTGGACGGAAATACCCTACAGTACAAATACCAGGAATAAAAATAGTTGCTTTTCACGATACTCTTAAGAGAATAGCTTTGTTTGAATTATAAACTCAGGCTTTGTCGGTAATTATTTTGTCAATAAAAGACAAAGGAGGCAGAACTGATATATTCTTCTTAATTTAGGGTCGAATATGCGACCAATCCTTTTTCTATACCTTCTCGCAATTTATATTCTCATTCAATTTTGTTGGTGGGCATATTTGCTGATTGATTTAAATGATGAAGTATTTGAACATCGGATCGAGAACGTTCTCCTGAAATCTGAATCGAAAGAAAGTCAGGAAAAAGAAATCCAATATCTTGAAAAAAAGATAAAACAACGTCGCTGGATGGTCATCGGTGAAGGTAGCGTGTTTTTAATCCTCTTGGTTTGGGGATCATATCTATCAATCAACGCATTTAGAAAAGAAGTTGAACTCGCCAGACAACAAAAGAATTTTTTGCTCTCAATAACACATGAGTTTAAGTCGCCTCTTGCATCAATTAAACTATACTTACAAACCATCCTTCGTCATGACCTTCAAAGGGAAAAAGAAATATCGTTTATTAACAATGCCATTTACGATACTGAAAGGCTGAATCATCTGGTTGAAAACGCGCTTCTTGCAAATTTAATTAATCATAAAGGCTACAATTTTGATTTTGAAGAAATCAACCTTTCAGCTTTCGTGAGGCTTATTGTACAAAAGTATCAACACGTGCCAAACCATCAAAAGATCAACGTGCAAATCGATGAAGGAATCCACATGATGGGAGATAAAAATGCCTTGCATCTTTTATTGTCTAATCTTCTTGAAAATGCGAGAAAATATTCACCTGATGACAAGGCCATTGGAATTCGACTGGAGTCAACGAAAGACGTAATAAAGTTATGTGTGATAGATCAAGGAATTGGTATTCCTGATGAATTTAAAACAAAGGTCTTCCGGAAATTTTTTCGTATTGGCAACGAAGAAACACGACAGTCAAAAGGTACCGGTCTCGGCTTATTCATTGTCAAACATATTGTAGAAGGGCATAGTGGTAAAATAATGATCAGAGACAATGAACCGAGAGGAACGATCATTTGCATTGAATTCAGGTCAAAAACTGATCTTGCCTAATCATTTTTGACTAAAACTCCCTTTGTGAGGAGTGAAATTCGTAAATTGCGAATCCAAACAAGTTCGCAAGAAATTAACCTGATTTTTTTTATGAATAAAAAAGTAGTCCTGATCATCATGGACGGCTGGGGAAAAGGTCAAGAAACAGATGCTAATGCTATTTTCAAAGCCAGAACAGCATTTATAGATTCCTTATTTAAAAACAAACCACATGCAGAGTTAAAAACCTCCGGTGAAGACGTCGGTTTACCTGACGGGCAAATGGGAAATTCTGAAGTCGGGCATTTAAATATTGGTGCAGGAAGAGTCGTATATCAGGATCTTGTGCGGATCAATGTTGATATAAAGGAGAACATTTTTCAGAAACAAAAAGTACTCCTGCAAGCCGTGGAATATGTAAAAAAGAACAAAAAGAAATTACACCTGATTGGCCTGGTATCTGACGGAGGAGTACACTCTCATATTGATCATATAAAAGCATTGTGTGATCTGGCTCATAAAGAAGCCGTCTCAGACCTTTTTATACATGCATTTACTGATGGAAGGGATACTGATCCTAAAAGCGGTATGGGCTTTCTGAAAGACTTGCAGGATCACATGAATAACTCAGCCGGGAAAATAGCTTCCATAGTAGGCCGTTACTATGCCATGGACAGAGACAAACGGTGGGACAGAGTCAAAAAGGCATATGACTTACTTGTTCACGGTATCGGTACTGAAAGTCATGACCCTTTTGTCTCTATTGAAAAATCTTACGAGAATAATATAACCGATGAATTTATTGAACCTATTGTGGTTCGCAATGACAAAGGTGAAGCAATGGCCACAATTCAACCGGGAGATGCGGTCATTTGTTTTAATTTTCGTACTGATCGTTGTCGTGAAATAACAATGGCATTAACACAAAAGGATTTTCACGAACAGAACATGCACCACATGGAATTGCATTATGTTACGATGACAAATTATGACGAGACTTTTAGTAATATAAATGTCGTTTACGACAAAGACAATTTGAAAAATACTTTAGGAGAAGTAATAGAGAAGTCTGGTAGATCACAGATCCGTATCGCAGAGACAGAAAAGTACCCGCACGTTTCATTCTTCTTTTCTGGAGGAAGGGAGGAACCATTTAAAAATGAGAAAAGAATACTTATTCCTTCACCTAAAGTTGCAACCTATGATCTTAAACCGGAGATGAGTGCTAAAGAAGTGACTGAAGCAATTTGTAAAGAACTTCAAGAAGGAACTTGTGACTTTGTTTGTCTAAATTTTGCCAACACCGACATGGTAGGTCATACCGGAGTATTTCAGGCAGTGATGAAGGCCGCTGAAACTGTTGACGAATGCGTTAAAAAAGTTGTTGAAACAGGAATGAAAAATTCTTACTCTTTTCTAATCACTGCTGATCACGGCAATGCAGAATTCATGATCAATGAAGATGGATCGCCAAACACTGCACATACAAAAAATCCGGTTCCTTTATTTCTCCTTGATAATGATTATACCAAAATAAAAAATGGTCGTCTTGCCGATCTTGCACCAAGTATTTTATTTTTAATGGGACTGGATCAACCGGAAGAGATGACAGGAAAAGTATTGATCAGCAAATAGAAAAGAATCGTTTATCAATTTAATTCAAATATTTAACCATGGAAGAAACACAAGAGTATATTAAAAATAATGAAAAAAGATTTTTGGATGAACTCTTTGATTTGCTGAGAATTCCCTCTGTAAGTGCAGACAGCAAATACGAAAAGGATGTTGCCCGTGCAGCTGATTTCATCAAATCAAAACTTGAATCTGCGGGAGCAGACAAAGTTGAAGTTTGCAGAACCAAAGGACATCCAATCGTTTATGGAGAAAAAATTATAGACCCAAAACTTCCTACTGTCATAGTCTACGGTCATTATGATGTGCAGCCTGCTGATCCATTGAACTTATGGGACAATCCACCCTTCGAACCAATCATCAAAAACGGAAAGATCTTTGCCCGTGGAGCCTGCGACGATAAAGGACAGGTTTACATGCATATAAAAGCTTTTGAAGGGATGATGAAAACCAATTCTTTACCCTGCAATGTTCGCTTTATGATTGAAGGTGAGGAAGAAGTGGGTTCTGCCAATTTAGGCTTATGGGTGAAAGAAAATAAAAATCGTTTACAAGGCGATGTGATCCTGATCTCTGATACATCCATTATTGCTAATGATACGCCTTCCATTGAAGCCGGTTTAAGAGGACTAAGTTACGTTCAGGTAGAGGTCAGCGGTCCAAATCGTGATCTGCATAGCGGAGTTTATGGAGGTGCTGTGGGTAATCCAATTCAAGTGCTTTGTGAAATGATCGCTTCATTGAAAGATAATGACGATCATATTACTATACCGGGATTTTATGACGATGTTCAGGAGTTATCAAAATCAGAAAGAGAAGAGCTAAACAAAACGCCCTTCGACTTGGATGAGTTTAAAAAGGACCTTGGCGTTGCTGATGTGAGAGGTGAAAAGGGTTATTCAACTTTAGAGCGGACAGGCATACGTCCTACTCTTGAGTTGAACGGAATCTGGGGAGGTTATACAGGTGAAGGCTCAAAAACCGTTTTACCAGCTCAGGCTTTCGCCAAAATAAGTATGCGTCTGGTACCAAATCAATCTTCAGAAAAAATTACGGAGCTTTTCACTAAACATTTTGAAAAAATCGCACATCCTTCTGTAAAAGTAAAAGTAACCCCGCATCATGGAGGTGAACCGGTCGTTACGCCAACAGACTCTGTTGCTTTCAAGGCAGCGAGTAAGGCTATGGAAAAAACTTTTGGGAAGAAACCTATCCCGACACGTGGAGGAGGAAGTATTCCAATTGTTGCTCTCTTCGAAAAAGAGCTTGGTTTGAAATCTGTACTTATGGGCTTCGGGCTGGATAGTGACCTTATCCATTCACCAAATGAAAATTTCGGAGTATTCAACTTCATGAAAGGAATTGAAACCATCCCGCTTTTCTTTCAAAATTTTACAGAGATGAGTAAAAAATAAATGAACAATAAAAGCCCGATACAACACATCGGGCTTTTATTTATTTAAAGTTCTATAGTCCTCAGCGTTTTATATTGATAAGGTACACACCTAATAAAATACCTGACAAGCCGAAGATGTGTATCAATCCTAAATTCTCCTTATCATAAAATCCCCAGATCATAGCTACGATCGGAATCAGATAAGTCACGGATGATGCCGATAAGGCACCGGCCATTTTTATCAATCGATTAAAGAGTACTGTTGAAATAGCTGTGCTAAAGATACCCAGAATAAGAATGGCACCCAGACTGTATGCTGCCCCGGGTACTTCCTGTGTTCGAGATATAAAATCACCGGAGAATAAATAAATTCCCATGGGAATGCCCGCAAACATCAATGCGAAACCGCTGATCATTATAGAGCCCATATCAGCCAGTCGGTATCTTAGAATATTTACACTAAAGGCATAACAAATTGTAGCCAAAACTATATATCCTGCAAACCACGGATTACCATTTTCCAGCGTAGCGTTCTTACCTCCTACGAGAATTAAAGTACCGATCAATCCAATTATCAAACCGGCAACACGATTTCGGCCTCCGGGCATTCCGAAAAGAAAAAAACCAACCATCATCGTGAACAATGGGGTCATAGCATTAATCATTCCGGCTACTGAACTGCTGATATTTGTTTCTGCGAGAGGGAACAATATGGCAGGAATTCCATTGCCCAACATTCCCGTCAGAAAAAGAAATTTCCAACGAGACCTTTCTACCTGCCTGAATTTATGAACCACGAAAGGAAAGACACAAAGAAATGCCGAAAATACCCTCACCGCACCAACCTGTGCCGGTGTATACACATCTAGTCCTCTTTTCATCAGAATGAAAGAGCTACCCCAAATCAGAGCAAGGATTGAAATAAGCAGGATGGTGGCTCTCCTATTATCAGCCATAGAAAAAAATTATAATAAGTATAAAACTCCTCCTACTTTTTGGTTTTGTTTTTAGTCCTGGTCTTAGCTTTCACTATGCTCTTCTTATCATGAAATGCACCCTGATAGTCAGGATCATCTTTCCGTTTTTGCATATCGATCTCACGAAGCATTGTTTGTTGTTCTTCAAAAAGTGTTTCTGTAATTTCTACGGAAGAGGGAATGATCTCCACCTGCACCTTTTGTCCGATCAACTTCTGTATTTTCTTCCAGTGGTATTCATCATGGGGTGCACAAAAGGTAATGGAATCTCCGGTATGAAAAGCCCTGCCGGTTCTGCCAATCCTATGAATATAATCTTCATAAATTAAGGGCACGTCAAAATTGATCACATGACTTACCTCGTCAATATCAATTCCGCGTGCTCCAACATCAGTAGCTACCAGAAAACGAATCTTATCTTCCCGAAAATGTTGCAAAGAATTTAACCTGGTGTTCTGACTTTTATTTCCATGGATCACTCTCACCATTTCGGGTCCATACTTTCTTCCAAAGAATTTGGAAATATTTGTAGCAGTTGCTTTGGTCTTACAGAAAATGATAACTTTTCGAAACTCTTGATCAAGGAGCATGTGTTCAAGCAAATTAATCTTAGTTCTCAGATTAGGAACATAGTAAACACATTGCGAAACGGTTTTTGCAGTTTTAATCTCAGGAGAAATTCTGATCTCCATGGGAGCTACAAGAAAATCTTCTGATATTGATTTAACTTTATCGTTCCACGTCGCGGTAAAAAGCAGATTCTGTCGCTTGCGTGGGATGACGCCAAGGATTTTATTAATCTGCGGACGAAAGCCCATATCCAACAAACGTTCCGCTTCATCAAGGACAAACATTTGGAGTTTCTTGAAATGAAGATGACCCGGAAGATACATTTCCATCAACCTGCCGGGCGTTGCAACCAATATATCCACGCCTTTTGAAACTTCTTCAATCTGATGTTTCAATCCTACTCCACCATAGAGTGATACAATCCGTAAGTCAGTATACAAGGCCAGAGTTCGCAATTGTTCAGTTACCTGAATTGTAAGTTCACGAGTTGGGACGACAATTAAAGCTCTTGCATCATCACCTTGTGCATATTTAATTTTCATCAAAAGAGGAATTCCATAGGCTGCGGTCTTGCCTGTGCCGGTTTGAGCTATGCCTAATATGTCATGACCGCCAAGTATTTGCGGAATTGCCTTTCGCTGAATATCGGTTGGCCTTTCGAATCCGGCTTCAGCTATGGCAGTAAGCAACTGCTTGTTTAATTTAAAATCAGAAAAATTTAATTCAGCACCTTTCATTAATCGCAAAGTTATACTCTTTAATTGATGGTTCAGCATTTCCTTGAAAGCATTCGGAGTATTTATGAAAAAAAATCCCCGTGGTTCTCACGGGGATCAATTTCCTGACAAAATCGAAGAAAACTATTACCAGATCTTCGCTCTTACTGAATCGGGGCGGAACATAGCATCTCCTTCGTTCACGTCAAAGGCTTTATAAAATTCTTGCAGGTTACTAAGAGATCCATTCACACGATACATTGCCGGCGAGTGAGGGTCTGTGATGATTCGTTGTGCGGCTGCTTCCGGACGGATATCTCCAGCCCAAATGGTAGCATATCCGAGAAAAAATCGTTGATCGGGAGTCAATCCGTCAATCTTCTGATTGCCTTTTCCTTGTTTTGTTCTTTTAAATGCTTCATAAGCTATACTTACCCCTCCCAGATCAGCAATATTTTCTCCAAGAGTAAGTTCTCCATTCACGTGCAATGTGTCCAGGACCGTAAAGGCATTGAACTGGTCTATGATGGTTTGAGCTTTGGTTACAAATTTCGCTGAATCTTCAGGTAACCACCAGCTATTCAGATTTCCTTTTGCATCATAATTACGACCCTGATCATCGAATCCATGTGTGATCTCATGTCCGATCACAGCACCAATACCACCGTAATTTACGGCATCATCGGCATTAGCATCAAAGAACGGTGGCTGAAGGATACCTGCCGGGAAGACGATTTCATTCATCAAAGGATGGTAATATGCATTTACTGTTGGAGGTGTCATTCCCCATTGTGTGCGATCGACAGGTTTTCCTATCTGATCGATCATATCCATATAATTCCACTGAGTTGCATTCATAAGATTGGCGAAAAAATTATCGCGTGTGATCTCAAGGTCTTTATAGTCCTTGAATTTTTCAGTATACCCTATCTTCGTTTTGATAGCCTCAAGTTTCTCGGTAGCTTTTGCTTTGGTAACATCACTCATCCAATCCAATTTCTGGATGCGATCCTTGTAAACTGCCATAAGGTTAGCTACAAGTTCATCTGCACGTTTCTTTGCAGCAGGAGGAAAATACTTCGCTACATACAATTGTCCTAAAGCATCACCTATAAATGCATCCGTAAATTGTACCATGCGCTTCCACCGAGGCTGAATTTGTTTCTGACCACTGAGAATTCGGTTGTTGAAGTCAAAATCCTGCATTACGAAATCATTACTTAAAACATTTCCTGCAAGATTTAATAAGTGCCACTTCAAATATATTTTCCAGTCTTCTAGTGAGGTCCCGGATACTTGTCTGTTTAACTCCTTTAAAAAATCCGGTTGTCCAAGGACGAGATAATCATATTTGCCTGTTACTTTCATTCTGTCGAGCATAGTCGACCATGAAATTGAAGGTGTTAGTGAATCAAGACCGGAAACACTGAATTTATTATATGTTTTAAACGGATCGCGTTGCTCAGTCCGGGTCATTGATGCAGAAGCCAGACTTTTTTCAATGTTAAAAACAGTGGTGGCATACTTTTCAGATGTTTTAGCATCCAGCCCATAAAGCTCAAACATTTTGGTAACATGCTTCTTATATTCATCACGTATCATTGCAGAACGTGAATCATCTTTCAAATAATAATCACGATCAGGAAGTGAAAGTCCGCCCTGGTATAATTGAGGTACGATGATCTCACTATTCTTCGGATCTTGTCCTGCATAAAAACCAAACATCGGATTTGCGCCCCACATTTGTAGTTTAGCGACAAAGTTCAGCAGCTCATCCATGTTTGCAAGTCTGTCGATGGCTTCCATATCGGCTTTAATAGGTGTTGCACCTGCAGCTTCAATGCTGTTTGTGTCCATGGCGCTAAACCAAAAATCTCCAACCAATTGTTCGGGACTACCTTTTGTAAGGTTTGTTTTTTTTGATGCTTCTTCAGCAAGCTGATGAAGGTAGTTTCTATTATTCTCTGCAAGTTCGTTGAAAGAACCCCAACGTACCTGATCTTCAGGGATTGGATTTGCTTTCGTCCAACCACCGGTGGCATGATGATAAAAATTATGATCAGGACTGATAGTCGTATCAAAATTGGCAAGGTTTATTCCTACGCCCTTGGTGGCTTCACTGTTCTGACACGAGTATTGAATTGATGTTGCTGCTATTAAAAGCAAGAACCCTACTGATTTTTTCATTATGATATTTTTAGTTTGATTCACAAAATTACTAAAATCAAATGCTTAATTCCGGAGATTAACCTTTCTTTAACAGATGTACTGTACTGAAAGGCACGAGCGTATTATTTTTTTATGTTAAAAGAGAACAGAAAAATCTATAATTAATTTCGAAAGTTACGATCCTAAAATTGACACGAAATATGAAAGGAAGGAACAGAAAATAAAAGGCTAATAATTTGAACAGCAAGTCAAAGCAAGTGCGCAATTCTGTTAAAACAAGGATATAAGTAAAATTTCGTACCTTCATAGTACAATAAATTGCCCTTTTCACGCAATTGAATTAGATTTGCCGCATGTATTTTGTAAAAGCAGCTTTGTTTATTTTGCTTAGTGTATTGTTTACATCTTGCGAGAATGACTTAAGCAAGGTGAAACTCTATGCCAAGGCAGAGAATAGTCCGGTTGAAACGGCTAAGAATATCAAAATCATTTATAGCGACTCGGCAAGAGTTCAGGTAGAAGTTAAAGCTCCTCAAATGGAAAGGTACGAGAGTGAAAACCCCTACTTTGAAATGAACAAAGGTTTGACGGCAACTTTCTTTGATGACGAGCTAAAAGTAAAAAGCAGAATGGACGCCGATTACGGGATTCGTTATGAGCGGGAGCAAAAAATGGAAGCCAAGAAAAACGTGATTGTTGTGAACGAAAAGGGAGAACAATTGAATACTGAGCACCTTGTTTGGGATGAGAGAAAAGAAAAATTGACCAGTGATGAATTCGTAAAAATTACAACCAAAGATGAGGTAATCTATGGTAATGGCTTCGAAGCAAATCAAGATTTTTCGAAATACAAAATTTTCAATGTCAAAGGAACTTTTCCCATAAACAATAGCAAGCATGATAAGGATTCTTGAAATATCCTGGCTGATCATTGCATTCATAACAGCGATAATAGCCATTTACCAGTTTTTTGTTGAAGGATGGCAGAGTGCTATCTGGATGCTTGGCATTACCCTTATTGCTGTGGTTATGTATAATATCAGGCACAGGCAACGTATTCGTTTTGAAAAACAAGACCGTGATGCCGCCAAATACCATTAAGAATGAAATTTATACAATTCATGCATTCTTGATTTTTTAGCCTCACATTTTATTATGCGGAGAAAATGCCTGCAAGCTTTGGATTAAGGTCGATTTACCATCAAAGATTTTTCTTTTTGTATCTTCGTAAAAATTAATCAGACACATGTCAGATTGGACCATTATCATTCTGTCGCTTCTCTTTTCTGCTTTCGCCTCCGGGAGCGAAATTGCTTTTATCTCACTCAACAAACTTCGTATTGAACTTGATCGTAGTCAGGGAAGTTTCCCGGCTAAAATCATCTGGGGTTTTGTAAAAACACCTTCCAAATACATTGCTACTATGCTTGTAGCAAATAATATTGCTTTGGTGATCTATGGAACCATTATGGCTCAGAACATCCTGACCATGGAATTACTTCGGTCCTATCTTCCCAGTGCTTTGAGTTCTGAAGGAGGTATACTCCTCGTACAGACCTTGATCAGCACATTGATCATTCTTGTATTTGCAGAATTCTTGCCGAAAGCAATTTTCAGGATAAACCCGAATGGCATCATGAAATTTCTGGCAATCCCAATACAATTGGTTACATATTTACTTCTACCAATAGTATGGATAGTACTTGGAATCGGCAGGTTTATTTTACGTCATGTACTACGCATTGAAATCCACGATGAGAAACCCGTCTTCGGAAAAGTTGATCTTGACTTTTATATCAAAGATTTAACAAGTAAAAATAGTCAGGTTGAGGAAATGGATGCTGAGATAAGGATCTTCCAAAATGCCTTAGACTTCAAAGATGTAAAAGTTAGAGAATGCATGGTTCCGCGCAAGGAAATCATTGCCATTGATGTTGAAGAGAGTGTTGAAACTCTTCACAAACGTTTTATCGAAACAGAGCTTAGTCGTATCATGGTTTACAGAGATAATATTGATAATATTATTGGCTTTGTTCATAGTACGGAAATGTTCAAAAAGCCTGAAGATATTAAACAAATATTATTGCCGGTGAGCATAGTTCCTGAAGTGATGGCTGCAGATGAACTCTTGAAACAATTTACCAATCAACATAGAAGTGTGGCCATCGTCGTGGATGAATTTGGAGGAACTTCCGGGTTGATCACTCTGGAAGATCTTATCGAAGAAATTTTTGGTGAAATTCAGGATGAACATGACGTTGCTGAAGGGACAGAGAAACAGATCAGCGAATCTGAATTCCTGTTTTCAGGCAGGCTGGAAATTGATTACATTAATAAAAAATACGAGCTTGAAATACCGGAACATGAAAGCTATGAGACTCTTGGCGGGTTTATATTTCACCATCACGAGAACATTCCTGAACCGGGGGAGGAAATTCTCATTCCACCCTTTACTATTACTGCAGTGAAGGTAAAAAACAATAAAATTGAGCAGGTACGACTAAAGATCTTGAATGATTAATATTTAACTTATTTTTTATATAGATTTTAAAAGATGCGTTGGAGAGGAAATAGAGAAAGTTCTAATGTTGAAGATCGCAGAGGAAGTGGTGGTCGGAAAACTGTTATCGGTGGCGGACTTGGAATTATCATTGTCATCATCCTTTCATTGGTGATGGGAGAAGATCCGACAAAGGTCCTCCAAAATGTGATGCCTGACGGACAACAGGGCATGGAGCAATATGCTCCTGCCAATACTGCTGAAGACGAAGAAGCAGCGAGCTTTGTGAAAGTTGTTCTGGCAGAAAATGAGGATGTCTGGAATAGTTTATTTGCCCAAAACGGAAAATCCTATACAGAGCCGGTGCTTGTTCTTTTTAGAAATCAGGTTAGTTCGGCATGCGGTTCTGCCTCTTCAAGTTCTGGACCATTTTATTGTTCCGCTGACCAGAAAATTTACATCGACCTGTCCTTTTATGACGAACTGAAAACTCGTTTCAATGCTCCCGGAGACTTTGCAATGGCTTATGTTATCGCACATGAAGTAGGACATCACGTTCAGAATCTTCTCGGCATATCCGCCCAAGTCCATGCACAAAGAGGCCGGCTTAGTGAAGAAGAGTACAACCAACTTTCAGTGAGATTAGAACTTCAGGCAGATTTTTTTGCAGGTCTTTGGGCTCATCATGCCGACAGAATGAAATCTATTCTAGAGGAAGGTGACATTGAAGAAGCATTAAATGCTGCCAATGCAATAGGTGATGATAGATTACAAAAACAATCTCAAGGTTACATCGTACCGGATGCATTCACTCATGGAACTTCGGCTCAAAGAATGAGATGGTTTAAAAAAGGTTACACGTCAGGAGATATTGGCCAGGGCGACACTTTTGCGGCTTCTTCGCTTTAGTATTTATTACTTGATTTTTTTGATCTAAGCTGATGCCTAATCAGGGATTCAAAACACTATAAACCAGCACCTAGAGTCGGGAAATTCATTTGAGCCCTTTTCAAAGAATCCTTTCAAATTCGGCTTCCTCGTTGTATATTCGCCCCTCATTTTGTGGCTTTATCTCCTGAAATTAAGCTATATAATTCACTTTCAGGATTTTATAAACAGTCCCGGGGAGGCAGACAAAATGTTCTCAATAGAAAATTTAAAAAATAAAATCATAGTACAATGGCAGTTATTGGCAAAATAAGAAAGCGTGTCGGATTACTCATCGGGTTCATCGGTGTATCACTTCTCGCTTTTATTCTAGGTGACATCTTTTCTTCCGGAACAGGAATACTCGGAGGAAACAGTGATGTAGTTGGTGAAGTGGCCGGTGAAAAAGTTCACTATTCAGAATTTGAAAAAAGAGTTGAGACGCTAACCGAAAATTACAGAATCAACACACAAACAGAAAATGTCGATCAGAACACTCAAGACATGTTGCGTGAGCAGGCATGGGGAATGTTCCTGAACGAAAATACGCTTGGTGATGAGTACAAGAAGATTGGGATTTCAGTAAGTGCGGAAGAGTTATATCTGATGTGTACCGGACCGAATCCTCATGCACAGGTTAAGCAAGCTTTCAGTGATCCCAAGACGGGTCAGTTTGACGGTGCGGCTGTCGTAAAATTCTTAAAGGATCTTCCGAACCGAGATGAGGCAACTCAACGTCAGTGGAGACAATTTGAAGATGCTATTCGCGAAGAACGTATTGCGTCTAAATATAAAGATATGATCAAAAGTGGTTTATTTGCTACGACAGCAGAAGCAAAAGAAGCTTATACTGATGGTCAAAAAAATGCTGCCATCACCTATTTTAGATTAGATTACAATACAATTCCTGACAGCGCTGTAGTTATTGAAGAGAGCGACCTGAAAGCATATCATAGCGCCAATGCCGTTAAATATAAGCAGACAGAAGACATCAGAAAGATCGAGTACGTTGCATTTGAAATTACTCCTTCTGCTGAAGATCGTCAGGAAGTGACGGAATGGGTGAATAAAAAATTCGAAGAATTCTCACAGAGCACAAACGATGTGAGTTTTGTAAATCAGTACAGCGACAATCAATTTGATTCCACATTTCATGCAAAAGGTAGCCTTGCTCCCGTTCTTGACTCTGTAATGTTCTCAGCTTCTCCGGGTAAAATTGTTGGACCGTACATGGATGGAGAAACATACAAGATCTCAAAACTTGTTGCTGATCGTTTTGTTCCTGATTCGGTAAAAGCACGTCACATACTTATTTCAATCGAGAATGGTGATACGGCAAAGGCCAGAAATACAGCGGATAGCTTAAAGTCGGCCATTAAGCGTGGTGCTAAATTTGCTGATCTGGCAGTAACATTTTCAAAAGATCCGGGCTCCGGTTCAAAGGGTGGTGACCTGGGATGGTTCCGCCAGGGAGCAATGGTTCAGCCTTTCAATGATGCATGTTTCGAAGGAAACAAAGGTGATATGCCAATTGTGACATCACAGTTTGGAGTTCATCTCATAGAAATCACTGATAAGGGTGTTCCATCGAAGCAAGTTCAGATTGCAACACTTGAACGTAAAGTTGAACCATCTCAGAAGACTTATGATGATATATATGCCAAAGCGAACCAATTCGCTTCGGTTAATAACACGGTTGAATTATTTGACAGCGCATGCATAAAGCAAGGGCTTAACAAAAGAATTGCTGATAACATTCGTCAGACAGACAAGAACATTCCGGGACTTGAATCGCCACGTGAATTAGTACGTTGGGTATATGAAGCCAATACCGGTGACATTTCTAAGGCATTTAGCCTCGGTGAAAAATATGTTATCGCTAAGTTGGTTCAAATTAAAAACAAAGGAACACTGCCACTTGATATTGTTCGCGAGCAGGTAACTGCAGAGGTGAGAAAAAATAAGAAAGCCGAGAAGATGATCGAGAAGATTGAGGCTGCAGGCGCTACAACAATCGATGCCTTAGCTCAAAAAATGAACACCACCACAACAGATGTTGAGGCTATCAACTTCCAAAATCCGTATGTACAAGGATTAGGCAATGAGCCGAAGGTTGTTGGGACAATTTTTGGAATGAAGCAAGGCACAATGTCTAAACCGATACAGAGTGAGAGCGGCGTGATTGTATTGTATGTAAAATCAATCTCCGAGCCGGCTGCGATTACAGATTATAGCACTAATATCAAACAGATTGTTGACCAACGTCGTTCTCGCAGCGAATATGAAGTGTTCAATGCATTAAAAGAAAAAGCAAACGTAGAAGACAATCGCGGTAAATTTTACTAAGAATATTTTAACCATAAAAAAAGTCCTCTCAATCTAAGAGGACTTTTTTTATGATTTCTCAAGTAAAATAATTCTAAAATTTCCATTGAAGTCAGCTTCTTTATCAGCTATCAATTTTAATTTGCAGCTCTGTCGGATCGTGCTAAACTTTCTTGTGATATCACTGAATAAAAAACCGGTGAAGAGATTCACGAATTTTCTCAGGATGCCCGGATTTTTATCTTCCTGAACGAACTTGTCAAATACGCTTAACTTCCCTCCTTTTCTGAGGACTCTTTCAGCTTCATTAATGCATGCCACAGGATCCGGAATGACGGCAAGGATAAGATGCAAAATTACTTTATCATAACTCTCATCGCCGAAGCTCAAATTTTGTCCATCCATATTAATGATCCTGACATCTTTCTTCAATCTTTTATTTCTATTCCTGACCTTCCCAAGCATCGATTCAGTAATATCCGTAATAGTGATATGACAATCATCAGGTAGAAATTCAAGATCGAGGCCTGTTCCAGCGCCAATCAATAATACCTTTTCACCTGCCTTGATCTCCAAAGAGTCAATAGACTTCTTTCTCGAAGCATTAAAGTATCCACCTATAAAATCATAGAAAGGAGAATAAATAGTATAGCGAACTTTATTCCAGGTATTAGAATTTACATTCATTGAAAGAGAAAAAATCAATGTAATGAAAAAGTCCTGACAAGATCCCGGTTCCCTGCTGAGGAGTGGCAAGCTGTACAATCCGCGCCTTTGCGATTAGTGGAATAAACAACATCTCCTCCGGGTCCGTACTCTGCCCAAATCCAACCTCCGCCGGTATTTGCATCTATTGTACTCTTAAACATGGCAGCATATAATTTTAAATTTCCGCCCGGAGAATCATAAATTTCTTTTACAACTATCGCTCCATCGGCAAAACGATCAGCATTAAGAGCATTCAAATCATTGTTCATGCTCTCAACTGCTGTTTGATTAAATCGTACCCGCATGTAACTTCCATGCGGACTTCCTGATGCAGATACTAATGTATCTGTTGTTCTTTTATAATATTGAAAGCCCTGGATGGTATTAATAAGTTTGAAAAAAGTGCCATCGTTAATGCTCACCGATTCTCCCTTATCATTAGTACATGAAGGCAACATACAACAACCAATGAGGACGAATACACTAAGCCGAACAAATTTATTTGCCGATTGATAAATAGCCATTAGGATCTTATTCGATAGCATCTTGCAATTTACGAATAAGACGGCTAAATCACATCGATGTGAGACCTTTTCTACAAAAAAAAGACCTGTCCGGGCCGACAGGTCTTATTAAAAAGTTTAAAGAAAATTATTTTGCGTCAAGAACTAAAGTGTTGGAACGCCCATGGCAGGAATTACAACTTGCACCTTTCAAATTCACAGAATATGTAGGATTTCCGGAGGCATCATAACTTGCCCAAAGCCATCCGTTGGAAGAATTTGGATCTGCCGGAGCTTTATACATTACATCGTACCCCGTAACAGCTCCATTCTTATCAATATATTCTTTCACTAACATAGAATTTACTGCATATGTCACCGACATTTCTCCATCAACAGATAAGCTGTTCTTTGCAATGGCATTCATGCGTATTCTGAAATCCTGAGATTTCATACGCACAACCGAAGAATTAACGTCAATGACATCAGTTGAAGTTTGCACAGAACTGATTAGAGCGGCATCTGAAATACTTGTTGCTTCATCCGATTCACGGGAGCATGATCCCATCACAAGAGCGATGGAAAGGATAGTGAGGCTGTAGAGTTTTTTCATGTTTAGATTATTTACAGAAAGGTAAAAGTGATTTGTCAGGAAAATGTCGTGGAATTGTCAGGAATAGCCCTGACAATGAAGATTTTACACGAATTCTTCGAAAATTTAAAAATAAGGGCAAAAAATTCTCTAAAAAAAATTAACGTAAATTCTATTTAGAAGCTCTTTCATCCGAATCAACTTGTAGTATATGAAGCAGACGATGAATGATCGGAGCAAAAAATACAGCCGTAATGCTTAAAAATGCTACACCACTATATAGTGCATAAAAAGAGGAGAAAAGTTTAGATCTATCATTTTCCATTTCAATAACCGGTCCCATTCCTGTAAGGATCATTGATGACATGTGAAAGCTATCTATCAATGAGAGACCGGCAATAAAATGATATCCCATGACACCGATAAACAATGAAATCGTAATTAATAAAACCGAAAATAAAAAATAGCGAAACAGTCTGTTTAAAAACAACCTAAAAGGGACTACCTTATGACCTTTTCGTTCCAGTTTCATTTCTTTTTAATTTGAATCATGAGGTCTTCGAGAAAATCAGTTTGTACCTCCTGTATCTCAAGGAGTTTTTTACTTTGATGGACTAATAAATGATCCATTTTCTCATTAATTAATTTTATTTCGAGTTCAGCCTTCAGATTGATCTTGTAGTCATGTTCAGCACGCTGACGATCCTTTTGTTCCTGACGATTCTGGCTCATCATAATTATTGGTGCCTGAATAGCAGCAATACAAGAGAGTATAAGATTAAGAAGAATAAAAGGAAAGGGATCGAATGGTTTAGAAGACAGGAATACAATATTTAAAACCATCCAAATTACGATGAAGCTAAAAAAGGTGATGATAAAGGTCCAGCTACCTCCAAAGACAGCTATTTTGTCTGCCAGCTTTTGACCGACAGTGAGGCGATCCTCGGTTTCATCCAGAATATTCTCAGAGAGTATTGAATTATTTTTTATTGATTCAAGTACATCCCGGTGGATCTGGTCCAACTCACCTTCCTCCTGAGAAATAAGCAATGTCAGGTACCTCCGCCTAAAATGGTTAAGCTCTTCGAATGTTAAATACGAGTCATAATTAAAATCGGGAAATTCATTGCAGATGAGTTCATAAATTCCGGGCCTTAATTCAGAGCCTTTCACCTGTTCGCCCTTTTTTATTTGCTTGTTACTGATGTGGCTAATAATCATCTCCCAAAAATTTATGAAAAATAACAACCAATAAAGGTAGTTTAGATGAAGAAAGCGAAACTTTGAAAACTAATTCTATCTACACCTTTGTATAGAAATAAAAAACTGAATTTAATTCAAAACCATCTACCTTAATATCTGCAATCGATAAGAATCAAGCTTAATAAAAATAAAGAGAAGAACAGTAAACGACCAGAGTGAGGACCCGCCATAACTAAAAAATGGCAGAGGAATTCCAATAACAGGTGCCAGTCCTATTGTCATACCTATATTGATCATAAGGTGGAAAAATATTATGGAGGCCACTCCATAGCCATAAATCCGGGAGTACTGTGATCGCTGACGCTCAGCTACGATAATTATTCGTATCAGCAATGCCATAAATAAACCAATGACCACAAGACTACCTAAGAAACCCCACTCTTCGCCTACAGTGCAAAAAATGAAATCCGTACTTTGTTCGGGTACAAAATCATACTTTGTTTGTGTACCCTGCAGAAAGCCTTTCCCGAAGAAGCCACCGGAGCCAATTGCAATTTTACTTTGATTTACATTATATCCGGCACCTTTGAGATCTACTTCTTTTCCTAGCAAGACATCAATCCTGGTTCTTTGGTGAGCTTGGAGTACGTTGTTATATACATAGTCTACACTATAGACCATCCCGATGGCAAGCACTGCTCCTGTTGCTATGATAAGAATATTCCTTTTGTTTTTTCTGACCAGAAGGATAAAAAGTAGGGTGATCCCAAGTAGGATCCACATAAGTGTGGTGTATTCCACGAGTAGTGCAAGAATAAACAAAGCCACACTTACCAAGGCAAGCAGCAAGATATTACCTGATAGACCTTCCCGGTATAGGACAAAAATAAACGCACCAAAGACTAGTGCAGAACCTGTATCATTCTGTAAAAGAATAATAATAGCCGGAACACCAAGTATGATCGTTGAGATTAATTTTGTTCTGGTATCCTGCATTCTTATATCAAGAGTACTCAGGTACTTGGCAAGTGCCATATTTGTCGCAAATTTAGCGAACTCTGCAGGTTGCAATTTGAAAGCTCCTATATCAATCCAGCCAAATGATCCTTTCACATCACGTGAAAAAGCAAATGTAGATAAGAGAAGTAAGATGAAAACAGCATAGATCGCATATGAAAAAGCTGCATAGAATTTTCCATCGATCACCAGGATCATAAGTGCCAGAATTGCGGCACCGCCAATCCACAACGTTTGTTTACCATAGCTTTGGCTGAGATCGAAAATACTACTATGCTCTTCATTATATACTGCTGCATAGATATTCATCCATCCAATCAACACCATTACGATGAAGAGACCGACAAGTACCCAGTCAATATTCTGCAATATATTATTCTGATTGCGCATTTTCTTTTAAGTTCTGAGGAACCAGTACTTTGGGCCTAGGTATAATTGCCTTCATTATTTCAACTTTTCGTTTGACGACAACAGGCTTCGGTGGATCTAGATCAGGTAAGATTACACCTTCTCTCATTCTCTTGTCCATTTCAGGTCTGGTGATTGAATCCGTAAGATATTTTTCTATAAGAAGCGAAGCAATCGGAGCTGCCCATTGTGATCCGAATCCGGAATTTTCAACGGAGACAGCAATCGCAATCTTAGGATTATTTCTCGGAGCAAAGGCAACATACATGGAGTGATCTTTTCCATGAGGGTTCTGTGCAGTTCCAGTCTTACCACATACAATGATACCTTTGATCTTCGTAGAGGCAGCCGTTCCACTTTCAACGACACTTTCCATTCCATCGATTACAATATCGTAATACTTTCTATCAACCCCCATAAAATGCTTCTCTCTGAACTCTTCAGGTAAATACATTTCATCTCCGATTGCCTTTACAACGTGTGGGGTATAATAATATCCTCTATTGGCTATCCCGGCAATAATATTTGCATTCTGAAGAGGCGTAATTCCAAGCTCACCTTGCCCGATACCCAATGAAATAATTGTCGACGAACGCCACTGACCTTTACCGAAATATTTGTTGTAATAAGGTATTGAAGGAGTTGACCCTTTCAAAACATTCGGTAGATCTGCCGGCAGTCGAATTCCTATTCCGAATTTTTCAATATTTCTTTTCCATGCCGCAAAGGCATCTTCAGTATTCTTGTACTTTTTGTTGTCGATAACAGAACGGAAGACATAACTATAATAAGAATTACACGATTGCGCAATAGATGTTTTCAGATCGAGAGGTGATGAGTGCGGGTGACATTTAGGTTTACCTCCACCTAAGGGATATCCCCCATGACAAGGATACCTTGTTTCAGGAAACAAAGTTTGCTCTTGTTGTGCTAACAATGCCATGACTAACTTAAATGTTGAACCGGGCGGATAAGTTGCCATCTGAGACCTGTTGAACAAGGGCTTGTAGGGGTTCTGCAATAAAGCCACATAGTTCTTTGTCCTGCTGCGACCTACCAACAAATTCGGGTCATATGCCGGTGAACTTACCATGCATAATATCTCACCCGTTGAGGGCTCAATAGCTACGACACTACCAACTTTATTTCGCATCAGCTGTTCACCATAGAGCTGGAGGTCTCCATCAATTGAGAGTTTAAGATTATCTCCTGCGATCGAGGCAGTATCATACTTGCCATTTTGAAAACTCCCCTTTTCTCTGTTAAATACATCAACCATTACACGACGAACCCCACGACTTCCACGCAGATATTCTTCATAAGATTTTTCGATACCACTCTTACCTATGTAATCACCATCTTTGTAATAGGGATCTTTTCGGGTAATTGAAGTATCAACTTCGCCAATATATCCAAATAAGTGAGCGGCGATAGGTAAAGGATATTTTCTGAGTGTCCTGGCCTCTACATAAAAGCCGGGGTACTTGTACAACTTTTCCTGAAGTGTAGCATAGGTTTCAACTGATAATTGTTTCTCGAAGATCGAGGCCTTGTAGGCAGAATAAGCTTTTGACTTGTTAAATTTTTCAATGTACTCCTCTTTGCTTATTCCTATGAGTCTACACAGTTCAAGTGTATCCAGATTCTTCGCCTGCCGGGGTGTGATCATAAGATCATAAACCGGTTCATTGTACACCAGAAGCTTTCCCTTTCGATCGTAAATAAGTCCGCGCGAAGGATAATCAGTGATCAGGCGCATTACATTATTTGTTGCTGATGCAGTATAGCTCTGATCAATCACCTGGAGATAAAACAGGCGGACGAGGTAGATTATCCCTACAGAGAGAAAAATTATTAAGATGACCGTATTTCTACCCGACGATACGTTCATGACGCTTAAGTGATCTGCCAAATAGATACTGACCAAGTACGATCAGTATAATTGTAATTAATGAGTTCAGAAGTGCTTTATAAAACGTGATAAAGAATTCACTAAAGCGGAATACTTCTACGTAAAAAAATACCAGATGGTGCAAAAATACCAGAATGGATACATAGGTAATGAACCATTTGAATCCCATGATCTGAGGACTGAATTTTGTTTCAGGTTCATAACCATCCCTTGGTGCTATCAATCGTAATACACCGGGTCGGGCGAAGGCGGTAAATACGGCAGCAGCAGCGTGCATACCCCCGGTATTCGAAAACATATCGATGACCAGCCCGGTCACAAAAGCAGTAACAAGCAATGCCCATTTTGGAATTTCAATCGGAAGTATCAGAATAAAAAACACATACACATAAGGATTAATGTAGCCACTCCATTGTACGTGATTCAAAACAAGTACCTGTACTGCGACAAGAAAAACAAACCGAATAAGTAATTGGAATATTTTAACGATCATTTTTTTGTGGTTCTTGCAATGCTTCTTGTTCTTCTTTGAGCAAATTAGTTACGATATAAACGTAAGTCAAATTTCCGAATGGTGTAGTAAGTCTGACTTTTATATCCTGGAAATTATCTCCGGTATCCGGATTTACATCTGTTACCACTCCAACTAATATTCCTTCCGGAAAAATTGCAGAGAAAGAACTTGTGACAATAGTATCTCCTCTGTTAACTTTTACGTGCTTTGCAATATCTTTCAATGTTCCGATTCTTTCATCGTATCCGCCCCATACCATAGATCCTATGTATCCATTTTTCTTTATCCTGGCGCTGATGCGGGAGTCCTTATGCAGAAAAGACATGACAGAACAAAAATGATCAGATACATCTTTTACGATACCTACGATTCCATCTCCGGAAATCACACCCATCTCAGGTTTTACACCCTGATTGCTTCCTTTGTTGAGAGTAAGATAGTTGTTTCGTCTGTTTACAGAATTGTTTACAACACGTGAATTAATAAATGTGTACTGTTGTTTGAATACGGTATCGCTATTGATCCTGGTCAAAACACTATCGATATAATATACGTCCGGGATCAATGATTTCAATCCTGCATTTTGTCTTGCCAGAGCATCATTGGTAGTTCGCAGATTTATATAATCTGTCACAGAACTTACGAGAGAATTAACTTCGGCAGCTACAGAGTTGGTTGAATTTAGAACGCTGGCTTGTTGGAAATTATTATTTCTGATGATGAGAAAACCACACACGACTTCCAACATCAGGAAGAAGATGAAAAAATTGTATCTCCAGAAAAAGAGAAAGAGATTACGCATCTGGTTTTTTTCGTGTTCCGGTTCTTCGTGATTCCTTTAAGCTGCACAGGCGTCAGGCTTGGTTTAAGGGATCAAAAACTTGAATCTTCCGATATTCTTTAATGCTATTCCTGTACCACGAACAACTGCTCTGAGCGGATCTTCTGCGATGTGCACAGGCAACTTGGTCTTCATAGCAATCCTTTCATCCAGACCACGAAGTAGAGCACCTCCGCCTGTAAGATAGATCCCGGTTCGATATATATCTGCCGATAATTCAGGTGGAGTCATTTCCAGAGCTTTCAGTATCGCTTCTTCAACTTTTGAAATGGACTTATCCAAAGCATGAGCAATCTCCGAGTAACTAACAGTAATTTCTTTTGGGATACCTGTCATAAGATCTCTACCGTGAACAGCAAAATCCGGTGGAGGATTTTCAAGTTCGGGCAATGCAGAACCTACTTCGATTTTAATCCGTTCTGCAGATCTTTCACCTATCAGTATATTATGCTGACGCCGCATATAATCCCAGATATCATTTGTGAATCCATCACCTGCCACCCGAATACTTTGATCACAAACAATTCCGCCGAGAGCAATAACGGCGATCTCACTGGTACCACCGCCAATATCAATGATCATATTTCCCATCGGTTCTTCTACGTCGATACCGATTCCGATAGCAGCAGCCATTGGCTCATGTATCAAATAAACTTCTTTTGCACCTGCATGTTCTGCAGAGTCACGAACCGCCCGCTTTTCGACTTCAGTGATCCCGGAAGGAATACATATTACCATTTTCAGGGAAGGTGTGAACACACTTCCTTTAGGATTGATCATCTTGATCATGCCTCTGATCATGTGTTCAGCGGCATCGAAATCTGCTATCACACCATCCTTCAGCGGACGAATGGTTTTTATATTTTCATGTGTTTTACCATGCATCATCATGGCCTGCTTTCCAACCGCTATAACCTTTCCTGTCATCCTGTCTATGGCGACGATAGAAGGTTCATCAACCACCACCTTATCATTGTGGATGATCAAGGTATTTGCAGTGCCAAGGTCGATGGCTATTTCCTGGGTTAAAAAATCAAACAATCCCATGCTTTGAATTCGAATTTCTGTGAATAATTTGTATGTACACTTTAATCAACCCACTCTCTACGCAAAAGCAAGGTTGAAAGTTCTGTTTTTAAGTCGTTCCACTCTGCTTTTTAATGTCGAAAATGTCGAATTCCGGTTAAAACCATGGTCATCTTGTTCGCATCACAAAAGTCAATGGATTCCTGATCTTTAACAGAACCACCAGGCTGAATAACGGCCATAATTCCTTCTTTCGATGCAATTTCTACACAGTCAGGGAAAGGAAAAAAGGCATCACTGGCCATTACGGCACCTTTTAGGTCAAAGCCATAGTGCTTTGCCTTTGAAATGGCATGATGCAAAGCATCAACCCTCGAAGTCTGTCCGGTACCACTGCCATACAATTGCTTGTTCTTAGCTAAGACGATGGTGTTGGATTTGGTATGCTTTGCCAGCTTCATGGCAAACAACATATCTTCAGTTTCACGCACATCCGGCTTGCGCTTAGTTACGACACGCAGGTCCTTTTCGGATTCTACTGCCATATCTCTATCCTGCTCTACCACTCCGTTAAGCAAGGTCCGGTATTGTCTTGGTCCCGCTTTAAATTTATTCAATTGAAGGATGATCCTGTTCTTTTTGGCACTGAGAAGCTCCAATGCTTCCGGTTCAAAAGAAGTGGCAATAAGAACTTCAAAAAACAACTTATTTAATTCCACGGCAACTGCCAGATCTACCTTAGTGTTAGTGATTAGCACGCCACCAAAGGCGGATAAAGGATCACCTGCCAATGCAGCATTCCAGGCTTCAAGTACATTAGGTCTCGAAGCAAAACCACATGCATTATTATGTTTAAGTACGGCAAAACTTGGTTCAATAAATTCAGCCATCAGATTAATGGCTGCATCTATATCAAGAAGGTTGTTGTAGGATAATTCTTTACCATTCAATTGAGTAAAACATTCGTTCAGATTACCGTAAAAGGTGCCTTTTTGATGAGGATTCTCTCCATAACGCAGAACCTG
>Ga0116143_10000158_pt1 | contig 93084 bp, 103 predicted proteins | sample AD_UKC034_MetaG_FD_89745 | JGI IMG/M metagenome (GOLD analysis project Ga0116143, IMG submission 89745) | Active sludge microbial communities of municipal wastewater-treating anaerobic digesters from USA - AD_UKC034_MetaG | ecosystem: Engineered > Bioreactor > Anaerobic > Digestate | place... | reverse complement strand
TCAAGAAGTGCCTGTGGCAGCAGCAGCTTACAACTTGAGTGGAGTTATGAATAAAGAATTAGGCAAAACAGATAAAGCTAAAAGTGATTTTGAAAATGCAATAAAGCTATTTCCTGAATATGTGTTGGCTCAAAATAATTTAAGTGATTTATTGAATCCTTCTCAGGATGAGGAAGAAATCATCGAGCAAAGTCCTTCTAAAAAGAGAAAATAAGCAATGTTGAATAAAATTACTTTTTAGTTTTTATGCTTTAGTGATATTTTTTTAATTTCACAGACTAATCAAAATCATAATAAATCAATGAAAAAACTTTACATCATTTGTTTGATGGCGCTTTCAGTACAAGTTGCTGTTGGACAACGAGCCGCTTTTGAAAACAAAATGGACTTTTTGAAAAATCAAGAATTGAGAACGAATTCAAATCCATCTCAATCGGCTAGACAAATTCCTGTTCGTACTTTGAATCATTTGGCAAGTGCTAAAGGCTTTATGAACTTATCTACAGCAGCGATAATTTATTCCGACAATTTTGATGGATTGAATGACACAACTTCGCTACAAGCAAGAGGATATCATGTATTTTATAGAGGTACTGGTCCTCAAGGAACTACTGCAACTTGGTTTCAAGGAAACCCTACTGTTTTCAATGCCTATAATGGACCAACAGATGGTTATGTTGCTGCAAACTACAATGCCGTTACCGGCTTAAATGATATTGATAACTGGTTGATAACTCCTGCTATGAATGTTATGACTGGTGATACGATCAGTTTTTATTCACAATCTCCTACTGCCTCAACCTTTCCAGACTCCATTACCGTTATGTACTCTGCTGCAGGTGACTCTGTTCCAGAAGCGATGTCATGGGTGTCATTGGGCTCATTTAAGGTTAATATTTTAGGTATGTGGGAACAAAATTTCTTTCAAGCTCCTGCTGCCGGTTCAATGGCACGTTTTGCAATTCGTTATAAAGTATCTGATGCTGGTCCATTAGGAAACAACAGTGACTATATAGGAATTGATCAATTAGATGTATTCGAAGCCGGTACCAGTGGTGGTGGTGGTGGAAGTAATGTTCCTCCAAACAACGCTTGTTCAGGAGCTATTGATATTAATTCAGCTTTTGGTGGAGCAGTGGGTGCTGCTATGACTATGGGTCCTTACAATAATGACAGTGCAACTGTTGATCCAACAGATCCTACATTTGGATGGGAGTGTTTTGGTGAACCAAATGGTTCGGGTACAGCACCTTCATTAGAAAATACTTTATGGTACACATTCACTGGCGATGGTGATATTTATTTTATTGAAACTAGCAATTGCGGTGGACCATTACCTAATGAAATCGATGATGGTGATACTCAAATTGCTGTTTACGAAGGTTCTTGTGGTTCTTTAGTAGCTGTAGGATGTAACGAAGACGGACCTAGCGCTACAGCTGTTTATTATCCTGCCGGTTTAAATGTCACAACTGTAAATGGCACGCAGTATTATGTAATGATTGATGGTTTCAATTTTAGCGGAGCTATATCCAATGGACAGTATTGTATTGAAGTTACTCGTTTAAATACAATTCAGTGTTTGGATTCGTCAATTACCAGCGGAACCTTAACTCAAAATGCCGATACCATTTGTCCTGGAGACACTCTTATTGTTACCGCTACAGGTGCTGTTGCTCCTAATGTTGGACAATACAATGGAATTAGCTGGACTATCAGTTCTGCAGATTTAATGGGAACCAGTGATCCACTTAACGATCCTGCGTTAGTAGCTACCTATACCTTTACTAGTCCGGTTCCTGCAGCTAGCACACGCCAGTTGATTAATAATGGAGCCTTAATTGGAAATGGTACCATTCCTTATGGTATGTACTATTGGAGTCCGGTTTTATTTGGAAATGGTTTTGCAGCCACACCTCCAACCTTCTTGTCGGACATAACTTTAGATCCTGCTTGTACAACAACCGGTACATCTTTAGCAGCTTACATTGCTGGCCCTGGAGATCCTGCATGTGTGGTTGGAGTTAATGAAATAAGCAATTCTACTTTTGGAATTAGCAATGTTTATCCTGTTCCAGCTGAATCAAACTTGAGCTTTACTCTTTTCACTAAATTCAATTCACAGGTTGAGATAAGAGTTCTGGACAATTTAGGACGTTTGATTAGCACTCAGGTAAATACATTGACTAATGGTCATAATGTATTATCACTTGATGTAAATGATCTTTCATCAGGCGTATATATGTTAAACATATCTGATGCTCAAAACACAGCAACAGTTAAGTTCTTGAAGAAGTAAGTTTTTTAGATATTTGAAAAAAGGGGCTATAATTTATAGCCCCTTTTTTATTGATCGGAATCATATTAGATATTATTAATCCAACATAGCTTTGCGAAATGGATTTGAATCTCTTAAATGCTCAATTTAAAAAACTAACTGTAGAGGAAAGGATATTGCAAGTTATTATTGACTATGAGAATATTTTGTTCACCAGTTCCTTTGGTGTATCATCAATATTTCTACTGTACCACATTTCAAAAATAAAGCCTGATCAACAAATATACTTTCTTGATACAGGATTTCATTTTAAAGAAACGCTTGAGTATAAAGACGAAGTTACTCGATTATTGAATCTTAATATTTGTACCGTATCTGCAAAAGAGACGAAAAGGAAAATTACTGTTGAAAAAGAACTTTGGAGCAATGATCCTGATTTATGTTGTTTTCTCAACAAAGTCGAACCCTTTCAAGTCATAAAAAGTCAATACCAAATATGGATGTCAGGTCTTATGCACACACAAAACAGATTTAGAAGTAATCTGAATATTTTAGAGCAACGTGATCAACACATCAAATTTTATCCAATCATCGATTTTAGTGAGAAAATAGTATTAGATAAAATACAAGAATTGAATTTACCCATGCACCCACTTTTTGATAAGGGTTTTCACTCGATTGGCTGTTCTCCATGTACCCAAAAAGGAGTCAATAGAGAAGGTAGATGGTATGAAAGAGATAAGGAAGAATGTGGCCTTCACAACTAAAGGGTTGCGAAGAGTTCATTATATTGATAATCAATGCATTGCAAGAAGGTGCTTTCGTGAAAAAAAAAAACGGAATTCAAAGCATCTAAAATCTTATAAATATTTAATTCACCTCGTTGTAATTTAAAATCTTTATCATACCTTTGCAATCCCAAAAAATTGGGGTATTGTGTATTGTCATAATAGCTTAAAATAAACGAAAAACGAAGATATGCCAACAATTCAACAACTTGTACGCAAGGGTAGAGTGAAGCTTAAAGATAAAAGCAAATCACCTGCACTTACCTCTTGTCCTCAAAGACGAGGGGTTTGTACTAGGGTTTATACTACGACTCCTAAGAAGCCAAACTCAGCAATGCGTAAGGTTGCGAGGGTGCGATTGACTAATAAATATGAGGTGACGGCTTATATTCCTGGCGAAGGACATAATTTGCAAGAGCACTCGATTGTGATGATAAGAGGAGGAAGGGTGAAAGATTTACCGGGTGTGCGTTATCACATTATCAGAGGAACTTTGGATACCAGTGGTGTAGAAGGAAGAAATCAACGTAGATCTAAGTATGGAACAAAAAAACCTAAGGAGAAAAAAGCCTAATTAGGAAATAATTATAGCGATTAACAGCAATGAGGAAAACTAAACCTAAAAAAAGAATCTTACTACCGGATCCAAAGTTTAATGAAACTATAGTGACCCGTTTTGTAAACAGCCTTATGTATGGTGGCAAGAAAAGTGTCGCATATGGTATTTTTTACGATTGTCTGGATATCATAGAAAAGAGAACTAAAGAAAATGGATTGGAGACATGGAAGAAAGCTTTAGAGAATATTACACCTATGGTTGAAGTTCGAAGCCGCAGAGTTGGAGGGGCTACCTTCCAAATTCCTAGTGAAATTCGTCCTGCCCGTAGAACAGCTTTAGGAATGAAGTGGATGATCTCTTATGCCAGAAATAGAAATGAAAAATCAATGGCGGAGAAATTAGCTGGTGAAGTAATTTCTGCTTCAAAAGGAGAAGGATCGGCTGTAAAGAAGAAAGATGATACGCACCGTATGGCAGAAGCAAATAAAGCATTTTCACATTTTAGATTCTAATAGAGCGAAACAGGATTAAGTAATGAGCAAGGAATTAAAAAATACAAGAAACATTGGTATCATGGCCCATATTGATGCCGGTAAAACAACAACTACAGAGCGAATTCTGTATTATACCGGTGTGGTTCATAAAATGGGAGAGGTACACGAAGGAGCCGCTACCATGGATTGGATGGTGCAGGAGCAAGAGCGTGGAATTACCATTACTTCAGCTGCTACGACCACCTATTGGACTTTTGAAGATGAAAAGTATAAAGTAAATATCATCGATACACCAGGACACGTTGACTTTACTGTTGAAGTTGAGCGTTCATTGCGAGTGTTAGATGGTGCTGTAGCTTTGTTCTGTGCCGTTGGAGGTGTAGAGCCCCAATCTGAAACAGTGTGGCGTCAGGCAAATAAATATAAAGTTCCTCGCTTAGCCTTCGTTAACAAAATGGATCGCGCTGGAGCAAATTTCTTTAATGTTGTAAAAGAAATTAAAGAAAGATTAGGAGCAAATCCTATTCCATTGCAATATCCAATCGGTTCAGAAGAAACATTTAAAGGTGTTGTTGATCTTATCAGAAACAAAGCAATTGTTTGGGATGAAGACACTAGAGGTATGACTTTTACTGAAATTGAAATGCCTGCTGAAATTGCAGAAGAAGTTCATCAGTACCGCGCACAACTGATTGAAGCAGTGGCAGAATACGATGATACTCTATTAGAAAAGTTTTTTGAAAATCCAGATAGCATTACTGAAGCAGAGTTAAAATTGGCCATTCGAAAAGCAACTTGCGAGATGACCATCACTCCAGTGCTTTGTGGTTCAGCATTTAAAAATAAAGGTGTGCAAACAATGTTGGATGCAGTAGTTACCTACCTACCTAGCCCAACTGATGTGGATGCCATTTCTGGAACAAATCCTGATACAGGAAAAGAAGAATCTAGAAAATCTGATCCTTCAGATAAATTTGCTGCTTTGGCATTTAAAATCATGACCGATCCTTTCGTAGGTCGTTTGGCATTTTTTAGAGTTTATTCCGGAAAATTAAATGCCGGATCTTATGTATTGAATACTCGAACCATGCGAAATGAGCGTATTTCTCGTATCATCCGTATGCATGCCAACAAACAAAATCCTATTGAATCTATTGAAGCAGGGGATATAGCTGCAGCTGTAGGATTTAAAGACATTAAAACTGGCGATACGCTATGCGATGAGAAACATCCTATCGTATTAGAATCGATGTCATTCCCTGAGCCGGTTATTGGTTTAGCGATTGAGCCAAAGACACAGGCAGATGTAGATAAAATGGGAATGGCGCTAGCTAAACTTGCAGAAGAGGATCCAACATTCCGTGTACATACCGATCAAGAAACGGGTCAAACCGTAATCAGTGGAATGGGAGAGTTGCACTTGGAAATTATTGTTGACCGTATGAAGCGCGAATTCAAAATTGAATGTAATCAAGGTGCGCCACAGGTATCATACAAAGAAGCAATTACCAAAGAGGTTCAACATCGTGAGATTTATAAGAAGCAAACGGGTGGTAGAGGTAAATTTGCCGATGTAAATGTTATTGTATCACCAATTGACGAAGGAAAAGAAGGTTTACAATTTGTTAATGAGATTACAGGTGGTAATATCCCACGTGAATTTATACCTGCAGTAGAAAAAGGATTTAAAGAAGCGATGTCAACCGGAGTTTTAGCCGGATATCAATTGGATAATCTTAAGGTTAGACTGGTTGATGGTTCATACCACGCTGTTGACTCCGATTCACTGTCCTTCGAATTATGCGCTAAACTTGCTTTTAAGGAAGCATGTAGAAAAGCCGGTTCAATATTATTGGAGCCTATTATGAAAGTTGAAGTAGTTACTCCTGATGAAAACATGGGAGACGTAATTGCCGACTTAAACAAAAGACGAGGTCAAATTGAAGGAATGGATTCTAAAGGAGGAGCACAAGTAGTTAGAGCAAAAGTTCCTTTAGCAGAAATGTTTGGATACGTGACAACCTTACGTACCATTACTTCCGGTAGGGCTTCCTCTTCAATGGAATTTTCAAATTATAATGAAGTGCCAAAGAGCATCGCAGAAGAAGTAATTGCTAAAGTTAAAGGTAAAACTGAAAAAGTATAAGCTACATGAGTCAGCGAATTAGAATAAAACTAAAATCTTACGATTTCAACCTGGTAGATAAATCTGCAGAGAAAATCGTTAAAACTGTTAAACAAACTGGTGCGGTAGTTAGTGGACCAATTCCATTGCCTACTGAAAAGCAGATCTACACCGTACTGCGCTCACCACACGTAAACAAAAAGGCAAGAGAGCAATTTCAACTCTGTTCTTATAAGCGTTTGATGGACATTTACAGCTCAACGGCTAAGACCGTTGATGCTTTGATGAAGCTTGAGTTGCCGAGTGGGGTTGAAGTAGAAATTAAAGTATAAGGTTATTAGTATTAAACATTTTTTATACAAACAACAATGTCAGGATTAATAGGGAAAAAAATAGGTATGACCAGCTACTTCGATGCGGATGGAAAAAACATTCCATGTACGGTTATCGAGGCAGGACCTTGTCATGTTACCCATGTTCGTTCGGTAGAAAAGGACGGATATAAAGCGCTTCAATTAGCGTACGGTGATAAAAAAGAAAAACATAGTAATAAAGCTGCAACAGGACACTTCAAAAAAGCAAACACCACACCTAAAAGTATGGTAGCTGAATTTAAATACTTTGCTAAAGATTACCAATTAGGTGATGTGATCACTGTAGAATTATTTAATGAAGGTGAGTTTTGTGATGTAATTGCAAATTCTAAAGGAAAAGGTTTCCAAGGAGTTGTTAAAAGACATGGCTTTAGTGGGGTTGGATCATCCTCTCACGGACAGCACGATCGTCAAAGAGCTCCAGGTTCTATTGGTGCTTCATCATTTCCGTCACGCGTTTTCAAGGGAATGCGAATGGCTGGTAGAAAAGGTGGAACAAGAACAAAAGTTCAGAATCTGAAAGTGATGAAAATTATGCCTGAGAAAAATTTGATCATCGTTCAGGGAGCGGTGCCTGGTTATAAAGGAACTTACGTAATGCTTGAAAAATAAAATGAAAGTAGCAGTATTAAATACAAGCGGTAAAGAAGCCGGTCGTTCAGTAACATTAGATGCAGATGTGTTTGGCATTGAACCAAACGATCATGCCATCTACTTAGATGTTAAGCAGTATTTAGCCAATCAACGTCAAGGAACGCATAAGGCTAAAGAAAGAAATGAAGTTGCCGGTAGTACTAAGAAATTAAAGCGACAAAAAGGTACCGGAGGAGCAAGAGCCGGAAGTATTAAATCTCCATTGTTTGTTGGAGGAGGTAGAGTTTTTGGTCCACGTCCAAGAGACTATAGTTTTAAATTAAACAAGAAGTTAAAGTCATTGGCGAAGAAATCTGCTTTAAGCTATAAAGCAAAGGACAATAATGTTTTTGTAGTGGAGGACTTTACTCTGGAATCACCTAAGACTAAAGATTATATCAATATTCTAGGTGCACTTTCTGTTGCGGATAAGAAAACAGTTTTGATTACTTCTGATATTGATAAAAACTTATATCTGTCTTCAAGAAATTTGAAACCGGCTAAAGTGGTGAAGGCAGTTGATATTAATACCTACGATATATTGAATGCACATTGTATACTGCTTACAGAAAGTGCATTGCCAATAGTAGAAAATACCTTAAAGGCATGAGTGTTATAAAAAAACCAATTATTACAGAGAAAATGACCGCTATGGGCGAGAAAGGTCGTTACGGATTTATCGTTGATAAAAAATCAAATAAAGTTCAGATCAAACAAGCCGTTGAAACCATGTATGGTGTTTCTGTAGATTCTGTAAACACAATGATTGTAAGAGGTAAAAGTAGATCAAGAGGAACCAAATCAGGTTTTGTTACCGGACAAACTCCTACAAGAAAAAAAGCTGTAGTTACTTTAAAGCAAGGTGAGACTATAGATTTTTATAGTAGTATTTAATTTGAATTAAGAAGATGGCAGTTAAAAAATTTAGACCCATAACACCAAGTATGCGATTCGCAGTAGTGGATGCATACGATGATGTAACTAAAAGCAATCAACCCGAGAAGTCTCTTTTAGTTAGCAAGAAGAGAAGCGGTGGACGTAACAATAGTGGAAAAATGACGATGCGTTACATTGGTGGAGGTCATCGTAAGAAAGTTCGTATTATCGATTTTAAGAGAAATAAAATTAATATTTCAGGAAAAGTTGCCAGTATCGAATATGATCCAAACCGTACCTGTCGTATTGCTTTGATCAACTATATAGATGGTGAAAAAAGATACATTATTGCTCCGCACGGATTGCAAGTTGGTCAAGAAGTAATGTCGGGACCTAATGCAGCTCCAGAAATTGGATCCGCTAAGCAATTAAAAGATCTTCCTTTAGGAACGATCATACATAATATTGAACTACGGCCGGGGCAGGGAGCAAAGATGGCACGTAGTGCAGGATCGTTTGCTCAGTTAGCTGCTCGCGATGGCTCATATGCAACGGTTAAACTTCCTTCAGGTGAAACCAGACAAATCAATGTTAATTGTATGGCATCGGTTGGTAGCGTTTCAAATGTAGATCACAATCAAGTGCGCCTTGGTAAAGCTGGTCGTAAGCGTTGGTTAGGTCGCAGACCTCGCGTTAGAGGTGTTGCCATGAACCCGGTTGATCATCCAATGGGTGGAGGTGAAGGTAGAGCATCAGGAGGACATCCTAGATCAAGAAAAGGACTTCTGGCTAAAGGGTACAAAACCCGTAAGAAGAATCATCCTTCTAATAAGTATATCATATCAAGAAGAAAAAAATAATTGATCAGAAATTATGAGTAGATCACTGAAAAAAGGTCCTTTTATAGATGTGAAGTTAGAACGCAAAATTCTAACCATGAACGAAGCGCGTAAGAAAAGTCTCATCAAAACGTATTCGCGTAGATCAATGATTTCTCCGGATTTTGTTGGACACACGCTTGGCGTTCATAATGGCAAAACATTTATACCGGTTTATGTTACTGAAAACATGGTAGGCCATAAGTTGGGTGAGTTCGCTCCAACCAGAACATTTAAAGGACACTCAGGAAATAAAGATAAAGCGACTAAGTAATGGGAGCACGTAAAAGAAAAGCTGCAGAGCAGCGCAAAGAAGATTTAAAGAGCATAGCATTTGCTAAGTTGAATAATGTACCCACTTCAACTCGTAAGATGCGATTAGTGGCAGATATGGTACGTGGTAAAAACGTAAACATAGCATTACATATGTTAAAGCATAGCAGCAAAGAAGCTTCAGGTCGTTTGGAAAAACTATTGTTATCGGCTATTTCAAATTGGCAAGCCAAAAATGAAGGTGTGCGCCTCGAGGATGGAGATTTGTTTATTCAAGAAATCCATGTGGATGGTGGCAGAATGTTAAAGCGTTTGAGAACTGCTCCACAGGGTAGAGGATATAGAGTGAGAAAGCGTTCAAACCACGTAACCTTAATCCTTGGAAACAAGAACGAACCAGAATCGCTTGTTGAAACGAGTGAAGAAATAAATACTAACGAAAACGAATAATATACAGAATGGGACAAAAAGCTCACCCAATAGGGAATAGATTAGGTATCATCTGCGGATGGGAATCAAACTGGTACGGAGGTAAAAACTATGCCGACCGTTTAGTTGAGGACGAAAAAATCCGTAACTACCTAAATGCACGTTTATCTAAAGGTGGAATTTCTAGAATTATCATTGAGCGTACGCTTAAGTTAATTACGGTTACCATTCATACTGCTCGTCCAGGAATTGTGATCGGTAAAGGTGGATCAGAAGTTGACAAACTTAAAGAGGAATTAAAAAAACTAACTCGTAAAGATGTTCAGATCAATATATATGAGATCAAACGTCCTGAGTTGGATGCCATATTGGTTGGAGATAATATTGCACGTCAAATCGAAGGTCGAGTTTCTTTTAGAAGAGCATTGAAGACTGCCATTGCCAGTAGTATGAGAATGGGAGCCGAAGGAATCAAAATACAAGTTTCAGGTCGATTAGGCGGAGCCGAGATGGCCAGAACAGAACAATATAAAGAAGGCAGAACACCTTTGCATACTTTCCGTGCCGACATTGATTTCGCAATTGCAGAAGCACAAACTACTTATGGTAAAATAGGCATTAAAGTTTGGATCTGTAGAGGAGAAGTTTTTGGTAAGAAAGATCTTGCTCCTTTAGGAGGCGTTGTTGGATCAAAAGGCAAGTCGGAAGAAAGTCGTCCTGAAAGAGGAAGAAAAAGAAGTAAAAACGGTTAATTAATTTTTAGAAATGTTACAGCCTAAAAAAACAAAGTTCAGGAAAACACATAAAATGGTACCTCGTGGTGTAGCCAGCAGAGGTCATCGTTTAGCATTTGGTTCATTTGGAATCAAGTCTTTAGAAACCTGTTGGGTTACCTCTCGTCAGTTGGAAGCAGCTCGTGTTGCGGTGACTCGTTTTATGAAAAGAGAAGGGCAAATTTGGATTCGCGTATTTCCTGATAAGCCAATTACAAAGAAGCCATTAGAAGTAAGGATGGGTAAGGGTAAAGGAAATCCTGAATATTGGGTTACCGTTGTAAAGCCTGGAACCATTCTATTCGAAGCAGAAGGTGTTCCACTTAACGTAGCAAAAGAAGCTTTGAGACTAGCCGCTCAAAAACTTCCGGTAACTACCAAATTCATCATCAGAAGAGACTATCAGGCTTAAAATATAGAATGGCATGAAGCAAAAAAATATAGTAAAAGAATTATCAACGAATGAGTTAGTTGACAGAATCAGCGAAGAGAAAGCAAACTTGTCTAAACTTCAACTTAATCATGCGGTATCTCCAATAGAGAATCCTGCAAAAATTAAAACAGTAAGACGTTTGGTTGCGCAGTTGAAAACCGAATTAACTCAAAGACAAAAGAATAAAAACTAATCATAGAATGGAGCAGCAGCGCAAATTAAGAAAAGAGAAAACCGGATTGGTGATCAGTAATAAAATGACTAAGTCAATCGTGGTATCTGTTGAGCGTAGGATGAAACATCCTAAGTATGGAAAGTTCATCAAAAAGACGAAACATTTCATGGCACATGATGAAGAGAACCAGGCTGGGATAGGCGATACCGTTCGTATAATGGAAACAAGACCAATGAGCAAGAATAAAACCTGGCGTTTGGTTGAAGTATTGGCAAAAGCAAAATAAAGCTTAAAGAATAATAAGTTAATCTAATGATACAGCAAGAAACACGACTGGCAGTAGCAGACAACAGCGGAGCAAAAGAAGTACTTTGTATAAAAGTATTAGGCGGCACGCGTAAGCGCTATGCTTCAGTTGGAGATAAAATTGTAGTGACCGTAAAGAATGCTATACCGGCAGGAAACATTAAAAAAGGAACGGTTACAAAAGCGGTAGTGGTTCGCGTTAAAAAAGAAATCAGAAGAACAGATGGTTCATACATTCGTTTTGATGACAACGCAGTAGTGCTTTTAACCGCTAATGATGAATTAAGAGGAACACGTATTTTCGGCCCCGTTGCTCGTGAATTACGTGAAAAACAATATATGAAAATCGTTTCATTAGCACCGGAGGTATTGTAATCATGAAAAGAAAGTTCAATAAAATAAATAAGGTCCATATCAAAAAAGGAGATATGGTTAAAGTTATTGCAGGAAACAGCAAAGGTTCTCAAGGTAGAGTGTTGGAAGTAAATCCTGCAAATAATACTGCCATTGTTGAGCAGGCAAATGTTGTTTCTAAACACACCAAACCAAATGCACAAAATACCCAAGGTGGTATTGTAAAAAAGGAAGCACCAATTAATCTATCTAACTTGATGATATTGGATCCTTCTCAAAATGTTGCAACTCGTATTGGTCGCAAGTTAGTAGATGGCCAATGGGTTCGTTATGCAAAAAAATCAGGAGAGGAGATTAAGTAATGAAATACACACCAAGATTAAAAGACAAGTACAAGAAGGAGATTGTTAAAGCTCTTCAAGAGAAGTTTAACTACAAATCTTCCATGCAAGTTCCACGGTTGAAAAAGATATGTTTGAATCAAGGAGTAGGTGATGCTGTGGCAGACAAGAAGCTAATGGAAGCTGCCTTGAATGAAATGACAATGATTGCTGGTCAAAAAGCGGTACCTACGAAATCGAAAAAAGATATTTCGAATTTCAAATTGAGAAAAGGAGTTAACATAGGTAGTCGTGTTACACTGCGCGATACAAACATGTATGAGTTTCTTGATCGTTTGATTGCAGTAGCGTTACCACGAATCAGAGATTTTCGCGGAGTAAGTGATAAGGGATTTGATGGAAATGGAAACTATACTTTAGGTGTAGTTGAACAAATTATCTTTCCTGAAATCGATATTGATAAAGTAAATAAAATAACCGGAATGGATATCACATTTGTGACTTCAGCTGAAACAGATGAAGAAGCATTTGAATTGTTAAAGCAATTTGGAATTCCATTTAAAGGTCAACAAATAAACTAAAAACAGAAAAAAGATATGGCGAAAGAATCGATGAAAGCTCGTGAAGTGAAGCGTCAAAAATTGGTAGATAAATATGCTGCCAAACGCAAAGAACTTAAAGAAGCAGGTGATTATGCTGCTTTAAGTTTATTGCCACGTAACTCTTCACCTGTTCGTGTACGAAACCGTTGTAAACTTACCGGAAGACCAAGAGGGTATATGAGACAATTCGGTATAAGCCGTGTATTGTTTAGAAAAATGGCATTAGAAGGAAAAATAGCCGGTGTTACTAAAGCCAGTTGGTAAAAAAATAATAATAGAAGAAATAAAATGACTGATCCAATAGCAGATTACTTAACCAGAGTGCGAAACGCAATACGAGCGAATCATAGAATCGTTCAAATTCCTGCTTCAAATTTGAAGAAAGAAATGACTAAAATTCTTCATGAGAAAGGATACATCACTGCGTATAAATTTGAAGAAACTGAAAATAATCAGGGAGCAATAAAAATTGCATTGAAGTACCATCCGGTTACAAAAGTCCCAGCCATCAGAAATTTAAGACGAGTAAGTAAGCCAGGACTCAGAAAGTATGCGCATACTACCAATTTACCAAGAGTTTTGAATGGTTTGGGAATTGCCATCCTTTCAACATCAAAAGGATTGATGACCGATAAGGAAGCTCGGAAAGAGCATGTTGGTGGAGAGGTACTTTGTTATATTTATTAATGAATTTATCTAGTTAAAGAAATGTCAAGAATAGGAAATGCACCAATAGAAATTCCAAAAGGAGTTGAAGTGAACATTGCCAAAAACAATGTCACCGTAAAAGGACCTAAAGGAAATTTATCTCAAAAACTTGGAGATGGTATCAGTGCTACCGTTGATGCGGGAGTACTTACTTTTACAAGAGCTACTGAGCAAAAACGTCACCGTGCTTTACACGGGTTGTATCGTGCTTTAGTTGCCAATATGGTGAAAGGAGTTTCAGAAGGATTTAAAATTGAGCAAGAATTGGTTGGTGTTGGATATCGTGCTACTGCACAAGGTCAAGTATTGGATTTAGTATTGGGTTATTCTCACCATGTAATTTTTGAATTACCTGATGAAATTAAAGTAGCTACGCGACAAGAAAAAGGTCAGAATCCGATCATTACACTAGAGTCGGCCGATAAACAATTGTTAGGAACTGTTTCCGCAAAAATAAGATCACTACGTAAACCTGAACCTTTTAAAGGAAAAGGTATTAAGTACGTTGGCGAAACGTTAAGAAGAAAAGCTGGTAAATCAGCCGCTAAAAAATAATATCATTTAAGTCATGATAAATAAAAAAGAAGTCAGAAGAAAAAAAATCCGTTCAAGGATTCGCAGACGTGTAAAAGGCACTGCTGAGAAACCGAGATTATCGGTATTCAGAAGCAACAAGCAAATATATGCTCAAGTGATTGATGACATTCAAGGAATAACTATTGTATCGGCATCCTCTGCTTTATTAGGCGAAGAGAAGTCGAACAAAAAAGATCAATCGGAAAAAGTTGGTCAGATGTTAGCTGAAAAAGCATTGGCAGCCGGAATTTCCGAAGTTGTATTCGATCGTGGTGGTTATTTATATCATGGAAGAGTTAAATCATTGGCCGATGGAGCTCGAAATGCCGGTTTAAAATTTTAAAACAGAGATATGTTATTATCAAGTTCAAAAAGAGTTAGAGCCACTGATGTGGAGTTAAAAGATAGATTGGTTGCCGTTAACCGTGTAACTAAGGTTACCAAAGGTGGTCGTACATTTTCATTTGCTGCCATTATTGTTGTTGGTGACGAGCATGGTGTCGTTGGCCATGGATTAGGCAAAGCCAAAGAAGTAACCACTGCTGTAACGAAAGGTATTGAAGATGCTAAAAAGCACTTAATACGCGTTTCCGTTCATAAAGGAACAGTTCCACATGAACAAGTTGGAAAATTTGGTGGAGCAACCGTATTCTTAAAGCCTGCAGCACCTGGAACAGGTGTAATTGCTGGTGGTGCGATGCGTTCAGTTTTGGAGAGTGTTGGTATTACCGATGTTCTTGCAAAATCTAAAGGATCATCTAACCCACATAACGTAGTTAAAGCTACAATGGATGCACTAAGCAAAATGACCAATGCACACGAAGTAGCTACTCAAAGAAGTGTAGAATTAACAAAAGTATTTAACGGGTAATAATTTCTAAGGATGAAAAAGATTACTATAAAGCAAATCAAAAGCGGTATCGACCGACCTGCTAAGCAAAAGCGTACGCTAAAAGCGTTGGGATTGAACAGAATGAATCATCAAAAAGAAGTTGAGGCAAGCCCTCAAGTTATGGGGATGATTAACGCTGTTAAACATTTAGTAGAAATAGTTGAAAAATAACAAATAGAAAAGATGGATTTAAGTAACTTAAAATATGCTTCAGGCTCTGTAAAAAAGGGTAAACGCGTAGGTCGTGGAACCGGCTCTGGTAGAGGTGGAACATCAACACGTGGACATAAAGGAGCTCAATCTCGATCAGGATACAGTCAGAAATTTGGATTTGAAGGAGGGCAAATGCCTCTTTACAGAAGAGTACCAAAATTCGGTTTCAAAAACATTAATCGAGTTGAGTACAAAGCCATCAATTTAGATGTATTACAGAATCTATCTGAGCAACATAAATTAGATACCATAGGTGTTGACACATTAATGGAGCATGGATTGATTTCTAAAAGAGATAAGGTGAAAATTCTTTCAAGAGGAGAGTTGAAAAATAAAATTAATGTTACAGCCAATGCATTTTCTGAAGCTGCTAAAAAGGCAATAGAATCTAGTGGTGGTACTACAACTATAGTTTAATGAAAGGTTTAATCAATACCATACGTAATATATTTAAGATTGAGGATTTAAGATCTCGAATCTTAACTACGCTTTTTTTAGTGGCCGTTTATCGACTAGGTGCTCATATTGTATTACCTGGTGTTGATCCTGATCAATTGGGCGCTTTAAAAGATCAAACTTCAGGAGGTTTACTCGGATTGCTAGATATGTTTGCCGGTGGAGCATTTTCTCAAGCATCAATATTTGCCTTGGGTATTATGCCTTATATTTCTGCATCTATCGTTGTGCAGTTGTTGGGCTTAGCTATTCCTATGTTCCAAAAACTTCAAAAAGAAGGAGAAAGTGGAAGAAAGAAGTTGAATCAGATTACGCGCTACCTAACAGTATTGATCACAGCAGGTCAAGCACCCGGATATTTAATCAACCTTAAATCGCAAGCACCAAGTGCAATTATCGCATATACACATCCCGAGTTGGTTTCACCTTTTATGTTTTGGTTTACTTCAATTGTGATTTTAGTTTCAGGTACTCTGTTTGTAATGTGGTTGGGAGAGAAAATAACCGACAAAGGAATTGGTAATGGTATTTCATTATTGATCATGATAGGTATTATTGCTAGAATGCCTCACTCTCTTCGTGATGAGTTTTTATCGAGATTGAATGAAGGCGGTGGATTAGTATTGTTCCTCGTTGAAATGGTTGTTTTATTAGTCATTGTAGCGCTTACCATTATGTTGGTGCAAGGGACCAGGAAAATACCCGTTCAGTTTGCTAAAAAAATAGTTGGTAATAAGCAATATGGTGGTGTTAGGCAATATATCCCATTAAAAGTTAATGCTGCTGGTGTAATGCCAATCATTTTTGCTCAGGCCATTATGTTTATCCCTGCTACTGTAGCTCAGTTTTTTCCTGAGTCGAGTACTTGGCAAGGATTTGCTGGGGCAATGAGTGACTTCACTTCTTTTTGGCACAACTTCTTTTTTGCGTTGTTGATTTTAGCGTTTACTTATTTCTATACAGCCGTTACGGTAAATCCGAATCAAATGGCAGAAGACATGAAGAAGAATGGTGGTTTTGTACCCGGTGTAAAACCTGGCCGACAAACAGCTGGATTTATAGATGAGATTATGTCAAGAATTACTTTGCCTGGATCGATATTTTTAGCCATTGTAGCTATTTTACCTGCTTTTGCAACATTAGCTGGAGTAAATACAAACTTTGCGCAATTTTATGGAGGAACATCACTACTGATCTTAGTGGGAGTAATTTTAGATACGCTTCAACAAGTGGAAAGTCATTTGTTAATGCGTCATTATGATGGATTATTAAAATCTGGAAGAATCAAAGGACGTAGTCCTGCGAGTGCTTCCATATAATTTTATAGGGCTTGCAAATATCTCTTAAGACAAAAGAAGAGATTGAACTTTGCAGGCAGAGTTCTTTACTTGTTGGAAAAACATTAGCACAAGTTGCCTCAGCTTTAAAAGCAGGAGTTTCTACTTTAGAGTTAGACAAAATTGCTGAAACGTTTATTAAAGATTCCGGAGCTACTCCTTCTTTTTTAGGGTACAACGGATTTTCAGGTAGCCTATGTATTTCTGTAAATGAGGAAATAGTTCATGGAATACCAGGTAAACGAGTAATTAAAGAAGGCGATTTGGTTTCGATCGATTGTGGTGTTTTTATGAATGGATTTCATGGAGATTCTGCGTACACTTTTGGTGTTGAAGAAATAGATGAAAAGAAAAGTCTTCTACTTAAAATTACCAAAGAAAGTTTGCTTCTGGCGATTGATACTATTCAACCGGGTTCAAGAATAGGTGATATTGGAAATGCCGTTCAGCAACACGCACAAAAAAATGGATTCGGAGTAGTGAGAGAATTAGTTGGACATGGTTTAGGAAGAAACTTGCATGAGAAGCCTGAGATTCCGAATTATGGCAAACGAGGTTCTGGATTGCAGTTGAAGGATGGAATGGTTATCGCAATTGAACCGATGATCAATATGGGAAGTCGTCACATTCGTCAATTAAATGATGGATGGACTATCGTTACGAGTGACCATAAACCATCTGCTCATTTTGAACACGATATTGCAATTGTAGAAGGATATGCTGATGTATTAACAACATTTGAATTTATTGAAAAGGAAATTGAGAAGAATAGTAATTTATATAAACTGATATAAGAAAAGAATGGCCAAACAATCTTCCATCGAACAGGATGGAACCATATTAGAAGCATTATCAAATGCCATGTTCAGGGTACAACTTGAAAATGGACATGAAATAATTGCTCATATATCCGGAAAGATGAGAATGAATTATATTAAGATTCTTACGGGTGATAAGGTAAAGATTGAAATGTCGCCATACGATTTAACGAAAGGACGAATTACTTACAGATATAAATAATAAAACAATGAAAGTAAGACCATCTCTTAAAAAGAGAAGCGAAGAATGTAAAATTGTAAGACGTAAGGGCAGACTTTACGTGATTAACAAAAAGAACCCACGTTATAAAATGCGTCAAGGTTAAACTATAACTGATTAAAAATTGAATTGAATACATGGCAAGAATTGCAGGAATCGATTTACCAAAAAACAAAAGAGGCGAGATTGGCTTAACCTATATCTACGGGGTTGGCAGATCGACCGCACAAAAAATACTCACTAAAGCGGGTGTTGACTTTAACAAAAAAGTGAACGACTGGAACGATGATGAACTCACAAAGATTCGTGGAGTGATCAACGATGAAATTAAAGTTGAAGGTGCTTTACGCTCTGAAGTTCAGTTAAACATTAAGCGATTGATGGATATCGGTTGTTATCGTGGTATTCGTCACAGAATTGGACTCCCTGTTAGAGGACAAAGAACTAAAACCAACTGTAGAACTCGTAAGGGTAAGAGAAAGACAGTAGCTAATAAGAAAAAAGTAACTAAGTAATAAATAGGTAGAAGCGAATGGCAAAAACACAACAATCTGGTGCAGGTAAAACTGCAAAGAAGAAGAATGTAAAAGTTGAATTAATCGGTAATGCATTTTTGAATGCAACCTTTAATAACATCATCATAAGCTTAACCAATGCTACCGGTCAAGTAGTGGCTTGGTCATCGGCCGGTAAAATGGGATTTAAAGGCTCTAAGAAGAACACACCTTATGCTGCGCAAATGGCGGCATCGGATTGTGCAAAAGTGGCGTATGATATGGGCATGAGAAAAGTTAAAGTTTATGTAAAAGGACCTGGAGCTGGTCGCGAATCGGCTATCAGAACTTTGCACTCAAGTGGACTAGAGGTTATGGAAATTGTTGATGTAACTCCATTGCCACACAATGGTTGCCGCCCTCCAAAGAAAAGAAGAATATAAAACACCTAATCACTAAAGAATAAGATAATGGCAAGATATATTGGACCAAAAACTAAAATTGCACGTAAATTTAAAGATCCTATTTATGGACCTGACAAGAGTTACGACAAAAGAAGCTATCCTCCAGGTCAGCATGGCTTAACCAAGCGCAGATCAAAGCAGTCGGAGTATGCTTTGCAGCTTCAAGAAAAGCAAAAAGCAAAATATACGTATGGTGTGTTGGAACGTCAGTTTGCAAAGACATTTGTAAATGCGGCTCGTATGCAAGGTATTACAGGTGAAAACTTATTGAAACTAATGGAAGCTCGTTTGGATAATGTTGTTTTCCGTTTTGGAATATCTCCATCTAGAGCTGGTGCAAGACAATTGGTTTCACATCGTCATATTATGGTGAATGGAAATATTGTAAATATTCCAAGTTATTCTTTAAAGCCTGGTGATGTAGTAAGCGTTAGAGAAAAATCTAAAGCGCTTGAAGTCATTAATAATTCATTGCATGGACAAGTAAATAAATTTAACTGGCTGGAGTGGGATCAAAACCAATACACTGGAAAATTTGTTGCTATGCCTGAGCGTGATCAAATTCCCGAGAATATTAAGGAACAGTTGATCGTTGAACTTTACTCTAAATAATAAAAACTAAAACATAAAAAAAATGGCCATTCTTGATTTTCAGAAACCGGATAAAGTAATAATGCTAAATGCAACCGAAACATTTGGGCAGTTTGAATTTCGCCCTCTTGAACCCGGTTATGGCATTACAGTTGGAAATGCGTTGAGAAGAATATTGCTGTCTTCACTTGAAGGATATGCGGTAACTTCAATAAAAATTTCAGGTGTCGATCATGAGTTTAGCACAATCAAAGGAGTTGCAGAAGACGTTACAGAAATTATTCTGAATCTTAAGCAAGTTCGTTTTAAAAACCAGATTAGCGGAACCGATACCGAAAGAGTAAGCGTATTGATCAATGGCAAGGACCAATTTACTGCCGGAGATATTGCCAAGCATACGACAGCATTTCAGGTGCTTAACCCAGATCATGTTATTTGTAACATGGAAACGAATGTGAAGCTTCAAATCGATTTGATCATCGAAAAGGGTAGAGGATACATTGCTGCCGAAGAGAATAAAAACAACAATTTACCTATCGGAACAATTGCAATTGATGCGATACACACACCTATTCGTAATGTAAAATATACGATTGATAACTTTCGTGTTGAGCAAAAGACCGATTACGAAAAACTAACAATGGAAATTGTTACCGATGGTTCTATTCATCCTAAAGATGCTTTGAAGGAAGCAGCAGAGATATTAATCCATCACTTTATGTTGTTTTCAGATGAGCGTATCAAATTGGATGTTAAGCCTAAAGCTGTTACTGAAGAATTTGATGAGAGTTCATTGCATATGCGTCAGCTATTAAAAACTCGATTAGTTGATCTTGATTTATCTGTCCGTGCTTTAAATTGTTTGAAAGCTGCAGATGTAGAAACGTTAGGAGACTTAGTTAAGTTTCAGAAAAGTGACTTGTTGAAGTTTAGAAACTTTGGAAAGAAATCACTTACTGAGTTAGAAGAATTGGTGCGTAGCAAAGGTTTAAGCTTCGGGTTGAATGTTGCAAAATATATGCTCGATAAAGAATAATTGAATTAAGGAGGAATTAAAAAATGCGTCACGGAAATAAAGACAACCACTTAGGTAGAACAAAGAGTCATAGAAAAGCTATGTTATCGAACATGGCTTCTTCGTTGATCCTTTATAAGCGAATAACAACTACAGTTGCAAAAGCTAAAGCACTTAGAACATTTGTAGAGCCAATTTTAACGCGCTCAAAAGATGATTCTACACACAGTAGAAGAATGGTGTTTAGCCAAATTCAAAGCAAAGAAGCTGTTACTGAATTATTCAGAGAAGTTTCAACAAAAATTGCTGAAAGAAACGGAGGTTACACTCGTATCATCCGCATTGGAAATCGTTTAGGCGATAATGCGGATATGTGTATGATGGAGTTGGTAGATTTTAATACCATTTATACCAACGATAAACCGTCTCAGAAGAAAACTAAAACTACTCGTAGAGGAAGAAAAAAGAAATCGGATGAAACTACGGTTGATGCTTCACCAAATGCTGAAGGCAGCTCGGAATCAGAGGCAGAAGCAAAGCCTAAAAAGACTAGAAGATCATCAAAGAAAACCGATAAAAGCGGTGATGAATAATGAATAATGAGTAAAAATTTAGAAAAAGATAAAGCATTCCGCTTTATCTTTTTTTTATATATCGTGATTTGTATTTTTATAGCAAGATAGTTTAGTATGAAGTATATCAATAGTACCCCTGCAGTTTTACTTTTAGCAGATGGAACCATTTTTCATGGAAATTCAGCAGGAAAAATTGGTACCTGTAGTGGCGAAATTTGTTTTAATACCGGTATGACCGGTTATCAAGAAATATTTACTGACCCATCTTATTTTGGTCAAATCATGGTAGCCAATCATGTTCATATAGGAAATTATGGGGTATTGACGGATGAATCAGAGTCAGAATCTATCAAAATTTCTGGTCTTGTTTGCCGTAACTTCTCCCAACATTATTCTAGAAAGCAAGCCCATATGGCTATTCAGGACTTTTTTGTTGAGAACAACATTGTTGTTATTTGCGATGTTGATACCAGAGCTTTAGTGCGCCATATTAGAGATAAGGGTGCAATGAATGCTATCATAAGTTCTGAAAATATTGAAATAGAAAAACTCAAAAACATGTTAAAGCAAGTGCCTTCTATGGAAGGTTTGGAACTTGCTTCTAAAGTTTCTACTGATAAATGTTATTATTTTGGTAATTCTGATGCAACCTATAAAGTTGCCGTATTAGATCTTGGCGTTAAAAAAAATTCGTTAAGAAATTTAGCTTCACGTGATTGCTATATAAAAGTTTTTCCTTGGAATTCTAGCGCTGAAGAAATTCTAAGTTGGCAGCCCAATGGTTTGCTCATTTCAAACGGTCCCGGAGATCCTTCTGTAATGTTGGATGTAGTTAAAACCATTCAACAGTTACTGGAAGTTGACTTACCATTATTTGGAATTTGCTTAGGTCATCAAATATTAGCACAAGCATGTGGAATTTCTACGTATAAAATGTTTAATGGTCATCGTGGAATAAATCATCCGGTAAAAAATATGCACTCTGGTAAAAGTGAAGTAACTTCTCAGAATCACGGATTTGCCATTTCAAAAGAAGATGTTGAGTCCTCAGGAAAAGTTGATATTACACATATTAATTTGAACGATGGATCGATCGAAGGAATACGAGTAAAAAATAAAAAGGCTTTTTCCGTTCAATATCATCCAGAAGCCGCACCTGGTCCAAACGATGCTAGTTATCTTTTCGATGAATTTGTAAACAATCTCACCATATCCGTTTCTGCTGAATTGAGTGCTTAGTACATCGCACATTTATTGATATAAATCATTTTTTCGTTTAACGTTGCTCATATAACAGCAACCCGTATACCTATACATTTGGAGCATAATAAACTAAATGTATGAACACTTTTAAGAATCTATTTATTTTAATCTTATTCAGCGGATTTCTTTTAATCGGCTGTGGATCTTCAGAGGAACAAGGTGCTACTGAGCAAACCGAACAGACTGCTTCCTCTGACCTCTTTGATGAACCTACCGAAGAGGAGATGAGAAATTCGAAAGGAGTAGGGGTAATTACTTCTCTTGAGCTTGGTCCTATTGATGATGCTTTGGCAAGCAAAGGGTCAGAGATATTTGAATCAAAATGTACGGCTTGTCATAAGGTTGATGCACGACACGTGGGTCCTGCGTTGGCTGGCGTAACTGAACGGAGAACAGCCGAATGGATCATGAATATGATTTTGGATCCGGAAAAAATGGTAAAAGAAGATGCAGCTGCCCGAAAGTTGTTAGAAGAATATTTGTCTCCAATGGCCAATCAAAGTTTAACAGAAGAGGAAGCAAGAGCAATTCTGGAATATTTTAGAAAAACAGATGCATCGTAAACATATTGAATCGTATATATAAACTTAAATAAACTACTATGAACAAAAAATTATTAAAAGTATTAACTGTTGTTTTTACAGTAATATTTGCCGTTGGCTGCGGCAATTCAGGACAAAAGCCTGCCAGTAGTGCTCTTAGTGGCGATGCGGCATCAAAAGTATATGTAGCACCGGGCGAACATGATGAGTTTTATGCCTTCATTTCAGGTGGATTTAGTGGACAATTGGCAGTATATGGATTGCCCTCAGGACGTTTGTTCAGAGTAATCCCTGTATATTCCGTTGATGCCGAAAAAGGTTATGGATTTTCCGAAGAGACAAAACCATTATTAAAAACAACATTTGGATTTCATCCTTGGGATGATGCACATCATCCAGAACTATCTCAAACGGATGGAGTTCCGGATGGTCGTTGGGTATTTATCAATGGTAATAATACACCTCGAGTAGCGCGAGTTGATTTGACAACTTTTGAAACAGTGGAAATTTTAGAGATTCCGAATTCAGGTGGAAATCATAGCTCTCCTTTTACAACTGAAAATACAGAATATATTGTTGCTGGAACACGCTTTAGCGTACCGGCACCACAAAAGGATGTAGCTATAGAATCGTATAAAGAAAATTTTAAAGGCATGTTATCTTTTATATCAGTAGATAAAGAAGATGGGGACATGAATGTAGCTTTTCAGATACTAATGCCAGGCTACAACTATGATTTGGCTCATTCTGGTAAGGGAAAATCTCATGGTTGGACATTCTTTACCAGTTATAATACAGAACAAGGCAATACTATGTTAGAAGCTACCGCATCTCAGAATGATAAGGACTTCATAGCAGCTGTGAATTGGAAAAAAGCAGAGGAGTATATTGCACAAGGAAAATTCACCGAGTGGAATTCAGAATATTATGACAATGAAATGGATGAAAACACTCATATGGCGACTTCAAATCTACGAACTAAAGTAAAAGTATTGATTCCTAGTGAGTGTCCGGGTTTGGTTTATTATTTGCCAACACCAAAATCACCTCATGGAGTTGATGTTGACCCAAGCGGAGAATATATCGTTGGTGCGGGAAAATTATCTGCCGACTTAACAGTACATTCATTCGATAAAATGATCAAAGCGATTGAAGATAAAAACTTTGATAAAGAAGTAGATGGCATTCCCGTCCTAAAGTATGATGCTGTATTGGCAGGTGTAGTAAGCAAAGGAGGATTAGGACCGCTTCATACAGAATTTGATGGAAATGGATATGGTTATACATCTTTCTTTATTTCTTCAGAAGTTGTAAAATGGAAACTAGGCACTTGGGAAGTAGTAGATAGAGCGCCCTCATATTATTCTATTGGTCACTTGATGATTCCTGGCGGAGATAGTAAAAAGCCATGGGGTAAGTATTTGGTTTCAATGAACAAGATTACTAAAGACAGATATTTGCCTACTGGACCAGAATTAACACAATCAGCGCAATTATATGATATCAGTGGCGACAAAATAAAGTTATTATCTGACTGGCCAACTATTGGTGAGCCACACTATGCACAGGGTATAGCAGCGGATGTCATTAAAGGGAAATCAAGAAAAATATACAAGCTTGAAGAGAATAAACATCCTTATGCTATTAAGAGTGAAAAGGAAGCACGTGTAGAGCGCAAGGGTAAAGAAGTACATGTGTATATGTCATCTATTCGAAGTCATTTTGCTCCTGATAATATTGAAGGTGTGCAAGTAGGTGATAAGGTTTTTTACCATGTAACAAACCTGGAACAAGATTGGGATGTTCCTCACGGATTTTCACAGCATGGTGCTGAAAATTCAGAACTACTTATTATGCCAGGTCAAACTCGAACTTTAGTTTTTGAACCTAAATTTGTCGGAGTATTCCCATTTTATTGTACTGATTTTTGTTCTGCTCTTCATCAGGAAATGCAGGGATATTTGAGAGTAAGTGCTGCAGGTTCTGCTGTTCCACTTAAGTGGTGGTTAGGAGAACAAAAAAAGTAGAAAAAAAGTAGTTTATCATTTTGCCTTGACATGATTTATTCTGATAGTTTAGTGAATATGAAATTATGAAAAGGTGAATAGCTCCCGGAGCAAAACTCCGGGATGCTTTTTTTATAAGAGTATGAAAAAACAAAGTAATATTTTAATTCTGATCTCAAGTCTTCTTTTGGCAGGTGTATTTCTTGGGCCTTTATGGACCATTCGTTTAGAAGCACCCCAATTTCCCGAAGGTGTTGAGATGTATATTTGGATTAACAAAATTAATGGGATGGAAGAGAATACGCTCAATAGTATTAATATTCTCAATCATTATATTGGTATGCAGGAGATTGTTCCGGATATGATTCCTGAACTTAAATATTTTCAATATGTAGCACTTGCTTTAATCGTATTGGGCTTACTTGCATTTTTTATAAAACGGAAATGGTTGTCAATGAGTTGGGTTGCATTGTATTCGATTTTGGTTCTTTTGGCATTTTATGATTTTTATTTATGGGAATATGATTATGGGCATAACTTAGATCCAAATGCTCCTATACAAGTGCCAGGTATGGTGTATCAACCACCTTTGATAGGTTAAAAATATCTATTAAATTTCTTGGCTATATCTAAACCAAACACCGGTGGATATTTTTTAATTGTTTCGATTTTACTTGCTAATCTCACTTGGTTGTTCGAATTCAAAAAAAATAAGTAATGAGAAAGCTAATTGCCATTCTTCTAATTATATGCTCATGTAGTCCTGCATCTGAGCCAATAAAATATGGAACAGATGAGTGCAAATTATGCAACATGCTAATCATGGATTCAAGATTTGGGTCAGAGGCTGTAACAAAAAAAGGTAAAGTATTTAAGTTTGATTCGATAGAATGTCTTGTACATTATTATTTGTCTGATAATATCTCTGAATCGGAGATTTCAATGCTACTTATTACGTCATACACCAATCCAAACATTTTGATTAATGCATATGATGGGTTTTATTTAATAAGTAAAAGTATGCCTAGTCCAATGGGTGAGTTTTTAAATGGATTTTCTTCAAAAGAAGATGCCATTAAATTTCAGGTTGAGCAGGGAGGAGATATTTATAATTGGGAGGAGTTGCTAAATTATTTTAAAGTAAATAGATGATAAGAGTTATTGTTTATATCATTACCATTTGCTTAGGCCTATTATCGAATGGAGTATTTGCAACTGTTACAGTGAAAAATGCAGTTTCATTTTCAACTGCACTGCAGAATTCAAATGATGGTGATTCCATAATTCTTAAAAAAGGAGTTTATCAACTAAGCAACATAAACATTACAAAAAGTATTTCCATAATAGGTGAGGATGGCACTATAATAGATGGTGGTGGTGATGCTATTTTTGTATTATCAGCACCCAATATTTTGATTGAAAGTATATCGTTTAGGAATGTTGGAGTTTCATATATTCAGGAGTTATCGGCTATTAGAATTCTAAAAACTAAAAATTGCTGCATCAGCAATAATAAATTTGTTAACTGTTTTTTCGCTATATATGTCGAGCGATCAGATTCTTGTACCATTACCAATAATACAATTCATGGGGAAAGTTCTACTGAAGCTTCTTCAGGAAATGCCATTCATTTGTGGTATTCAAATTATGCTATTATTAAAAACAACTATACCCGATCACATAGAGACGGGGTTTATTTGGAATTTGTTACACATTCAATCATAGAGAATAATATTTCTGAGAAAAACTTGAGGTATGGGTTGCACTTTATGTTTAGTCACGATAATGTTTATCGCTATAATGAGTTTAGAAACAATTCGGCAGGTGTTGCGGTAATGTATTCTGAAAATGTAACTATGATTGCCAATAAGTTTATCGACAATTGGGGGAGTAATTGTTATGGTTTACTATTAAAAGATATACGAAGAAGCACTTTAACCCAAAATGAGTTTATTAGAAATACCGTTGGGATACATTTAGATAATGCTTTAGATTTACAAATCGATTCAAACCAATTTACGGATAATGGTTGGGCTGTTCGTATTATGTCTAATAGTTACGATAATCAAATTTCTTACAATAACTTTATTGACAATACTTTTGAATTTACTACTACTGGGAAGCACAATATCAATCAAGTGGACAATAATTACTGGAGTTCATACAGCGGATATGATATCAATAAAGATGGAATTGGAGACATACCACACCGTCCGGTTTCTTTATTTTCCTATATCATTTCAACATCTCAAGCCAGTATTATTCTGCTCAGGAGTTTGTTTATTGAACTCCTAAATTTTGCTGAAAGAGTAGTGCCCGTTTTTACTCCGGAAACATTATCGGACAAATCACCTCTTATTAAACCTGTATGATTGAAATACTATCATTACATAAGAGATTTAAAAAACTAGAGGTGCTCAGAGGAGTGGATCTTAAACTTCAATCGGGAAAAATCTATAGCATACTGGGTCCAAATGGATGCGGAAAAAGTACATTAATCAAATGTATTCTTGGAATGGTAATTCCTGATGCTGGTGATATTCGAATCAATGGAGAAACAGCTGTAGGTAGAACAAAATTCAAGAGCAGGGTAGGATATATGCCGCAGAAAGCAAAATTTCCTTCAAATGTATCAGTTAATGAAGTTTTGAGCATGATTAAGAAGATTAGAAATTCTAAAGAGAATGTTCAAGAACTCATCAGTTTGTTCGAAGTAGAGGAGCATTTGAAAAAAAAAATTGCAACGCTTTCGGGAGGAACGTTACAGAAAGTCAGTGCTATTATAGCACTATCTTATTTTCCTGAAATTATCATTTTGGATGAGCCTACTGCTGGCCTTGACCCTTCTACCCGCTTGGTATTTAAAGAATACATCAAAGGACTTTCAAAGGAAGGTAAGACTATTCTTCTTTCAAGCCATGTTTTAAGTGATGTTGAAGAATTATCGGATGAGATTATTATTTTACTAAACGGGATGTCTGATATAAAAGGATCAGCAGAAGATTTAAAAAAGGAAATGGAATCTCCAACGCTTGAAATTGCGCTGACCAAAATCTACCAAAAGGCTAAGTTAGATGCGTGATCTATTTAAAGTATTTAGTCTCTCATTCAAAGATTTGATCCGTTCTCGGATCATACTCATTTATTTTCTCTTTTTCTCTGCTGCAAGCTTCTCCTTATTATTCTTCAGTGGATCAGTTGACAAGGCAGTCATAAGTTTGATGAACATAGTTATTTTCATTGTTCCACTTATTGCCTCCGTTTATGGGTCAGTTAATTATTACAATTCATTAGAATTTACAGAGATGCTTTTAGCGCAGCCTATAAAAAGAAGTTCCATTTTTTTAGGACAGTTGTTCGCTTTAGCTTTGGCTATGATAATTAGTTTCTCTTTAGGTATTGTACTCGGCTTTTTAATCAGAGATGGATTTATTGGTCTTCAATCGCCTTATTTAAAATCATTGCTGATATCAGGAGCCGCGTTAAGTCTAATCTTTTCAGGAATTTCTTTTTTGATTTCACTTAAAAATACTGATAAGGCAAAAGGTATTTCATATACTTTTCTAATATGGCTAGTGCTAGCAATACTTTATGATGGATTTTTATTAATATGGTTTATTGTGTTTGAAGATTATCCAATTGAGAAGCATGCTTTGGTATTGAGTCTTCTGAATCCGGTTGACATATGTAGGATTGATCTTATGTTGGAAGTCGATTCTTCTGCAATGATGGGTTATACAGGTGCTGTATTTAAATCATTTTTTGGTAACAGCCTTGGACAATTGATCACTAGTAGCGCACTTATTTTATGGATTATTATTCCATATGCGGCTATTGTAAGGACTTGTAAAAAAATAGATTTCTAACGATCTGCTTTTATCGCCTTTGTTTTCTTTTCAGTTTTTTCCTTTCCATTTTTCCCGGGTTCGGGAAGTTGTAATTTCAAGTCCCTAAATGTTCTTTCTTTCATCTTCGAACTCATGGTTAAGCTATACATATCGTGCCTTCTGTCGCGAAGGTTTCTTACCGCTCCAAAGGCATTGAGTTCTTTGAGTAAGTCAACGTCCACATCCACCACTAAAGTCATTTCGGTATTTGGTGTTGATTCAGCCTTTACTCCATTTGCCGGAAAAGGAAAATCAGCTGGCGTGAACACTGCAGCTTGTGCATATTGAATGTCCATGTTTTGAACTTTGGGTAAGTTTCCAATACAACCGGCTATGGCAACATAGCATTCGTTTTCAATGGCTCTAGCCTGCGCACATGCTCTAACTCTGGTGTAGGCATTTTGTGTGTCAGTTAAGAATGGTACAAATAGAACTTGAACACCCAAATCTGCCATAAGTCTTGGCAACTCAGGGAATTCGACATCGTAGCAAATTAAAATTCCAATTCGACCACAGTCTGTATCAAATACACCTAATTTATTTCCTCCGGTAATGCCCCAATAAGATTCTTCACTTGGCGTTATATGAAGTTTCTCATACGTTTCATATGTACCATCTCTTCTACAAAGAAAACCTGTGTTGTGTAAATCCTTGCCAATCAAATACGGCATACTACCGGTAATAATATTCACATTATAACTCAAAGCGAGTTGAATACATTTATCGCGGATCGGTTCTGTAAATTCAGACATCTTTCTCATTGCTTTCGCTTCATTCATAGTGTTGAATTGCGCCATTAGAGGAGCATTGAAAAATTCCGGAAATAGAATAAAGTCCGAGTTGTATCCACTTACTACATCCACAAAAAATTCCATCTGTTCAAAAAATGCATTAATATCAGTGAAGAGTCTCATTTGCCACTGTACCAGACCCAATCGAATAATACTCTTTTGCCGATTCACTAGTTTAGTTTTCTCTTCATAGTAGATATTGTTCCACTCGATCAGAGAAGCAAATTCTTGAGATTGATGATCACCAAGTAGATAGTCTTTTAATATTTTTTTGACATGAAAATCGTTTGACAGTTGGAATGTCAATGTGGGGTCGTAGATTTCTTTGCTCTTAACTTTTTCCATGTATTGACGAGGAGAAATTTTGTCTGAATACTTCGAGTAGTTTGGCAATCTTCCTCCTGCCATGATGGCTTTAAGATTTAGGTTTTCACAAAGCTCTTTTCGAGCGTCATATAATCTTCTCCCTAAACGCATACCTCGATAATCTGGATCGACAAAAATCTCAATACCGTATAATACATTTCCTTTTGGGTCGTGCGTAGAAAATGTAAAGTTCCCAGTTATCTCTCTGTAAGTATGGTCATCAGAAAACTTATTGTAATCCACTATAATAGATAAAGCACAAGCTACTACTTTTCCATTTACCGTTACTGCCAATTGGCCTTGAGGAAAAATATCCAATAATGCTGCAATGGTTTCCTCTTTGTAGTATGAATTATTTAAAGCAGAATATGCCTTTTGCATTGCTTCTTTTAAGTCTAAGTAATCTTTAATTTTTAAGTTTCGGAGCTTTACCTTGTATTGAGATGTCATAAATAAATTTCTTAAAGTATTAATATAGCAAAAATACTCTTATGATCTTATTTTCTTGATGTAAAACAAAGATCTATGATTGAGAATAGGTGATAGGAAAAAGAAAATTCATGTGTTTATCACATGTTGCATGATCCTTGCAATATTTTCTGCTCTTGATATGGCCATTTCAGCTTTAGGTCCTTCAAACTGCTGCTTTACATTTGATGTAAATAAAGTTATCCATTGATCGAAAAGTTGTTTTTCAAGCGGATGTTTATGATGAATATCTTTATGAACCTGCATTGGATTGCCAGAATAGGAATGTCCATTTAGCAAAATACTTTCCCAAAATGAATACATTTTGGGTAAATGGCTCTCCCAATTTATACTAGATATGGTTTCAAAAACGAACCTTAGCTGATCTTCTTCTCTTACTTTTTCATAAAAAGAATCGACCATTCGCTTAATCTGCTCCCTTGAGTCTAGATCTGGTTTTTTCAATTTTTATCTGATTAGCAGAAAAAGTAAATCACTAGTGGCTTTTATCAGATGTTTTTCATTGGCATCGATCGAAATAAAGTCCATTTCACCTAGTTTATGTTCATTTCCGCTCATAACAAACACACAGTTGCCTTTTAAAACATATAACACTGCATCGGTTGACGAATAATGCTCCGCAATGATTGATCCTTTTTTAACATGAATTTGTTTTACACTAAACTGCGGGTTTGAATATATGGTCGTTCCATTTATTCCTTTCAGAGCGGGTCGATTAGTTTTATGGGTATTTTGATTCCTGCCTAACATTCCCCAAAAGTAACCATAGAACAAGTCTGGATGTTATGATTGGTATCATAAAAAAAAAGACAGTGATCATTCACTGTCTTTTTAACGGGTATTTAGGTTTTATCAGTTCATCTTAAAGGGTACGATCATTTTAAATTCCGGAATTTTAGCATAGAATAGTTTTTTATCTATTTGTCTTTCCATCAAATATGTACCGAACATCTTGCCCAATTCCGTATTCAAATTACAACCTGAAACATAGCGGTACATTTCTCCAGCAGCTATAAATGGCTGCTCTCCAACTACACCTTCTCCTTCCACTTCTCTTCTGCTTCCATCAGAGTCAATAATAACCCAATGTCTACGTTTTAGTCGTATTGTTTGATCACTTTCATTGACAATAGTAATGCGATAAGCAAATACGTAGTGGGATTGTCCGGGATTTGAATGAGTTGGCTGATAAAAGGTTTCAACACTCACTTTTATACCGGCTGTAATTTCGGTAACAATCATAACACAGTTTTTAAGGTGATTCAAAAATACAAATCACTTTTAATCTCACTCTCTTTTTTTGATGAATAAACAGTTTTTGGTGGTGAATTATACTGTAATTGTCCTTAATTTATTGAGTGCCGTCTGCAAAAAGCATCTGAATTCCCACTAAATGGTCGTAACGAGAGCCGGGAGGACGGTAATAAACGTATAAAGTATATTGATTGGTCGATTCAAAATGGTTGCCTTCAGTAAGAGATAAATCAATAGCTTTTTCTCCATCTTTTAATACTACATATTGATAATTATAATAGCCTTGCTTTAGGAGCAATGGACAATGGTAGTACTTATCTTCTTCATTATATTTCATTCTAGCCTCTGGCAATAATCTCCAATCGGTAAGTTCGCCAAACACGTATACAGTTCCTTCAGTAACCGGAATAGGATACTTCAAGACAAAATGAACATTTACGTAATCTGATTCCGTGTCTGGATCAATTCCCTCTATGTTCTCAATCTTTCTCCGTCCGTTTATATCATTTTCAAAAGTGTATTTTTTGTAGGCTAAACTTTGATCGGTGTTTAAAACAAATTCTGTTGCATTGTCACTATAACGTATATGACTTACACCTTCTCTTGCATAGCGAGTTGTTCTCGAATCGAACCTTCTAAATTCATTTCCACCTGGAAAATTATTTATATCATCGTGATTATAGTCCAGTTCTTTATCTCTTATAAAAAGCGGTTTCAAATTGTATAGAGTATTGTCCCATCGGTCGTTTTGTTGTAAGACAATTTTTAAATCTTCGAAAGGATTTGCGATTTCCAATTCATTGGTGATAATACTAAAATCAACTTCCTGATGGCTTGATCGAATGCTTAAATCAGTAGCTCTGTGTACTCTACCAGAGACAATAATCTTATTATCGCTTACGCAAAAGCGTCTCGTAATAGCGGGTTGATTTTCATTATCAATAAATACAAATAGAAGATAGTTGCCTGAAATCAAAGGCCTCATGTATTCATTTGGAATTTGAAGGGAATAGTGCGTATAAGGGACTAATGTGTTGAATGAAAATTTATAATCATAAATCTGCTCATTATTAAAGCCACCTACATAATCCGACTCATGAAGGTTAGATGGCTTCCAATCGTATGTGCAGTGAATTAACTTGTAGCGATAATTTTTGATATCGGCATCCATATCATCAAATTTCAATACCAAGGTTTCTAATATATTTAAACTTAAAATATGCTGTTGAAAGTCAGAACCTGGTTTACCTAACCAAACCGATTGTATCACATCTTTGTAAATTCTATTTTCATAACGAACATAGGAATCATTATAATAATCTTCTTCTTGGGCATGAGTTGTGGAAACAAAACTAAAACAGACGCAGCTGATTAGGAGGATTGTTGTTCTTCCAATTCCATTATTTTTAAAAATAGATTTTCCCATTCTTCAGTGGCATTTTTAAGTTCAGTTTTGTAGTTATGTTCTAGTGATTGAAGTTCTTTTAATTTCTCATGATTGGTATAATTCTCTTCCATAGTTAACTGATGTAAAACTTCATTTCGCAGCTTTTCGTATTTCTCTTTTTTCTTTCCAAGTTTCTCAAGATCATTTTTTTTCTTTTGAAGTTCTCTTTTAAGCTCTTTTTGGACTAAATATTTTGTTTTACTATCGGTATCTGTTTGATCGTTTTCAGAATGGCTTCCGGCTTGTGATGAATCAAGGTCTTTCTTGTCATACCATCTTTGAAATTCATCATAAGTGCCTGGATATTCTTTTATTACTTTATCTTCAATGTACCAAATTTTATTGGCAATAAGGGAAATAAAATATCGATCGTGAGAAACTAAAACCAATGTTCCTTTATAACTCCCAAGAGATTCGGCCAAAGATTTTACCGCATGCAAATCCAAATGGTTATTTGGCTCATCAAGAAGAAGAAAGTTAGCTCTATTTAGGATAGTTTTGGCCAAAGCAACTCTGGCTTTTTCACCACCTGAGAGGACCTTAATTTTCTTAAATACATCATCATTGTGAAAAAGTAAGGATCCTGCTAATGAGCGTAAAAATGTATCGTTTTTATCAGGAGCAGTTTGTTGCAGTTCTTCAAGGATATTGTTCTTCAAGGTTAACGATTCAACTTGATGCTGTGCATAGTATGAGTGCGAAACATTATATCCAAATTCTACTTTCCCTATATAGGGTTCTTTGTTATTGAGTATTCGCAACAAGGTTGATTTACCAAAACCGTTCGGACCAATTAGTGCGATTTTATCCCCTCTTGAAACTTTTAATGTGGTGTTGGCAATCACTTTAAGATCTCCATACGATTTATCTTTGATATTGACATCCATTACAACATTTCCGGGTTGCTGATCAAATTCAAGCTGTACGTTCAAAGATCGATCTTCCGATTGCTCCAATTCTATGCGATCGAGCTTATTCAACTTTTTAATACGTGACTGAACAGCAGTAGCTTTTGTGTTTTTTGCTCGAAATCTTTCTATAAAACGTTCTTGAGTTTTTATGTATTTATCCTGATTGACTTTTTGAGCCAGTAAAATTTCCATCCGTTCATTTTTCTGCAATTCAAAATCCGAATAGTTTCCAGTGTATTCATTGAAGTCATTATTCTCTATTTCAATAATGGACTCCGAAACTTTGTCTAAGAAAAATCTATCGTGTGAAATAACAAGGTATGCACCTTCATAGTCCTTCATATATTGTTCCATCCACATGATGGTTGGTAAGTCGAGGTGGTTGGTTGGCTCGTCTAATAAGAGTATGTCATTATTTTGTAGCAGCATTCTAGCCAATACCGTTCGCATCCTCCATCCTCCTGATAAATCTGAAAGTGGAGCATTCATTTGTTCTTCTGAAAATCCTAAGCCGGATAATATTTTTGCGGTTTGTGCTCGAGCTTTATTGCCGTCAATCATTTCAAGTCGAAATCGTAACTCAGCCAACTCATCCAAATATTCAACATCATGCTGTGTTTGCATTTCGGATTCTAAAGAGCGAATGCGTGATTCAATTTCATTGAGTTCTTCAAATGCTGAAAAAGCATTATCAAAAGCAGTTTGATCTAAGTTTCCTACCAAGACTTCTTGATGCAAATGGCCTACACGTATGCCTCTTTGAATGTTTACACTACCGGAATCAATGGTATATTCTCCTAGTATTATTTTAAGCAGAGTGGTTTTTCCACAGCCATTAGCTCCAATGAGTCCGCACTTTTGTCCGGGAACAATTTGTAATGAGGCGTTTTCAAAAAGGCTTCTTCCTCCAAAGGAGAAATTTATTTTATTAAGTGATATCAAAAGTAGTTGTTATTATTTATCGGTTATTATAGTCGTCCATTAGATATTGTAAGTATAGTTTAGCGTTTTTCTTTGATTGAAGATTCGCTTTATCCCACGGAGCCAAAGTTTCATTTTTATCAATCGATAGAACAAAATATCCATTTTCGTCATTCCATGCAATATAATCTTCCAAACACATATAAGCAGAAGATTTATAATGATGATTTAACACATTTCTACTAAATAGGTATTGATCACTTGAAATATTAAATTGCTGCAATAGAGTTGAAGCCATGTCGTGTTGATTCACAATTGAATGAATATTCTGTTTCCTTTTTTCTTCCAATAAAACATCTCCCGCCCAAACTATTGGAATATGCCATGTACTTGATTCATAGAAGGAAGATTGTTGCGGTAATGTATGACCATGATCAGCACTTATGATAAAAAGGGTGTTCGCATACCATTCTTTCATCTTAGCTTTTTCAATAAAGTTTCTTAGGCAGTGATCCGCATAGCTTGCGGTATTTTTGAACTTATCTTCTCTTTTTTCCGAATAATATTTTGATTGATAAGGCACTTCATACGGCTCATGATTGCTGAGTGTTAAAATGCCTGCAAAAAAAGGTAACGACAGCTGATCTATTTCTTTTATTGCTCGGTCGAAAACAAATTCATCATGTGCACCCCACTTAGAATTTTTTACCTCATCCGGAAATTCCTGTTCACCAATGATATGATCAAAACCTCCTTGTAATAAGTAAGAATTCATATTCGAGAAATTTAAGTCGCCACCATAAATAAAAAATGTACTGTAATTTCTGTTTTTGAATTCAGACGCAAGATTGGGTAAGTGGTTCGATTTTTCTATACTTCGTATAATTGATTTGTGAGGTTGAGCAGGATAGCCGCTAAATATACTTGCCAATCCCTGATCGGTTCTAAAACCGGATGAGTATGCATTTGAGAAGGTAATATTAGACTTTGCAAGACTATCCAAAAAGGTTGAGATGGGTTCTCCTCCTGTAATTCGACTGACTCCTGAAGATTGGCTCTCCATTAAAATAAAAATAATGTTTATAGCTTTTGTAGTATCTAGCACTTGAATATGACCAACCTTTTTATTTTCAAAATACAAACCAGTAAACTCTTGAACCTCTTGGGCAGAATAGGGGTCTGGAATATTAATTTTACTTTTAGATTTAATGATGCTATTCATCAAATGCCAAGCCGGATTGATGGCGGTATGATTTACTTTTATGTTGGTATTGAAATAGGCACTACTTTCATTTATTGGTAATTCTTGAAGCCCACCTCGACATCCAATAAAAAGCATAGGTAGTAGATATATATAGTGCCATAGTATTTTTGAATTCGCTGCTAAAGTTTTTTTGTTCAATTTGTTTAAAGCAACAACCAAGCTAAAAGATAAAACAAGAAAAATAAGTATCGTTAAGAAGAGTTGAGTGGCCGAAAAGGAAGCCGAAGCTGTAGCCGGACTTGAAAGAAATTCAATAGCTCTATTATTTAAAAGGGTTCCCCAGTATTGATAAATTATTAAATTGCTTATAATTATCGAAGCGATTATCCCTAAGCATACAATATAAATCAGGTTTGCTACTCCAAAGAGGATCTTTTTTTTGAAGATGAAATAAGGTGTTAAAAACAACAAGTAGAGTAGGTTAATATAACTGCTTACAGAAACATCGAGCGCAAAACCATATTTAATAGAACTTAATAATGTGCTAAATCCGCCTTGTACGAATATTTGAAAGAATACTATTCGTCCAAGTATAAACAAGGCTAACAACAGGATCAGTCGGGTAAGAATATTTTTGCTAAATTGTTTCAATCGATCTTAATTAAATTACCACTTCCCGTTTTTGTATGTTCAACCTTATAGGGCGATCCTTTATAATAAACGTCACCAATATAACCCGTATATACCGATAGCTCTTTCTGACATTGAACTCTGAAATCTCCCGAACCGGAATTATTTACAAATGTAAAGCCGGAATTAAAATTTTCGCAATCGATATACCCGTTGGCCAAACCATAGACATACGTTACTCCTCCCAATCCATTTATTTTTATATCCGCTGCACCGGTGTGGATACTAATAGTGTTTAATGAACTAATTAATGTAAGATTAATCGTGCCGGTTCCACCCCATGAGTCAATAGAAAAGGAGTTGTAGCGAAGGGTGTCGATTGAGTTAACACTACCGGCTCCTTCAAATCTAAGATGGGTCAATTCAGGTTCATAGATGATCACTTTTGGTTTTTTAGAATAGCTTCTAAGCCAATTGCAACGATTTGAATTGTATAACAGAAGGGTGTTGCCTTCCACTTTGCTTTGCACTCCATTTATAATATTTTCACCATAGCTAACCACAATTTTCCGATCGCTTGATTGAATAATACTTAGGTCTATATTGTCTTTTAAGATTACGTTGGTAAAATTGCTCACATATCGGGTTTCAGTAATGGTCTTCCCCGCTGAATTTAAGCAATTGCAAGGTTCTGATTTATTGCACGAAATAAATAAGCAACAAAGTAATATGCATACAATACTTAAATAAGAAGCAGTATAGGTGTGTTTAATTACCATTTGTATCCAATTCCAAATTCGAAATAGTCGGCTTTTGCATAATGCGTTTTCAAATTCACAATTGCCATTAGGTTTTGATTCATATGAATTCTGCCACCAACTCTATGATATAGAATTCCATCGTCATTTTGAATTGCAAAGGTATATGCTCCCATTTGAAACAGCAATTGAAGTCGATTTAATTTAAATACATATGAAGCTGCCAAACCTGACCTATAGCTTACATGTCGATCTGCTGATTCATGGTTTGCTAGCTTACTAGCTTTAATGGAGGGATCATACATAAGGTCGAATTGTAGGCCGATATTACTTTTAGAGTTCAATGATTTTTCAATGGAAAATGAGCTGCCTCCAATTCCATAATAATTTCCTTCCACCGGGTATCTTTGCCGAACCCCGCCATAAATGCTTACTACTTTTTGATATTTTTTATCCAACTGAAAGGAAAATAGATTCTTTTCTTTTTTTATCAAATGATTCCATTGATAAGAGAAACCTATATGAACACTTGGTAGATTAATACCAAGGTTTGGAGTTTTGAAAGCTCCATTCGAGAAATGCGAAAGAGTAATTCCACTGGATAGATTCCAACTTTTATTTATCTGATAGTGGAAATAAGTCCCAACTTGCATAAAGCCATTTAAATGCGAACCAATGGCTTGATTTTTATAATTTATATCTGTGCTAAAAGTTTTATTTACATATCCTAAACCAGCCCCAAGCCGAATGTGAAAAGTAGTAGCATCGAGTTTCCCTAATCGAAACGAAATATGTGGAAAAGCAGCTAATCCAAAACCCAATTTTTCTTTAGAGCTTAAATTAAAATACATCACTGAAATTCCGCTCTTTGGCAAAGAATGTTCTTGTTCCCATTTAAGTTTCCCGCTGTGTTGTTTTTGATAAAATATTTCTAAAGCCTGAATATGTTTCTCTTGTAAAATTTGAACAACAGGTCGATGTGGAATGAGAAATCCAATATGTGTTTTGAATCCAAATTCGATGGGCTCATGCTCCGAATTCATTTGTGCGAAACCAATTTCTCCGATCAATAATAGGAGTATGCAGTTGATCCATTTCATTCGATTCAAAAATAATAAATGGAGAGTTTTAAAACGAGTAATAAAAATTATGATCTTTGATTTATATGAAAAATGAAACACTTGAACAGATTTCAAGACTCTTAGATATAATGGATGAACTTAGAGCAAAATGCCCTTGGGATAAAAAGCAAAGCATCGAAAGCATTCGGCACCTGACTATTGAAGAAGTGTATGAGCTTTCGGATGCTATATTAGAAGCCAATATGGATGAGATTAAAAAGGAGCTAGGAGATTTGTTACTGCATATTGTTTTTTATTCAAAAATTGCTTCTGAAACGAATGCTTTTAGTTTAAAAGACGTAGCCTTTTCAATTTGTGAAAAGCTGATACATCGGCATCCGCATATTTATGGTGATGTAAAAGTGAATGATGAAAAAGATGTAATGCGTAATTGGGAGCAATTAAAACTAAAAGAAGGTAAGAAATCCGTTTTGGAAGGTGTTGCACCATCAATGCCAGGTTTACTAAAGGCGATGCGGATGCAAGAAAAAGCTAGTGCCAGCGGATTTGATTGGGAAAATGATTCACAGGTTTATGAAAAGGTTGAAGAGGAGTTGAGCGAATTGAGAGCAGAAATTCAACAAGGAAATAAGGAGAGAATTTCGGATGAATTCGGAGACTTACTATTTGCGCTAGTTAATTATGCACGATTCATTGATGTTAATCCTGAAGAAGCGTTGGAGCGTACCAACAAGAAATTCATCAATCGCTTTCAATATATTGAAGAGCAAATTTTAACTCAAGGTAAAATAATGAAACAACTTCCTTTGACCGAACTCGATAAGTATTGGGATGAAGCGAAACAAAAAGGATTATAACTAATTGTAATCTTCGTCCGGGTTAGTCGCTTTATAAACAATAGCGGCCAATGCTCCTCCAATAAATGGTCCTGCTATGTATATCCAGGTAAAACCTATTGCACCATCTTCAACCATTGAGTGTATCAAGTTTGGACCCAAACCAACTGCCGGATTAAAAGCACCCCCAGTAATTTTCCCAACACAGAATGCGCCAACCATAACAGTAAATCCAATCGCAAGTCCATAATAAGAATTTCCTTCACTTTTCTTTGATGTTGCTACATTTAAAACTACCAATGCCAACATAAAAGTAAACAACGCTTCTAGCAGCATTGGCTTGAAATGGTAGTTAAATCCTTCTAAAGGAGCCGGACCGCCCATGCTTCGTTTTAAGGAGAAGTAAAACACTAAAGCAGCACACATTGCGCCTAATATTTGAGATGCCATATAAGGCAATACATCTTTTGTGTCAATTCTCTTTCGAATCCAAATAGCTAATGTTACTGCCGGATTATAGTGTGCCCCAGAAATAGGTCCGCCCATATAAACCAAACACATCAGCGCACTGCCAATTGCTATAGGGGCAAAGGGTGTTCCATTGCCAGCCCATATTTGAGGATCGTTGGTGGTAAATCCGATAACGATAACTAAGAAAAATGTTCCAATAAATTCAACTAAGTATTTTCTCATGATTGGTTTGTTAGGTTGATGTAAATTTAATAATTGTTAAAATTTTTGCTTATATTATTTAACTTTATTGCAAATATTACTAACAAGCATAAATATGACTATTTTAAAAATTGGCGAAAAAGCCCCAGATTTTACCCTCATCAGTTCGGAAAGAAAACCAGTGAGTTTGAATGAATATAAAGGAAAACCAACGGTTATTTTATTTTATCCGGGAGCCTTTTCCGGAGTATGTACTACTGAATTGTGTAGTGTACGCGATGATATAAGTGCTTATAATGATCTGAATGCTGAAGTGATAGGTATTTCTACCGACACCTTCTTTACATTGGCAAAGTTTAAAGAGCTTAATAAACTCACGTTTACTTTGTTATCCGATTATAATAAAGAAGTAAATGCACAGTATGGAGCTAAATATGATACTTGGATAGAAGGTATGAAAGGGAATGCCAAACGCTCGGCATTTGTTTTAGATAGAGAAGGAATAATTCAGTACGCTGAAGTTTTGGACAATGCCTTAGAGAATCCAAATTTTGAAAAAATAAAAGAGACCTTAAAGCAAATCAATGCAGTTGTGAAAGCATAATTGCCATTGCAAAACCTGCAATGATGGTAAGCAGTTTGATAATATTGAAACGATGATTGCTATTGGCTTCAAATAATATAGTAGTGCTGATGTGTAGGAAAATTCCTGCAACTAAAGCTAAAGCATATTTGAAAAATGACTCATTGGAAGTCATAAACTCATCTCCTAAAAGTTGTATAAAAATTGCCCCAAGTGGCGCCATGATGGCGAAAAGAGATAAGTAAAAGTATGATTTTATCTTGCTCAAACCTGCATGTTTTAGCATACTCATTAAAGCAAAGGCAACGGGAATGTGGTGCAATAGAATTCCAAAAAATAATGAGTTTCTGGTTTGTTCTTCGGTGAATAATGCTTCTGCTAAGGGCATGCCTTCCAGAAATGAATGGACGGATAAACCTGCCATTAAAGTAATTGGAAAGGAGGATGAATGATCCAGATGGGTATGGCCATGTTCAATTCCTTTTGTAAAAAATTCTAATACGATTTGAAGTAAAAATCCACCTAAAATATAAAAACCTATGGTGTGTGAATGCCCATGATCAAACGTATGAGGTAAAATATCGGTAACACATAATGCAAAAAGGAGCGCTCCGGTAAAAGCTAAGGAAAGTTTTAAAAAATTATTTCCCTTTGGAGAAAAACGATCGTAAAGAAATCCGCTCAGTAAGATGCTTAAGAATAGAGCGAGAAGCTTGAGGTAAATCATTTATTTTTTTGTGCTATTAATATCAAACGGTCAGAGTGCTCTTCATCAAAAGCACTCAATTGGTAATCACCAAAAATGGCTATGATTTTTAACTTTTGTTTATCAAACATTGAAAGTAAATCATTTTTATTCAAGATGCTAACTTGTTCATAGAAGTGATGTTGCTCTTCACCATCTTCAACATCAATATACTTTCTCACAAATGGATTCTCTCTAACTTTATTTATCGAAAATTGTATTCCATTCATTTGATAATTTTCTTCACTAGGTAAGCTTTTAAGCGCCTTCGTAACATTGAGATAGTCTAACACAAAAATACCATCATTCTTTAGCGAGCGCGAAACTGATTCCAACACCATTTCATTTTCATGCTTTGAATTAAAATATCCAAAGCTTGTAAACAGATTTAATATAAGATTGAAATAATTGGTTCTGAATACCTTTCTCATGTCTTGCACATAAAATTCCGCATTGGGCAATTGTCTGCTTTTACAGTATTCTATGTTCGATTGAGAAAGGTCTATTCCCGTAATATGGTATCCGAGTTTCGCAATCTGATCGGTGTGTCGACCTCTGCCACATGCTAAGTCGAGCAACAAGTGATCTGTTGGTGTATTCAAAAAGCTCGTTAAGTTTTGTATAAAAGCAGATGCTTCAAGTTCATTCCTTTTGTTGTAAAGGATATGATAGTAATCAGAATCGAACCAAGATTCAAACCAAGCTTTGTCTTCCTTAATACTCATGTATAAGATTTCCGCATAAAAATTCGCAATGCGAAAATACATATTATGGTGAGTCCGTAATAAATACCAGCCGAAGAGTATTCGGCAAAGATCAATTTACCGGTTCCAAAGAGAACGGAGTAGGCGAGTATAACTGCGCTGATCCAGCATAAAACTAAATACCGCATGGGTTGCCTTTTACCGTTCTCAATTTTTCGTACAGGTTCCCACCATCCGGGTGGTTGAACTCTTGCATAGAAGCGAGCCAATACTTCAGGTTTTTCAGGAGCGGTAGCAAAAGTAACAACAATCCATGAAAGTGTTGTAAAACCAACGGTTACAAAAAAGCTATCCGGAAATTCAAATTCAAAAACAAATCTCGATATCGCAAAGCCGATAAATGGTGCTATGGTTGCAGCTATCTCACTCCAAGCATTGATGCGCCACCAATACCAACGCAATATCAATACAAGACCCAATCCTGCCCCGCATTCAATAATAAAACTCCAGATGTCGGATATTCTTGTAATCTGTGTCGAAACCAATAATCCGCAAACCATTATAAAAAGCGTAATGTATCTACCATACCTGACCATTAACTTTTCATCATTCTCTTTAGTGTTTTTACCAAATCGTTTTACCAAATCATTGACCAAATAACTGGCACCCCAATTCAATTGAGTGGAGATTGTACTCATGTATGCAGCAAAAAATGCAACCAATAATAATCCTTGTAAACCTGCTGGTAAAAAGTCTTTCATAGTCATTACAAAACCTGCTTTTTTATTTTCAGTGGTCAATTCAGGATACAAAACCAATGAACACAATGCAATGATAATCCAAGGCCAAGGACGAAGACAATAATGAGCGATCTGAAATAGGAGGGTAGCATATACCGATTCTTTTTCGTTTCGGGTGCTCATCATTCTTTGTGCCACATAGCCTCCACCACCTGGTTCAGAACCGGGGTACCAACTGGCCCACCACTGAACGGCAATATGAGCCAGAAATGCTCCAATACCAATTACAAAAACTCCGTTGTGCGAAGTGTTTCCAAACTCAGGGAAAAAGTTAAAAGTTTCTTTAGGTAGTTTAGATTTAAGTCCGGTAATGCCACCAATTTTATCTGAATTGAGAACGATAACAGCCAATATGATGCATCCAAGCATTGCTATTGTAAATTGAAAAACATCGGTAACTGCAATCCCTTTTAAACCTCCTAAAGAAGAGTAGATCATGGTTAAAACCATAAAGCCTCCTACACATAAGAAAGCTTCGGTATGTTCTAAGTTGAAATATACTTTCAGAATTTCAGCCAAGGCTACATTGACCCAGCCAATGATGAGGCAATTCATAAACAGTCCAAGATAAAGCGCCTTAAATCCTCTAAGTATAGCTGCATGTTTTCCACTGTATCTAAACTCAATCAACTCAATTTCGGTGAGTACATTCGCTTTGTACCATAGTCGCGCAAAGAAAAAAGTGGTGAGCATTCCACCCAATAAAAAATTCCACCACAGCCAGTTACCGGCAATTCCTTTTTGTCCTACCAATTCGGTTACCGCTAACGGGGTATCGGCCGCAAAAGTAGTAGCTACCATCGAAATACCTGCCAGGTACCATGGCAATTGTCGGCCACCTAAAAAGTAATCGCTTAAGCTTTTGGATGATTGGTTTTTGTAGTAGAATCCAATAAAGAAGGAAATACCCAAAAAGGCAAAGATGATGATCCAATCAATAACGTGTAAGTGCATTGCATTTCTAGTTTAAACAAAGATAAATTTATGATTCCTGTAGAACTGAAAAGATTGATTTATTTATATCCCAACAGGTGTTAATAACCAAAGTTCACCCCAATAAATTGTTACATTTGTCGGAATGAAGTCCCGTAGAAAAAAGAAACAATCCTACGTAAATAAATCTGCAAAGAAATTTGTGCCGGGTACGAGCCCTGGTCATTTTCATGAAGAGGAGCTGAGTACTTTCCCAAACACAAATGTGATATTTTACAATGAAGTTGAAGTAAAAGCGATACAGTGCAGTAGTGTATCTGATTTGGAAATTCTTTTAGCTGAAAATCAGACTTTCAACAAATGGATTGAAGTGAAAGGGAAACCCGACTTGAGTTTGATAAAATATTTCTCAAGAGCATTTGGGGTGCACCGGTTGGAAATTGAAGATGTTATAAATACGGGGCATTCTCCAAAGATTGATTTTTATCCTGATCATATTTTTGTTATTACTCGTTTGGTGTTTAACAATGAAGAGTCAGAATTGAAAAGCGAACAAGTTTCATTTTTCATGGCCAATAAGATTTTAATCTCCATTCAAGAATCGGATAATGATCATTTTGATTCGGTTAAGAAACGATTGGACTCGAGCGGTAAACTTATTCGAAAAAGTAATACCGATTACTTGATGTATGCTTTGCAAGATTCGGTAATCGATATGTTTTATCCTGTAATCGATTCACTGGGTGAAAAATTGGAAAGGATGGAGGATTCGTTTTTTTCTGATGAAGGGCTGTATAGTATTTCAGATATACAAGATGTGAAAAAGCAACTTCTTTTTCTTCGTAGAACTTTGGTATCGGAGCGAGAAAAGGTAAATGAATTATTGCGAAGCGATTCTGATATTTTTGGTAATGAATCGAAATTGTATTTACGAGATGTGATGGATCATGTTCGATTTAGTATGGATGTGTTGGAATCGTATAAGGAAATTTCAGGTGGATTGATTGAAATTCATTTATCGAATAGCAACAATCGTATGAATAGTGTGATGAAAGTGTTAACGATTATTTCTACCATTTTTATTCCTCTGACTTTTATCGCTGGTATTTATGGAATGAATTTTCCTAAATCAGATCCAATCTCAGGAGAAGAGTATTTTTTCAACATGCCTGAAATGTACCATCCCTATAGTTATATAACCGTGTTACTTGTTATGTTGGTTTTGGTTATTCTTCAGTTGTATATGTTTTACAGAAGAGGTTGGTTAAGCAAATAAAAGATACAAATCAAATGATTCAATATCCGGCTTTAGTTGTAGTTAAATGTTTTGCAGGAATGGAAGAGCTTCTTGCAGAAGAAATTAATTCAATATGTCAGAAAGAATGTAAAATTTTAAAACGTGCAGTTGAGTTTTCTGCAAGCAAAGAAGACATTTATAGAGTAAATTATTTAAGCAGGTTTGGAATTAAAGTATTAGTAGAATTTACCCGTTTTCCATGCGGTGATGAGCAATCATTGTACGATCAAGTAAAAGCAATTGAATGGGAAAAATTTCTTTCTCTACAAGATACTTTTTCAATTAATGCGGTATTGATCAACAGTAAACTCGATCACACAAAATATGCTGCGCTAAAATGTAAGGATGCAATAGCCGATCGATTTAGAGATAAATATGGGGAGCGACCGAATGTTAATACCATTGATCCTGATTTAAAGATTCACTTACATGTGAGCAATAACCAAGCAATCTTATCATTCGACAGTAGTGGTGAACCTTTGTTCAAAAGGGGATATCGGCAAGAAACTGGACCAGCACCATTGAATGAAATTGTAGCCGCTGCCATTATAAAGTGGACCGGATGGAATGGAGAAGTCCCTTTGATCGATATTACTTGTGGAAGTGGCACACTCTTAACTGAAGCTGCGCGCATGGCATTGAATAGACCTTCGCAAGAGAAAAGAAAAAAATTTGGATTTTTTAGTTGGCGTGATTTCGACCCAAAACTATTCACACAAATTCGTCAGGAGGCGGATCAATCTATTGCTAATACTGAGATTAAATTGATTGGTGTGGATATCAGTCAAAGAGTGCTGGAAGCCGCTAAAGAAAATGCTTCCTCTGCAAATGTTGACCATTGTATACGATTTATATTCAAAGATTTTAATGAGTTTGAACCAAAAGAAGAAGCGGGCGTTATTGTAGCAAATCCACCTTATGGCGAGAGGTTGACCAGTGAGAACATAAGAAGATTTTATAATGATCTAGGTTCGTGGTTAAAACATAATGCGGTTAATTTTTCTGCATATATTCTAAGCATGGATCACGATGAGAGTAAACAAATTGGGTTAAAACCAAAATGGCAAAAGCAAGTATTTAACGGGTCTATTCCTTGCAAGCTAAGAGCCTACGAACTGTATAGCGGAAGTAAAAAGAAAATGGATCAAACGATTGAAGGAGGATCCTAGATGTTTGCTGATGTTGTTTTGCCTCTAAAGCTCAATCAAGCCTATACATTTTCCATTCCCGATCAAATGCGAAACGATATTCAGGTTGGATGTCGTGTTATGGTTGCTTTTGGGTCGCACAAAATGTACTCTGCCATTGTTTATAAAATTCACAACAATAGACCCAAAGTTAAAACCCTAAAAGAAATTGTTGAACTGATCGATCGAGAACCTATTGTTACGAAAGAGCAAATTAAACTTTGGGAATGGATTGCCTGGTACTATGCTTGTTCGTTAGGACAAGTGATGATTGCTGCTCTGCCATCGCGTTTGAGAATTGAGAGCGATTCATCTCTGAGCTTGAATAATGAAGTTGATTTTGATGTGGAGCTGTTGAATGAAAGAGAGAAGGAGGTTATCACATACTTATCCAATAACAATAAAGTAAGATTGAAAGACCTTGAAGCTTTTTTGGGTTTGAGAAATGCAATGCCTATTGTACAGTCACTCATTGAAAAAGAGCTTATTCAATCGGAGGAGTCGTATAATGTACAACCCACCCGAAAGCCGGTAGTTTTGTCGTTAAATGCAGTATACAATGATGAACTAGAGTTGAAAAAAGTTATTGAGCATTTGGAGAAGAGAGCCCCAAAGCAATTCGAAGCACTCCTTTTATTTTTTCAATTGCAAAACGATTTAAATGCAAAGATGGTGGATCGTAGTCGATTGCTCGAAAAGAAAGATGTTAATTCAGCAGTTGTAAATGCATTGATCAAAAAAGAAATATTAATCAGTTTTGAAGTCGATTATATTCCGGGTGAAATAAAGAAGAATATTGAAGCACGATCTTTGCTACCATTCCAAAAGCAAGCTTTGGAACAAATTCGAGAGATCTTTAAAACCGATCAAACCCCTGTTTTGCTTCATGGTGTAACCTCCAGTGGCAAAACTGAAATCATCAAACACTTGATAAATGATTGCATACAACAAGGAAAGCAAGTGCTGTATTTGCTTCCCGAAATTGCATTAACCACCCAGATGATTCAAAGGTTTGAAAGAGTTTATGGGCAAAATTTGTTGGTGTATCATTCTAAATACAGCGATCGCGATCGGTCGGTTATTTATCACCGTGTGTTAAACTTTGGTCGACAAGAGAATATAAACAATGATCCTTTTCAGATTATCATCGGAGCACGTTCATCTTTGTTTCTTCCCTTTGCTCAGTTGGGATTAATTATAATTGATGAAGAGCATGATCAATCGTATAAGCAACAAGATCCTGCACCGAGATATCATGCTCGTGATGTGGCGGTTGTTTTGGCGGCACATCATCAATGTCATATTGTATTGGCTTCTGCTACCCCAGCAATTGAAAGTATATACAACGTGCAGAAAGAAAAATACAAGTTGATTCAATTGTCTGAGCGTTATGGAGGTGTTCAATTACCTGAGCTTTGTATAGTTGATATGCTGGAAGAAAGGAACAAAGGAAAACTTAAAGGATATTTCTCATCAGTGCTCATGGATGAAATTCAAACTGCTTTGGGAGCCGATGAGCAAATCATATTGTTTCAAAATAGAAGAGGATATTCATCATTTATTCAATGTGAAACTTGTCAATACATTCCACAGTGTGCGAATTGTGATGTTACACTAACCTTGCACAAGTACTATAATAAATTGATGTGTCATTACTGTGGTTTTTCTGAGTCATTGCCTGAACATTGCCCGGAATGCAAACAATCAAAATTATTGACAAAGGGATTTGGTACCGAGCGAATTGAGGACGAACTCAGCATACATTTCCCAAAAATCAATATTGCACGTTTGGATTTTGATACGGCAAAAACGAAGACAGCCTATCAGAACATTCTATCTTCCTTTGAAAAAAAGCAAGCTCAAGTATTGATTGGGACTCAGATGGTAACAAAAGGGTTTGATTTTTCTAATGTATCATTGGTAGGAATACTAAACGCTGATTTGCTTTTGAATTTTCCTGATTTTCGGTCAGCTGAGCGCAGCTATCAAATGTTGGAGCAAGTGGGTGGCAGGGCAGGAAGGAGAGTCAAAAGAGGAAAAGTGATTCTTCAAACGTATAATACTGAACATCCGGTAATTGAACTTGTGAAAGATCACAACTATGATGGATTTATTGAATATGAATTGGAAGAACGAAAGCAGTTTTTCTATCCACCTTTTAGTCGTTTAATCGAAATTTATTTGCGACACCGCAAATCGGATCATGTACAGTCGGCTTCACGTCTTTTGTTTAGTCTTTTGAAAAGTGAATTTGGAAAAGAAGTATATGGTCCTGTGTTGCCGGAAGTATCGCGAATTAAAAATCAATACTTAAGAAAAATATTGGTCAAAATTCCTGAGCATATGTCACCACATGTGGTTCGGAATAAACTGTCAAATGCAATGAAACAATTTGATCAGAATCAAAAGTTTCATAATGTTCAACTGCATTTAGATGTTGATCCTTATTGATAAGAAATCTTTCCACTTCCTATCAAATTATTTTTATCGGAGATGGTGAATTGATATTCACCCTTCGGAAATTTACGAGCGGGTAAGACAACTTTAGAATCGTTTATAATACTTTCAAAAACAACTTGTCCGCTTATAGAATACATTTTGAAAATAGCTTGCACCGGAAGGGCAGAACTGAAATTTATTTCTTGCCCTGCGGTAACAGGATTTGGATATACAGCAAGTGAAGTTCGACCCTCATTCTCATCAATGCCTATGCTGGGTAACAATTGACTAAACTTAACCATATACGCATCATCAACACCCATTTTAGAACTCTGGTGTACACCAGGAGTTGCAATGTTATTAAAGCTTGTTGTTGTTCCAACCGAAAAAATTAAAGTATTGTCCACCAATGCAATGGACTTTAAATCGTCATAGAAATTTCCTCCATAATAGGTAGTCCAAGCTGGCGAACCGAAAGAATCAAAACAAGACAAACTGCCATCAATTTGACCACCGTAATTTTGTTGATGTGTTCCGGGTGTACCTCCGGTAGGTGAATTGGTGCTGCCACATACAAAAGTTCTTCCACTTAAATCGACAACTATATCCTCAAATACTTGAGTCGATGTGTCTCCATAATAAGATGCATAAGTAAGCACTCCGCTATCTAAAAAGCGAGCATAGTATCCGTCACCGTTACCACCATATGTTGCTTGATAGGCATTAAAGGATGAAATATTATTGGGTGAAAAAGTTTGACCAGCCACATACACATATCCATTAGCTGCTCGCACACCCAAACCAAAATCATCTCCTGATCCGCCAAAGTATGTTGACCATAATCGAGTTCCACTGGAATCAAATTTTACAAGTGCTACATCAGCAAAATTAATTCCACCATAAATGGTTTGATGAGCACCACTTGAAGCCACATTACTTGATGAAAAAGTTCTTCCAGAACAATAAATATTGTAATCGGCATCAACGGAAACATCGGTAAAGGACTCATAAAATGCACCTCCAAAATAGGTAGCCCAAATTCTAGAACCACTTACGCCATCAAATACTGCTAGGTAAGCGTCTAAGCCCCAAGTGCTATCTTGATAAGCGCCAGCCGTTGCAATATTATTGGCACTGGCCGCATGACCAACCAAATAAACTCTGTTGAGATCATCACATTCCAACCCAAAAGCCTTATCGTCATCCATGCCACCATAATAGGTTGCATAATTTAACAAACCATTAGTTCCATTAAAGCATGCCAGGAAAGCATCATTTAAACCACCACCATACGTGGTCTGATGTGCATTGGTAGAGGCAATTCCGTTGGTTGAATTGGTATAACCGGACAGCCAAACCAATCCGTTTGAATTGGCACAAACCGACAATCCTGTTTCATTATCTGATCCACCAAAGTAGCTGGCCCATAACAAAGCTCCGGATGTATCGAACTTTGCAATATATGCATCGATATTGCCTGCATAAACATTTTGATATGTACCGCTGGTGGCAATATTAGAAGCAGAACTAGTATATCCTCCCAAATAAATTCCTCCCATCTGATCGTATGATAAGTCTTCTCCTCGTTCATTACTATTTCCTCCATAATAAGTACCCCAATCTCTGGATGGTATAGGGTCGATGACTAAAGTTTTCTCAGTTGATGGATAATCACATTTAAAAGCAAATATGTTTTTACCAATCTGTTTAACCTCAACCTCTACACTTACATTATTTTCATAGATAAAGCAATGAGGAATATATTCTGTTACCTTTCCAAATTGCGTTTTCAATTCTATCTGACCATTTGAGTTTAAAGTGGAATTTAAAGCGCCTGAATATTTTAATTGAATGTCATTAATATTTGCTCCGGGGTGTATAATAAAATCATATTCGAATAGATTGTTGTCATTTAAAGAGCAAAGCAAATCAATACCATTGTAGATATTCGAATACTTTATTGTTCGTGCTACTGAAGTTTGAATGGTATGCTGGGATGAAGTGAAGTAATTAAATTTTGCTTGTGAAGGGTTGATCATTTCAATTTGAGCATCACAATTTGCTCCAATGAAATGAATATCTATCCGATGAAATTTAATCTGATCATCTTGCTTGAAACAGTCATAGCTAAAACCATTTTGCTTCAACAAGACATTGAGATCATTTTGAGAAAGATGATAAAGTACATCGCTGTTGGGTTGTAAGTTTTGATCTTTGATTTGACCTGAATTTTTAACAAATCCATATTGACCTGAAATTTTTTCATTCGCTTCAGCAGAAATCACCAATGCAATGGAGATTATAATTAAAAAGAAATTCTTCATAATATGTAGAGTTTAATTTTGGTACGAAATTGCGCTTTAGAAGTTTCTTTTTCTAGGCAACAACTTCGCTATAAAAATAATCCCATAGATTGTCGTTTGGGGGCTTTGCCTGAATTTTTATCAAGTTTTGATGAACAGGATGAGTGAATTCTAATTGAAAAGCATGAAGACAAATACTCCCGTCAGGGTTGCTGCGCTTAGCCCCATATTTCAAATCACCTTTTATGGTACATCCTATATCAGCGAGCATAGCTCTTATTTGATGATGCCGCCCTGAAACGGGGTTCACGGATAGAAGATAATAGCGGTCAGAAGCACTCAATAAACAGTAAGATAAAATGCTTTCGTTTGCTTCTTTTGATTTCTTATTTACTATATAGCTTTTGTTTTGATTTTGATTTTTTTTGAGCAAACGGGTAATGGTCTCTTCTTGTTCGGGAGGACTTTTTTCTACAATAGCCAAGTATGTTTTTTTTATTTGTCTGCTTTTAAAAAGTTCATTCATTCTCTGCAATCCTTTACTCGTTCTAGCAAACAAAACTACTCCGCTCACTGGTCGGTCTATCCGATGTATTACACCCAAAAAAGCTTCACCGGGTTTGTTAAATTCAATTCTGACATACTCTTTAACTTTTTCGAACAAAGGCACATCACCGCTTTTATCCTCCTGAACAATTTCACCGGCCAGTTTATTGACCGCGATAAGGTGATTGTCTATATATACAACCCTTCCTTTCAGATCATTCATAAACTAGTACTGTTCTTTCTTGTTTGGAAAATCTTTTTTTCGAACATCGCTAATGAAATGTTGTGTTGCTTTCGAAATGCCTTCGTACAAATTCATGTATCTTCTCAAAAAGCGTGGTGAAAATTCTTTGTTGATTCCCAGCATATCGTGCAGTACCAGCACTTGTCCGTCCACACCATTGCCGGCTCCAATACCTATGATAGGAATTTTTACGCTTTGAGCCACTTCTTTCGCCAACTTGGCTGGAATCTTTTCTAGAACTATGGCAAAACAACCTAGCTTTTCTAAAAGTTTGGCATCTTCTTTTAATTGCTTCGCTTCTGCAACTTCTTTGGCCCTCACTACATAGGTTCCAAACTTATAGATGCTTTGAGGTGTTAAGCCCAGGTGTCCCATTACCGGTACTCCGGCTGATATAATTCGTTCAATCGATTCTTTCACCTCTCTTCCCCCTTCGAGCTTTACCGCATGCGAACCCGATTCTTTCATAATTCGAATAGTGCTGTTAAGCGCTTCCTTTGAATTGCCTTGATAGGAACCAAAAGGAAGATCGGTAACTACCAATGCACGTTTCACTGCTCTCACTACCGAAGAACTATGGTAGATCATTTGGTCTAAAGTAATTGGGAGTGTGGTCTCATGCCCAGCCATTACATTTGAAGCAGAGTCGCCCACTAAAATGACATCAATTCCGGCATCATCAATAATTCGTGCCAAGCTAAAATCGTATGCAGTCAGCATCGTTATCTTTTCTCCTGCACGTTTCATTTCCTGCAAGGTATGTGTGGTTATTTTCTTTGCGTCTGCAACTACTGATGACATACGTTTTTAGTTTTCTTTAGGTAAGGTAAAGGACTTGTCTTTCGGTTTGGTCTTTTCACTATTGTTCGATTTTTTATCCTGAATGCCGTTTTGTTTAAGCAATTCGTTGAGTCGAATATTTTCTTCACGTTCTGTTTTTAAAGACTTAGATAATGAAATGATGAGATCACTATTTTCATTGCCGGCAACGATGGTTTTGTATTTCATCAATTCCTGATTGGCCATGATTAAAGAATCTTGTTTCTTCTCCATTCCTTTGAGATCCAATTTCAATTGCTTAATCTGACTTTCAAATTGCTGTTTCTCTTTCGCGTGATTATTATCTTGGGCATTGAAAGCGTCTATTGTTTTTCGAAGGATTTGGTTTTCATCACTCAGCGTATTGATTTGAGATTTTAGATTGATAATACTCTCAGCCAATGAAACCAGATCACTGCTTTGTTTAGATTCGCTTGCCATGCTTTGAATAGATGCATCCTTTCCAAACATATACATAAAATCGAATCGGCCTTTTGATGCCGGGCCAATAACCAAACCTAATTTTCCTCCGCTGGTTTTAGCATCTTTAAAAGACAAATGAAAAACGTTATTGATGTAGAGTTCATATAATCCATCAAGCGTTTTAATGTCAACAAAATTATAGGAGTTGGTCTCTTTGAGAGATGAACTTTTTACCCAACCAGAATTTTTTCCATCGTTGGAAATATATTTATAAGATCCATCAATGATCTGTTTAATTCTATATTGTTGCAAATGGTTTATTTCAAAGATATAACCTCCAGATGCTCCGGGTTGGGCCATAAACAATACCCCTAATGATGAATTTTCATTCGAACCTTTTTCCAACCGGATTGAAAAAATAAGGCGAAAGTTCTTTTCACTAAATGTATAGTTTGATAAAATAGCATACGGAGCATTGTTGGCTTTCCGATTGAGTACATATTCTCCTTCTTGAATGATAAACAGATTGTCTAAGTCTGCTGCTATTTCCCAATTGGTACCACTACTATCAAATGTTTCAGACATCAGCATGTGCTCAAACTTATCTTTGATGCTTTGTCCATTTAAGGATATTGTATTAGCCACAAATACAAGTGCTAGTATCGCTAATTTTTTTATGTAAAGCGTATTCACATCGTAAAAGTAATAAAATAGCTTTGTTTAGTATGAACTCAATAGACAAATGCTCGCTGCGCTATTTCAACTGAATTTAACTCCATCAAAAATCTTGCTTAGCAAGCGCAAAAACATAGGTGCTGATTAATTTGGATTCAGCGCTATCTAATTTAGCATCTTCTGCCATTTCAGGAAAAACTTCAACCCATTCAGTATAGGTAAACTGGCCTGGATAGTAAAGTGAATGACAGGAACTGCATTTACGAACATACAATTTATAGCCATGAGTTAACTGCAGCGAATCCACTTCAGGAAAACGTTGTTTTGCATAAGCCACTTCTGTATTGCTTGGGGCTTTTAGTGACGCGCTACAAGCTATAGTCAAGCACAAAAGAGTGTAAAGAGCAACAGCTCTCATTACAAAGTGATGGCGAATAAAAATCTTAAATCATATTTCTCATTTGAAGATAACTCAAGATTTTCCTTTGTTTTATACTTTTTTAGATTGCTTATTTGAGGCATAAAGTTCACTACTAGCCACCAGTTTTTAGCGGAGTGGAATGATAAGGTTGGTCCAGCATATAAAGCAGAATATTTCCACTCTCCTTCTTCAAATGCATTGCGGTTTTGTAATTCTAAGCCAGCTCCAAATCCTTTTCCATTCACGAACATGTAAGCCGCATCAATTTCAAATTTGTTTTTCTCATTCTCTAATTCAGTTTTCTTTTCGTCTTGCTCATATTCAGCTTCAAATTCGAACTCACCTACTAGGTTCATAGCATAGAGATGCTGATTGATCCTTTTATCGAAAATTAATTTTGTTTCAAATTCAAACTCATGAGTGTAAGCTGTAATTTCGGCATAAGCAGCAAAACCAATACCATTGGCAATTGGATCGCTAAACTTATACTTCCATTCGTTTGAAAAAGAAATTGCTGCAGAACTGGTTTTAACTCCACCACTCAAACTGTCTTTATATTCAGTTGTACTGGTTGAGTTGTTCAAATAAAATGCAGTTTGCAGTCGATCGGTAATTCCCACTTCAAACTCCAAGCGTTGCTTTTGTTTGGTATAATAATTTGCTCGTCCAAAACTGAATGTATTCCATATTTCTATGTCTATATTACCCTTGTTTAGAACATTTGATTGATAGGTACGGGCGAATACTCTGTCTTGTGCGGATAATGTATTAGTAACTAAAAGTAGAGTAACTAAAAATAAAAAGTTTTTTAAATATTTGTATATCATATAATTATGTTGTTATATTAATTTAGATTAATTCTAAATTGCGACAAATGTAACGTGTATCTTTCTAAATCTCAAAAAAAACTAAAAAAAATATTTTGCAATATAATGAGCTATGGATTTGATGACTTATTTTAATGGTCTAATCTTAATTAAACAGAAATCATGAAATGGAGAGGCAGAAAAGAAAGTACTAATGTTGATGACAGACGAGGTAGAGGGATTAATAAAGGTGCTGGATTAGGTTTGGGAGGAATAGTGCTGGTACTGGTAGTTTGGCTTATGGGAGGTAATCCTATGCAAATGTTGCAACAAGTACAGCAACAAAATCAAGTAACAAATTCAGAATATCAACCCTCGGCTGAGGAGGAAGAGTTAGCTTCTTTTGTAAAGGTAGTTCTTCAGGACACCGAAGATATTTGGCATAAATTATTTCAAGAACAATTAGGGCAAAGCTATGAAGAACCAACTTTAGTTTTATTCAGTGGTGGAGTACAATCCGCATGCGGACAAGCAAGTTCAGCAAGCGGTCCTTTTTATTGCCCTGGCGATCATCAAGTTTATATTGATTTAAGCTTTTATAAAATGCTGAAAGATCGTTTTAATGCCCCAGGCGATTTTGCCATGGCTTATGTGGTTGCTCATGAAGTGGGTCATCATATTCAAAATTTATTAGGTATTAGCCGACAAGTTCAATCACAAAGATCATCATTAAGTGAAGTAGAATACAACAAGCTGAGTGTAAAGCTAGAATTACAAGCAGATTTTTTGGCAGGCGTATGGGCGCATTATGCACAAAACTACAAAGGTGTATTGGAGCCCGGTGATATTGAAGAAGCGCTTCGAGCTGCAAATGCTATTGGTGACGATCAATTACAAAAACAAGCTCAGGGGCATGTTGTTCCGGATGCTTTCACGCATGGAACATCAGAGCAACGCATGCGTTGGTTTACGAAAGGATTTCAATCCGGTAATTTAAATATGGGTGATACTTTTTCGGCAACAGAACTTTAACATTTATAGTTTGTCAATAGTATCAGCTTCCCATAAGCAACTTTGCAATATAGATGAATCGATTTCTTCTAAGGTCAAGAAAGTTTTCATGGTTACCCATTTCCGTTTTTCAAGAGTGAAGTAAAATCCATATTGATTGAGTAAGGATCCATAGCACAATCCCATTTGCACACCTGACTGAACCGTTGATCCCCATGGAACAGATCCGGGCCATAGAAAACAGATTCTTTTTCTGCCGTAATAAAAGGGAACATTGTAGCTTAATTTTTCTTTAACATGAGGTAAAGAATCGAAAATGATATGCCGTAAATGGTTAAAAACTTTTAACTCATTTTCGGGTAAATAATCAATAAGCTCATCAACGGATCTGAATTTAGGAGCCTTTTGCTTTTTTAACTCATCCATGAAAGATGATAATCTGGAATCATTATTCGCATCGCTTCTTCGGTTAACCATAAAGGGGCAAAGGTGTCAATCATTACAGCAAGCTCTTGGGTTTCTTTTGCACCAATACTTTTTTCGACTGTTCCAGGATGTGGGCCATGTGGAATGCCTCCCGGATGCAAAGTGATCTGACCTTGCTCTACACTTTTTCTGCTCATAAAATCGCCATCCACATAGTACAAAACTTCATCACTATCAATATTGCTATGATTATAGGGTGCCGGGATTGATAATGGATGATAGTCATACAAACGGGGCACAAATGAACATATCACAAAATTGTGTGCTTCAAATGTTTGATGGATAGGGGGAGGCAGATGCACTCTCCCGGTTATAGGTTCAAAATCGAAAATGCTAAAAACGTAGGGGTAAAGATTACCATCCCAACCAATTGCATCGAATGGATGTGTTCCATAAACATAAGGATAGACCATCCCTTGTTTTTTGATCATCACTTTAAAATCACCTTTCTCATCATAGGTCTTTAAATTTTTAGGCCTTTTAATATCGCGATCGCAAAATGGGGCGTGTTCTTCTAACTGACCATATGCATTTCTATATCTTCTAGGTGTTTCAATAAATGAAAATGAATCTACAATCAACAAACGATTATCGGGCCCGTCAAAATGAATTTGAAAAATAGTCCCTCTCGGTATCAATATGTAATCGCCATATTTGAAATCGAGTTCACCATAAATTGTATATACTTTTCCGCTGCCTTTATGGACAAAAATCAACTCATCGGCATCAGCATTCTTTAAAAAATAATCGCTTATGCTTTTGCGTGGAGCTGCCAAGGAAATGTGTAGGTCGTTATTTACTAATACTGGTTTTTTGCTGAGGATATAATCGTCCTCCGGTTCCACATCAAAGCCTTTAAAACTATAATGAAGAAGTGTCCTTTTCATTGCAATTTTAGGCTCTCTGCTGTATGGCTCAGCGGTTTCTTTTATTATGGTAGGTGGATGACAATGGTAAATCAAAGAATAGATATTAGAAAAACCATGCGTACTTACTAATTCTTCAGCATAGAGATTGCCATCGGGTTTTCTGAATTGGGTGTGTCTCTTGGGTGGAAGTTGACCTAAACTATAATATTGTGACATAGAATGAGATTTGATTTTTAAAATACAAAAATAGTTTTTTAACTGGTTTTGACTTATGACTCAAATCAGAATTAATCAATAAAATAGGGGCTTTTTTGTATTTTTGGGGAAATAAAAAGAATAAATGAAACTAATTAGCTACACAAACAATCAACAAACAAACCAGCTGGGAATATTTTATGATGACCATGTTTATGATATAATGAACATATTAAAAGCAGAGCCATCATATGGAAAACTTCCGGGAACAATGCGAGAATTTTTAATGCAGGGTTCTGAAGCTATGAATATCGCAAAAAAAATAAATAGTGACATTATTAAAGGAAAGTTTGAAGAGTTGGCAATCAATCTTAAGCCATCTCAATGGTTGGCTCCAGTGCCTGAGCCTACTTCCTGTCGAGATGCATATGCATTTAGACAACACGTGGCTTCTGCCCGAAGAAACAGAGGCGTGGAGATGATTCCTGAATTCGATCAATATCCCATATTTTATTTTACCAATCACAACGCTGTTCAAGGGCCTGGCGATATTGTATGTATGCCCGATCATTTCAAATCGCTCGACTTTGAGCTGGAGGCATCGGTGGTAATTGGAAAAAAAGGTTTAAATATTAAAGCTTCTGAAGCAGACGAATACATAGCCGGATATATGATCATGAACGACATGAGTGCACGAGTAATGCAAATGGAAGAAATGAAACTCAATTTAGGTCCGGCAAAAGGGAAAGATTTTTCAACTGTGGTTGGTCCTTATCTTGTAACTCCTGACGAACTTGAATCCTATAAAATAAATCCTAAAGATGGTCACACCGGAAATAGTTTTAATCTTGAAATGAAATGTTGGGTAAATGGTACTTTAGTCTCAGAAGGAAATATGGGCGATATGGATTGGACTTTTGCAGAAATAATTGAGCGTTGTGCTTATGGAACCCCAATTTTACCGGGCGATATTATTGGCTCAGGAACGGTTGGTACAGGATGTTTTCTTGAATTGAATGGAACTGCACGTTTAAACAATCCGAATGCAGTACCACAGTGGCTACAAGATGGAGACGAAGTTGAAATGCAAATAACAGGATTAGGATGTTTGAAAAATACCATTCGTAAATCTGAAAGCGATTTCTCTATTTTGGCATTGAAGAAAAATTTGGAAAAAACAATTTAGTAAATGCTTAAAGAAGGGGATAACATAGGCGAAAAATCGGTAGCACAAAAACCGATGAAAGAGCACGAATTGGAAAAGGAGAAAAAAGAAATTCTCAAACGCTACCGTGCTTTATTGCGTGCGTGTAAACCCTTTATCGATAAAGAAGAACGCAAGCTCATTCGTTTAGCATTCGATACCGCATTGGATGCGCATAAAAATATGCGTAGAAAATCGGGTGAACCCTATATTTATCATCCTTTAGCTGTAGCTCAAATTGTAGCTCAGGAAATTGGTCTCGATGGTACTTCAATAATTTGTGCGTTGTTGCACGACACTGTTGAAGACACTGATATAACTCTTGAGGATATTTCTGGATTGTTTGGAGAAAAGTGCGCCAGTATCATTGATGGGCTGACAAAAATTTCAGGTGTTTTTGATCACAGCAGTTCATTACAAGCCGAGAATTTTAGAAAGATGCTTCTTACGCTAAGCGATGATATTAGAGTGATATTAATCAAGCTAGGAGATCGTCTTCACAATATGCGAACGCTCAACAGCATGTCCCGCGACAAACAATTAAAGATTGCTTCTGAAACGGCTTATTTGTATGCGCCATTAGCTCATCGACTCGGTTTGTATGCAATAAAAACTGAAATGGATGATTTGGTATTAAAATATACCGAACCAGAAGTTTACAGAAGTATCATTAAAAAATTACAACAATCTCGAAGAGAGCGAGAAAAATTGATTGCCGAATTCAGTAAACCCATCAAGGATGAATTGAAAACGCAAGAGATTCAATTCAACATAAAGTCAAGAACCAAGAGTGTACACAGCATTTGGAATAAAATGAAAAAGCAGGGTGTGCCATTCGAAGAAGTTTACGACATTTTTGCATTGCGAATCATACTTGATTCATTGCCCGAAAATGAAAAAGCAGATTGCTGGAAAGTTTACTCAATCGTTACAGATCATTATATACCCAATCCCGATCGACTACGGGATTGGATTTCAACGCCAAAAGCAAACGGATATGAATCCCTACACACTACAGTTATGGGTACTTCTGGTAAGTGGGTCGAAGTTCAAATTCGAACACTTAGAATGGATGAAGTGGCGGAAAAAGGATTTGCAGCACATTGGAAATACAAAGAGACTTCTTCAGAAACTATGTTGGATGAATGGTTAGGTAGAATTAGAGAACTGCTTGAAAATCCTGAATCGAATGCGCTTGATTTTATTGATGATTTTAAGCTTAATCTGTTTGCGGATGAAATTTTTGTTTTTACGCCAAAGGGTGATTTAAGAACGCTTCCGGTTCAAAGCAGTGCATTGGATTTTGCTTTTGATATTCATAGCGATGTTGGTTCAAAATGTATCGGTGCAAAAGTTAACCATAAACTTGTTCCTTTATCGCATCAACTTAACTCAGGTGATCAAGTTGAAATTCTTACTTCATCCAAACAAGCACCAAAAGAAGATTGGTTGTCTTTTGTAGTTACTGCTAAAGCTAAAACAAAAATAAAGGCAGCTTTAAAAGAGGAAAAAAGAAAAATAGCGGAGGAAGGTAAAGGGATATTTTTCAAGAAACTTCGCTCATTGAAAATTCCTAAAGAGCAAGCACCTATGAATGATTTATTGGTTTACTTTCATGTAGTAAGTCCGCTTGATTTCTATTATCGCATTGCAAATGGATCGATCGATATAGCCGATTTGAAATCGGTTCTATCCAATCCAAAAAAGCTAAAAAGCAAATCACCCCATAAAGTTGAAACTCCGTCTTTAGAAGAATTGGTAAAAAAGGTAAGAGGCTCAGCGGATATGCTGGTTATAGGAGATTCTATTGATAAGATAAATTACAAACTGGCGCCATGTTGCAATCCCATCAGAGGAGATGATGTATTTGGTTTTGTTACCATAAATGAAGGAATAAAAATACATAGGATCAATTGCCCTAATACGGTCCAGCTGATGTCGAATTATGCCTATAGAATTGTGAAAGCACGATGGATGGGACAAGAGGAAATTGCATTTTTAGCTGGAATAAAAATTACTGGAGCTGATGATGTAGGTGTTGTAAATAACATCACAAAAATTATTTCAAATCAATTAAAAGTAAACATAAAAAGCATTAACATTGAAAGCTTAGACGGAATGTTCGAAGGAACTATAATGCTATTTGTCCATGACACAATACATTTGGATATGCTGATTGACAAATTATCTAAACTAAACGGAATTTTAGGAGTAACACGAATCGATAATAACTGATGAGGAAGCAAATTTCTGAAATACAACACGAGGTTCGAAAAATATTTGATCTCTACTTAGAAAAAAATCAACTCAGAAAAACTCCTGAACGATATGCTATTTTAAATGAGGTATATCATTTGAACGATCACTTTGAGATCGAATCGCTTTATCTGCATATGAAAAAGAAAAAGTATCGGGTGAGCAGAGCAACCATCTATAATACCATAGAACATTTACTAGCTTGCGATCTGATTACTAAACATCAGTTTGGAAAAAACATGTCGCGCTATGAACGATCCTATGCCTACAAGCAGCACGATCATCTTATCTGTTCCGATTGTGAGCATGTTTTAGAATTTTGCGATCCACGTATTGAACAAATACAAGCAATGATGGGCAAAATATTGAATTTTGACATCACACACCATTCACTCAATCTGTTTGGTAAGTGTAAAAAGCTAAAAGAAACTGGTACATGCGAACATTTATCAAATCGATCGGACGATTTGGATAAATAATTTCAGACACTTAATTTCACCATCAAACAAACCCTCAATAAAATATGGAGTACAATTATAGAATTGAAAAAAGAGAAAGTCATAATATTATTTATTTAACAGGAAATCTTATCGAGTTAAATCAATCAAAAGAATTGCTCGATGAAGTAACTGCATTGATCGCCAACAACTCCATCAACTTTGTGTTGAATCTACAAGAGTTTAAATATATGAACAGTACCGGATTGTCCGTTCTCATAAGTATTTTAACCAAAGCAAGAAAAGCAGGTGGAGAAGCGGTAATTTGCAATGTTCCTGAGAATATCAAATCACTTTTGAGTATCACCAAACTCAATAATGTATTTTCTGTTGCAGAATCAGAAAGTCAGGCAGAAGCAGCTTTAGTATAGAGGTTTCAATTATTGTATTACGTATCTTTGTAACTCGGCATTACTAATGCCGAAAAATTAGCTATTTATGAAAGTAGATGTATTATTGGGATTGCAGTGGGGCGATGAAGGGAAAGGCAAGATTGTTGATGTATTAGCTCCTCAATATGAAATGATTGCCCGATTTCAGGGAGGACCTAATGCAGGTCATACATTGGAATTTGATGGGATAAAACATGTGTTACATACTATACCTTCGGGAATATTTCATCCCGGTAAAATTAATTTAGTTGGAAATGGGGTAGTAATCGATCCTATAGTTTTTCAGAAGGAAATTAAAGGCATAGAAGCAAAAGGCGTTCAGCCGAATAAGAATCTGTTTATTTCACGTAAAGCACATTTAATACTCCCTACGCACAAGTTGTTGGATGCAGCTTCTGAAGCTATGAAAGGCGAAGCAAAAATTGGATCAACATTGAAAGGAATTGGTCCTGCCTATATGGATAAAACCGGAAGAAATGGATTGAGAGTAGGTGATATAGAAGCTAGAGATTTTGATAAACGATTTAAACTGCTTGTAGAAAAGCACAAGAATTTGTTGCAAATGTATAAGAGTGATGCAAAACCCGATTCATTGATTGATGAATGGTTGGGAGCATTGGACTCGTTAAGGGGGATGAATCTTGTTAATGGAGAATATTTTGTGAATGAACATCTCTTGTCTGGAAGAAATATTTTAGCCGAAGGGGCACAAGGGTCACTCTTGGATATTGATTTTGGTTCTTATCCCTTTGTTACTTCATCCAATACCATCACAGCCGGTACATGTACCGGATTAGGTATTGCACCTTCTAAAATTGGTGAAGTGTACGGAATATTTAAAGCTTATTGCACACGTGTGGGAAGCGGACCTTTCCCAACAGAACTTGAAGATGAAACCGGTGAACGAATGAGAAAAGCAGGCAATGAATTTGGGGCAACTACCGGTAGGCCTCGCAGATGTGGCTGGCTTGATTTACCTGCATTAAAATATGCTTGCATGCTCAATGGAGTAACTCAACTCATCATGACCAAATCAGATGTTCTAAATGCATTTGACGAGATTAAAGTTGCTACAGCTTATAACTATGAAAACAAGAGTCATACAGAAATTCCGTTTGATATTTGTAACGTTGAAATAACACCAACTTATGAAACAAGAGAGGGATGGGAAGTAGATTTTGCTCAAGTGCAGGAAGCACATCAATTACCACAACAGTTGGCCGCTTATATTTTGTATCTCGAAGAAGAATTAAAGCTGCCGATATCATACGTTTCAGTTGGACCCGATCGTACACAGATTTTGACGATGAAGAGTGCTGTTGCTTTTTGAAGAAATGAATTGTCGCATACAATTTTTGTGTAAGACCTTCACGGTAATCATTTTATTCTTCTTTCACACTTCTATTAGTAAAGCACAAAACACTAAAGTAGAATTGATAAATGCCGATATTCTTATCGGTGATGAAAGCACTGACAAGAATTTGAGAAGACTCATTGGTAATGTCCAATTTAGGCACGATGGTACGGATATGTATTGTGATAGTGCCTATTTTTATGCGGAGGACAACAGTCTTGATGCTTTTGGCATCGTTCGGATGTTAAGAGGAGACACTATTTCACTAAACAGCAGACGAATGAATTATAAAGGCAATCAAAAAATTGCAAGAGTTTGGGAGGATGTAGTGTTGAAGGATAAAAAAATGACACTCAAAACACAAGAGTTAATATACGATACCGAACAACAACAAGCATGGTACGAAACACCTGCCGTGATTACTCAGAGCGACAATATTCTTAAAAGCAATAGAGGAATTTATCAGGGCAAAGAAAGCATGCTCTACTTCAAAGAAAATGTAACATTGGATAATCCATCCTATACATTAGAAGCCGACACATTGCTGTATCACATACGAAAGGAAACTGCTTATTTTCAAGGACCAACCTATATTCAGGCCACCGACAAAGAACAATCAACCATGTATTGTGAACGAGGATGGTACAACACTAACAATGGAAAGTCAGTCTTTAGAAAAAATGCCTGGCTCCAATCTGGTGTGCAAAAATTGGAAGGTGATTCATTGTTGTACGATCGATTTGCTCAAGCCGGAGAATCTTTTGGAAATGTTCTGGTATCGGATACGGTGCAAAAAATTTCTATAGCAGGTGATTATGCATATTACAATAAGAATCTAAGAAAGTCATCGGTGTTTGGCGATATAATATTGTCGCAAAAAATAGATGATGATACTTTATTCATGCATGCCGATACCTTATTTGCACTATTCGATTCTACCGGAAGAGCCAGTGATTATTTTGCTTATCCGAATGCGCGTTTTTACAAAAAAGATATTCAAGGAAAGTGTGATTCGATTGCATACAATAGCGCAGATTCCAGTATGAAAATGTTTGGCGAACCGGTACTTTGGAACAATAATTATCAACTGACATCAAATTACATTCAATTGTTTATGGAGAACAACAAACTAAAAAGTATGCTGATGGATCAAGCGGCCTTTATTGTAGGTGAAGTAGATAGCGGATACTACAATCAAATTAAAGGAAAGAAAATGCTTGGTTTTTTTGACAATAACCAATTGCGGCAAATTCATGTAGATGGAAATGGACAAAGCATTTATTATGGAACCAACAGCAAAAAGGATTACATAGGATTGAACAAAGCCGAATGCAGTAATATGATCATTGACGTTGACGACAATAAAATCAATCGTATCAATATGATACAAACACCCGATGCTGTATTTAAACCAATGAATAGTATTAATGATGAATTGAAATTTTTGAAAGGGTTTGTTTGGTTGGATTATAAAAGACCACTCAATAAAGAAGATATATTTAATTGGAGATAATATGTTTAAACTGAAATTGGCTACCGATCCTAGATGGGTAAACATCGTGGAAAAAAATTTAGAGGAGATATTAACCGATCATGCCTATTGTGAACAGAAAGCGGCAAGCAATGCTATCTCCATGGTCATTCTATATCCTGAATACAATGAACTGGTGAGCTGTTTGTTGGATGTGGCACAAGAAGAATTGGATCATTTTAAACAAGTGCATTCTAGAATAATAGAACGAGGATTAACATTTGGTCGCCCCAGAAAGGATGAATATGTAAATCTGTTAATGGAATTTATCATTAAACAAGGCAGCAAAGAACAATTGCTGGTTGATCGATTATTAGTTGCTGCCATGATTGAAGCACGTAGTTGCGAGCGATTTAAAATCTTATCGGAAGAACTAGAGGATGATGATTTAAAAAAATTTTACAAAGAACTGATGATTAGTGAAGCCAATCATTACACTCTTTTTATCAACTTTGCGCGCAAACTTGGAAAAGGGATAGATGTAGAAAAAAGATGGGAAGAGTTTTTAGAGTATGAAGGTGAAATCATGAAAAATTTCTCCGTTAAAGAAACCATGCACGGTTAAAAAAGATAATTATGAAAAGAATATTTATAGCCTTACTATCATTCATTCTGTTGGCAAACTTAAAAACACAAGCACAGAAGAGCGATAATCTTTTATATCCTCAGGAAAAGCATCTTAAAAATATGAAGCAACTCACCTTTGGTGGTGATAATGCAGAAGCATATTTTAGTTTTGACAATTGCATGCTTACTTTTCAAGCTACCTATGATGGTTGGAATGCATCTTGCGATCAAATTTTTTTGTACAACTTAAAAAAGACCAACGTCAAGAAAGCTGCCCCGAAAATGTTGAGCACAGGAAAGGGAAGAACTACTTGTTCCTATTTTATGCCGGGCAATAAATCGGTTTTATATGCCAGTACACATTTAGGTGATGAGAATTGTCCGCCTGTACCTGAGCGTAGAGACGATGGCAAGTATGTTTGGCCAATCTACGATTCGTTTGACATTTTTGTAGCCGATTTAAATGGGAATGTCATTAAGCAACTAACGAACAATCCCGGCTACGATGCAGAGGCTACAGTTTCACCCAAAGGGGATAAAATAGTTTTCACCAGCATGCGCAGTGGTGATTTAGAACTTTATACCATGAATATTGATGGTAGTGACGTAAAACAAATTACGTTTGAATTGGGTTATGACGGTGGTGCATTTTTTTCACCCGATGGTTCGAAACTACTTTTTCGTTCATCCAGACCTAAAACAGAAGAGGAAATTAATAATTACAAAAATTTACTGAACGAAGGCTTGGTTCAACCCACCAACATGGAACTCTATATATGCAATGCCGATGGTAGTGATTTGAAACAACTAACAAATTTAGGTAAAGCCAATTGGGCGCCATTTTTTCACCCTTCGGGTAACAAGGTGATATTTTCATCTAATCATAAATCAGCAAGAGGATTCAATTTTAATTTATTCATGATTAATTTGGATGGTACCGGGTTGGAACAGATTACATTTGATCCGGTATTTGATGCATTTCCAATGTTTTCGTTTGATGGAAAGAAGCTGATTTTTTCTTCAAACCGAAATAATGGTGGAACACGAGACACCAATTTATTTATTTCCGATTGGGTTGAGTAGTTTTTTTGCAAAGCAACATCTTGCTTTGTAACTTTGACTAAACAAAACTGCATGAACAATTCCGAGAACCCTCTTCATTTTTCAGAAGAAGATTTATTAATACAAGAAAAAGCGCTTGAAGAGCATCACTTAGTGTTGTTCAACGATGATGTAAACACTTTTGATCACGTGATCGAATCGCTTATGGATATTTGTGATCACGATTTAGTTCAAGCCGAACAATGTGCTTTGATTGTACATTATAATGGAAAATGCACCGCGCGAAACGGTAGTTTTTTAAGTTTGAAACCTATGTGTGAAGCGTTGCTTGATCGTGGACTTTCTGCTGGTATTGAATAATCCATTTCATTTATTCTTAATTAAAAGTTGTTTACTTTTCACGTTAAGCTTTAAACTTATACCATGAAATTATACCAATTAACACTCCGTCTTTTATTGATCAGCATCTTGCTTTGGGCTTGTGCTAAAGTTCCTATTTCAAATAGGAAACAGATGAATCTATTGCCCGAAAGTGAATTGATGTCGATGAGCCTGACCAGCTATAATGATTTCTTAAAAGAAAATCCGCCAATGCCGGAAAGCGATCCAAACGTGCAACAAGTTAAAAAAGTTGGAAAGAATATTTCAGAAGCCGTTACTAAATATATGACCGACAATAAAATGGGTAAGCGTATAGAAGGATATACGTGGGAATTTAATTTGGTAAACGATGAAACAGTGAATGCTTGGTGTATGCCGGGTGGGAAGGTAGTTGTTTATAAAGGTCTATTGCCGGTTACACAAGATGAAACTTCTTTAGCTCTTGTAATGGGGCATGAAGTAGCGCACGCTGTTGCTCGACATGGAAATGAGCGAATGAGTCAAATGATGATGGCTCAGATTGGAGGAGTAGCTTTGGATGTAGCATTGTCACAAAAGTCGAATGAAACGCGAGCTATTTTTGGAGCGGCATATGGTGTTGGTGCACAAGTTGGTTTGATGTTGCCTTATTCCAGACTGCATGAGACAGAAGCCGACAAGATGGGGCTGATCTTTATGGCAATGGCAGGTTACGATCCAAGGAAAGCTCCGGAGTTTTGGAATCGTATGGCGGCATTGGGGGGTGGTAAGCCACCAGAAATTTTGAGCACGCATCCAAGTGATGATACGCGACAGAAAAATTTGAACGATTTTATGCCAGAGGCGATGAAATACTATAAAGTGAAGTAGATTATTTTTTGTTACTTTGTTTAACTAAAATATAATACCATGAAAAAACTAATGACTCTAATAGCTTTATTGATCTGCAATACATTTGGGTATGCTACTCAATACAACATCAATATTTCAGGACTTACCTACACACCTTCTAATTTAAATGCACTGGTAGGTGATACTATCAATTTTCAAGCTTCCACTTTTCATCCAACAGTTCAAGTTTCGGAAGTTACCTGGTTGATGAATGGTGCTGCTCCTTTGGCAGGCGGATTTGGAACCCAAACAGCTAACTTCTCAATTGTTGTATCCGGTCCGGATGACATATTTTATGTTTGTTCAAATCATATTGGCTCTGGAATGAAAGGTCGTATTTTTGTAAGTGCTACAAATGTTCCACAACTCAGCATCAATGACTTGATTATAGGGCCCAATCCTATCCAAGATCGTACTTTAGTGATTCGAAATGCTAATCAATTAAAAGATCAAATACAACTGAATATCATTGATATTAAAGGACAGGTAGTATATAAAGGGCAATTATCTAATACAGCTGAACAAAAAATTAGTTTAGATATAGCGAAAGGTAGCTACATTTATTTTTTCAGTAGCGAAGGACTGATCAGTAAATCCCGTCAGCTATTGGTGGTAGAGTAGCATTTATTTCAAATAAAATAAAAGGAAGCAAGCTGTAAAGCTTGCTTTTTTGATGTCAAGCGATTTCACTTTCATTTTTTCTTTGTTTAATTTTAAAGAAAACCATTCTTTGTTCTATACTGTTTCCTTAATGCTTACTTTTGTTAGCTAAAATGGATTTATTATTTATCATCATATTATTAGTACTGGGCTTGGGCCTATTGGTCATTGAAGTGATTATGCTGCCTGGCCTTATCACCGGCATCATAGGATTTGCCATGTGTGTTTCGGGAATATTGTGGATGTATAATGCCTATGGAACCAATGCAGGAAATATTGCTCTGATTTCCACACTCATTTCGTCCGTTATCATTGGAGTTATTATTTTTAAGAGTGGGGCTTGGAATCGACTGAGTTTACATGATACCTTGTCGGGTAAAACCTTGTCGGTTGAATCACTCAATCTTCAAATAGGACAAGAAGGGCTCAGCCTATCGGCTCTTCGTCCTTCGGGTTCAGTTATGATTAATAATGAAAAAGTTGAAGCCACATCATTGGGAGAATTTATTGATGCCAACCAATCGATTGAAGTGGTGAAAATTGCGCATCAAAAAATATTTGTAAAACGTAAAACCTTATAAACTATGCCAGGATTATTTTTAATACTCATGATTTTTGCAGGTCTTATCCTGTTTTTTGTATTTCTTTATTTTGTCCCGGTCAACTTGTGGATTACGGCCGTATTTAGTGGTGTTCGGATCAGCATAATGAATTTGATTTTGATGCGATTACGAAAAGTTCCACCCAGTGTAGTGGTAAACGCATTAATCAATTCCACCAAAGCAGGTTTATCTGTTAGTTCCAATGATATCGAAACTCACTTTTTGGCCGGTGGAAATGTGAACAATGTCGTCAAAGCTTTAATCTCTGCCGACAAAGCAAATATTCCGCTTGATTTTAAAATGGCAACCGCTATTGATCTGGCTGGTAGAGATGTAGCAGAAGCAGTTCAGCTAAGTGTTAATCCAAGAGTAATTGATACGCCTCCTGTATCAGCCATGGCTCGAAATGGTATTCAACTTATTGTTCGTGCACGAGTAACAGTTCGTGCCAACATTAATCAACTGGTAGGAGGTGCCGGAGAGGAAACCATTTTAGCACGCGTTGGTGAAGGAATTGTAACCACCATCGGTTCGGCTGATGATCATAAATCAGTGTTAGAGAATCCTGATAAAATAAGTAAAACCGTTTTGGAAAAAGGACTCGATGCGGGTACTGCATTTGAAATATTATCAATCGATATTGCCGATATTGATGTAGGAGAAAATATCGGAGCTAAACTTCAAACAGAACAAGCCAGTGCAGATTTGAAAGTAGCTCAGGCCAAAGCCGAAGAGCGCAGAGCAATGGCGGTAGCATCGGAGCAGGAAATGAAAGCAAAAGCTCAAGAAGCTAAGGCTAAAGTGTTGGAGGCAGAAGCACAGGTGCCATTGGCTATGGCCGAAGCATTTCGTTCTGGTAATTTGGGTATAATGGATTATTATAAATTCCAAAATATTCAGGCGGATACTGAAATGAGACAAAACATTTCTAAACCCGATAAAGACAAAAAGGATCAGGGTAAATAATTTTTCTTACTTTTGCCCTCGCTTTTTAAGCAATTAAAAACGATCCCGTAGCTTAACTGGATAGAGTATCTGACTACGGATCAGAAGGTTGGGGGTTCGACTCCCTCCGGGATCGCTTTTTTATCTGCTAATATGAAACGTATTCTGACAATCATTCGGTCATCTGCTTCGGTATCCACTCTTTTTCTACTTATTTCATCACAGGCTTACTCTCAAAGTATCACTCAAGTAATACGAGGTTCTGTTTTTGATAAACAAACCCATGAAACCCTGATTGGCGCTAATGTGATCATTGTTAATTCTGATCCTTTCAAAGGTGCTGCTTCTGACGCAAATGGAAAATATAGAATTGAAGGGATTTCTCCTGGTCGGTATGACCTAAAAATTTCCTACCTGGGTTATAAAGAACAGTTCATTCAAATAATGGTTATCAGCGGAAAAGAAAGCATTTTGGATATTGAATTGGAAGAATCAGTTTTTCAAGCCAGTGAAGTAACCATTACAGCTCAGGCGGATAAAGATAAACCCATTAATGAGATGGCAGCAGTAAGTGCTCGAATGTTTACTATTGAGGAAACTTCCCGTTTTGCAGGAAGCAGAAACGACCCTGCAAAGATGGCTCAAAACTATGCCGGAGTTAGTGGTGCTAACGATGCTCGAAATGATATAATTATTCGAGGTAATAGCCCGCTTGGAGTATTATGGAGATTGAATGGACTCGATATCCCAAACCCTAATCACTTTGGAACCTTAGGCACAACAGGGGGACCAATTAGCATGCTAAATAATAATTTGTTAGACAACTCAGAGTTTTATACTGGTGCATTTCCTGCAGAGTATGGTAATGCGTTAGCAGGTGTTTTTGACTTGCGTTTGAGAAGAGGAAATAATGAAACGCATGAATTTTTAGGAATGGTTGGTTTCAATGGTTTTGAAATTGGAGCTGAAGGACCTTTCAATAAGAATAAAAATTCTTCGTATTTACTTAATTATCGCTACAGCACTCTAGGTGTTTTTCATGCACTGGGTATAGATTTTGGAACAGGGAGTGCGGTTCCTGAGTATCAAGATATATCGTATAGGTTTGATTTTAAAACAAAAAAAGCTGGTACGTTTTCTTTGTTCGGCTTAGGTGGATACAGTACAGTTACTATATTGGATAAAGATCGTGATACAAGCGATACCGATCTTTATAGTTCACATGGGTATGATAGTTATTATACCACTTATATGTCCTCAACCGGTTTAAATCATTCTATCACCTTTAGCAGTAATGCATGGTTGTCCACTACATTAGCTTATTCGTATCAAGGTGTTAACGCTAAAGAGGATAGTGTAGATCGAAATACATATAATGCTTTTCCATATTATAGAAATTTTTCAAATGAATCGAAGGCAAAGTTTAAATCTGTTTATCATAAAAAGTTCAATGCAAGAAATTTTCTAAAAGCCGGTATTGATCTTTCCTTCAACAAATATCACTATATAGATAGTTTTTATAACGACAATCAACAGTTTGAAATTCTGACCGACTTTGAAGGAAATACACTACTATCTCAACTATTTACTGAATGGCAACATAAATTCACCGATCAGTTGCAGTTATTGAGTGGTATTCATTTTCAACATCTGAAATTGAATAATACCATTTCATTTGAACCTAGAATTGCCATTAAATATGATACCCCAAATGGAAGTAAGTATAGCCTTGGTTTGGGTATTCATAGTCAAATGCAACCCACTTATATTTATTTTAATACAACGCTGTTAGATGATGGCACTTATGTTCGCAGTAATAAAGATTTGAAATTTACCGATGCCGCCCATTTGGTTTTAGCTTATGACCGGAAATTGGGCGAACAATTCAGATTGAAAACGGAAGCTTACTACCAATATATTTATAATGTGCCGGTTGAGAAAGACAAAACATATTTTTCATTATTAAATGCAGGTGCAGATTTTGGAATAGATGATGTAGATTTTCTTGTTAATAAGGGCAGTGGAAGAAATATAGGATTAGAATGTACTATTGAAAAGTTTTTTTCTAGAACATATTATTTTCTCATCACATCCACATTGTTTAGTTCGACCTACAAAGGAAGTGATAACATTGAAAGGCATACTACATTTGATGGGAATTATGTTTTTAACGCCTTGTTTGGAAAAGAGTGGACAATTAAAGAAAGAAACAAATTAGCTATTAATTTAAAAACAAATATCTCTGGAGGTAAACGATATATTCCTATTGATTTTGAAAAAAGTGCTCTTGAAGGTGAGGAAGTGCTCGATTATCAAAATGCGTTTGAAAATAAATTTAAGGACTACTATCGCACCGATTTTAAAATCAGTTACCGCATCAATAAAAAGAAGTCGAGTCAAGAAATATCATTATCAATAGATAATATTTTCAATACCAGAAACATTTGGGAACGAGTGTACGATCCTGAATCCAACACCTTACAAACGGTGTATCAAATTGGTTTTTTCCCAATACCGCAGTATAAAATAGAGTTTTAATATTTTTTCTGCTTTGTGACTTTTTTAATAGCATGGTGTCATAAAACTAAATATGACTCAAAAAAACTTTTAAAAATGGAAAAAACTAAAGTTGATTTAATGAAAGAGCATTTGGTAAAACTAGAAGACATACTGAATTCTCAGCAAAGTTTAATTGAAAAGGTTGGTGTATTAACCATCGATATGTTGGAATGCCCGCATCCTAAATTGGAAAATAGTCTGAATGAAATCAATTCAAAATTTTCTCAGAATTACGATTATATAAAAGAAGTAATGGAGAAATATGAAATGGAAGTTAATTCAGAAGAGTAAAATATATTTCACAATGCCCCAAGGTCAATAAAAAAAAGACCAATTCTAATGGAAAACGTCCCCGATATTCGGGGATGTTTTTTTTATATTTACGCATAAACCAATATAATATGAAAATAGAAGCCAGTTCGCCCTCCGATTATATCAGCCAATTACCCGTTGACCGCAAAAAAGCCTTGACCCAATTACGCAAAACAATTAAAGCCAATATCCCGGATGGCTTTAAAGAAACAATGAATTATGGAATGATTGGGTATGTGGTTCCGCACAGTATATATCCAGCCGGGTATCATTGTACTCCAGAGTTGCCATTGCCTTTTATGAGCATCGCTTCACAGAAAAATTTTGTTGCATTGTATCACATGGGTATTTATGCCAATCCCGAACTATTAAAATGGTTTGTTGATGAATACAAGAAGAATGTAAAATCAAAATTGGATATGGGCAAAAGTTGTATTCGATTTAAGAAACCAGAAGAGATACCATTTGATTTAATAGCGAAGCTGTGTAAAAAGATGAGTGTAAAGCAATGGATTGATTTGTATGAAAAGAATTACAAACAAAAAGCATAACCTTTATTGACTTTAGCTCTTTCTTTCAATCTTTATCGTATAAACTACAGGATTTGTTGAAGGCGCTTGACTGCTAGATGCAGAGGGTTGAAAATTTATTTTGATCTCCACAGGCTGCTCTAAGGTCGTGCTCTTTAATGCGAAATTAATATTGATGTTTTTGTGGTAGGTAACCCGTAGACCGCTTTTTCTTTTTACCGGATTAAATTTCATCAGTTTTACCAAACGCAATGCTTCATCATCACATCCATCGGGCACACTTTTAATCACATGGGCGGCTATCACTTTTCCCACTGCATTTATATCCGCTTTTACCACTACGGTTCCTTCTGTTTTATTTTGCAAAGCTTTTTCAGGATATCGCAAATGCTCGATAATAAATTTTCGTAAGGACTCATTTCCTCCAGGGTAGGTAATAGGCTCTATAAAACTTTCAGGCTTACGTGATTTCTTCATGGATCAATAGCGCTGTTAATATAAATCTTTATGTATCTAAACAAATTTAAATACATTGTGTTCATAAGCAAATTACAAAACTTGTTTAAATGAAAATGATAAATAAAAAAAGGATTCTTACATCCCTGGCTTTTTTACTCGGATCTTTTTCTGCAAAATCTCAAATAATAAACACAAATATGATCTCTCCTAAAACTTCCATTTTCAATATTCAATACACCGATATTCATGGTGAACAAAAAGATCTCTCTGAGTATAGAGGAAAGAAATTAATGATCGTAAATGTGGCTTCAGAGTGTGGTTATACCTATCAATATAAAAATTTGCAAAAATTGTCAGAAAGTAGGGAAGATATAGTCATCATTGGTTTTCCCAGCAATCAGTTTGGTGAACAAGAGCCTGGTGATAATACCCAAATCCAAAATTTTTGTTCGAGTAAGTATCAAGTAAGTTTCCCAATGGGATCGAAAACGGAAGTGAAGGGAAAAGGAAAGTCTAATTTATATGCTTGGCTCACCGAATCGGACAAGAATGGATGGAATACGCAAGAACCGAATTGGAATTTTAATAAATACATCATTAGCGAAGATGGAACTTTGTTGGGTTGGTTTCCTTCAAAAATTGAACCCGATAATGAGCAAATGTTGAAACTGCTCGACCAAAAGTAAGAGCTGTAATTTCTTCAATAGATTTTTTCTCATATTATCACGATCTTTATCGCATGGCTTTTACCGACAAGTTTGATAAAGAGGATTATTATCTTAGTCCTGAAGGCTATGTGGTTTTTACAGAAAAATATCACTTAAAAAGAGGTTATTGCTGCCAAAGCAATTGCCGTCACTGTCCGTACAAAAGCAGAAACAACAATGTGAATTCAAAAAACAACGATCAGAAAGAATGAAAATAGTAAATGAAACTCAATTGGATGTATTAAAACATAAAACACCTACCGGCATCAAGCTCTCATGTAAAGGGTGGATTCAGGAGGCCGCACTTCGAATGCTTCACAACAATTTGGATCCAGAAGTGGCAGAAAGGCCGGAAGATTTGATTGTTTATGGCGGAACAGGTAAAGCAGCTCGTAATGTTGAATCCTTTGAACTTATCGTTAAAGCACTCAAAGATTTAAATGAGGATGAAACACTCTTGATCCAAAGCGGCAAACCGGTTGGAATACTACCAACCCATAAAGATGCTCCGCGGGTAATCATTTCTAATTCTATGTTGGTTCCTCATTGGGCCAATTGGGATGAGTTTAGAAAATTGGAAGCGCAAGGACTGACCATGTACGGACAAATGACAGCCGGCTCATGGATCTACATAGGCTCGCAAGGAATTGTGCAAGGAACATATGAAACTTTTGCCGAAGTGGCGCGGCAACATTTCGGAGGCTCGTTAAGAAATACTTTAAACGTTACAGCCGGATTAGGAGGAATGGGCGGAGCACAACCCTTGGCCGTTACCATGAATGAAGGAACTTGTTTGGCTGCAGAAATGGAAGAGTGGCGCGCAAAGAAGAGAATAGAAACCCGATATCTCGATCATCTGTATCACAATTTGGATGAAGCGATCGACAAAGCAATAGAAGCAAAGACTAATGGTGAAGCGATTTCCATTGCTTATATAGGAAATGCGGTTGATTTATTAGCTCGTTTGCTTGAACGCAATGTTATACCGGATACTCTTACCGATCAAACATCTGCTCACGATGAATTGATTGGATATTTTCCTGCCGATTTATCAGTGGAACAAGCTCAGGTGCTTAGGAATGAAAATCCTGATGAATACAAAAAGCGGAGCAAGCAAACGATGGTTCGACATGTAGAGTTAATGATTCAACTTCAAAAATCAGGAGCGATCACTTTTGATTATGGAAATAATTTAAGAGGACAAGCTTTTGCAATGGGATTGAAAAATGCATTTGATTTTCCGGGATTTGTTCCGGCATACATACGCCCGTTATTTTGCGAAGGAAAAGGTCCGTTCAGATGGGCGGCACTCAGTGGCGATCCGGAAGATATTTACACAACAGATGAAACCATTTTAAAACTGTTCCCACAAGACAAAGCTTTGGAACGATGGATACGAATGGCTCGTGAGCGAATTGCATTTCAAGGATTGCCGGCTCGTATTTGTTGGCTGGGACAGGGCGATAGAGAAAAAGCAGGAATAGCTTTCAATCAATTGGTAAAAGAAGGAAAAGTTAAGGCACCCATTGTTATTGGAAGAGATCATTTGGATACCGGTTCAGTTGCTTCACCTAATAGGGAAACAGAAGCAATGAAAGACGGCAGCGATGCCATTGCCGATTGGCCCATCCTCAATGCTCTGATCAATACCGCAGGAGGAGCTTCATGGGTATCGGTTCATCATGGAGGAGGAGTTGGAATAGGATATTCGATTCATGCCGGTATGGTGATAGTTGCCGATGGTACAAATGAAGCGGAGGTGAGATTGAAAAGAGTTCTAAATAATGATCCTGCTATGGGCGTTATTCGTCATGCCGATGCAGGATATGATATTGCACTAGATACTGCTCGAAAGCATAGACTGAACATTAAAGACCGTTTAAAATAAAACAATGAATAAATTGCTTAAATATGGTTTATTAGTAATGATCATACTCGGCTTGAGTTCTTGTGCCGAAGAGGATAATCCGGTTCCTTCTGCTGATGATCGCGATAAATTAGTAGGTACATGGACTTGTAAAGAAACAGTTACCGGTGGGCCCATCACTTTTTTCGAAGTTAATTTTCAAAAGCAAGGTTCTATTGACACAATGGTGATGAAAAACTTTAATAATTTAGGAAATACTACCAGTACACTTTGTGTGGTGATAGGAAATTCAATTACGATACCATTTCAAAATGTAACTTTAGTGAGTTTGCAAGGCTCAGGAACTTACAGTGGGGGAGTTGTAAATATGACCTATACGGCAGATAGCGACCAAATATCAGCTCAGTTCAATCGATAATTTTAGTTAGGCATTCGCGCTATTACAGTAACGCCACCTTTGGTTTTTTCACCATTGCTTACATTAATCTGAGCATCTAATGGCAACATTAAATCGACTCTCGAACCGAATTTAATAAAACCCAATTGAGCACCTTGTTTTACTTTATCTCCTTCGTGTGGATAATAAACAATTCTACGGGCAACTGTTCCGGCAATCTGTCTAACTAATACGCTGTATCTTTCTTTTTGAATTACAATACTGGTACGTTCATTTTCGGTAGAGGACTTCGGATGCCAGGCCACTAAGTATTTCCCCATATGATATTTTAAGTAGGCAATGCGACCACTGATCGGATACCAATTGATATGTACATTTAATGGAGACATAAAAATGGAAACTTGCAATCGCTTTTCTTTATAGAATTCGTTTTCAATTACTTTTTCAATTACGACTACCTTCCCGTCACAAGGAGCTATAATTGCATTGTCATCGCGGGTAATGTTTCTTTTGGGATATCTAAAAAACTGAACAATAAGAAATAACATCACAGTGGTCAATGTTAAACTGATAATGATGGACCAGCCGACATTCGGAAAACTTAAAAAAACGATTGCATTCACTAAAAACCAAATCACAAATGCAATGGCGATTATCTTAAAACCTTCTTTATGTATTGTCATATACTTTTAAAATCCTTTGCGCATTCTAATGGCCCCGGCTACTCGCTTAAGAGCAAAAATATACGCGGCAATTCGCAATGGTACTTTATATTCTTTTGAAGTATTCCACACATTTTTAAACGCATCTTTCATCCAGCGATCGGCTCTTTTATTTACTTCTTCTTCGCTGTAATAATAACCGGTGCGATTTTGTACCCATTCAAAATAACTTACCGTAACTCCACCACCATTGGCTAAAATATCAGGCACAATTACAATTCCTTTTTCATTCAAAATTTCATCTGCCTTGGTTGTAGTTGGACCATTAGCACCTTCTACAATCAGTTTTGCTTTTATGTGCGAAGCATTGGAAGCAGCTCTGATTTGATTTTCCATAGCACAAGGAGCCAAAACATCTGTTTTCAAAACCAACAATTCATCATTGGTAATTTTTGTACCTCCTTTAAATCCATCAAGTGTTCCATTCTTCTCTCTGTATTCTGTTGCCTTGGCAATATCCAATCCTTTTGCATTGTAATAGGCTCCGGTATGATCACTTATCGCAATAATTTTTAATCCTTGTTCATTTAAATGTTTGGCAGTTATAGAACCAACATTGCCGAATCCCTGTACTGCTGCTGTGCATTTTGATGGATCCATTTTTAATTTTGACATGGCCGATAAAGCGCTGGTCATAACACCACGACCGGTTGCTTCGACTCTTCCTAATGAACCGCCTAACATTAAAGGCTTTCCGGTAACAACACCTGGAGTGAACCCTTTATTTATTTTTGAAAATTCATCTACAATCCAAGCCATTTCTCTAGGTCCGGTATTGACATCCGGTGCAGGTATATCCTTGTCTACGCCAAATACATCTGCCATAGCAACGGTATAGGCTCTGGTGAGTCTTTCAATTTCAGAAGCAGACATTTTTAAGGGGTCGCACGTAATGCCTCCCTTGGCTCCACCATAAGGTATATTGGCAATAGCGCATTTCCATGTCATCCATGCTGCCAAAGCTTTTACTTCATCTTCGTTCACCTCGGGTGCAAAGCGTATTCCTCCTTTCGAAGGGCCTAAAGCAGTATTGTGGACTACTCTAAAGCCTTCAAAAACTTTAACACTACCATTATCCATTCGGATAGGGAGCGAAACGTGTATTTGCTTGGCAGGCTTTTTTAAGATTTCATATATATCATCGTCCAAATCAATGATGTCGGCAGCAACATCAAATCGTTGGATCATCAATTCAAAAGGGTTGGTGGTTTCTTTGCTCGATTTAGCAGAAGACTTCTTTTGTGCAGTACTCATCAAATATTAAATAGAGTTTGCGAAATTATGAATATTTAACGGCAGGAAGCAAATATATTATGAGTTGATTTGGTCAAAAAATGGACTTTGCTGTATTTTTTATATTTTAGAATGAATTATTGACAGATTATGAAACGATTTAAAGTGCTCTTTACCTTTCTTTTGTTTGCATTTAATAGCTCATTTGCTCAGCACCAAAATGTATTTGATCCCGGATATTCTTTCTACTCTATGTGTCAGGCTACCAAAAGTAAAATGAGCGCTAATGCGTTTAGCCCCAATCTTCAGTCCTATGCCGATACTTTGCATGTGCATCATTACGATCTGAATATCGATAGTATTAATTTTAGTGCTAAAAGCATTCAGGCCAGGGCTACGCTTACTTTAGTTAACTTAATCAACAATCCTGCATTATTTAAATTGGATCTTGAAAGTTTGGTAGTGGATTCAGTGATTAATGAAAGTAATGCCATGCCCATGTTGTTTTCTCAAAGTGGCGTTAAACTAAATATTACAGCTCCCAATCCTTTGATGGCTTTAGACACTACCATATTGAGTATATATTATCATGGCCAACCGATGAAAGATGTGAGCGGATGGGGTGGTTTTTACTTTAGTGGAAGCTTTGCTTTTAATCTCGGTGTAGGCTTTCAAGCAAATCCTCATAATTTTGGTCGATCGTGGTTTCCTTGTATAGATGTATTTGATGACAGGTCTTTGTATGATTTTAAAATCAATACGCTTCAATCGCAAAAAGCATTTTGTAATGGAGTGTTGCAAAGTCAGGATACACTTGCCAATGGTATGATACAATGGCATTGGAAAATGAACCAAACGATACCAACCTATTTGGCCAGCATTTCTGTAGGGCCTTACTATACACTCGAACAATCTTTTAACGGAATTCCAACACAACATGCTTGTCAAATATTAGACACCGCCAATACAAAAAATACTTTTGTTAATCTTCAGCAAGCAGTAGATGTTTTTACCGATTATTATGGCCCATATATGTGGGACAAAATCGGGTTTGTTCAAGTGCCCTTTAATCAGGGAGCAATGGAACATGCCACCAGTATTCATATCGGCAAAAGTTTTATTAATGGATTGTTGACCTATGAAACTTTATGGGCGCATGAATTGGCCCATATGTGGTGGGGCGATTTGGTTACCTGTTTAACAGCAGAAGATATGTGGTTGAACGAAGGATGGGCTTCATTCAGCGAAGCGCTCTTCACCGAAAAAGTGTATGGAAAAGCTGCGTATAAAAATTGGATTAGAAACAATCATCGACAAGTAATTCAGTTTGCGCATACACCGGCACGAGATGGATCTTATTTTCCGCTCAACAATATTCCGCATGCCTACACTTATGGAACAACAGTGTATAACAAAGGAGCCGATATTGGGCATACATTACGTAATTATTTAGGCGACTCCTTGTTTAAAACAGGAGTAAAAGACTACATGAATAATTTACAATTTGCTAATGCGTCATCTTCAACCTTTAGAGATGAACTCAGCACATCGACCGGAGTGGATATGACTCGCTTCTTTAGCGATTGGGTTGAAACCGGTGGCTTCCCGCATTTTTCCATCGACTCGGTAGTATATTTTCCTGGAGGACTCGATCATTATTTTGTTTATACCCGACAAAGAAGTGTTGGTAACAATCATCTGTATTCGATGCCGGTGGATATTACGTTCAGAAGCAAGACCAACGATACCACTGTGAGCATCGTCATTGATTCGCTTACGAATGTATTTCATATACCTCTTATTTTTGTAGCCGATTGGTACACCTTAGACCGCGATGAAAAAATTAGTGATGCGATAACCGAAAACGAAATTACCGTTAGTGCATCAGGAAACTACGCCATGACCAATGCAATAGCAAGCTTGGCTGTTACGAATGCCGGTATTGATTCTTCTACCATTCGGATAGAACACAATTGGGTGGCGCCCGATCCTTTCAAAGGATTTAATTATGGCATCCGATTATCAAATTATAGATATTGGAAAGTAGATGGAATGTTTGATGTAAATTTTCATGCCCGATGCACGCTAAATTATAATGGTACATTGTCCTCTTCGAGTGGTTATCTCGATAATACATTGATTACTGCAAGCGAAGATTCTTTGGTTTTGCTGTATCGTGCCAATGTTTCGGAAGATTGGAGGTTTTTAAATTGAATTACTCGATTGAGTGGACCTTCATTAGTAGATAAAATCGGATCATTTGTTATTGATACTTTAGTCAAAGGTGAATACGCACTGGGCTATTATGATTATACAGTAATGAATGTTCAAGATATAAACTTGCAATCAATACAATTTGACATATATCCAAATCCAGCCCAAGATGTAATTGAACTAGCGCTTTCAACTAATTCTATCAATAATCAAAATATTGAGCTAATCGACCTACAAGGTAAACTCATTTCGAGATACCAATTATTACCTGAATCATCTACAAAAAAGATAAAGATCAAATCACTTAAGAAAGGTGTTTATTTTATCAGAATTTCTGATGAGAAAAATTGGGGAGTAAGGAGCTTTGTAAAGCTATAGCATTGGATTAAAAAGTCCTTTTGCTAACTTATTCTATTTGGATTGTAACTTTTCAGGTATCCAATCCATCTTATTCATATAAATCGTAAAAATTTTATTCATTGGAAATCAACCACTTAATAAGATGTATTGAAAAAATATGGTACTATGTATTGCATAATACTATTAAATAGATATATCTTTGCAAAAGAAAATAATATGTATAACAACTCAATTGATCAGATATGAAAAACTTGAAAAAAATCTTAGCCGTAATCGTATTAACAGGAACCCTCTTTTTGGGTAAAAATCTAAACGAAAGTCAAGCCGTTAGAAATAGCGGTGATTTGTTTCATCAAATTGAAAAGCAAATGCTCAATCAGGATGGGCTTGTCTTAGGAGAAGGACAAGTAGATGTTACCTTAAAAGTTAAATCCGGAGGGTATCTTGAAATACTAAAGATGGAAGGTGCTAATTATTTGCAAAAGCATTTCATCGAAAGAAAACTCACTTCATTTAGAATAGAAGATGCGTATCGCTTTTCTTCAGAAAACTATAACATCCAATTCAATTTTAACAAAGAGATTTAACACTGTTCTTTATACTCAGGTAACGCCAAAGGCCGGTGTAGCTTCAAGCATCGGTCTTTATTTTTATACTATACCCAAGGCTAAAAGCACCGATACCAATAGTAGAAATAGTGCAACTATGTTTTGAACCATGTTTAGTGTAATCTTCCTAAACAATTTGTTTCCAATAAATGCACCGGTCATTGCCGAAAGCGTAGCCGCTACTACAAGAAAAATGCTTTCATTCAAATGGCTACTTTTAATATGAGTAGCATAGATACCTAGACGTGTAAAATCTACAAAAGAAGATACTACCACTGCGGTGCCCACAAATGCTTCTTTACTCAATCCTGCTTTAATCAAAAAAGCTGCTCGCAATGCTCCCTGATTGCCCGATAGGCCACCAAAGAAACCACTCAACATTCCTCCAAAGGGTAAATACTTTTTATTGAAACTCAACTTTTTAAAATAAGGAATGAGTTCCATAAGAGAAAAGATAATCAGAAGCACAGCTACCATAAATTTTAAAGGAAATACTTCAATAATTTTTTCATTAAACGAATATTGAAATAAAGACTTAAGTGAAGTAAATCGAATCATCAGATACGATCCAAATAAAGCAGCAATCACTGCAGGAATTCCGAATCGAACCAATACAGATTTATCGGCATGTTTCCCAACCAAAACCAATTTCATCAGATTGTTAAAGAAGTGAACAATTCCTGTAAGGGCGATAGCCAACTCCGCATCGAAAAACAACATAAATACAGGAGTAAGCAAAGTTCCCAAACCGAAGCCTGAGAAAAAGGTAAGAATGGAAGCCGCGAAAGCGGTAAAGCAAACGAGAAAAATTTCCACTGAACAATTTGATTTACTTCAAAAGTAATTCTATTCCTGAATAATATACACCCAAAATGTTGAGCGCATTAAAATATTAACTTTGTAAATCAATAATAGAACGTATATGAAATTTAAAATTGCATTCGCGTATTTTTTTCTAATTCATTTTTTTGTTTCGTATGCTCAAACCAAGCAATTGAGTTTGAACGATGCGGTAATTAAACAAAGATCAACATTGGCTCCCGCTTCACTCAAACAATTAAAATGGTCTGAGCGTGAAAGCGCTTATATGTTTGTAGATTCATTGCAAACCTTAATAGTGGCAAGTGCACCAGATTTTATCGAAACAAAAGCGCTTAGCCTGGATGAATTAAACCGATTGCTGAATACCAATGATGAAAGCAAATTGAAAGCACTGCCGATCATTCGATTACTGTCAAAGAATGAAATTGGATTCACACATGCCAACAATGATTATCATCTCCATCTTTCCACTAAAAAGTTGACGTTCAATTTTACACGAAGTGTACCCGATGATGCAGCCAATATGGATGAGAACAAACTGAGTGATCTGGCATTTACACTAAAGAACAATTTGTTTATACTTCAGAAAGATGCAACGCTCCATAAACTTTCGAACGATGATGAAGACTCCGGCATCGTAACCGGATCATCTGTACACAGAGATGAGTTTGGTATTCATAAAGGAACCTATTGGTCGCCTTCAGGAAAGAACCTGGCATTTTACCGAATGGATGAAAGCATGGTGACCACCTATCCGATTTACGATTTAGATAGTAAGCCGGCATCGTATCATTTAATACGATATCCTATGGCCGGAAGCAAGAGCCATCAGGTTAGTATAGGGGTTTATAATATTGAGTCAAAGTCAACACTTTTCTTGAATACCGGTGAACCTAAAGAGCAGTATCTGACCAATATTGCTTGGAGTCCGGATGAAAAAATAATTTATGTGGCGGTCATTAATAGAGATCAGAACCACATGAAGTTAAATGCCTATTCAGCTTTAGATGGAAGTTTTATCCAAACTTTATTTGAAGAGGAAGAGAGTAAATATGTTCATCCACAGCATGCGATCATGTTTTTGCAAAATGATGCCGGAAAGTTCATTTGGCAATCTTTTCGCGATGGATACAACCATTTATATCTCTACGACACAAAAGGAAAGTTGATCAAGCAACTTACCAGTGGAAAATGGGAGGTCACCGATGTGTTTGGAAGCAATAATAACGGTGATGTGTTTTTTAGTGCAACTGTTGCTTCTCCTCTCAACCGTGATTTCTTTTGCGTTAATTCCAAAAATGGAAAAATAACACGGCTAAGCAAAGGAGATGGGGTGCACAATCCGATGTTCAGTTCAGATTATTCGTATGCCTTGGATATTTTTAGCAATGTAAATACTCCACGAGAAATTTATAGAACCGAGATTAAATCAACATCTCAGCAAAAAATATTTTCTGCCCCCAACCCTTTAAAGGATTTTGCATTAGCAAGTACAGAATTGTTTAGCATTAATAATAGAGAAGGTACAGATTTGTATTGTCGTATGATAAAACCTTCTGATTTCGATTCGACAAAAAAATATCCGGTTGTGTATTATTTATATGGCGGACCTAATGTGCAACTGATCCGAAACAGTTGGTTAGGTGCATCAGACTTATGGTATCATTACATGGCCCAACAGGGATACATTGTATTCACATTGGAAAACAGAGGAACGTTGGCACGTGGCAAAGATTTTGAGCAAGCTACCTTTAGACAGTTAGGCAGTCCTGAAATTAATGACCACATGGATGGAGTCAATTATCTTAAATCGCTGCCTTATATAGATGCCAATCGTATGGGCATATTTGGCTGGAGTTATGGAGGATTTATGAGCATTGGTATGATGACACGTAATCCGGGTGTATTCAAAGTGGCTGTGGCAGGTGGTCCGGTTATCGATTGGAGTTTGTACGAAGTGATGTACACGGAACGATATATGGATACGCCCGAACAAAACCCTGATGGGTATGAAAAGAGCAATCTGATGAACTATGTTCAGCAATTGGATGGAAAACTATTGATCATTCATGGCAGTTCAGACAATGTAGTATTATGGCAACACTCATTGGCCTATCTCGAGAGTGCGGTTAAGAAAAATAAACTGGTTGATTATTATGTATATCCAAAACACGAGCACAATGTTAGAGGAGCAGATCGAGAGCATTTATTTTTAAAAATTACCGATTACTTGAACGAAAATTTGTTGCGACCATAAAGTTATGTCGGAGTTTGATTGGCCTGATGATCCCTATCTTTTTGATCAAACCAAAGATCAAATTATAAAAGATTTTCAGTTAGGAGCCGTAGCCATTGACATTGCTCCGGATATTAAAACCTGGCATCAATTGGCCGAGTTTTTAGAGCCTATATTGTTGCAATTGCACAGCAAGAAACCCGAAACGCTATTGGCGGTTCTATATCGATTCGACATTATGAAAATTCAATTCGATGAGCGCTTTAATACTCTTCAAGGATCAATTGGACATAAATTGGCCTTTGTCATTATTCAAAGAGCTTTTTCAAAAGTGATGAGTAGAAGAAGTCGATCATGAGTGAAATTGGCAAACACTTCCTGCTCCAAAAGCTATTTTTATCTTTGTAGCCTTATTGAAAAGCCAATCATGCACCAAACCATACTTATTATTGACTTTGGATCGCAATACACTCAACTGATCGCCAGAAGAATCAGAGAGTTGAACGTTTATTGCGAAATACATCCCTTCAATCATTTGCCCGAAATAAGCGATCATGTGCGTGGCATAATTTTATCCGGAGGACCTTCTTCAGTAAGAGATAAAGATGCACCGCAAGTGGATACTTCTGCTTTACGCAAAAAAGTTCCGGTACTGGGTATATGTTATGGAGCACAATTAATTGCTCAGCAGAGTGGAGGTCAGGTAAAACCAAGTAGTAAAAGAGAATACGGAAGAGCCCAATTGCAAATTGTAGATGACGGAGGTGGAATTTTGAAAGGAGTTGCTTCCAAATCGCAAGTGTGGATGTCGCACAGTGATACCATTACCGATATACCTGATGGATTTAATTTGTCGGCCAGCACTTCGGATGTTAAAGTAGCATCGTATAAAATTGCGGATGAATATACCTTTGGATTGCAATTTCATCCCGAAGTGGTACATACAGAGGAAGGCAAAATAATACTCGAGAATTTTGTGGTTGATATTTGTGGATGTCATCGCGATTGGACACCCGGTTCTTTCATAGATGAAACAGTCGATTGGTTGAAGAATGAAATAGGGAATGATAAAGTAATATTGGGTTTGTCGGGTGGAGTTGACTCAGGTGTGGCAGCGGTATTGTTGCACAAGGCCATCGGTAAAAATTTGCATTGCATTTTTGTAAACAATGGTTTGCTAAGAAAGAACGAATTTGAATCGGTCTTAGACGCTTATGAACATTTAGGATTAAATATAAAAGGAGTAGATGCCTCGACTGATTTCTATGATGCATTAAAAGGAACAATTGATCCGGAAAAAAAGAGAAAAATTATTGGGGCAAAATTTATTGATGTTTTTGACCAAAGTGCAAAGGAAGTCGGCAATGCTAAATGGCTGGCGCAAGGAACCATTTATCCCGATGTTATAGAATCGGTTTCTGTAAAAGGACCTAGCGCAACCATTAAGTCGCATCATAATGTTGGTGGACTGCCTGAAAAAATGAATTTAAAAGTGATAGAACCTTTGAAGACTTTGTTCAAAGATGAGGTGAGAATAATGGGGAAGGTTTTAGGTATTAACGAAGAATTATTGAATCGACATCCATTTCCCGGACCCGGATTAGGCATTCGAATTTTAGGAGAAATTACTCCCGAAAAAGTACGCATAACACAAGAAGCAGATTTTATTTACATTGAAGGATTAAAAGCTAAAGGACTTTACGATAAAATATGGCAAGCCGGTACCATATTTATGAATGTGAGTTCGGTTGGTGTAATGGGAGATGAGCGTACCTATGAATATGCAGTTTGTTTACGTGCAGTAACTTCAGTAGATGGTATGACAGCAGATTGGGCGCACTTACCCCACGATTTTATGTCATGGATTTCGAATGAAATTATCAATAATGTAAAAGGGATCAATCGAGTAGTTTATGATATTAGCAGCAAACCACCTGCAACCATAGAATGGGAATAAATTTGAAATACATATTTGGCCTAATTTTCTTAGGAATACTGATAAGCTTAACTTCATGCAAAACCAGTCAGAAGAGTGGGGCAGGGATGCAAAACTCATCTGATTCGAATGCTGAGGTTTTGGATGGTATCCGACATGTGGTAACTAAAGGTGAACGAATTGAACAACTTGCATCGCAGTATAAACTTACGGTTTCGGAAATTGTAAGTCACAACAAATTGAAATCGCTCGAACTGCAAACAGGGCAAGTTATTTATCTACCTAAGAAAGAAACAGAGGTAAAAGCTCCTATTGAAGATACAATCATCATAAAAAATGTTCCACCAAAGTCACCCAACCGAAAATTTAAACTGGCTTGTGTATTTCCATTTGATTTAGAAAATGCCATTGAAATAGATGCCAATGGAGTTGAAAAAGTTAATACAAAAAGTACTCCTGCATTGGAAATGTTAGCGGGATTGAAATTAGGAATTGATTCATTGTTGAGTCTCGGAATCGATGTTGAACTTATTGTACGAGATATTCCATTGGAGTTAGATAAGGAAAAGGAATTAATAAATGAATTGGCCGAGCTTCATCCTGATTTTGTTTTTGCTCATCTTCCTGAAGATCGAATAGATTTGTTTTCAAAATCTTGTGTTCGTCATGATCTGCGACTGATGGTTTTCATGTCAGCCGATAATGCATTTTTGAACAATGGGTCTAATCTGTTTTTATACACCCCTTCCGTTCAGACACAAATTGCTCAGATGACCAATTACCTGTCGAATCAAAATCGTTACAGCAATATCATTGTGTTGTATGGAGAAGAAGAAAAGGAAAGAGAGTTGGCGTTGAAGTTTCAATCACATTTGAATAGTCGTTTAACAAAATTGAATTCAGACACTGTACGCATTAGTGGTCCATATACCAAATCATTTGAAAAGCTTAAAACTATTTGCAGTACATCAGAGAATAATTTAATTGTCGTTTGTTCATCCCGAGAAGCATTCGTCACTCGCCTTTGCAATTATTTATTGGAGCAAGAATCTTATCGTTTTCAGTTAGCAGGTTTACCTACTTGGGCATATTTTGAACGAATTGACAATCATAAAAAAGACATACTTCAGTTTACTTATTTCACTCCTTCTTATTTAGACTTTGAGAGTAGTCGCATAAAAAGTATTCGAAAAGAAATGGTTGAGGAATATCGTTATGATTTGAATTTCCACTCCTTAAGTTTTTTTGATTTGGGATTTCATTTCAGTCAAACATTTGTTCTAAACCCATTTGATTATACACGAATGATCAAAGCAAGTCCTAATGCTGACATGGATTTTATCTTTGATTTTAGACCTGTTTCTGAAGAGGGTCAATCGTTTGAGAATCATGGTATCAAGATTCTTAAACACGAAAACAATCATTTATTTCTGCAGAAGTAAAAATTTATTGACTGATAATCAAATACTTATGATTTAATATGGTACTTTGTATTGCAAAGTACTATCTTTTAGTTATATCTTTGCTAAACCAAATTGAAATACATTTTGAAAAGTGAGTAATCTGGAAAATACAAAAGCACAAATGCGTAAAGGTGTATTGGAGTTTTGCATCCTTTCCATCATTTCGCGTCAGGAGGTTTATCCTTCCGACATAATTGAAAAACTTAAAGAATCAAAACTCATAGTGGTGGAGGGCACCTTATATCCTATGTTGACTCGATTAAAAAATGCAGGTCTTTTGTCATACTCCTGGCAAGAGAGTACATCGGGGCCACCCAGAAAATATTTTAAACTTACTCCATTGGGTGAACAATTCTTAAAAGAGTTGCAAGGCACATGGAATGAGTTGGTGAATTCAGTAAACAAAACGACAAATAATCTTTAATAACCATGAATAAAACGGTAACAGTTAATATTGGGGGTTTGGTTTTTCACATCGAAGAACAAGCGTACGAGAAACTAAGAAAGTACTTAGATACCATTAAGTCTTATTTTTCAGTAAGTCAGGGGCGTGATGAAATAATACAGGACATTGAATCACGCATAGCTGAGATGTTTCAGCAAAGGCTATCAGCAGCACGTGAGGTTGTAACCAGCGAAGATGTAGAATTCGTTATCAGTTCAATGGGGCGCCCTGAAGAAGTAGCCGGTGATGAAGCTGTTCCACAAGGAGAACAACTCAACAACGAATATGATTCAACAACAGGTACAAAGAGTTATCGCAGACTTTTTAGAGATGAAGACGATGCAGTTATTGGTGGTGTATGTTCCGGTATTAGTCATCGCTTGGATATAGATCCGGTATGGATGCGCCTGGCTTTTGCGTTAGCTCTTATCTTTTTTGGTTCTGGTATTTTGATTTACATCATTTTATGGATCATCATGCCTAAAGCAAAAAATCAAGCTGAGAAATTGGAGATGCGGGGTATGCCGGTAACCATAGAAAATCTTAAAAAGAGCTTTGGAACCTCTATGGGCGAATCTAATTTTGTAGAGTTGGAGAAAGATGCACGTGCATTTTTCGAAAACAAAGATCGTAAAGAAAAAAATTTCATTCAACGATTCTTCGGCTTCCTTGGAGATTTTCTTAAATTGATCATCAAAGCAATATTAGCTTTTATCACATTCATTTTTGGAGTGGTCCTGTTTGCATTCCTGATAGCGATCATCATACTTACCTTAGGAATGATGGGGGTAAGCGGGATCAGTATACCTGTATTCATTAGTGAGTATTTTATTCCTTCTTCGCAACAAGTATTGTTTATAGTGGGAGTGTTATTGTTTCTCGGATTGCCATTGTTGTTCTTACTTACTAAAATACTTTCATCCGTTTTTGGCCGAAAAGAATTACCCAAACTATTTAGTCGTACGACCTGGATGGGAATGGTGGTTGGAATAGTTCTGTTGATCATTTTTGGAGTGAACATGGCGAAAGAATTTAAAAGCGATTATTACGATAGAACTTCAGTAATCATGCCTCAACCAGATTCTGTTTTACTCCTCGAATTTGATAAATCCAATTACAACGATAAGAAAGATGGAAGTTTTCAATTTTTTGGTTTTGACGATGGCGATTTTTCATACGAAGTAGGTGAAGACGCAATGCAAGCTGCATTTTCGGATGTAGAACTTGATATTGTAAAAAGTAATTCAGATCAATTTGAAATGATTCAGACTTACTCTTCGAAAGGTAAAAGCCGAAAAGACGCAGGTTCAAATCTAGAGAGCATTACCTATCAATTTCAGCAAAGCGATTCTTCTTTAACATTCTCCGATTTTTTTACTCTTCCAAAGGGACAATTCTATCGGGGACAAAAGGTGCGCTTCTTACTGAAAGTTCCTGTAGGGAAAAGCGTTTACCTGGCACCGGGAATGGAGCATATTATTTATGATATTGATAATGTAACCGGTACTTACGATGATGATATGATCGGCTTAACCTGGACCATGACAAAAAGAGGTTTAGAGTGCTTGAATTGTGATTTGCCCGAAAGGAGCATTTACGGAAGAAGATCAGATAAATATCAAATCGATATAAAAAGTAACGAAGGCAGTCTTACCATTAATGATAGCATCAAAGTAGATATGGATGATGTTAAAATAAAAGTGGATGATGAGGGAATTCGCATTCGAACGAAATAAACATAAGATGTAGTAAACATGATTTTCTTTTAGGGTTTAGAGTTTCTTAATTGCAAAGCCGGCTATGATCCACGAGCCGGTTTTGTTTTTTGTATTCATACATATGCTCAGTTATTCAATTGTATTTAAGTGGTTATTTACACTCAATTTTATCGCCCTTAATTATTTGATTGCATTACAATCAAATTCATAAAAAAGTAACAAATTCCTTGTACATGTTAATAACATTTGGCCTAATTCTATTGCCTTTACAAGCCTTTTTGTCAAATTTGTCTTCCTGTCTTCAAAATTGATAATTAACTAATCAAAATATTTTTATGGCCACAGCAACTGACAACAAAGAGAAATTAAAAGTACTTCAACTCGCCATCGACCGGATTGAAAAAGCATACGGTAAAGGCACAATCATGCGCTTGAATGATGATGTAATTGAGCCAATGGAAGCCATTAGCACCGGATCTATAAGCCTTGATGCTGCATTAGGAGTTGGCGGATTGCCAAAAGGAAGAGTAATTGAAATATACGGACCTGAATCATCGGGTAAAACTACCCTTGCCATTCATGCAATTGCTAATGTTCAGCGCGATGGAGGAATAGCAGCATTTATTGATGCCGAACATGCGTTTGATCGATACTATGCTCAAAAATTGGGCGTAGATCTTGAAGGGCTTCTCATCTCTCAACCCGATAATGGAGAGCAAGCATTAGAAATTGCCGATAATCTTATTCGTTCGGGAGCTATTGACATTATTGTGATTGACTCCGTTGCCGCCTTAACACCAAAGAGTGAGATTGAAGGTGAGATGGGTGAGAGTAAGATGGGATTGCAGGCAAGACTTATGTCGCAAGCACTTAGAAAACTTACCGCCACTATCAATCGAACTAAGTGCTGTTGTATTTTTATCAATCAATTGCGTGAAAAAATTGGAGTCATGTTTGGAAACCCGGAAACTACAACCGGTGGTAATGCTTTGAAATTTTATTCATCGGTGCGATTAGATATTCGCAGGTCTACTCAAATCAAAGATGGAGAAAATGTTACTGGTAATCGTACTAAGGTTAAAATTGTAAAGAACAAAGTTGCTCCACCATTTCGTACAGCCGAATTTGACATCATGTATGGTGAAGGTATATCTAAGGTGGGAGAAATTGTTGACTTGGGAACGGAATATGGTATTATAAAGAAAAGTGGCTCATGGTATAGCTATGGTGATACTAAAATTGGACAGGGCAGGGATGCGGTTAAACAAATGTTGTTAGACAATCCTGAACTTTCTGACGAGTTGGAAACATTGTTGCGCGAAGCCATTGAAGGCAAACAGGCAAACGCTTAACCCCTCTCTCTTATATATAAAGCGATAAATCCTATTTTTGTGGTTTATCGCTTTTTTTATGTCAAAAAGAAAAATACTATATCTCTGCATTTGCATTATCACAATTGCAGCATGTAATCCATCTGAACAAAAAGAAAACAATTCTGAAGACGTTGATTTTGAAACTAGATTAAAACAGCTAAACGAGGAAATAGAAAAAAATCCTCAAAGTGGATTGGCCTACTATAATCGATCAAAATTATATTTCGATCATCAAAAATTAAGCGAATCGGTTCTTGACATTAGAAGAGCGATGCAATACGACAGCACCAATGCTGATATTCATTATCTCTATGCCGATTTGAGTTTTATGTCGAATAGATTGCGCGAAGCTAAAGAAGGATTTGAAAAATGTATTGCACTGAATCCTACACATCGTGATGCCATTGTTAAACTAGGGGAGATGTACTATTATTTACGTGAATATCAGCGGGCACTCGATTTGGCAAATGATGCTTTAAAGTTGGATGTGCATTTCGAGCGTGCATATTTCTTAAAAGGAATGGTGTATAAAGAAACCGGAGATACCGTTAGAGCTATTTCTAGTTTTCAAACTGCAGTAGAGCAAAACACTCAGTACTTGAATGCTTTTATGCAATTGGCATTAATTCATATGGCTAAGAAAAATATTGTAGCATTAGATTATTTGAATTCTGCCCTTCGTATCAATCCTAGAAGCGAAGAAGCATTGTATGCTCGCGGTCTATATTTTCAAGAAAATGGAGAACTAGATAAAGCCATAAGTGATTACACAAATTTAGTACTGATTGATCCAGGCCATCGTTCGGCCCATTTTAATTTAGGGTACATACACTACAATTATCTTGGTTTAAATGACGAAGCGATAAAGCATTATGAAAAAGCACTACAAGCTGATAGCACATATGCCGAAGCTATGTACAACATGGGTTTATGTTATGAAGCACGTGGAGAAATTAATACCGCAAAAAGCTTGTATTCAAAAGCATTGATAATAAAACCGGGTTACGAACTACCGGCCAACGGGCTACAACGGCTAAAATAAAAAAAGGCACAATTTTCATTGCACCTTTTCGTAGCGAAGGGGGGAGTCGAACCCCCGACCTCAGGGTTATGAATCCTGCGCTCTAACCATCTGAGCTACCTCGCCAAAACTTTATTTAATCAAAGGTTTGGTAAGCTGTTGAGTTGCTGTCAGGATCATGAAATA
>Ga0116143_10000156_pt1 | contig 93200 bp, 71 predicted proteins | sample AD_UKC034_MetaG_FD_89745 | JGI IMG/M metagenome (GOLD analysis project Ga0116143, IMG submission 89745) | Active sludge microbial communities of municipal wastewater-treating anaerobic digesters from USA - AD_UKC034_MetaG | ecosystem: Engineered > Bioreactor > Anaerobic > Digestate | place: USA... | reverse complement strand
TGAGTTCGTCAATTATAAAAAGCGCAGGAGCTTCACGTATGTCATCAGTGTCGGGTTTAAATGCCAGACCCCAAAGTGCGAACTTTTTACCCTTTACGTTACCATTGTAATTTGACAATGACGATCCAACAAACCCTTCAGCACAGTTTGTACGTTGGATAGAAGCGAGTGCTTTAGGTGCTGAAAAAAAGCAATTCAACTGTTGGGGTTGTTTCACTCCTCTTGGCTAGATAGATCCGATTACCCCTATTGTTTCTATACCTTCGGTACCAGTAACAAGCGATTTTTCTTTAAAAACAATTAGCACCAAAGTGAACGAAACAATTCAAAATGTAACCATTAACACAGCAGTAAATCCATACAAAGCATTTAAAACTTTAACTGCTTCAAACAATGTTATTATCCAAAATGGTGGTAGCGTAGATTTTATTGCCAATAATGAAGTAAACATTCAAACCGAGTTTCATGCGGCAAGCGGTAGCGAGGTGCATATTTTCAATGAACAGGTGTTTGCTGATTGTAATGAAATTAGTACTCTGGGATTCCGAACGATAAATCATTCTGATGCTCAAAATTCTGATTCAAAAGAAAATTCAATTGAACTCACATTTAAAAAACAGGAATCATTAACTGTTTTTCCTAATCCAAATCAGGGAATTTTTAACATTGAATATGATGGTGACGAAAATATCAAAAAAGATTTGAAAGTATTTGACATCATTGGAAACTTAATTTTTAGCACTAATTTTATGCAAAGTAGTTTTCAAATTGATTTAGCCACTTTGTCTAAAGGAGTCTATTATATAAATCTGCAAACGAAAATTTCCACATTCACCCCCGCAGGCGCGAGGCTGTGCCTCGTTGCCTTTCTATCTGACCGGCTTGCAGCCGAAATTAAAATTCCGCAATATTTAAAATTAATCAACTTATTTTAAGCACTATCGCATACTTAAAACAACCGGGGAATATTTTATACCTTTCGCTCATCAGGGCTAATTAAACTTTTTTATTTGCTACAAGCAAAATAATAAGAAGGTAACTAGGCACAGCATCGCGATTACGGGTCTTTGGTGTTTTAATTTTTTTTCATTGGCCCTAGCCGAAACCCGTGTAGCAGCTTTGTGCTAACTACTAAAAATAGAATTGCTGAGGTAAAGGACCTCCAATAAAATGCTTATTTTAAAAACCAGTAATTCAACCTGACAGTCACCAAGGTTGACTGTGCGCTTGCGCCCCTGTCAGGTTAAGCATACCCACCCAGTTAAAGCAAAGCGTTCCCCTTCAGGGGTCAGGGGTAAAAAAACGCCCCGATCTCTCGGGGCGCCTTTTTTACTCCACCTTTTGGGCAAACAAAAATGCATTTCAGCATTCATGAGTTGCCAAAATCAAATTAAAAAGCTAACGAACTAAAGTGGAAAAAAGAAAAATGCTCTTCGTACTAATGAGTTGCCAAAAACAAATTAAAAACTAACCAACCAAAAGTGGAAAAAAGAAAAAAAGATCTCTAACGAATTTCGTGCGCTTGTACAAATCGTAATTCTTCAAAAAATTTCTTAATAGCCAATAAATCTGTTATAAATACTCTGCATATACGCCTTGGCAGTAAAAGTATCTGCCTCGCATCCTTCCGGCTCTCTTTCCAAAAATCTTTTCTGCTCCGTATTATAAACAAAACTGCAACTGTCAGTAACCCACCCTACCGCATCATCCATATTCTGGTAAGCATAATTTTTACGCTCAGGGTTCAGCAAATTATTGCTGAAAACAAATTCACCCGTATCAAAATTTAATTGCGTAAGCAACGTGGTGGCTATGTCATGCTGCCCTCCTGTCCCCTTTATCTGCTTGCCTTTATAAAAAGGCATTAGCGGCTCCCCTAAAACAACCAATGGTATATGCCTTAAACCCGTTTCATAAAAACTTCTTTTTTTCAAAAGCCCGTTACCATGATCTGCCATTACAATAAATATCGTGTTTTTATACCACGCTGTTTTTCGCGCATTTTCAAAATATTTTCCCAAACAATAATCAGTGTACCAAAGCACATTTTTAAATTTTCCCGCTTCATTTATTGTACTGAAAGGAGATTGCATTGGAGATTCGTATGGCTCGTGCGAACTCAGCGTCAGCACTGCCGAAAAAAAAGGTTCCTTCAAATTACCCATATCAGCAAAATGCCTTGCAAACACAAACTCATCCTGCGCTCCCCATTTACTGTTAAACTGCTTACTGTCAAAATCATCCTTCCCCACTATTTTTTCAAAACCAACAGTAGTTAAATAACTAAGCATATTACTAAACTTTAAATCGCCACCATAATAAAATGAAGTATGATAACCTGAGTTTTTAAATGGCTTTAATACAGATGGAAGTTTTGCAGTCTTTTCTGTAAACCGCATAATGCTATGATTAGGCTGTGCCGGAAAACCACTAAAAACAGATGGCAGCGCAACATCCGTACGCGCACCGCTCGAATATATTCGTGTAAAAAACAATCCCTCCCTAATCAGGTTACCAAGATTTGGCGCCACCCCCGTATCTCCTCCCAATTCAAATACAGCATCAGCCGTAAAACTTTCTAATAAAACAAAAACAATGTTCGGTTTTTTTTGAGTGAAAAGCTGTGGCAGCGTATCCGTTTTTACAACTAAACCTTCGGTTATTTTTTCCGCTACATCATCATCATAAAATTTATACGCATTGTTATTGCCTTTACTTGCCTGCAAAATGCTGTGCATTAAATGCCACTGCGGATTTGTTGCAATTAAATTGAGTTTGTTATTGGTTGAAAAATATGCCGCACTTTCATTTATTGGTATTTCCTGAAACCCTCCACGCGTATATGCACCTGTTAAAACAATTAAAACCGCAGCCACTGCGCTTTTAACCAATGTGCTTGTCTTACATTTTTCAAAAAATGGTCTTACAGTAAAATTGTAAACCTTTACAGAAGCGTAAATAACCAGTATTAAAATTGCAATCAAAGCAACCAATTGTAAATTATTTACCGATGCAAAAGCAGTTTGCACATCATCTAAATAAGTAAGCGCCCTGTAATTAATAAGCGTGCCCCATTGTTTCAGCAAAATAATATTGGCTATTGAAATAAGTATAACTAAAACAATAAACAGGTAGCAGATGCCATGTGTTACATATTTTAAAACACTACTGTTCGTATATTGAAAAATAAAATACAGCAACAATGGTATAATGCTTATGTAACAAATCATAGAAAGATCAAGCATAAAACCTGATGAAAAAACAAGCAACGATTCGGCAATTGGCAACGCACTAAAAAAATACTGCGTTACCAATAATGTCAGCCTGAAAAAATTTGTAAGCAATAACCAAAACAAAAACAACCTTAAAGGAAATGCAATCAACTTCAACATATCAATCTATTCTTATAATTTTCCCTTTGTCAAACTCACGCACACGCAACGAATCAGGTATGCCTTTGTAATAAATGTTACCAACATATGTTGATTTTGCGTCTAACAATTTTGTGGCAAAAATTTTAATATCGTTCGTGCCTTTGTTTTCGGTAAACACAATATCGCTTTGGCAGTTTAATGTGTTAAAAGGGCCATTGCCGTTGTAATAAAAATAATGCACACCTATATGTCCATAGTAATTTACGTCACCAACACCGGTATGTACATTGGTGCGGCAACTTCCCACATTCATTAAAAAATTAAAACTACCGGAGCCCCCCGAGTTATCAAACTGAAATTCGTTGGTTCTTATGGTATCAATAAAATTTACGTTGCCACTGCCATAGCTTTCAAACTTTATTATTTCGGGCATACAAACTGTAACTGTAAATTTATTTTTAAAACTCCTAACCCAGTTACATTTATTTTCATTTCTTATAAAAAGTCTGTTGCCTTCTTTTTCTGTAATTATTCCATCTATTAATTTATCGCCTGCTTCAACAGTTATTTCAAAATCTGCACCTGGTTTTACAATAACATCAACATTGTCGTTCATTTCAATTTCTGTAAAACCACTCAACATTCGTTTTTCAGTTATCGTATTTCCTGTCCCTTTAAAACAATCAAACAAATGATCTTTTTGACAAGCGGTTGAAAGAAAAAAAACCGCCATCAAACAAAACAAACCCACTGTATACTCACGGCCTTTTCTCTTCATTATCTCTTTTGTGATAAGCCTTTATAATATCCCTTACAAGCCTGTGGCGTACCACATCTGATTGGTCAAGAAAAATAAAATCAATATGTTTTATATTCTTCAAGAGTTTAATTGCCTGCAATAATCCTGATGGCTGCTTGGGTGGTAAATCAATTTGTGTTACATCGCCAGTTACGATAAACTTAGCTGAAGGTCCCATGCGTGTTAAAAACATTTTAAGCTGACTCTCCGTTGCATTTTGCGCCTCATCTAAAATGACAAAAGCATTGTCAAGTGTTCTACCACGCATAAAAGCAAGCGGTGCAACTTCAATAACTCCGTTCTCTAAAAACGATTTTAATTTTTCTCCGGGTATCATGTCATACAAAGCATCGTAAAGCGGCCGCAGGTATGGATCAATTTTTTCTTTTAAATCACCGGGCAAAAAGCCAAGATTTTCGCCCGCTTCAACAGCTGGTCGTGTAAGTATAATTCTTCTTATTTCTTTGTTACGTAAAGCACGCACTGCCAATGCAACTGCGGTGTATGTTTTGCCTGTTCCGGCCGGGCCAATGGCAAAAACAATATCATTATCTACACTACTCGCCACCATTTTTTTCTGGTTAGCCGTGCGTGCCTTAACAACAATACCATTATTGCCATAAACTATAATATCATTGCCCGCATCTGCATTACCATTTTGTTTTTTTTCGTCAGGAGCATTTTTTTCTCCTGCATCAAAATCATCTTTATCAAATTTTCCGGTTTGCTGAAATTTTTCTATAGCAGCATAAATTTGCGAAGCAACAACAGTGAGTTGTTTTTCATCGCCTAATATTTTTATTTCATTGCCGCGAGCAATTATTTTAAATGCCGGAAACTTGTTTCGTATAACCTCTAAGTTGGCTTCGTTAACGCCAAGGAAAGCAACCGGGTCGTCAATTGTAAGTGGTATGGTGAGTTCGCTCAATGGAGTTTTTAGTTTTGAGTTCGGGGTTTGGGGTTTACAACTCCAAAATTTAGAATCAGGGTAAAAGAAAGAATTGCTATTGGAATATTTTTTATGCTGTGATTAAAATTAAAAGTGTAAAAATAAAAGCAAACCTGTAAGCCGGGTTCTGTCATTTATGTTTTTAGGCATAAACGTCTTGCCATTTATCTGAGCAACCTACCCTTCATTGTTATACGTTTTGCAACGTAAAGCAGAGCGAGCAGCCCTGAGCCAATGATATATGTGGTTTTGCAGCTTCTGAGGTTTTCCACCAATTACCATTACTGATAAATGGCGTGGGCTCTTACCCCACGTTTTCACCTTTTCCTCCGCAGAACAAATCTTGCGCAGGTAGTTTACTTTTCTGCGGCACTTTCTGTTGCAACACATTTCTGTAATGCACCCTTGTTTAACACAAGGCAGAATGCTCTTTGCTGCCCGGACTTTCCTCCCTGCTTTTTATAACAGAGCGGCAAGACGGTTTGCTTTCAATGGCAAAAATAAATATTTGAAATAGAGTTGAAAGTTGATAAACGGAAATTTCAGCAGAATTAAGTAAAAGCTATCCTTTAAAAATAATTGCAACCGCATAAGCAGTTACACCCTCTTCTCTGCCAATAAAGCCCATTTTTTCGTTGGTGGTGGCTTTTATGGAAATATCTTCTTCCGCTATTTTCATTACATCACTCAACACCTTTTGCATTTGGCTGATGTGTGGTTTTATTTTAGGCTCCTCTAAACAAAGTGTTACATCAATGTTTCCAATGGCGTAATTTTTTTTGTTGATGAGTTTACAAACTTCTATCAATAAAATTTTGCTGTCAATGCCTTTGTATTTGTCTGATGTGTCAGGAAAATGTTTTCCTATATCGCCAAGGTTGGCTGCACCCAATAGTGCATCGCAAATTGCATGAATAATTACATCGGCATCTGAATGACCAAAGGCACCTTTGCTGTGGGGCACTACAATACCTCCTAAAGTAAAAGTGTGGTTATCTTTTAGCTGGTGAACGTCAAAACCAAAACCTATGCGTGGTTTCAAATTTTTAAGACTGTGAGGTATAAGGATTAAAAAAAACTATTCGCCACCATCATCGCCACCGCCACCAAGCGCTTCAAAGTCGAAAGAAAGCGTAAAGCGCAATGTATTTTCAAGCGGGTTGCGCTGCTCGGTTGGTATTAGGTATGCAAAATCTAACCCAAATACATTGTAGCGCAAGCCTGCACCAAGGGTAAAATATTTTCTGTTGCCTTTGGTTGCATGTTCGTAAAAATATCCCGCACGAAAGGCAAATTGTTTATCGTACCAATACTCCATACCACCGCAAATATTTATTTCTCTCAATTCTTCTTTACCTCCACCGGGAGCATCACCAAATGATTGAAAAATTCCTTGTGGTACCCCTACCTCAGGATCTTTACCTGCTAAAATTAAATACTCTCCATCAACAACCTGATCGGAATATACTGGAGGGGTAGGAACAAGTAACTTATTGAAGTCTGCCAAAAAAGTTAAATCATTAAACTCGTTTAACTTAATTTTTAAAGCAGGGCCTATGCGCAAGTTAATTGGAATAAAATCCTTTGTGCCCGTTTCTGAATAGGTAATTTTTGAACCTATGTTTGAAATATTAAATCCGGCACTGAATACCGCATCTTTTCCTGAAAGCTCAATCTCTTTTTGGAAATACCCTGATACATCTGCAGCAACTGAATTACCGGCTTTGGTTTGTGTATTACTACCCGGTACTGCAATTCCACCTGTTAAGTTTGAATGGATAAAACGTAATGAAACTCCACCTGAAAAATTTTCACCAAGTTTACGTGAGTAGCTTCCGTCAAGTGCAAATTCACTTGGATTAAACTGTCCAATATTGTTTCCGTCAACATCTGTAAAATCAATATTACCGAGTGAGAAAAAACGTAATGAACCACTCAATGCCTGGTTGCCATCACCTAATTTAGAAAATGCCGAAACGTAAGCTAAGTTAATATCAGGTACTAAAGCGCGTAACCATGGTGTGTAAGAAATTCCAATACCAATTTTCTTTTCGTTAAAAGTCATTTTAGCAGGGTTCCAATGGATAGAATTTACATCGGGAGAAGATGCAGCACCGGCATCACCCATCCCACCTGCCCGAGCATCGGGCGAAATCATTAGGAATGGCACTGCTGTGGTAATGGTATTGATCTGACCCAACAAATTTGACTTATCTGTTGATTGAGAAAAAACGAAACTGCTGGTGAAGAATGTTGCAATTAAAGTAATGACAAAGAACTTCTTCAATCTGTTTAAAATCATGAACTTAAATTTAATTTTTTGAAAATAATTATTATGGTTCTTTTTGAGAGGTGGCAAATATATACGTTAAAAATTAACTTTTGTTCTATTTGAGAAGCACCAATTTTTCCGTTTTAGATGCGGTAAGTCCGTCAGTGGTATTAACTTTTAAACGATAAACATATACACCCTTACCAATTCTATCGCCAAAATCATCTTTGCCATCCCACGAAATATTATCGGACCTAAAGCCTTCGCAGGTTGTGCTTTTGCTGATGGTTTTTACCAGCTTTCCGGTTACTGTATAAATTGCTACTTGCACGTTCAGCGGTTCGCAAGGCATATTGTGTTCAAAATAAAATGCCGTATTGGTGGTAAACGGATTTGGGTAATTAAACACATGTTTCAAGGCAAGTTCGGCTGACTCTGCAACAATAAACTCGGTATTTGCTTCATTAGAGTTATTTAAAATATCCCATACTTTAATTTTTAAGGTATGCCTTCCCTCGCTTAAATTTTGCAAAGGGTAAACTATTTTCCCGCTCTGGTACTGGTTTAAATCCGACTCGTAATAATCATTTAAAACATATACGGGATCAATTTTTCCGTCAATTGAAGCGGTTATATCATGCCCAATCCCATTACCCACTGTATTAATTCCGGTTGAATCAAACACTACGGCATATATCTTGGGGTTTTCATTTGTTAATCCGCCTGTAACAAATTTTTCATCGTTCATATACAATTTGATTTGCGGACCATCATTGTCTGAAAAATTGTTGGAAGAAGAACCGCCTATAACAATACTATCGTTATAGCCCGATGCATCTGCAATTCCGTTTTCGGCATAAAAACTAAACTTGCCAACACCATATTGATACGCAATATCTTTAGGCACTATGAAAGTAAATTCCCAATCGCCATTTGTAACAGAGGCTTTTCCTTTATGCAGAATATTTTTTTGAAGAACAAAATTTGTGCGCGGGCTGCCTGCATCATTGTTTAAAGTTTGAACACTATTGGGCTTATCAAAAACAGATGGATAAATGTACCCATTAAAGGAAGTAAGTTTTTGCCCGTTACCATCTGTTATAATTCCTTTCATAGTAACTTTTTGCAATGCTCCAATAGTATCGGCATAAGCAATTATTGGCACTCCGTTTATTTCAGTTGGTTCTATTTTATATTTAGGGTATGCCATTTTTAAAGCAGGGTCTCCGAGCAAACTAAAGTTGCGCGTGTTTTGATTAAGGTTTATTGGTTCTATTTTACTTAATCTGTAAATATCTCCAAGGAGCGGATACTCTCCATTAACTTTTGTAAACATTACACGAATAATACTGTTGTTAAGGTCTTCATTAAAAGAAGCGTAAACAAGCCTGGTAGTAGAAAACAATGCAACGCTGCCACCATCAGGATTCAGAAAAACATTTTCACCAGCAGATACTCTTGCAGGGTCATCCCAACGACTAAACTCGCAGGTGGCAGTTACAAAAACCGGTAGCCTGGTAGAGTTTTTCCAGCCAAGAATTACTGAATTATCAATTACACCTTCCTGCGCCCAGCCCACTTCACCACCATGTCCGGTATAATTTATAAGCAGGGAGCCTTTTTCCATTCTTCTGTTGATGGCTTCTGTTGCACCAGGAAACGCTTGTCCGGCAGGTGTAGCAACCTGCTCATAAGCGTCTAAATAAATTTTATCAACGTTAAATTGTCTGGCATTATTGAAAATAAATGAGCCAAGAGAGTCGGCCTGACGAAGGTGCAAATTACCATCCTCATCATCGGCAATAAATGTGAGTGTGTTGCGCCAGTCACCAAATACGCCCGATGTATTGCTATTGCAATTACCAGTATTATTTAAACTTTCAGAACCATATCTTATTGTTTTATCAACCATCAGTTTCGCCTCCTCTTTATTGCGGCAATTAAATCTTCCAACTCCAACATCAATTTTTTCTGAGTTACCACATAATCCTTCGTTATCATCTAGCAATCCAAAAAAATCATCGGTAACATAAGAGTTAATATATGAAACAGAATTAATTGATTGGTATGTGGGAATAAAGTTTCCATTCGTACCGTTCGCGCTTTTGTTATTATAAGAGCCATCGCCAAATAGCAAAAGATGTTGTGGGTAAGTACCAGATGTGGAGGCTCTGTCGTAAAACATTTTTACAAAATCTCTGATACCGCTTATGTCTTGCGCTCCGGAAGAAAATTCATTATAAATTTGATTTGTTGGAATTACTACCGTAGAAAGATTACTTTTTGTCCTGTGAAAATCGGCAAGACGGTTTGCCTCATCTACAAATAAAGGGTGAGCAACTATTATGTAATCAACCTGTGCAGTGGCGTGTAAATTTTGATTAACAACTTTTTCGGAATAAACAGGTGAAAGGAAGCTGTTGCCTCCAAACGCCACATATTGATTTAGCATATCGGTTTGCGCATTAAATACGCCACTGGTTCCGTTGTTTAATTGCACAAAAACAGTTGTAGGGTCAGTTACATTCCAAATTTTTGTTGAAGAATTAGCATTGGTTATTGAAAACTGGGCAACATTGCCCGCACCAACAGAATTTAAATCTCTAAACTGCAGTTGATCAACACCGTTATTAATTCCAAAAACAAGGTTGCGTCTTACATTTACTTCCAAATAATTTAAGTACCCGTAACAACTACTGTTACTAGGAATAAATTGCAGGGAGAAATCAACGTTACTGCCTCCATTAGGAATAATTGATTTAGAACGATTAGACTCATAAGCATAATCATCAAGATAATTAGTGCCTGTTTGAATAGAGTCTGTATAAAGCAAATTATTATTACAGAAATACTTTGTGTAACTTCTTATGCCTGGTGAACGTGTTGCAAAAGAAGTTCGCACTAATGCTGTGTCGGTAGTTAAATTAGGAAAATAAAAAGAAAAAGGTTGTGTGAGGTTGAGATCAAAAACTTCCCCATAAAATTCTCTCCCCGATTTTATAAAATTGCGCAAATCTTCCTCATGAAAAGCGTAGTCGTTAAAACTTGTTACCGTAACATTGGGTGTAGCAGAAGAAGAATTTACGCTTTGAATTCTTTTGGGAGATGTACCATCATTAAAGTCAACAGAAAGGAAATAATAAGTAGTATCTGAATACAAATGTTTTTGATGATAAAACTTATTGTTAGAAGCATTTAAATTCCACCTATCGGGAGATTGACCATAAAACAAAACATAATCCTGGTTATCTAAAACACCTACCGTTCCGTTATCTGATACTTCAATTGCGTTTTCTGTTAAATCATCTTTTCTATCAATTGAATTTAAAAAGGGAACCATACCACCACCATTTCCAAAAAGCCTGATGTTGGCAGGGTTTGTACTGGCTGCATCAATACCTAATTTGTTTTTTAAAAAATCATACGTGATTTTGTAAATCCCATCTTTGGTTACTCCAATTTTAAACCATGTGCCGTCTTTTAAAACAGAATTGGCTGCATATACTCTGTTAACCTGAGGTACCGTAACTCCTGTTTTCTCAATATCTATTTCAAAAGAATTTAATTTTTGAAGAGTGCCGCCCACATTTCGCAAGCAAGCAACTTCAATAAAAAGTTCAGGCTTTTTTCTGTTGTAAGAAATTGTGGTTTTTGTAGTAAAATCATTTGTTGGAACTGATGAAAAATCAATTTCAAAATCTGTTTTAGCAAAAGTTGAAGCTGAAATATTTTTAAGAATTGATTTGTACTCAAAGCCCTCCTCCTGCACAGGAAGCGAAATTGTAATTACAGGAACTCCCATTTCATTTAATGTTGGTTTGCTTCCTAAGACTTTAGCTGACAACTTATTAGCAGAAGCAACATTGCTGCCCTTCCATAAAACCGAATAAGCGTTTTCGGCATTTAACGATTGCGCTCCGGCAGTGGTTTGAAGCAACGTTGCAAGAGCTGCAACAAAAATTATTTTGGTTCTGTATTTCATTTCAGGTGACAATTGTTAAAGGTGTAAATTTAGGATATTACTTTTTCCCGACTGCTATAACTTGTAATTTGACGTTTTATTTTGTTTGATATTAAAATTTTTAAAAGATATATTTGTCAAAATAAAATACGCAACTGTCCGTTTTGTTTAGCCAAAATGCAACTTATTTAGTTTATTGCGTATAAAATTCATTAAAAGAACCACAAGTAATGAAAAGACTTATACTCATATTTTTAGTTCTCGCCACTGTTCAAACAGATGTGGTTCAAGCACAAGACCCTGAGTTTTCCCAGTTCTATGCCAACCCCATTTATTTGAATCCTGCCTTTGCAGGAGCAGCACGTTGCCCTCGCTTGGCACTCAATTACCGTAACCAATGGCCCGGTCTTTCAAGAACATTTATTACTTATAGCGCCTCTTACGATCAGCACGTTGATGCAATTGGTGGTGGCGTTGGATTATTGATAATGAATGACAAAGCAGGTGAGGGAACATTAGCAAAAACAGATATTGCAGGAATGTACAGTTACCAGGTAAATGTTAGCCGAAACTTTACTATAAGAGCTGCATTGCAGGCAACTTATGTTCAGGAAAAAGTTAATTGGGATAAACTCACATTTGGAGATGAAATAGACCCCCGCTTTGGATATATCTACGAAACTCAGGAAGTACGACCAGATGAAGGGCACTCATTTGTTGACTTTGGGGGAGGACTATTATTATATAGTAATAAAGTTTATGGTGGCGTTGCGGTACATCATATTACCGAACCCGATCAAGCATTTATTGTAGAAGGCTCTAGTCCGCTTCCAAGAAAATATACTGCACATGTTGGTGCAATGCTTCCCCTTAAGGGTGCAACTATTTATCAGGGAAAATACGAAGGAACTTTTCTTTCTCCCAACATACTTTACCAACAACAGGCAGCGTTTAATCAGTTAAATTTGGGTATGTACATTCAAAAATCTCCAATAGTTGGCGGCTTGTGGTACAGGGGTTACTTTAAAGGGGACAAATTTATCTCTGGTGACTCGTTTATTGCTTTGATTGGAATTCAAAAAGATTTGTTTAAGTTTGGCTACTCGTATGACGTAACTGTTTCGCGCTTAAGTAACAATGTTACAGCCGGTTCGCACGAAATTTCTTTTGGAATGCAGTTTGAATGTAAACCAAAGAAAAAAAGATTTAAAGCAATTAGTTGTCCTACATTTTAAGATTAAAAACCACAGCAAAATCACATATCCACTATAAAATGAAAAACAAATTCATTGGTAAAATTGCAATTGCATCAGCATTAATGCTGGTTGCTGGCACCTCTTGTAAAAAAGAAAGATCTTCTGTTACAGGATGGAATTACAACGATGAAAAAAACGGAGGATTTGAAGTAACTCCATACACAGAGCAGGAAACCGGCCCCGGTTTGGTACTCATTGAAGGAGGAACTTTTACAATGGGTCGCACAGAGCAGGAAGTTGCATATAACTGGGATAATATTCCAAGACGTGTAACAGTTTCATCTTTTTATATGGACGAAACAGAAGTTGCCAATGTGCATTACTTAGAATATTTGTATTGGTTAGATCGTGTTTTCGGAACAGATTATCCAGAAGTTTACAAAAAAGCACTGCCTGATACTTTGGTATGGAGAAGCAAACTTGCTTACAATGAGCCAATGGTTGAGTTGTATCTGCGCCATCCTGCATATCAATATTACCCTGTAGTAGGAGTAAATTGGCTGCAGGCAAACGACTTTGCTGCATGGAGAACCGATCGTGTTAATGAGCAAATCCTTATCAGAGAAGGTATTTTACGAGTAAACCCTGCCCAGGTTAATGAAGACAACTTTAACTCTGATGCATACCTTGCAGGACAATACGAAGGTTTGGTAAAAAGCAACCTGCGCGATTTAAATCCTAACCGCGATACCCGTAAAGTTAGAATGGAAGATGGAATTTTATTGCCACGTTATGAATTGCCAACGGAAGCACAATGGGAATATGCAGCCAGTGGTTTAATTGGAAACACTATGTTTGAAAGAGTAACGGACCGAAAAATATATCCTTGGAATGGACATGGTGTGAGAGAAGATGATGAAAAATATCGTGGTGAAATGCTTGGAAACTTCAAACGCGGACGAGGTGATAACATGGGTACAGCAGGTAAGTTAAACGATAATGCTGATATCTCAGCTCCTGTAGTCTCTTACATGCCTAACGATTTTGGTTTGTATAACATGGGAGGTAACGTGTCAGAATGGGTAAAAGATGTTTATCGCCCGCTGTCACCTGAAGATATGGATGACTTTAACTCATATCGTGGAAACGTGTTTGTAACACAACTTTTAGATGAGGAAGGACAAACTGCTGAAAAAGACAGTTTAGGAAGAATTGTTTACCGTGAGGTTGGCGAAACAGAAAACGTGGGAAGAAGAAACTACACTAAATCAGATTATATAAATGCCGAAGATGGTGATGAGCCAGATAATGTAGAATATAAATATTCTGGTACTACATTAATAGATGACAATGCCCATGTTGTAAAAGGCGGTTCATGGAAAGACCGTGCATATTGGATGAGCCCGGGTGCAAGAAGATATTATGACCAGGCGCAAGCAACTGATTGGATTGGTTTCCGTTGCTCTATGATTAGAGTAGGCAGTCCTGTAGGATTCCAAAAGAATAAAAAGAAAAAAGGATAATCCTTATTTATAAATGATAAAACGCTGTCTCTCATAAGGAGGGACAGCGTTTTATCATTTATAAATATCTGTGAAAACCGAAAACAAAAAAATTTCTACTTTCGTTGCATTAACAAATTATTACAATGTCAAAATCAACTGAAGTATTAGACAGAGTCATTATAAAATTTGCAGGAGACTCAGGCGATGGAATGCAACTTACCGGAACACAGTTTACAAACACTGCTGCTTTGTTTGGAAATGATTTGAGCACGTTCCCCGATTTCCCTGCCGAAATTCGTGCCCCGCAAGGAACACTTGCAGGTGTATCGGGTTATCAATTGCATTTTGGTTCTATTAACATTTATTCACCAGGTGATAAGTGCGATGTACTTGTAGCAATGAATGCTGCCGCATTAAAAGCAAATTTGCGGAACCTTAAAAATGGCGGAACCATTATTGCCAACACCGATGGATTTGATCCTAAAAATTTGCGTCTTGCCAATTACCCCGAGGGAAAAAATCCAATTGAAGATGGTTCATTAAGCAATTACCGTTTGGTTACTATTGACGTAACCAAGATGACACGTTTAGCACTTTCCGATTCCGGTTTAGGCACAAAAGAAATTGACCGCGCTAAAAATATGTTTGTGCTGGGCTTTTTATATTGGATGTACAATCGTTCTTTAGAAAACTCGGTAAAATTTTTAGAAGAAAAGTTTGGCAAGAAACCTGAGATACTTGATGCTAACATTAAAATTTTAAAAGCAGGATATCATTTTGGCGATACGAGTGAAACTTTTACTACACGTTATGAAGTACAGCCTGCTCCAATGCCTCCAGGTGTTTACAGAAACATTATGGGCAACCAGGCAACTGCTATGGGATTGATTGCTGCATCGCAAAAATCTAACCTACCACTTTTTTACGGAACGTATCCTATTACCCCCGCATCAGATATTTTGCACGAGCTAGCAAAGCATAAGGCGTTTGGCGTAAAAACATTTCAGGCGGAAGATGAAATTGCCGCTATATGTTCTTCTATTGGCGCCTCCTTTGGTGGTAGCTTGGGAGTTACCGCATCATCAGGTCCGGGCATTGCATTAAAAGGTGAAGCAATGGGCTTGGCTGTTATGCTCGAAATACCTTTAGTAATTTGCAATATACAGCGTGGCGGGCCATCAACAGGACTGCCAACAAAAACAGAGCAGAGTGATTTATTCCAGTCTTTGTATGGAAGAAACGGAGAAGCACCCATGCCTGTAATTTCTGCTTCGAGTCCGGCAGATTGCTTTGAAACTATTTTTGAAGCATGCCGCATTGCCGTGGAGTATATGACTCCAGTTATTTTCTTAAGCGATGGTTATATTGCAAACGGATCAGAACCTTGGAGATTTCCAAGCGCCAAGGATTTAAAAGAAATAAAAGTTTCTTTCATCAAAGAAAAAAATGGCGATAAGTATTTGCCATATAAGCGGGATGAAAAACTATCACGCCCTTGGGCAATACCCGGAACTAAAGGTTTAGAGCATCGTATTGGCGGAATAGAAAAACAGCACGAAACAGGTAACATCAGTTACGACCCCGAAAACCATGAGTTTATGGTTCATATGCGTGAAGCAAAAGTTGAAAAAGTTGCAGATAGCATTCCAAATCAAAAATTAGATTCTGGAAGTGAAAAAGGCAAGTTACTTATATTGGGTTGGGGAAGTACATATGGTGCTATAAAAACTGCTTGCATAGAAGCACGTAAAGAAGGTTATGAAGTTTCACATGCACAGGTTCGTTACATTAAACCTTTCCCTAAAAACCTTGGCGAATTGCTGTATAGTTTTGATAAAGTTTTGATTCCTGAAATGAATACGGGTCAGCTTATTAAAATTATACGCGACAAATATTTGGTACCTGCCGTTGGTTTAAATAAAATAAAAGGACTGCCTTTTACTGCAGGTGAGGTAAAAGAAAAAATTGTTGAAATGCTAAAAGCAAACTAACATCATTTTTATTAAAAGAAGAAAATACTAAAATGGAAAATACAGCAACTCCCGCATTAACCTCAAAAGAACTTGTAACCGACCAGGATGTAAGATGGTGTCCCGGATGTGGCGACTATTCAATTTTAAAGCAAGTGCAAACAGTAGTGCCCGAATTAGGAATACCACGTGAGCAAATTGTTTTTATATCGGGCATTGGTTGCTCAAGTCGCTTTCCTTACTATATGGAAACTTTTGGTATGCACTCTATACACGGACGAGCAACTGCCATTGCAAGTGGTTTAAAAGGAGCTCGCCCCGATTTAAGTGTTTGGATCGTAACAGGTGATGGTGATTCTACTTCAATAGGAGGCAATCACTTTATCCATTTGCTGCGCAGAAATTTTAATGTAAATATTCTTTTGTTTAACAACCAGATTTATGGTTTAACTAAAGGGCAATACTCTCCAACAAGCGAAGAAGGTAAAGTAACCAAGAGCACACCATTTGGTTCTTTAGACCATCCTTTTAACCCTATTGCTTTGGCAATGGGTGCCGATGCAACTTTTATTGCACGTAGCATGGACAGAGACCCTGTGCATTTAAAAGACATGCTCAGACGAGCAAATGCACATAAAGGAACTTCCTTTTTAGAAATTTACCAAAACTGCAATGTTTTTAATGATGGTGCTTTTGAAATTTATACAGAGAAAAGTTCAAAAAAAGCAGAAGCTATTTTTGTAGAAAACGGCAAGCCGCTTGTATTTGGGCAGAATGGTGAACTCGGAATAAAATTAGACGGCTTTAAACCTGTAATTGTAAATATAACAGAAGACGGGAACTCTGTAAACGACCTTTGGGTGCATGACGAAACAGACAGAGTAAAAGCAGGAATACTATCGCGCTTTTTTGATGACCCTAAAAAACAGGGACATTTCCCAAGACCATTTGGTGTTTTTTATACCGAACAACGCGCATGTTATGAAGATGATTTAATTAACCAGATTGATAACGTGATTAAAACAAAAGGTGCAGGAGATTTAGATAAGCTTTTAAGAGGAAGAGAAATTTGGGAGATACAGTAAAGCTGTTTTAAGGTTTTTCCCCCCTCACCAAATCCACAAGCCTGCATGTTGTTTTAACATTTTCAAATAACACCACGGCTTTCTCTCCTTTTATTTCTTCAACCACACCTGTTACTCTGCCATTGTGTAGTTTTACTGTTGTTCCTTTTTTAATGCTAGGGTCAATAGTTCTCTCTACTTTATTTTTCTCATTTAATCTTTCCTTTGAAAGACCAAGTTGCGAAAGAAATTTATCTAAAACATATTTTCTGTTTTTAGCTCCCTTAAAATCCTTTGCAAATTTTTTAACCTGTTGCTCCCATTGATTTATTACTTTTTGCTCTCGCCTTTTTATTTCCTTCTCCAAAGAGTTTTTTAATTCCTCATTAGATAAAATCATTTTTTCGTTTTGCTTCAGAAGTTCTCCGAGTTTTTTTTCTTTGGCAACTGCCTCTTCTGATTTTTTTTGAACGAAAGATTTTTCTTTTTCAACTTTATTTAAAAGCTGCTCGAGCAAAACATGTTTCTTATTTACCTTTTGCCTGGCATTGTTAATTAACTTGCCTGAAAGTCCACTTCGCTCTGCCACCACAAAAGTGTAAGAACTACCGGGCTTGCCAACATTAAGCCTGTACAAGGGCTTTAAATTCTTAGAATCAAAAGCCATGTTTCCATTAATAATTCCTTTTGTTTTATCTGCCAAAACCTTAAGATTCATGTAATGCGTAGTAATTATTCCAAAAGCATTTTTATTGTTGAGTTCTTCTAACACAGCTTCGGCAAGCGCACCCCCTAAATCAGGATCAGTGCCGGAGCCAAACTCATCAATTAAAAAAAGAGTGGAAGCCCCCGCTCTTTCTAAAAATACTTTCATGTGTTTAAGCCTGGAACTATAAGTACTCAGTTCATATTCTATACTTTGGGAATCGCCAATATCCACCATCAGATTATCAAAAAAACCCATTGTGCTTTCAGCATCTAACGGCACCAGCATGCCCGATTGAAGCATCATTTGTAATAAGCCTAATGTTTTAAGGCAAACCGTTTTACCACCAGCATTAGGTCCGCTTATTACCAATATGCGGTTGGTGCCGTCTAATCGCAAATCAAAGGGAATGGTGCTTTTGTGATGGCGCTTGTTATGCAAAAAAAGCAAAGGGTGTCTTGCATTTTTTAATTGTATAAAAGGCTTATACACAAAATGGGGAAAATGGCTGTTTGTGTGCGATGCAAGTATTGCCTTTGCCCGTATAAAATCAAATGAGGCAAGTATGGAAAGATATGACCCAAGCAGACCATGAAACCGCCTGAGTTTTGCTGTAGTCTCCTTCAAAATAATTTGGATCTCCTTTTTCTCTTCCTCAGTAAGTTCTGCAATAATATTATTGATTCCAATAACTTCTTCGGGTTCAATAAATGCAGTTTTGCCTGTGGCGCTTACATCATGTACAATTCCTTTTAATGCGCGTTTTTGCTCGGCATTAACTGACAGTACTCTTCTTCCGCTGCGGTAACTTTCAGCAACATCGGTTAACCAGCCTTCTTTTCTGTAACGGTTTATTACAGATAAATAAATCCTGTCGGCTTCAATTCTTTGTTTGGAAATACTTTTTCTTATTCGCGCAAGCTCAACAGATGCAGTTGATTTTATGACACCGTTATCATCAATTACATCAACAATAATTTCAATAATACTTTTTTCAAAAGAAACATCGGAAAGTATTTTTTCAAGTTCGGGGTATTGTTCTTTTCGCAATTCAAAAAACCTGAAAATGTCTTTTGTTGTAACCGTATTTATAAGTATATCAGCCAACTGGTAGCCTTGCAAAACGCTGTTGTCAACGCGCAAAACCGATAACTCTTTTGAAATATCTTTATACAGTAACGATGGAAATCCCGCGGATGCATCAGAAATAGATTTAAAGGAAGCAGTTTGTTTTAAGGCAGTTTCCGCAACAGAAAATTCAGCCGAAGGAGAAAGTTGCATAGCCAACTTTTTACCAGGAACGGCAGAACAATATTCTGTAATCAGTTCTTTTATTTTATCAAACTCCGCAGTAAGAAGTGATGATGCTGGAAATATAAACATCTTAAATTGCGCACAAATGTAATGGTGAATTGCGAATGTTCAATAGTCAATTTTGAATGAGAAGATAGTTACGAGTAATGACATTCCGAATTGACTATTCACTATTCCCCATGTTCATAAATAAAGAATCGTTCATGTGCATTTCCTTTAGCTTATTTTATTTTCGTCCGCTACAGCAATCTTAAAATTAATATGTTCAAAAACATAAACTGGAAATTTTGGCAATCATCAGGAAGAAAAAGTAAAACCCGCGAATGGATAGATGCTTTGATTTTTGCAGTTATTGCAGCTACTATTATCCGAACTTTTTTTATTGAAGCATTTACTATTCCAACACCATCAATGGAAAAAGAATTGCTGGTGGGCGATTTTTTATTTGTAAGCAAAATCAGTTATGGCGCGCGTACACCAATGACTCCGCTTTCATTTCCTTTTGTACACCAGGAAATGCCCATTATTAAAACCAAATCTTATATAGAAAGCGTTAAGTTGCCCTATTACAGACTGCCAGGTTTTTCAGACATAAAGAATAACGATATTGTGGTATTTAATTATCCGGGAAATATTTTTTACCCCGATGATGATTTGAAAAGACCCATTGATAAAAAAACACATTACATAAAACGTTGTGTCGGCATACCTGGCGATTCAGTAAAAATTGTTGACGGATTACTTTACGTAAACAACAAAGCAGTTCCGTTAACTGATAAAGGTCAGTTTACATACAATGTAATAACGGACGGAACCACGTTTAATCCGCAGTTACTCGAAGATTTGAAAATAAGAGAGGGAGCAATGCTGGCTCCCGGCATTTATGAGTTTTTGCTTACCAAAGAAAAAGTAGATGCGTTAAAAAAATTACCCTATGTAAAAGCTGTTGAATCGAAATTTCAGCCTGTCGGTACTCCAAGCCCTTACCAAAGATTGTTTCCTTATGATGAAAAACATTTATGGAATGTAGATAACTATGGTGCGCTATATTTACCAAAAGAAGGTGCTACCATTACGCTTACACAAGATAATATTTCCATTTACCAGCGCTGCATAGTTGAGTTTGAAGGCAACAAATTAGATATTAGAGACGGAAAATTTTTTATTAACGATAAAGAAACCACCACATATACTTTTAAGCAAGGCTATTACTGGATGATGGGTGATAACAGGCACAACAGTGCTGACTCTCGCTTTTGGGGTTTCGTCCCGGAAGATCATATAGTAGGCAAGGCTGTTTTTATTTGGATGAGTTGGGATAGCGAGGGAAGTTTCTTTAGCAAAATAAGATGGAAGCGTTTGTTTAGCCTTATCCATGATTAAATTTGCTTTAGACGGGAGATAAGTTTAAATGAATACTCCTGTTTTTGCAACTGCTTATTTTCCTCCGGTTATATACTTGCAGGAATTAATAAAGCATGGTTCTGTTTTTATTGAAGCGCATGAGCATTTCCAAAAACAAACCTACCGTAATAGGTGTGAGATATTAAATGCAAACGGTGTTCAAACACTATCTGTTCCATTATTTCAGACACATCAAAAAGTAAAAACAGGACTGGTTCAAATTTCTTTTGCGCAAAACTGGAAGCTAAACCATTGGAGAAGCATAGAATCAGCTTACAACCGTTCGGCTTATTTTGAATTCTATAAAGATGAATTAAAAGATTTGTTTTTCGAGAAAGAAAAATATTTACTCGTTTTTAATACCAAAATTTTACTATGGGTTTTAAAACAATTGAAAGTAAAAAACAACATTAATTTCACTGAAGACTATTTAAAATCAATTGAAGATGGCTCCGATTGTAAATATTTAAGTTCTGCTGAAAAAGCAACTGCATGGAATTGTAAAAAATACCCTCAAGTATTTTCCTACAAAACCGATTTTATACCGGGGCTTTCTTGTATTGATTTGCTATTCAACTGTGGGCCCGATTCAATTTATTATTTGCAAGATCGGATCGGGTGATGTTAACAATACAAGGTGCAAACCTGCGTTTTTAATTAGAATATTTTCATTCAATCCGGTTTATCTTCGTACACATGCCAAAATTTTTATGGTTTTTGCTTTTACTTCCTTTCACTGCATTTTGCCAGCCCAGTAATAATGTAGTTGAAAACAGCATTATAGAAACTAATGAGATTGCTTACTACTCTCAATCCTTAGGAATTGAAATAAAATCACTTGAACATAAAAAAATGTACGATGCCATTATAACTTTTATGGGTACTTCTTATAAATACGGTGGAAAAAATGAGAATGGAATAGATTGTTCGGGGTTTGTAAATAAAGTAATGACAGAAGCAGGAAAGGAAATTGTTGGTTGTTCTTCTGCTGATATGTATGATAAGGTAAAGCACATTGGTAAAAACAAATTGTGTGAAGGAGATTTGGTTTTTTTTCGAACCCGAAAAAAAGCAATTTCCCATGTTGGTATTTACCTGGGAGAAAATAAATTTGTACACGCCAGCACCAGCAGCGGTGTTATCATAAGTGATTTAAATGAAGACTACTATCAAAAACGTTTTGCAAAAGGCGGGCGAATTAAAGACAATTAATGGATAAGACTCTAATACTAAACGACAAACAAATTAAGCATCGCATAGAGCGTATTGCTTACCAGATATTTGAAGACAACCACACTGAGAAGGAAATTATAATTGCAGGTATTGCCAAAACAGGCTACGTTTTTGCGCAGAAAATTGAGAAAGCATTGAACAAAATTTCGTCCGCAAAAACTATTCTCATTAAAATAACTGTGGATAAGGATAAACCGTTACACACAACTATTGAAGATGGCTTCTCGGAAAAAACTTTAAAAAACAAAGTTGTTATCCTTGCTGACGATGTATTGAACAGTGGAAAGACAATGATTTATGCCATGCGCACTTTTTTAAATGCCGATGTAAAAAAAATTCGCACGGTACTGTTAGTTGACCGTGACCACAAGCGCTACCCTATTGCTGCAGATTATGTTGGCTTAACACTTTCTACAACCTTACGCGAGCATATTTCTGTTGAGTTTTCTTCAAAAGGAAATGCTGTGTACCTGCAATAAAAATTGATTTTCTTTTGATCCGATTAAAAATTTTATAGTGGATTCTTCTGTTCTCTATAAATCTTAATCGCCTATATCACGTTTCACATCAGGAATAAACACTTACTTTTGGCGCTCAAATTTTTTTAGATATGAACGCAGTATATAATATCCCACCCGCATTTAACGAACCGGTTTTAAACTATGCTCCCAATAGTGCCGAAAGAATTGCACTAAAAGATGCTTTAAAAGAAGCACGCTCTAAAGTAATGGACATACCCATGTACATTAACGGCAAAGAAGTAAGAACAGGCAATACAAAAACTTTAAATCCCCCGCACGATCATCAGCATTTACTTGGACATTTTCACCAGGGAGATGCATCGCATGTTAAGGCTGCAATTGATGCAGCACTTGCTGCAAAAGAAAAGTGGGCTGCTATGGAATGGGAACAGCGTGCTTCTATATTTTTAAAAGCTGCCGATTTGCTTGCAGGTCCATACCGTTACAAAATGAATGCTGCTACTATGCTTGGTCAGAGTAAAAATGCTTACCAGGCTGAAATAGACAGCGCATGTGAGTTAATTGATTTTTTACGTTACAACGTTCAGTTCATGCGCGAAATTTATTCGCAACAACCGGCATCATCTAAAGGAATGTGGAACCGAACAGAGCAACGCCCATTGGAAGGATTTGTGTTTGCACTAACACCATTTAATTTTACTGCTATTGCCGGAAACTTACCTTCTGCCCCAGCCATGATGGGTAACACCATTGTGTGGAAGCCTGCCAACACGCAGATATATGCGGCCAATGTAATCATGGAAATATTTATAGCTGCGGGTTTGCCTCCCGGAGTAATAAATCTTGTTTACGTTTCAGGCCCGGTTGCAGGCGATGTAATTTTTAATCATGCTGATTTTGCTGGCATACATTTTACAGGTAGTACAGAAGTGTTTAAAGGAATTTGGAAAACGATAGGCGAGAATATGCCTAAATATAAATCATATCCGCGCATAGTTGGCGAAACCGGTGGTAAAGATTTTATTATTGCACACCCAAGCGCAAATGTGGATGTGTTGGTTACGGCATTATCACGTGGAGCGTTTGAGTTTCAAGGTCAAAAGTGTAGTGCTGCTTCGCGTGGTTATATTCCTCAAAGTTTATGGAAAGAAACAAAAGAAAAATTGGTTGCACAGGTTAAGAGCATGAGAATGGGACCTACAGAAGATTTCCGCAATTTTATTAATGCCGTAATTGATGAAACATCTTTCAACAAAATTTCAAAATATATTGATGATGCAAAGAAAGATGCATCACTTGAAATTATAACCGGAGGCAACTGCGATAAAAGCAAAGGCTACTTTATTGAACCAACTATTATAGTTACCAAAAACCCGAAATACAAAACCATGTGCGAAGAAATTTTTGGACCAGTGCTTACCTTATATGTTTATGATGATGCACAATGGGAACAAACTTTAACATTAGTTGACCAAACCGGTGAGTATGCTTTAACAGGTGCGGTAATTGCGCAAGACCGATACGCAGTTGAGCAGGCAACAAAAGCACTGGTAAATAGTGCAGGTAATTTTTATATAAATGATAAATGCACTGGCGCTGTTGTTGGTCAGCAGCCGTTTGGCGGAGCGCGTGGCTCTGGTACAAATGATAAAGCTGGCTCTATGATTAACCTATTACGTTGGGTTAGCCCACGTACAATTAAAGAAACATTTGCTCCACCTACAGATTACAAGTATCCGTTTATGATGGGAGAGGATTGATAAGATTAAAGAGAGAAAAGTTAAAATTCAAAAGAGAAGAAAGTACCAGATATAAACCTGCCTGCCGATAGGCTGGTGCAAATATCCGCTGCTTTTCCACAGTACTCTTGTTAAAAACAATTAAGCACTCAATTTTACTTTAGCAACATGTTTTTACTTTTACAATACAATGAAAAAAATTTATAAAAAAATCCCAAACTGGTTAAAAAATAAATATGCCGTAACCATTTTGTTTTTTATTGTATGGCTTACCTTTTTTGATAAGAATGATTTTTTTACTCAGTACCAATACCGTAAACAGTTAAAATCATTAGAAACCGACCGCGATTATTTTAAAGACGCTATTGAGCAAACAAAAAAAGATTTAAACGAACTTGCGTCTTCTCCTGCCAGCATTGAAAAATTTGCCCGCGAGAAATATCTCATGAAAAAAGATGATGAGGATATTTTTGTTTTTGTGCAAGAGCCTTCTAAAGAGGAAACGCAGAAATAGATTTTTAAAGCGACTATGAAAAAGTTAGCCACAGACTTACAGATCAATTAATCTGTGAATCTGTGGTTAACTATTTGTCTTTTGCGAAAATGAACCATACAGTTTTTTTGTTTTGACTGAAACCTTTAAAAAAAAACATGTAGGTTTATTTTCCCACTAATAATATTTTCTCTTTTATGAAAATGAACCATACAGTTTTTTTGTTTTGGCTCAAAACTTTAAAAAAAAAAATGTAGGTTTGAAAACTCCAACCCTCCGTAAACTTATGGTTGCAAAAAGACTTATCGGCATCTTTATTTTTGTAAACTGCACTGTTTGGTGTGCTGCACAAAGCGTTATTAAAGGAAATGTTACTGACGTAAAATCAGGCGAAACTTTAATTGGAGCTACTGTGGTAATAAAAGGAACTACAGAAGGAGCTGCTACTGATGTAAACGGAAATTTTTCTTTCACTACTTCACAAAACCTTCCGATAACCTTGGTTACTTCTTTTGTTGGATACATTAATATAGAAACTGTGGTGACTGACATTGGCAAAGAGATTAAAATTAAAATAGGACAAAACGAAGTGGTATTAAAAGATGTAACAATTACCGGAAGCCGCATAAGCGAAAAAATAAAAGAGAATCCGTTGACTATTGAAGCGCTTGACTACATTGCCATAAAAGAAACACCCGCTGCCAGCTTTTACGAGGGGCTTGGTCAGCTTAAAGGTGTTGACCTTACAAGTGCCAGCATTGGCTTTAAAGTAATTAATACAAGAGGATTTAACTCTACATCGCCTGTACGCTCATTACAAATTATTGATGGGGTAGACAATGCATCACCGGGTTTAAATTTTTCGCTTGGTAATTTTTTAGGCTGTTCGGAGTTGGATGTAAATAAAGTTGATTTAGTGGTTGGAGCAAGTTCTGCCTATTACGGACCCAATGCTTTTAACGGTGTGATAAGCATGACTACGCGCGATCCGTTTTTAAACCCCGGTTTTGAAATGAGTTATAAAATTGGTGAACGCAATTTAAACGAAACGGCATGGAGACTTGCTCACGTAATTAAAAACAAAAAAGGCGAAGACAAATTTGCTTATAAACTCAACTTTTGTTTTTTAAAAGTTGATGATTGGGAAGCAGAAAATTATTCAGCAACCGAACAATCAAGAGCCGATGAAAAAAATCCGGGCGGCTTTGATGCCGTAAATATTTATGGCGATGAGTATAGCTATTCTGCTGCTGATGACCCTCTTCAACGCCCCGGATTAAACTTAGTCTTCAGACGCGGGTACAGAGAGAGAGACATAGTTGACTACAACACAGAAAATTTAAAGCTTGGAGCATCTGCTCATTATAAAATTACTCCTAAAACTGAAGTAATTTATTCAAGCAGTTATGGTAACGGAACCACTATTTACCAAGGTGATAACAGGTATAGTTTAAAAGATATTCAGTTTTATCAGAACAGACTTGAGTTAAGGCAAAAAGACAAATGGTTTATACGAGGATATTATACCAATGAAGATGCCGGCAAAAGCTATGATGCTTTTTTTACAGCTTTACTTTTACAACGTGCCACAAAAGACGATAACAACTGGACAAAAGATTACGATCGTTTTTGGAATGACAGCGTGAAAAGCCATCTAGTTCCTCTATATAACAACGCTATTCAACCTCAAGATTTTCCTACTTATACTGATTACATAAATGCTGTTTACCCTTATCTATACAATAATTATTACGATACTTTGGTTTATTTTCATCAGCAAGCTACGGAGTATTTAAACAATGGTGGTTATTTTCTATCACCTCAATATAATCCTTTCCTCGAACCCGGAACTCCACAGTTTGATTCGGCACTTGCAAGTATCACCTCAAAAAAAACTTTTAAAGAAGGCGGTTCGCGGTTTTATGATAAGAGTGCACTTTATCATATACATGGCGAGTACAAATTTACTCCGGCATTTTGTGATATTACTCTGGGTGGTAACTACAGAAAATATCTTCCAAAATCTGAAGGAACTATATTTAGCGATACGGCTTCAAAAATTACAAATGAGGAATTCGGGGCTTATGCCGGTTTTGAAAAAAAATTACTAAAAGAAAAACTTCGCATTAATGCAAGTGCGCGTTTAGATAAAAACGAAAATTTTCCATACGTGTTTTCTCCTGCTGTAGGAGCGGTTTACAACATTAATAAAGAACATATAGTGCGAGGCTCTTTTTCTTCTGCAATAAGAAATCCAACTTTAGCTGATCAATATCTTTATTATCAGGTAGGCAGAGCAATACTAATTGGTAATACAAATGGCTACGAAGGCTTAGTTACAGTTCCTTCGCTACTTAATTATATTGAAAGTGAAAAAAACTTTGATACGCTAGAATTTTTTAGCGTAAAAGCAGTAAGACCCGAAAAAGTAAAAACAGTTGAATTAGGTTACCGTGCCACCATTGGTACTCATTTATATATTGACATTGGCGGTTATTATAGCTGGTATAAAGATTTTATAGGATATAAAATTGGAGCTGATGTAGATACCTTTACTGTTTCCTTGCCTTTTCAAATCCCTTATAAAGATTTATATCCAAACAACATATTGCGAGTTGCAACAAACTCTGAAGATGAGGTAACAACACACGGTGCTTCTGTAGGTCTAAATTATTATATCGGAAAATACTTTGCTGCCAATGCCAACTACTCTTGGAATGTGTTGGACAGGCATGGATCAGATGACCCGCTGATTCCTGCATTTAATACGCCCGAACATAAATACAACGTTGGGTTCAGCATAAGAAACTGGCGAAATCTGGGCTTTAACATAAATTACAAATGGGTGCAGGGTTTTAATTATGAAGGCTCCCCTCAGTTTACAGGCTATATTCCCGATTACGATATGATAGACGTACAGGCTAACTATCGTTTTGAAGAAAGACTTACTTTTAAACTTGGCGCATCAAACGTGTTAAACAATAAGCATTACGAAGTTTATGGAGGTCCGTTAGTTGGCAGACTAATTTATTTCAGCATTTTATTAGAACTAAAAGATGCTTTCAAAAACTGACTTATGCATCTAAAAATAAAAACTACATTTGTACATCTAGAAAAGAAAAATTTAAAATGGAAAACCAAAACGAAAATCAATTAAATATTGAATTAAGCGAAGAAGTTGCTGATGGAATTTATTCCAACCTCGCCATAATCACTCATAGCAATAGCGAATTTGTTGTTGATTTTATCAAAGTGATGCCTGGTGTGCCTAAAGCAAAAGTAAAAGCAAGAGTATTACTCACGCCACAACATGCAAAGCGTTTACTGGCTGCACTAAACGATAACATTCAAAAGTTTGAGAAAGTACATGGTACTATAAAACAAACAGAAAGTGTTGGCATTCCGCTAAACTTTGGCGGACCAACTGCACAAGCTTAAGGCCAACGGGTCTTTAAATAAAGAGAGGGATGCATATTTTATGCATCCCTCTCTTTATTTTACATCCAATGTAATTTTACTTTTTCAAAACAACTTTATGCACTTCGTTAATTCTGTCAGCGCTAATCCTTACGGTATAAACCCCATTTGAAGCGTTGCTTAAATCAATAATATTACGATAGCTGTTTAACTTTTGTGAATAAACAATACGTCCTAAGTTATCCATAACAGAAACAACTACTACTTCTGCTAAAGCCTGCTTAGTTTCTACAACAATATTACCGTTTGAAGGATTTGGGTAAACACTTACCACAGAGGATTCTGTATTGTTTTGGGCTATGCCTGTAAAGCAGTTAACATTCTTTGTATAGTAGTTTAATCCACCGGCATAATTCCCAACTATTATTTCTTCATTGCCATCGCCATCTAAATCGCCTAAAGCAATTTTTGTACGATATTGCTCAACAATTCCATAGGCAGTATTAGTAATTAAATTAAAATTTCCGGTCAGGTTTCCGTCAATGTTATTATACATAAAAACTCTTCCTTCTTCTGATGCAACTAATAATTTATAAACTCCTCCATCATCATATAAATAAGGCTGGCTGTAGCCGAAAGAAGCAAACTGGTTTGTAACATTTACACCACCTAAATTATCGGTAATATATGTAAAAACAGGGGAGGTAAGTGTGCCAGTATTTTTAAAAAAATAAAGTGTCCCCATTGCATTGCCAATAAGCAAATCAAGCAAGCCGTCTTTATCAACATCTACAATTTGAGGAGTAGCTGCATTACCAACATCTATCCCCTGGTATTGGATAGAGCTTAAAGTTAAATTTAAAGGATTGCCTGCACCACCGTTATTAGTGTATAAATACAACATACCATCATTTGCACCAAGAAGCATTTCGCTATCACCATCGTTGTCTAAGTCGCCAAAACAAGGATAAATGTTTTGTAAGCCCATTGCAAAAACATTTTCGTAATCATCATTTATGAGTGTAAACTCTGGACAAATATTCGTACCCGTATTTCTATAATATGAAATGCCCGATTCAAAAATGGAAGGATTTTGATTCGTTCTCAAATAACCATAATTACCAATCAGTAAATCCTTTTTGCCATCAGCGTCCACATCAATAATTACAGGATTTGCCCCTGATCCAACGTCTATCATTTTATCGGTGAGAAATCTATTCTGAAAAAAATTAAAAACATTAGAGGCGTTGTTGGTTGTGTTTTTGTAAAGCTTAATGTTAGTATAATTCTCTGATTGGTTCTCAACACAACCGGAAAGAATCAAATCCTTTTTGCCGTCATTATTAACGTCAATATAATATGGCGCAGGAAATGTTACGTAATTAACAGGAATATCATAAGCAGGGAATATGGAGTCCTGATATATCATGGTGTCGTTTACTCCTGGTATGGTTCCACCATTTTCAAGGTAGAGTAAATTATTTCCGAGTATATCGCCATTTAATAAATCAACATCTCCATCCAATCCATTATCAAAAGATTCAAGGCAACTACCGGAATGTAATACTGAATTTATTGGATCAACTACAGTATCATCATCGGGGTTTGCTATTCTAAATACACAACTCTGTCCTAAATTAGCAGTGTTTGAAAATGCGCTTAAAGAAAATTTACCAAAGCAACCTGTCTCCTCAGTAAATACCAAAGAGTCACACGTTCCATACAATTCCATAGATTGGTTTTCGTGGTACTCAACTGCAACTCCGGCTAACTTAAAAGTAAGAACATCAATATCGCCATCTCCATTTACATCAAACAATGCCGGCAAACTATTGGGAGCAACATACAAATTTGCATAAGCACCTCCACCAAAGGTAGAGTAAATAAGAGTGGACACTTGCGTAAATCTTAACCCTCCAGCTATTGAGTTATCATTCCTGTAAACTTCCATTCCTCCTAAGTAACTGTAAGAAAAAATATCTTCCCTGCCATCACAATTATAATCAGCCATCAACATCCAATGATGCACATCAGGAAATTTACTAATATACTCTGGAGCATACTCATAGTCAACCTGATTAGGAGTGCCATGATTAATAAAAGTTTGTAGACGGTGAGAGCCCGGAAAATTTACCGACCCCTGAATAGAAAATAAAACCAAATCATTGATCCCATCTAAATTCAAATCTACCTCATTAAAAATAGGAGCGTTTAATCCGCCAACCCAAGCCATTGGCAATTGATTACCGCCAATGTAAACTTTGGGTCCTTTGACCTTAGCATAAGGTTGTGCATTGGTATTGTTTCCAGTTATAACAACAAACAATGCAATAAAGAGAGTTAGTGCTTTTTGCATGGAGATTTTTTTTTCAAAAGTATAATTTTATAGACGATTTCCTATTTTTAGAACGTAATTATTGAGTTAAAATCGTGTTATTCATTCAAATTCTTACAAGCCATGCCTTCATTTGATATTGTTAGCAAAACAGATTTGCAAAAATTAGACAATGCCATTAACATTACTAAAAAAGAAGTAAGTACGCGTTACGATTTTCATGACTCAAAAACAGAAATTGATTTTGATAAAAAAGAAATGCTGGTAAAAATTACCACTGAAAATGACATGCGCATGGAGGCAATACGCGAAATACTTATTGCCCGAAGTTTGAAACAACATGTTGACCCAAGTTGTTTTGATTTTGGCAAAGAGCAATATGCCTCCGGTAATATGATTAGAAAAGAAGTAAAAGTAAAGCAGGGTATTGATAAAGAAACAGCCAAAAAAATTGTAAAAATTATTAAAGACAGCGGCATGAAGTTGCAGGCATCTATTATGGATGACCAGGTCCGTGTAACCGGAAAAAAAATTGATGACTTGCAGCAGTCAATAGCAATTGTAAAAGCTGCTAATATGGAGTTGCCGCTTCAGTTTGAAAATTTTAGAAACTGATATTTTATTTAATAACCGAAACCGTTCCTTTTAACCGATGCTTTTTCCCCCAGTCATCAACCACATCGGCAATGTAAACATAAGAACCCTTTTGCACCGTTTCCGATCCGTTATTTACAGTACCATTCCATGTAACAGGGTTTCCTTTGTCTTCAAAAACTAATTGACCCCAACGGTTAAAAATAGTAACGGAAATTTCCTGTGCTGATATTGCTTTAAATTGCAACGCATCATTTTTACCATCGCCATTTGGTGTAAATCCTTCGGGCACATAAAAAGAATAAGCTTCTCTTATTTGTAATTCAATGGTTAAAGTATCAAAACACATCCCATTATTAGCTATTAAAGTTACAGGATAAGTTCCCACTAGTGGATAATAATGCTCAGGATTCGAGGCGGTAGAAGAAGAACCATCGCCAAAACTCCATTGATAGCTGCTGGCAAATTGTGTGTTGTTATAAAATAAAACGGTAGAGTTTAAAACTGTGGGCTTTTCAGGAGTATAATCAAATGCTGCTTCGGGTATATTAAGTACGTTAATTCCATCAGGTGATGTAAATGAACCAATGCAGTTGTAAGGAGCAGGTGTTGTTACAATCAGTTCGGGGTGATAAACACCTCCTGAATAAAATGTGTGAACGGGATTGGTATCCTCTGAAGTGCTGTCATCTCCAAAATTCCATAAGTAAGAAGAACCTGCAACGGCAGTAACCACCGAAGTAAAACTAACTGTAAGCGGTTCGCATCCTTCATTCACATCAAAAGTATAATCAATTGCAGGTGTTGGTATTGTTTGAATACTCACAGTAAGCGTTACCGGGTTAAGATTACAACCATCGGTTACATAAACTGAGACAATGCTATCATTTGTTGCCGTTATATTTTCGTAAGAAAGATTTGTTCCCGTGTTCCAGTTATAAATATAATTTCCATCGCCACCGGTAACGACTGGAGAAAGCAGCACTAAATTTCTCTGGCAAACATTAGTATCTGTTGGTAAGGATGCCACCATTGCATCATAAACAGAAAGAGTGGTTAGGTCGCTGTTGGTACAACCATTGACATCGGTAATTGTAACAGTATATGTTGTAGTGGTTGAAGGTGAAACATTTATTGATGCAGAGGTAGCACCATTAGACCAAACATAACTGTAAGGAGTAGTGCCTCCGCTGTAAACAGGAGCCATAAAATAAGGTTGCCCGGAACAAACCGTTGAACTTGGGCTTGTAATTACTGATAAAGGTGTGGGCTCCGCTATTGAATCAACAAGTGTAGCAGAACAGCCAACGGCATCGTTAACAGTAACGGTGTAAATGCCCGCTGCCAATCCCGTGTTGTTGCTTCCTGTAAAGCCATTTGACCATACATAGCTATAAGGATTTACCCCTCCCGAAACAGAGATATTTATTGCACCGGTTGCATTTCCATTACACAAAACATTGGTAAGATTATTTACAGAAATTGAAACCGGTGTTGAAGCATTAATTGTTTCTGTTTGCTGCAAAGTACATCCGTTATTATCGGTTATTGTAATAGTGTAACTGCCAGGGGCAAGATTTGAAATGGATGTTGACGTTGCGCCATTATTCCATAAATACGAGTAAGGAGAAGTGCCACCTGATGCAACTGTTGATATTGCTCCATTATTATTTCCGCAAAAAGTTTGTATAACAGCATTCACATTTGTAAAAGCAGCTGCAGGTTGTGTAATGGTGACGGGTAAAGATGCGTTACATCCTTTTGCATCTGTTACTGTAACAGTATAGCCTCCTGCTGCAAGATTTGTTGCGCTTGCGTTTGTGCCACCTGATGGTGTCCATATATAAGTTAATGTTCCTGTTCCGCCACTTGCGCTTACACTTGCAGTGCCTGTGTTGCTTCCATAACACAAAACATTGGTTGAGTTTACAAGATTAAGATTAATTGCAGGAGCTGATTCAATAGTTGCTGATACAGTTATAGAGCAGCCGGTTGCATCGGTAACAGTTGCTGTATAAGTTCCGGCTGATAAAGAATTTTGTGATGAATTAGGAGGCAAACCACCCGACCATTGATAAGTGTAAGGTGTAACACCGCCTGATACGTTTAAAGAAACGCCACCATCGCTCCAGCCAAAACATGTTACGGTATCATTCAAATAACTTATTGTTACCGAATGACCATTTGATGGTGAAACTGTTGTGGTTTTTACTACCGTGCAACCAATTACATCGGTTACAGTGCATGTATAAGTGCCGCTTGCAAGGTTTGAAATGGACATGGATGTTGAACCTGTATTCCACGAATAAGAATAAGGTGAACTTCCGCCTGTTGCATTTGTTATTGTAGCTGTACCATCGGTGTTGCCGCAAGTTGTTTGTGTTGAGCTTATGGTTGCTGTTAAAGGTAAAGATGGTTGCGTTATCGTTAAATTATTAAATACAATTAAACAAGCTCCATCCATAACGGTAGCTGTATAGGTTCCAGCAGTAAGATTACTTACACTGTTTGTAGTGCTTATTCCTCCAGCCCACTGAAACGTGTAATTACCCGAACCACCTGTTGTGTTTAAAGTTATACTTCCGGTATTATCGCCATAGCAATTTATATTTTGAATTTGCGGTACGGAATTTAATGTTGACAATGTACCCACTGTAAACATTTTACTGAAAGTGCAATTTTTATTGTCAGTGACTGTTAGGGTATAATTGCCGGCTGCAAGGCTGCTTTGGTTTAGAGATGTAGAACCATTGCTCCACAAATAACTGTAAGGGAAGTTACCACCGGTTACAAAAAGATTTAATGCACCATTGTTGGCACCGCACGTGGCTGGTGTTATTACCAATGCGCTGTCAGTCATTGAAGGCGCTTGTGTTATATTATAAGTGGCTGTTGCAGGGCAGGAGTTTGGGGCGCTTACTGTTACCACATAAATTCCTACAGGTAAATTAGAGGCAGTGTTTGTTGTGCTTACATTATTTGACCATTGATAAGAAAACGGCCCCGTGCCTGTTATAATGTTCACTGTAGCGGTACCATCATTACCACCATTGCAGGAAACACTGGTGCTCGATGGATTAACCGTAATTCCGGCAACGTTTAATGTCCTGGTAGATGGTGTTGCAATAGGGTTACTACAAATATCTGTGACGTTACCTACAATAGAAAATGTGTAAGTGCCTCCTATAGTAATTGCAGGAGAAAACGTAAACCGATAATTTTTATCATAAGCGCTTCCATTGGTACAGTTTGGTGCTGTTATGGATGTAATGGAATAACTTCCTCCTGGTCCGGTCAAAGTAAAATCTGATGGCTGGAAAGAGGAGAACAACATGTTTTCGTTAAACACAAGATTTAAAGTATCTGTTCCGCATGCCAATGCAGAAATGGTATTGAGCAATGGAGGAATATTGTCAAATATTGTAGCTGATGAAGCAGAAAAATCTAAAGTATATCCATTTTGTTGAGTTTGAGAATAGTTACTAACGTTTAGCACATACGTTTGCCCGGCAGTAACTGCAACAGTATTATCATTCATAAGGGCACAAGCACCTGTAGTATTACCGTTAGCACCGGTAATTCCACCACAACCCGGAATGTTAGCAGAGAAGTTGCAAGCTACCTCCATGTTTGCGGAGTCTCTTATCTGATTGCAACCAAGATTGCTAATGTTAAACAAAGCAAAATCATAATCATTATTAGGGTTATTAGGAAAAATAGAAAAATTAAGGGTGCCTGATACGCTCACCGTAAATATGTACCAAACATCGTTTCTTTCTCCGGCATTAAGACATGATAAAGCGCTGTTAATTTCTGATGTATCACTGCCAGCACCCACATATGAGTTTGGCTGCACATAAGTATTCTGGCAAACGGGTATAGCATTTAAACAATCCTGGTTTGTAAGTTGCGCATACGAAACAAAGATGCCTGACATCATAAAAAATAAAAAACCAAAAAAGAATTGTTTCACTGAAATCGCTGCTTTATAAATAGACATACCTGACATGAACTACGTTGTACGCTAAAGGCAGAATAAAGATACACTCAACTAAGCATATTTTTTAAAAAATTTTCAGGAATTATGAGATACCTCGGAAGAACATCTTTTAATTGACCATTAAACCTTTTTAAAATTACAATTTTAAGAACATTAAAGACTTAAATTTCAGACACCTTTGCCTTCTAAAAACAAAAAAAACCGCCCCTCTTTTGGTGGGGCGGCTGTCCTTATGCTAAACTTTTATAGTTTATTTCTTATCGTCCTTTACTTCTTCAAAATCAACATCAGTTACATTTTCTGAGGCAGATGGGTTTGCGGCATTTGCATTACTTGAATCAGCCTGTGGTTCTGCAGTAGTGCTTGCATTGTTTGTAGCATTGTACATTTCCTGCGAGGCAGCCTGCCATGCATTGTTTAAATCTGCTAACGACTTATCAATTGAAGCAAGGTCTTTTGCTTTGTGTGCATCTTTAAGAGCAGAAAGTTGTTTCTGTATGTTCTCTTTATTTTCTTTTGAAAGTTTGTCGCCATATTCTGCCAACTGCTTTTCTGTCTGGAAAATTAAAGAGTCAGCCATGTTAATTTTTTCAGCTTCTTCTTTCTGCTTTTTATCTGCTTCAGCATTTGCTTCCGCTTCTTTTTTCATTCGATCTATTTCTGCATCGCTCAAACCACTGCTGGCTTCAATTCTTATTTTTTGCTCTTTGCCTGTTCCTTTGTCTTTAGCCGTAACGTGCAATATTCCGTTTGCATCAATATCAAACGTAACTTCAATTTGAGGCACGCCACGCGGGGCTGGCGGAATTCCGTCTAAATGAAATCTTCCTATAGTGCGATTACCGTTTGCCATTGGTCTTTCACCTTGCAGCACATGTATTTCTACCGATGGCTGGCTGTCGCTGGCTGTGCTAAAAACTTCCGATTTTTTTGTAGGAATGGTCGTATTGGCTTCAATCAATTTAGTCATCACACCACCCATGGTTTCAATACCCAATGAAAGTGGAGTAACATCTAATAACAACACATCTTTTACTTCACCTGTCAACACAGCACCTTGAATACCTGCGCCTATTGCCACCACTTCATCAGGGTTAACACCTTTACTTGGCGATTTTCCAAAAAACTTCTCTACCGCTTCCTGTATTGCAGGTATGCGTGTTGAACCTCCAACTAAAATAATATCATCAATATCACTGGTTTTTAATCCGGCATTTTCCAATGCTTTGCGGCATGGCTCAATGGTGCGCTTAATTAAATCATCAACCAATTGCTCAAACTTTGCACGTGTTAATGTTTTTACGAGGTGCTTTGGCACTCCATCAACAGGCATAATGTAAGGCAAGTTTATTTCTGCCTGGGTAGATGATGATAATTCAATCTTTGCTTTTTCAGCCGCTTCCTTTAAACGTTGCAATGCCATTGGGTCTTTTCTTAAATCCAATCCTTCATCGCTTTTAAATTCATCTGCCAACCAGTCAATAATACGTTGGTCAAAATCATCACCACCAAGGTGCGTGTCTCCATCGGTTGACTTTACTTCAAACACGCCATCGCCCAGTTCAAGAACCGATACATCATGTGTACCACCACCACAGTCGAACACTACAATTTTTATGTCTTTGTTTTTCTTATCTAAGCCATAAGCAAGTGCTGCCGCTGTTGGTTCGTTTATAATGCGCAGTACTTTTAATCCCGCAATTTCTCCGGCTTCTTTTGTAGCCTGACGTTGCGAATCATTAAAATATGCAGGTACGGTTATAACAGCTTCACTCACCTCGCTACCCAAATAATCTTCGGCAGTTTTTTTCATTTTCTGCAAAATCATTGCTGAAATTTCCTGTGGAGTGTAAAGCCTATCGTTAATTTTTACACGTGGTGTATTGTTATCGCCCTTCACAACTTCGTAAGGAACGCGGTTGCGCTCATTAGAAGTATTGTCAAAAGTTTCGCCCATAAATCGCTTTATGGAGTAAATGGTGTTTTTAGGGTTGGTTATTGCCTGACGCTTGGCAGGGTCGCCAACTTTGCGTTCGCCATCTTTTATAAATCCTACAACAGAGGGGGTGGTTCTGCGACCTTCGCTGTTTGGAATAACTACGGGTTCGTTACCTTCCATTACAGACACACAAGAGTTTGTGGTTCCAAGATCTATTCCTATTACTTTTTTCATTGCTTTATTTTTTTCAAACAAATGTCAATGATGGTGCCAGCAGGGTTTTTCTGCCAAAATGAAAACCCAAATCAAATTATGACTGAAAAACAAGGAAATTAAAATGACAAAAAGGCAATTAACAGCCTTTTAAATAAACCTTAAATTCTTGGTAAATCTGCCATTTTTTAGTGAGTCAAGGCTCTTGAAATCAAGGTTTCCGCCTTCAATTTTTTTGATATAACGGCTTGAAAAAATACCCTTCCCATTTTCAATGTTTGTATAATCAGGAATAGACTGCACCAACCCTGAAGGGGGTTCATTTACCTGAATGTATGTATAAAAATCTTCAGCGCCTGAACTAAAAATAAATGTTAGTGAAGAAAAACGCCTGTTAACAGAATTATCTAAAGGAATGCTTGACCCTAACAACTGAAACAAATCATCACCCGGAAGTTCAATTTCAATATTTCCCCCGTTACTTGAATTGGGGATATTTCCGAGATTCCAGTCAACAGATTTGTAAACAAAGTTGGTCGGATTGCCGTTGGGAAACTCTGTGTAATTAAACTTGATGGTAAGATTATAAACTGCTGCTTCTTCATTGGGAGTAAATTTAACTTTGTATGAAGCAGAGTTATATAAGGGTACCGTTATGGTTGATCCTGGAAAAACAACAGGTACGGTAACAGTTATATCATTAAGTGCAGCAGCCATAGAAGATGTTGTTTCTCCCGTAACACGGTTGTAAATATTTAATTTATAATCACTGTTCTGCAGAATAAGTTTTGAGGCAGGTGTTTTATAAAGGATGTTGGGGGTATTAGCGAAAATGCCTGGCTCCAGTATTAAAGACGAGTCTCTTTCCAACAGATATGAATCCTTTTTAATTCCACTTTCCCATCTTTCAAAAGTTACATCCAATATATCGGCATAGTTAAACGAATCGGGGTGTTGTGCCATTACATAAGCATCTTCTTCGCCTAAAAAAGCACGGTTTATTCTCACATATTGCACACTGTCAGCAGCATTAATTAATCCATATACTATGCATGTTTCTTTATAAGGAGCAAGTATATCTAAATCATTATTGCAACTCCAAAAGCTAAGGCTTGTAATTATTAATAACAGTATTGAAAACTTCTTCATGCGTCAAAGATATTTTTAAAAACCGAACACTAAAAAATTAGTTACTTTACACTCGGAAGTGTTCTGGGTTTCGGGTTTTGAGTTTGGGATTTGAAACGCAAAGCACTTAACCCTTCCCCTTTGGACCAAAGAACACGGTCTGCATAATTTAAGAACCACATAATGATGAAAAAAATAATTGCAATTCTCCTCCTAATCTTTTCAAATAACTGCTTTGCTCAAACCGTTAACGAAAAATTTGACAAACTTGACCTTAGCGAAAACTTTGACACCAGTAGTGGTATGTGGACTTTTTTAGCTAACAACGAAAATCTTTTTCTGGTGCAGGATGGCGAATATATTCTTAACCGCAAAACAACAGTATCGCCTTTTGCCGTAATGGCAAATTATAATTACGAGGCACAGGCATACAAAATGGTAGTGTCAATGAAAATTGAAAAATCAATTGATGAAAGCGGAAGCATTGGAATAATTTTTATGGCTCAGGATGATGGTAAAGGAGGATTTTTGTTTGAAATAAATAAGGCAGGGCTTTACAGGCTGCGACAAATTACAGGAGGTAGTTACAAATATTTAACTGGCGACAGCAAAACTGGCGGCTGGATAAAAACTAATTTTACCAATCCGCTAAACGTTTACAACTTGGTAGAAATAAAAACTGCTAACCGCAAATACGACATTAGCCTTAATAACCAATACCTGATGTCGTTTGAAGAAATTGCTTATAAGACAGGAAAGTTTGGTGTTATCATTGGCCCGGGCTCAAAAGGTAAAATAGATTTTCTGTATTTGTTTTCAAGTTCAAAATTTGCCGAAGCAGAATCAACAACAGAACAAGGCAAACCACAGGACAATCCGAATACACAATCAAAAGAAAACTCGCCTGATATTATTGCATTAGCTGAAAGCATTATCAAGCTTAAAACACAAATAAATAAATTGCAGGCAGAGAATGATGATCTTAAAAAAACTATTGATGCCATAAGAAGTGCAGATGATGAATCCGAAGAGCAAAAAAAGAATTTTGAAAAAACCATAAAGCAATTAGAGAAAGATAATGCGCGTAAAGATGCCGCCTACGATTCACTGCTTAGAGTTAACCAGGGATTGATAAAATATAAAGACATGGTTGCCGGAAACGAAAACAGCGATTTGATTATTACACTTTCTAAAAACCTAAAATCCGAAAAAGAAAAAACGCAGCTGCTTAACGATTCTATAGCCTCGCTAAAAGCTGAACTGCAAAAAGCAAAAACAAAACCTGCCCCCAAACCAAACGGCACCACACATACTACCCCCCCAACACCAAAACAAAATACTGAGTTTACGTTGCCGAAAGAAAACTAGCTTTTAGTTCAGCGATTTTAGTACCTCATAACACAATCCCAAAATCAGAAATCATGTCTATTCATGTTGAAATAAAAAAAGTTACCACGCATACCTTGCAGGAAATGAAACGCAGGGGCGAAAAAATTTCTATGCTTACTGCGTATGATTTCAGCTTTGCAAAAATTTTAGATGCTGCCGGTATAGATGTATTGCTTGTGGGCGATAGCGCAAGCAATGTAATGGCAGGTCATGAAACAACGTTGCCCATCACCTTAGACCAAATGATTTATCACGCATCCTCCGTAGTACGTGCAGTGCAGCGCCCGCTTGTGGTGGTTGATTTGCCTTTTGGCTCTTACCAGGGTAACAGCAAAGAAGCATTGAACTCAGCCATTCGTATTATGAAAGAATCGGGTGCACATGCAGTAAAAATGGAAGGCGGGCATGAAGTAAAAGAATCCATACAACGCATACTTACGGCTGGTGTACCCGTTATGGGGCATTTGGGTTTAACGCCACAGTCTATTTATAAATTTGGTACGTATGTAGTGCGTGCAAAGGAAGAAGAAGAAGCAGAGCGCTTAATACAAGATGCGCATATATTAGAAGAAGCCGGATGCTTTGCCATTGTGCTTGAAAAAATTCCCGCACAACTTGCCAAAAAAGTTGCTGTTGAGGTAAAAATCCCCATCATAGGTATTGGTGCAGGGCATGGTGTGGACGGGCAGGTGCTTGTACTGCACGACATGCTTGGCATCAACAACGAATTTCACCCACGCTTCCTCCGCAGGTACATGAATCTTTATGACGACATTAAAACTGCCGTAGGTAAATATATTACTGATGTAAAGGCTGTAGATTTTCCGAATGATAAGGAGCAGTATTAATACAAACCAACTCTCATCTTTAGCTTTTACTCCTGATTGCACTAATGCAAAAAGAATTTACTTTTGATATAAATTAAAATAGCCATGAAAAAACTGCTTACACTTTTTATTATTTATGGTGGCTTGGTTGGTAATTGCTTTGCGCAACAGGCACCGGGTATTGAGTGGCAGAATACGATTGGGGGGAGTAATGATGATGCGCTTTTTTCCATTAGTGAAACTATTGATCATGGCTTTATTATTGGTGGTTATTCGTTATCGGATATTTCTGGAGATAAAAACGAAAACTGTAAAGGAAGCTATGATTATTGGATAGTTAAAACTAATTCGGCAGGTGTTATTCAATGGCAAAACACTATAGGGGGCAATGGGCAAGATCAGTTATTTATGGTTGAACAGACAACCGATAAAGGCTACATAATGGGAGGATATTCCAATTCAAATGCTTCAGGAGACAAAACTGAAAATAGTTTTGGTGGACAGGATTATTGGATCATAAAATCAGATTCGTTAGGAAATATGGTTTGGCAAAACACTATTGGAGGGAATGGAAATGATCAGCTTGTTTCTTTATTACAATGCTCTGGAGGTGGTTATCTGCTCGGAGGATATTCCAGATCTAACATTTCTGGTGATAAAATAGAAAACTCTGTGGGAGTTGATGATTATTGGATAATTAAAATTAATTCGACAGGTGCAATTCAATGGCAAAATACAATAGGAGGGAATAATAATGATGAGATAAGTTCAGTAATTGAAACCATGGATAAAGGTTATTTATTATGTGGCTCCTCTAATTCCAGCATTTCTGGTGATAAAACGGAAAACAGTAAGGGAGGGTTTGATTACTGGATTCTTAAAACTGATTCTTCAGGAAGTATTCAATGGCAGAAAACGATTGGAGGCAACAATGATGACAAGTTATTCACTGCAAAGGAAACTTCTGATAACGGATATATCTTAGGCGGTTATTCCTTGTCAAGCATTTCTGGAGATAAAGGAGAAAACAATTTAGGTGTTCTTGATTATTGGGTAGTTAAAATAGACTCGATAGGAAATATACTTTGGCAAAATACCATTGGAGGGAGTAGTGTTGATTGGTTGAGATCGATAGAGAAAACAACAGATGGTGGCTTTGTTTTAGGAGGCTACTCGGATTCAAATATATCAGGAGATAAAATAGAGGGATGTATTGGCAACTGGGATTTTTGGCTAGTAAAGATTGATAGCTTGGGAAATTTAAAATGGCAGAACACTATTGGCGGAAATTTACTAGACGGCTTATTTTGTGTCAAACAATGTTCAAATGGTGGCTACATTTTAGGTGGAACTTCTGCTTCTGATATTTCAGGCGATAAAACCGAAAATTCTTTAGGTTATATCGACTACTGGATCGTAAAACTCTTCCCTGACACTCTCACCTCTACCACCAACATCCATTCATCAAAAAACAATTTCAAAATATTTCCTAATCCTGCTAAAGATTACCTCTCCCTGACCCTCTCTTCAGGAGAGGGAACTTCATCCTGCTTAATCAAAATTTATGATGTGTTTGGCAATCTTGTTTTAAATAAGCAATCTGCCATTACTAACTACCAATTGTCTGTTGCCAACCTTTCTTCAGGTGTTTATTTTGTAGAAGTAGAAGCAAATAACGAAGTATACAGGAGTAAGTTTGTAAAGACTGCCAGCCGTTAGTTAAGAGATTAGTTTTAACTTTTATACTCTACTTTTCTTACACTGGATATTTACGGGTTAGACTTTAATTTTCTTAAGATGATGCGCTTATAATTTCCTCATCACCATCAACCCATCTCGTACAGGAATTAAAACATTTTCGACCCGTTCATCATTCATTACTTTATTGTTAAACTCAATCAGCGCTTTTGTTTCTACATCTTTTTTATCCGGTATGGTAAGCACCTTGCCGCTCCATAAAACATTGTCAGCTATTATAAACCCTCCTTTTACAACACGGTCAATTATCAAATCAAAATATGCGTTGTAGTTTTCTTTATCTGCATCAATAAAAACCAAATCAAACTGCTTGTTAAGTGCTGGTATTATTGCATGTGCCTCTCCTATGTGTAGTTTGAACTTATTCTCCAAATTGGCTTCTTTAACAAAACGCATTATAATATTTTCCAACTCCTCATTAACTTCAATAGAATGAATTTCGCCATTATCACTCAAGCCTTCCGCTAGACATATTGCTGAATATCCGGTAAACGTTCCTATTTCAAGAACATTTGTGGGCTTAATCATTTTACTAAACATGCTTAACATACGCCCCTGTAAATGCCCGCTTAGCATACGCGGCATCAAAAGATTTGCATAAGTATAACGATTCAAATTTTTAAGCACTTCCGTTTCCGGTGTTGTACGCGCCTCTGCATAATCAATAATATGTTCAGGAATAAAGTCCATATAAATACTACACTTGTTTAATTAATTTAAAATCAAAGAAAACAATAAATCAGTTCATCCAGTAATTTCTGGCGCAACAAAACATCTGTAAGTCTTCAGCCTCAAACCACTTTTATTAACTTTGCGCACTCACAATTAAATTATGTCCGAAGCAAAAAAAGCTTTTACACACTCACTTAATTTCCTGGAAGAAATTATTGAAGAAGATATAAAATCAGGAAAACTGAATCATAATTTATTGACGAGATTTCCTCCTGAACCCAATGGTTATTTGCACATGGGTCATGCATCTTCCATTTGTTTAAATTTTGGATTGGCTAAAAAATACAATGGCAAAACTAATTTAAGATTTGATGATACTAACCCTGTTACAGAAGACACCGAATACGTAGAGAGTATAAAAAATGATATCAAATGGCTTGGCTTTGATTGGGCAAATGAACTTTATGCCAGCGATTATTTTGAACAGTTATATGAATTTGCAGTAACGCTTATAAAAAAAGGATTGGCTTATGTTGATGACAGCACTGCCGATGAAATTGCTGCAATGAAAGGCATGCCAACAGAACCCGGAAAAAATTCTCCACATAGAAATCGCTCAATTGAAGAAAATATTGATTTGTTCAAACGCATGCGCAATGGTGAATTTAAAGATGGAGAAAAAACATTGCGCGCTAAAATTGATATGGCATCTCCCAATATGCATCTGCGCGACCCGCTTATGTATCGCATAAAACATGCACATCATCACCGCACAGGAAATAAATGGTGTATTTATCCCATGTACGATTTTGCACACGGGCAAAGTGATTCTATTGAAAACATAACACACTCCATTTGCACACTTGAGTTTGAAGTTCACAAGCCTTTGTATAACTGGTTTATTGAAAAGCTTGAAATTTATCCAAGTCATCAATATGAATTTGCAAGGCGCAATATCAGTTATATGGTGATGAGCAAGCGCAAACTGATGCAATTGGTAAACGAAAAATTAGTTGATGGCTGGGACGACCCGCGCATGCCAACCATCAGCGGGCATCGCAGGCGCGGCTACACTCCAGAGAGTATCCGCAACTTTGCTGAAGTTGCAGGAATTTCGCGCAGAGAAAATGTAACTGACATAAACCTGCTGGAGTTTTGCCTGCGTGAGCATCTTAATAAAATTGCAACACGAACCATGGCAGTTATTGACCCTGTTAAAGTTGTAATTATAAATTACGATGAAACTAAAACAGAATTATTACCTGCTGAAAACAATCCCGAGGCTGAAGAAAAAACTTATCGCGATATTTCTTTCTCCCAAGAAATTTACATTGAGAAAGATGATTTTATGGAGGATGCTCCCGAAGGATATTTTAGGCTTACACCAGGTAGAATGGTAAGATTAAAAAATGCCTACATTGTAAAATGCGAAAGCGTTGAAAAGAATGCTGACGGAAGTATTAAACACATTAACTGCACTTATTTTCCAGAGAGCAAAAGCGGACATGACACATCAGGCATAAAAGTAAAAAGTGTAATTCACTGGGTAGATGCAAAGACCGCCATTGATGCACAAGTAAATTTATACGATAGATTGTTTACTGTTGAGGCGCCCGATTCACAGGAAGGAGATTTTAAGGATTATGTAAATAAAAATTCCTTGAAAATTATGTCTCATGCAAAAGTTGAACCTGCCTTGCTTAATGCAAGGAAAGATGAGCGCTACCAGTTTTTACGTCTTGGCTATTTTATTCAGGATAAATACAGCACAAAAGAGAAACTTATTTTCAATCGTTCGGTTACTTTAAAAGATGATTGGGTTAAGGAACAAAAGAAGAACAAGAAGTAATAAAGTGAAATCTATTTTAGAAACCGAACAGGAAATTATCTCCGACTTTGAGTTATTTGACGACTGGACTCAGAAGTATGAATATATAATTGAACTTGGTCAAAAACTTCCGCCATTAGATGAAAAATATAAAGTAGAAGAAAATAAAATTAAAGGTTGCCAAAGCAGTGTATGGTTAAACAGTTATGAAAAGGATGGCAAAATTTTTTATGAGGCAGATAGTGACAGTACCTTTGTAAAAGGAGAAATTGCTTTGCTCATTAATGTTTTAAGTGAAAGAACTCCCGCGGAAATTATAAATGCAAAACTTGAATTTATTGATGCTATAGGGTTACGTCAGCATATTGCCGTAACAAGAGCCAATGGTTTGGCAAGCATGATTAAACAAATGAAAACGTATGCTGTTTTAATGAATGATAAGAAATGAGTGAAACTACAGAAGAAATAAAATCATTACGCGACAGAATTGTGGAGGTAATAAAAACCTGCTACGACCCTGAAATTCCTGTTGACATTTACGAGTTAGGATTGATTTATGAAATCAATATTAATGATGGTAATGATGTATTGATAAAGATGACGTTAACATCACCTGCATGCCCTGTAGCCGAAACTTTGCCTGTTGAAGTAGAACAAAAAATTAAAAATATTCCTGATGTAAATAATGCAAAAGTTGAAATCACATTTGAGCCGCCATGGGAAAAGGAAATGATGAGTGAAGAGGCAAGAATGGAATTAGGAATGTGGTAATTTTTTTAAGCAATACGATGAGTGAAATATTAAATAAGGTAGCTGAAAGCGGTATTCTGCAAATTAACCTCGAAGATTTTATTCCTTCGGGCGAAAGGGTTTTGCTTGATATTAAACCATGGCTCTTTGAAGAATTAATTTTAAAAGAAAAAGATTTTCGTGCACATATCAAAGCTCATAATTGGAATATTTATCAAAACAAAAATGTGGCAATAACCTGTAGTGCCGATGCTATTGTTCCGACCTGGGCCTATATGTTAGTTACTTCTGCACTGCAACCTTTTGCACTGCATATTACTTTTGGCTCTTTAGAAAAATTAGAGGAAGAATTAATTCTTAATGTCATCAATAGTTTCGATTCGAATAAATTTTCAGGGCACCGCGTTGTAATTAAAGGTTGTGGAGATAAAACAATCCCCGTTTCTGCTTTTATTGCACTTACATCAAAATTAAAACCGGTTGTAAAAAGTATTATGTATGGCGAACCATGCAGCACGGTTCCGGTTTATAAAGCAAAGTAAATTTACTATCGTTTTTGTCGTGCTATTTTTTTAACAATTTAAAAGCATGATTCCATTGGTTGTTTTTAAAGCCGGGTATGCACCATAACATACAAAGCGGCTCTATGGCACGCGCTGCTTCTGCAGTGCCCATGTCTTCAGTTTCCCATCCAAATAAATCCAGTATTTCTTTTACTTCTTTTTTTGATGCTTCATTGTTGCCGCATATAAACATAGTTGGTTTTACATTTCCATAGTCGGGGTTTACCATTAATGCATTTCCTACACTGTTAAAAGCTTTGACAAAATTTGCAGCAGGCACTTCCTTCTGCAATTGCTCCATCAAAGAATTATCTAGTGTGGTTATAAATTTTAAAACGCCATTGACAGGAGGCGCGTCAGAAATTGGGTTGGTAGCATCAATAATTGTTTTGCCTGATAGGTTTTCATAACCAGCTTTTTTTAACGCCTCGCTTGCAGCATTTCCTTTTACTGCCAGAATAATTATAGAGCCATGCTTAGCAACTTCTTCAAAAGTGCCAATGGTAATGTTTCTATTGGTTTTGCTCTTTATTTTTTCGTGCTTTGATGTATCATTAGTTCCTATCATAACATCATAGCCATATTTTTTTAATCCGTTGGCAAGCGTAATGCCAACCATTCCGCTTCCTAATATTCCTGTATTTTTGCTCATATAATTTTTGTTTTTATAAATAACATAAATAAGAAAAATTAGTTTTGAAAAAATAAATTTCTTTTTGATGAGTGCAGTTATTGAAATAAGAAAAGAGCTGAAGGAAAATGCAATAGACGCTAATAAAGAAAGCGCGCTAAAATTTGTACCCAATGCAAAAAAAATTCTTGGAGTTAAGATGCCGGTGCTTAACGAACTTGCAAAAAAGTTTAAAGATGCCGATGAAAATTTAATTAGACAATTATGGAAAGAAGGTGTTTATGAGGAACGCATTCTTGCTGCAAAACTCATAGGGAAAATTGCCAAGAGAAAACCTGAGACAGCATTGTCTTTGCTGAATAAATTTTCTGTTGATATTGACAACTGGGCTTTATGCGATACTTTGGGCATGCAATCATTAAAGCCAATAGTAAAGTCTCATGCGCAGGAAATATTTCAGTTATCGGAAAAATATATTACTTCAAAAAAAATGTGGCAGCGAAGGCTGGCTTTGGTTTTGGTTGAGTGGCATTGCCGCGAAAAGGAATTTAAGCCTGCCATAAAAGCATTGCTTAAAAAAGTTGAGGACGATAACGAATACTATATTAAAAAGGCAGTGGTATGGATTAACGCTTCACTTAATAAGAAAAGATGAGCGTTCAGTTTGTTAAGGTTAAAAGCGTTCTCAATAAAAAGAAAATTCCTGATGCATGGTTTTTAGATGACTATACGTTAAATGCATACAGTGCCTGCTCTTTTAATTGCTTGTACTGTTACATACGCGGCAGCAAGTATGGTTTTAATATGGAAAAAAAACTTGCCGTAAAAGAAAATGCAGCAACTTTACTGGATAAGGAATTAACATTACGTGTAAAGAAGAACCAGTTTGGGGTAATTGTTATGTCATCGGCAACTGACCCTTATCTGCAAATCGAAAATAAAACAAAGCTCACCCGCACACTGCTTGAAATTATTTTAAAGCACAAATTTCCGGTGCATGTAATAACCAAATCTGATTTGGTAACGCGTGATTTGGATTTGCTCCATGAAATAAACAAACAAGCAATACTCCCATCTCATTTAAAAGAAAAAACAACAGCCGGGGTTTTTATTTCATTTTCCTTTTCAACCATTAATGATAAAGTTGCTAAAATATTTGAGCCTAATGCAACTCCTCCAACCATCAGGCTTGAAACTTTAAAAAAATTTGCCAATGAAAAATTTATAACAGGAATAGGCCTCATGCCGTTACTGCCTTTTATAACAGATACGGGCAATCACCTTGAAGAAATGTATGCTGCATTTAAAAGTCATGGAGCTAAGTATGTGATGGCAGCTCCACTTACTTTATTTGGCGATGAAAAACATGATAGCAAGCAGCTTATTTTACGAGCTATCGAAAAGCACTATCCTCATTTACTTTCCAGGTACCAGAACTGGTTTGATAAATCAACCGGTATGCCTGCTTATTATCACAAAGCATTAAACAAAAAGACACTTGAATTGTGCAACAAATATGGTTTGCAAAACAGAATACTGCTCTAATTTTGTATCACTTTGCATGTAACAACCAATATCCGATTTTAGCCGCATTAATTTATTCTAGAAATGAGTCCTACAAAAATTTCAAATTATATAAATGGAGAATTAATCGCTCCAGCATCAAACAGTTATTTAAACAACTATAATCCTGCTACAGGAAAGGTTTATTCTTTGATTCCCGATTCTGATGAAAGAGATGTTCAAGTGGCTGTTGATGCTGCAACAGCTGCTTTTCCTGTTTGGAGCAATATGCCCGTTGCAAAACGTTCTGATATACTTCTAAAAATTTCTGCACTCATAGAAAAAAATCTTGATAAACTGGCTTTGGCAGAAAGCATTGATAATGGCAAACCTGTTTCTCTTGCTAAAGCTGTTGACATACCACGTGCCGCTGCTAACTTTCATTTTTATGCAACGGGAGCCATACACTTAGCAACCGAAGCACATGCAATGGAAAACACTGCCATCAATTATACTTTGCGTCAACCCATAGGCATTGCAGGTTGCATCTCTCCCTGGAACCTGCCTTTATATTTATTTACATGGAAAATTGCTCCAGCGCTTGCTTCGGGCAATTGTGTTATCGCAAAACCAACTGAGGTAACGCCCATGACTTCTTACCTGCTATCAGAATTGTGCATAGAAGCCGGATTGCCCAAAGGTGTTTTAAATATTGTGCATGGACTGGGAACTAAAGCAGGTGCTGCTATTGTATCACATCCAAAAATTCCTGCCATAAGTTTTACCGGAGGAACAAAAACCGGTGAGTGGATTGCAAAAACTGCAGCACCCATGTTTAAAAAACTTTCACTTGAATTGGGGGGCAAAAACCCTAATCTTGTTTTTGCAGATTGCAATTTTGATGAAACTGTTAAAACGTCAGTAACTGCAGCTTTCAGCAACCAGGGTGAAATTTGTTTGTGTGGGTCGCGCATTTTTATTGAGAAGCATTTGTATGAAAAATTTAAAGAAGCATTTCTCAAACGTGTTTCAACTTTAAAAGTTGGCAACCCACTGAATGAAGATAGCAGGATGGGCGCCATCGTTTCTAAACCACACATGGAAAAAATTCTTTCATACATTGAATTGGCAAAACAAGAAGGTGGAAAAATTTTGTGTGGAGGCAACAGGATAAAACTATCTGGAGAAAATGCAGAAGGTTACTTTATTGAGCCTACTGTAATTGAAGGATTGCCATACAACTGCCGCACCAACATGGAAGAAATTTTTGGCCCTGTAGTTACACTCACACCATTTGAAACCGAAGAAGAAGTTTTGCAATATGCCAATGCAACACAGTATGGTTTGGCAGCAACAATTTTTACTGAAAACCTGAACCGCGCTCATCGTATTGCTGCGCAATTGCACAGCGGCATCATCTGGATTAACTGCTGGCTGTTGCGCGATTTACGCACACCATTTGGCGGCATTAAAAATTCCGGGGTGGGTCGCGAGGGCGGATTTGAAGCACTGAAGTTTTTTACAGAAGAGAAAAATGTTTGTATAAAATTTTAATTCCATGTACAGTTAGCTTTGAATGTAATAGTCATTAGCAAAATAAAAATTAATTCCTTAAAAGTTTATTTTACATCTCGCTCTTTTTAAAAGTTAACATTTAAAGTTTGAATGTAGCTTGGTTTATAAAATAAACTTTTCAGTAAGGCTATGTTTTTAAGAAGCAGATAAAGATGAACCCTATTATTTTATTACATATTTTTTATTTTTACCCTCAACCATAAAGCAATTGAACAGGTAACGATGCCATTGTTAGGACGAATAATAAAAGCAGGTATAGAGTTTAGAGAAGCTTTTGATATAAAACCTTTTTCGCCCATGCGGCAACAAAAACGTGTTTTAAAACATCTGCTGCGAAAGTCTCAGTTTACATTATTTGGCGAAGCTTATAACTTTCCGGGCTTGGTTACAAGTAGTAATTTTTTAAACAAGTTCAGAGCAGTTGTTCCTGTACACGATTACAACAGTATTTTTAATCAATGGTGGAATAAGTGTTTACATGAGCAGGAAGATGTTTGCTGGCCCGGCAAGGTTAAATATTTTGCATTGAGTTCGGGCACATCGGGTTCATCAAGCAAACACATTCCGGTAACAAAAGAAATGACCCGTGCCATTCAAAAAACCAGTATTCGTCAAATCATTTCCCTTGCAAAATACAACTTACCAAATTCTCTTTTTCAAAAAGGCATTTTAATGCTTGGAGGAAGTACACATCTAAATCAGCATGGAAGTTATTTTGAAGGTGATTTGAGTGGAATTACTGCATCGCAACTTCCGTTTTGGTTCCAGCACTTTTACAAGCCCGGCAAAAAAATTTCGAAGCGAAAAGATTGGAATGCCAAGTTAGAAGAAATTGTACTGAAAGCAAAAACCTGGGATATAGGCATTGTGGTTGGCGTACCTGCATGGGTGCAATTATTAATTGAAAAAGTTATTGCTCATTACAATTTAAAACATATTCATGAAATATGGCCTAACCTACAAATTTATGTGCATGGTGGTGTTTCATTTGAGCCTTACAAAAAAGGATTTGAATCGTTACTAGGAAAGCCGCTCGTTTACATTGAAACATATCTTGCTTCCGAAGGATTTATTGCTTTTCAGGACAAACCTGAAAACAGAAGCATGAAGTTGGTTACTAACAACGGAATATTTTTTGAGTTTATTCCATTTAATGAGGAAAATTTTGACAGTGATGGAGAACTTAAAAAGAAACCTAAAACAATTTTGCTTGATGAAGTGAAAGAAGGCGAGCAATATGCCATTTTACTAAGTACATGTGCTGGTGCATGGCGCTACCTCATTGGTGATATTGTCACTTTTACCAATGCAAAAAAATGCGAGATAAATATTGTTGGAAGAACAAAACATTTTTTGAGTTTATGTGGCGAACACTTGAGTGTTGACAATATGAACCGCGCAATAGAATTAGTGAGCGATGAATTGAACATTATCATTAACGAATTTAGTGTTGCAGGAATTCCTTACGGAACTTTGTTTGCACATAAATGGTTTATTGGCACCGACAATGAAGTTAACGCTGATGAATTGAAAGAAAAACTTGATGAAAAATTAAAAATACTTAATGATGATTACCGCGTTGAACGCTCAAGTGCGTTGAAAGAAATTATTGTTGACGTTATCCCGATAAAGTGGTTTTATAAATGGCTTGAGAGCAAAGGGAAAATGGGTGCGCAAAATAAATTTCCGCGCGTAATGAAAAATAAAATGTTTGAAGAATGGGAATCGTTTGTTGAATTACAAAAAAACGAAACCCAAGTATCACTAAAAAAATAAAATCAAAGTAACTTGCTTGATCCGGTTCTAAATGGAATACTTTTAGGTTTGATAGTAGCCCTTTTAATTGGACCGGTATTTTTTCTCATCATCAACACTAGCCTTCATCGCGGATTTAATTATGCTGCACAGGTGGCAACCGGAGTAATGCTCAGCGATGCGCTCTTTATTTTTGTTGCATACTTTGGAAGTAATATTGTTCTTGTAATAAATAATCACCGAGATATGGCCGGAATAGTGGCATCACTTATAATTCTGATATTCGGAATTGGAATAGTTGTAAAAAAACAAACTATTCCTGCCGAGGCAATTCAGGTAAATGAAAAAGTTAAAGGTGCATGGCTGTTTATTGCAAAAGGTTTTATGCTCAATTCAATGAATCCTTCGGTGCTGTTTTTTTGGATTGGTGTTTCGGGCACTGTTAGCCTTAAATCTGATTATACTCCTACACACCTGCTTGTATTTTATGGCGTAATTTTAGCTACTGTATTTGCTACAGATTTATTAAAAGCTTATGTAGCTCAAAAAATTAAACAGTTTGTAACTGCCAATTTTTTATTGTGGTTAAACAGAATTACCGGAATTGCATTAATTATTTTTGCTATTGTTACATTTATAAAATCTGTTTGCAATTAATTATGACAATCAAGCATATTCTTTCAATACCTGTTTTATTAGTGTACTAAGCACGATTTAAAAAAGAAAAATAACCAATAACTACAAGTCAACTTCAAAACCAAAACATGTCCCAATCTTTAAAAACATACTTTTTTAACTTTTGCAGGAGGTTGTTTAAGATAAGATTGCTTGAAAACATTCTGGTAAATACCACCATTGGCAAAGATCCCTTTTGTGTAAGAAGCAAAATGGTTCCAAACTATTATCAGTATAAAAAAACCACTTTCAGGAAAGTTAAACGCAATGGGTTGCGTTTTGAATTAGACATCAGTAATTTTTTTGACTGGTATGTATATTTCGGATTTGCTGATGACTGGATAGAAAATATGCTCTCTTTTTTAAGCCCGGGTGATGTAGCTGTTGATGTTGGAGTTAACAACGGAAAATCGTTGTTGCGTATTGCCAAAGCAGTAGGCAAAACCGGTAAAGTGTACGGCTTTGAACCTACTGAAGAAAATTTTTTTAAAGCTAACCGTAATATATCTATCAACGGTTTAAAAAATATTATACTTCATAAACTGGCATTGGGAGAAGGTAAGGAAAAAGTTTTCTTAAATGAACCAAATCCTCAAAACACCGGCTTAAACTTTTTTACAACAACAACTAATGACACTAAAAATCTAATTCAGTTTACTACAATATCTTTAGACGAGGTACTTAAAGATAACACCCATTCCGATATTTCTTTACTTCATGTAGATGTTGAGGGGTTTGAAACTGCCGTAATTAAAGGTTCAGCAAAAACCATCAATAGATTTATGCCCGTTATTTTCTTAAAAATCAACCATCAAAAACTCACTCGTGCTGGCTCATCATCAAATGAACTTGCTGAGATTTTAATGGCACATAATTATGAATTGTACGATGCCGACAACGAAAAGGAGGTTGTAATAAGCGAAATAAACAACCTTGAAGAAGCGTCTGTTTATTGTCTCCCTAAAAATCAGCCTCAATGAGATTAAGCTATTGGGAGAAACAAACTTTTTTCAGCAATATTGATGTAGCAATTATTGGCAGTGGCATTGTAGGACTCAACGCTGCATGGCAAATAAAAATTTTAAACCCATCTATTAACGTTGTAATTCTCGAAAGAAGTTTTTTGCCCTACGGTGCAAGTACACGCAATGCAGGCTTTGCCTGCTTTGGAAGCATTAGCGAGCTGCTTGATGATTTAACCCGTGAAAGTGAGCAAGAAGTTTTTTCAAGAGTAGAAAAACGTTACCGCGGTCTTTTAAGGCTGAGGCAAAAATTGGGTGATACAAATATTCAATATGAAGGGTTGGGTAGCTTTGAAGTTTTTACACCATCAGATTCGTTATTGTTTCAAGAATGCACTAATGCATTTAATTTTTTTAATGACAGTTTGTATAAAATTACAGGCGAAGTAAACACCTACAGTGTGGTTGATGATAAAATATCTTCAATGGGTTTTGCGGGCATAAATCACATGATAAGCAACAGGCTTGAAGGGCAAATTGATACTGGTAAGATGATGTACAGTCTTATTGAAAGAGTAAAAGCCGCAGGGGCGGTTATTCTTAATGGAATTACAATTGAATCTTTTGAAAATAGCGACAATGGGGTAGTACTAAGAGAAAGCAGCGATTTTAACTTTGAAGCAAAAAAATTACTGGTATGCAACAATGGTTTTGCAAAACAACTTTTACCAAATGCGGAAGTTACACCTGCACGAGCACAAGTAATGGTTACATCTCCTATTCCTGAACTAAAACTAAAAGGCTGCTTTCACTACGAAAAAGGTTATTACTACTTTAGAAATGTAGGTGACAGAATTTTATTTGGTGGCGGAAGAAATCTTGATTTTAAAGGCGAAACCACCTATGAAATGTCACTTACAGAACAAATACAAAACCGGCTTAAAGAACTTTTAACAACCACCATTGCACCCGGTTTAAACTACAATATAGACCAAACCTGGAGCGGCATTATGGGGTTGGGCAACAGCAAAACAACCATTGTAAAAAAATTAGAGCCTAATGTGTATTGCGCAGTGCGTATGGGAGGAATGGGAGTTGCCATTGGGACATTAATTGGCGAAGAAGCTGCGCAAATGGTGGTAAATGATTTTTAAAAAATTATTTTTACGGCATTCAATCAAAAACTAATTTTAATCAAACAAATATTTAAAGCAATGAAACCACATGTAAAATTTGGATTAATAGGCGCAGGCGCTATTATTATTTGGTCGTTGATAGGGTATATCATGGGTAACGACAAAATAGACACCATGAAATATCCAGGCTACATTGTTATGCTGGGTATTATGATTTACACCCTGCGTGGAGCTATTATTGAAAGAAAAAATACCGGTGGAGGATTTATTTCCTTCGGGAAAGCATACGGTGTAGCTATGCTTACATCTCTTATTACCTGGGTTATATACAGCGTGTTCAGCTTTTTCTATTTCAAATTTATTAACCCCGAACTTATTGATGTGATAAAAGACATTCAGATAGCGGAGTACGAAAAACAAGGTATGAGCGAAGAGCAGATAGAACAAATTACTGCAATGAGTAGTTCATGGATGAATGCGGAAATGATGGCAATATGGAGTTTTTTAGGCATGATGATAGGCGCAGCCCTACTTTCATTAATCATTGCTGCTGTATTAAAAAAGGAAAACCCAAACGGAATGTTAGACAACGTTAGCTAATAGTTTTCACTTCAAAATTTTTAATCCTTAATATTATTTACTATAGTAGCTTAACTAAAGTTTTTTTATACAGTAATAATTATTTTTAGAATTTAAATAGACTGACAAGTCAGATTAATACCTCACCTACCCGCTTTTGCCGGGTTTGAAACATTTTTAAATATTCAAAGTATAAATGGGAAACACAAGCAACCTGTTTATACAGGATGAGAAAAAAAAATAAAATAATTATTCTGCTAATCTTGGTGGTACAAGCCGGAACTTTAACGGCTCAAACCAACGAGAAGGATGTGGCTGCTGCTGCCGACAAGCATTTTAAGAGCGCCAACTACACTGAAGCGCTTCCGCTTTTTGCACAATTATTATCTAATAACGCTGCTGAGGTTAAATACTCATACTACTACGGAGTTTGCCGTTATATGCGCGGAGTTAATGTGGCCGATGCCATTGCTCATTTAGAAAAAGCTGCATCTAAAAATACTACGCCTCCTGATGTTAACTATTACCTGGCACGTTGTTACCATCTTACTTATCACTTTACCGAGGCAATAAGTTTTTACGAGAAGTTCAGAAAAATTGCCTCACCTCAACAACTTCAAAATTTTGAAATTGACCTTAACATTCAAATGTGCCGAAATGCAATAAACCTTCCCGATAAATCTGACAGGTATTTAATTAACGATAAAAAGATTGTTGACGAAAATCATTTTCTAACACTTTATCAGTTAGACCCTTTGCGCGATGGAAAAATTTTAGTAATGACTGATGATTACAAATCAGGTGCTGATAAAAAAAGAAATGAAAAACAATATTTGTATTTAGATGCCGGGTCTAACAAACTTTATTATTCGAGCAGGGGGATAGACGGAGAGCAAAGCAGTGACATTATGTTATCTCATAAGAAAATAAACAAGTGGGATAAAGCACTTAAGCTAAAGGAAGGAAACAGTAAGTATGATGAAATAAATCCCACAGCAGCCAAGGATGGAAAAGTGATTTACTTTAGTGCAAAATCGCCACAGAGCATGGGCGGTTTTGATATTTTTAAAATAGAGTACAATACCGAAACCGGCACTTATGGCAAACCTGAAAATTTAGGCGCACCTATAAACAGTCCTTACGATGATTTTCTATACGCATCATCAAACATTGAAAGGACTAATTACATAACAAGTACACGCGATTGTGAAAAAGGAAAAGTGTGTGTAATAAAATTTGATGAAAACGAACCTACAGACGGCTACATACTTATTAAAGGTAAGTTTTTCAATTTCGACAGGCCTAATGAGTTTAACGTAAATATTATTTTTTATGATCAGCAAAACTGGAAAAACTTAGGCGAAGCAAGAGTTGATTCCAAGACTGGTGAGTATAGCATAAAAGTTCCGGGAGCAGCCCGCTATGGTTGCAAGATAGATGTGGTAGGATATAGTTTATTACTGGGCGATTTTATTTTGAGACGCGATAAAAAAACCGTAACGCAGGAAATAATAATCAACAAACAAAACAATGGACAGGAAAGACTTGCTATAAAAAATACTTACTCAGAAGATGCAATGCTTTTATTTGCACAGGCAAAACCAAAAGAAACGCAGGTTACAAGCAAGGCACAGGCAACAGCAACTATTACATTACCAACTGCATCTAAAAAAGAAACCAAACGTGAGCATATAAACAAGGTAACTCCGCAAGGCACACCATTGCTTGCTGCTACTTCTCCAAAATTAGACGCTAAAAAAACTGTTAACTGGAAAACAGAACAGTTTGCAATAGCTGCTGCACTTAAACCAAAAGAAGACAAAGAAATTTTATCATGGGCTAAAGAAGAATCAAAAAATAAACCAGTTGCACAGCCAACACAGGCAGAAGTTAAAAAACAAGATGCACCGGCATTTAATCTTGAAAACATTTCGCTTGCCGATTTAGAGTCTCAGCCTAAAGAAAAGTCAAAACAGAAAACACAAAGCTCACCGCGAAATTCAGGAACCAATAATTCAACAGAAAATAATTCTAAAAGAAATGATGTGAATATTGCTTCGGCTAAAACAAAATCTGCCAGCATATTAAATACAACATTTGTAGATCTTGCACTTAGCAACACCGCAAAACGCGCAGGCAAATCAACATATATAAATGATTTACCTCCTATTGGTTACGAAATTTTAGATGAGAATGATAAAGCCAAAAAAGAAATTGCTGTTTCGCCTTTAGCTGAAAATAAAAATGCAAAGCCAATAGAAATTACCCAACGTGCATCTTTAAATATTTTAAAAGCTGAACCCATCAAGCAAAAGCAAATTGAATTAAACAAAAATGATGTAGCATTAAAGATTAATAAAAATGCAGCAATAGGTAATGTAAACTATATTGCTGCTTTGCCAGATGATAACCCTGAAGGTAAATCTGAAAGTAATCCGGTTGGCAAAGAATTAGCTAAACCAACGGCACTTATATTAGCCGATACAAAAACTGCAAAGCAACTTGAAACAACGCAGCCTGCATTAAGCCTTGCTGCTGCGGAAAAAACCGGCAAATCAAACTACATAGCATCATTACCCACACCTGTAGAAAATACACAAAAAGTATTGCAACAAGATGTTGCTTTTGCAGAGATGAAATCTGTAAAGCCGTTAGAAGCTAAACAACCTGAATTGAATCTTGCAGTTTCTGCCAAAACCGGAAAAGCAAATTACATTGCAGCACTTCCTTCTCCTAAACCCGAAATTGATGAAACTAAAGTTGCAACAAACAACACCACCGCAAATCAAAAGACAGAAAATGTTAGGATGATTGCACCTAAAACAATTTCCTTAGTTGGCAATAATCAAACAGAAATGGCAACGGTAATTGTAAAAGATAGAGCAGGCAAAGTAAACTACATAAAATCTTTACCCGAACCAGTTGCTGAAGAAAATGTAAGAAGATTTGAAAGTGCAATTGCTACCATAACGCCAAAAGAAATTAAACCTATAACGCTTGCTGTTAAAAAAGAAACACTTGCTGTTACAGGCAGAACCGGAAAAGTAATAGTGAAATTACCTTTAGAAAAAGTTGAAGAAGAACAACAACGCACTGCACAGTCAAGTGCTGCAAAAACAAATACAAAAGAAAATTTAGTGCTACCTGTTTCGCAGGAAAAACAAAATCGTATGGAGATAGCAGTAGTGGAGCTTGCACCTGCTGCGCCAAAAGAAACAGATGTTGCCAGCTTACGTTATCGTTTCAGAGCGTTTGAAAACAAAAGCGATGCTCAGGTAAGAGAAATTATTGGCAGTTCAAATACGGGTAGTTTAGGTTTTTAATTTTTATCTAAACCACTATGTGGTTGAATTAGTAATTAGTGCATCATACCCGATTACCAACGTAATACTCTTAAGGTTTTTAGACACAGATTTACAGATTTTAAAAAGGAATTAAAGCACTTCGCTTTAAAATTTTCACAAATTGACTGCTTTTATTTCTTTACCAACTTAAAAGTGCGCTCGGTGCTGCCGTACATTTTTAAAAAATAAACTCCACTTGCAAGCGAATTAAAATTTTGGCTCTCTACATCATTGCCTGAAAAAATAATTTTCCCTACTGCATTAATAAGAGCATAAGTTTTTACACCTGTTTTGTTGCTCAATTTAATATTTGCGGTAAACGGGTTGGGATAAACAAACAACGCTGTTTCGATTTTGGTTTCATCATCAATATTTGTCCCGAGCAAATCGCAAAAACGATACTGCCCGGTGAGCAATGCCATTTGGTTACACAGGTATGTGTAGTTGGCGCTGTCGGTGTAGGTCATGTTGGTAATAAGGCGGTCGCTTACTTCGGTGCTGTCAGTTGGCAGGAAATAAAGTTTTTGTGCGCTGGTGTCAAAGTCAATAAGTTTATATTGTTGGTTGCGCATAGCTTTACCGTTGGCAGTGCTTACCGAACCAAACACTTCGGTAAAAGCCCACGGACCTATGCTATCGGTTTGATTTAACACCACAGGCATTAAAGATTTACTGTCAACAGTTGTAGAAGCAGGAATTTGGTTTTGCCAGTTGGTGTAACCCATCAGTTCAATAATGGTTGCAAACAAATCGTGCGTACTTACAAGTGCATTACTGCTGCGGTTGGGGCTTACCACCTGCTGCCCAGAAATAATCATTGGTACGCAAACACCTGCCTGGTACAAACTTCCTTTGGCGCGCCCCGCTCCTACTGTTTGTGCTATTTGCTGGTCATCGCCATTATCGCCAACAAAAATTATGGTGGTGTTTTGCATCAGTTGCAATGCTTGTAATGTATCGAGCACGCGACCTACCTGAAAATCTAACGCCTCCAGCATGGCTTTAAAATATTCGCGCTTATTGGCATTGATGTGCGCAGGTGTGCCTGTTAAGGTGGTATTGGTGTACATGCCTGCCGGTGGCAAATGATAGGGTGTGTGAGGTGCAGTGTATGCAAGCCATAAAAAAAATGGAGAGGTGTGATTGGCACTAATCCACGAAATGGCATTGTTGGTAATTTCGGTGGTGGCGTAATTGCCTACGGTAACATTGGTGCCGTTAATGGTCTTAGTCCAGTTATAATAATCAGCTAACGCACCGGTAAATAAACCTTCGTAATGATCGTAACCCATAAGGTTGGGTATAGATAAATTGGATGGTGGGTTTGCATTATGCAAATGCCATTTGCCAATGTTGGCTGTTGCAATATTTTGTTGCGAAAGATTTTTTAGCAACTGCGGAATGGTAATTTCTGATGTGCTTAAGGTGGCAGTACCGCTTTTTACAGCCGTGCCCACACCGGTGCGGAAGCTGTGCCTGCCTGTGAGTATGCCTGCCCGCGTGGGTGAGCACAAAGGGTTTGCCCATGCATTTTTAAACCGCACACCATTAGGCAGCAGGCGTTGCAGATTGGGCAGGGCGGCAGTGTCTAAATGATTTTCGTAAAACGATAAATAATCGGTGCCCAAATCATCGGCAATAATTAAAACAACGTTTTGTTGGGCAGGCAATGTTTTAAAAACAAATGCAGTAGCAAAAAGCAAAATCAGTTTTTTGAACATAGCCATTGGATGTGTTGCAATAGTAGAGGTTTAAATTTGATTTTAACCGCAGAGGTTTTTGAGAGTTTTACGCAGAGAAATTAAGAGAAAAGATATCCTTGTTGAGATATTAATTTAACCCTTCAAGGTTTTGCACAAAAACTTTGCGAGCCGAAATGATTTCTTGGCTTGATGGAATGGCATTATCAATCGCTGGAATGATTTCACTGCTTGATAGAATGGTTTTATCAATTGATGATACGGCATTATCAATTGCTGGAATGATCTCACGGCTTGATAGAATGGTTTTATCAATTGATATTACGGAATTATCAATTGCTGGAATGATTCCATGGCTTGATGGAACGGCATTATCAATTGATTTTGCGGTAAAATCAATTGCAGGAATGATTTCATGACCTGCCAAAACCGCCAAAAACGAGTCTATTCAACCAACTGTGTCAAACAAAAACCGCCAAAACGACCATTTTTTAGCAAAAAACGGGCGTTTTTGATGATTTATGAAGAAATTGGGCTACGGTAAAACCATTTTACCGCACCGCCAGATGAAACTACCGCACCGCCAGACCATTTTACCGCACATTGAAATCATTCCAGCGTAAATTTTTATGGCAAAAATGTGTGGTGGAACCGCGCCAGTGTGCATATAAAACTTTTTACCCCTAACCCCTAAAGGGGATCAAGCAATGAAACAGCAGTGAAGCATCAAAAGCGGATTCCCCTTTAGGGGTCAGGTGTAAAAAAGTAGAGGTAAAAACAATTTTCCCTCTGCACTCACTGCCCCTCTGCGTGAAAACTTTCCCTTCTCTGCCATAACCCCTCCCTCCCATTTTCAAATTTCAATATCAATTGTATATTCGCACTCCCTTTTAAAAACGGGTATATTTTAATTATTAATCACATTTAAAAATTTAGTATGGCAGTAATCGGAAAAATTCGTGAGAGAGCAGGTTTATTAGTAGGTATTGTTGGCTTTAGCATTGTTGTTTTTATAGTGGGCGATGTATTAACCAGTGGCAGTTCATTTTTTCAGGGCGGCAAAACAGCAGTTGGCGAAATAGGCGGTAAAGAAGTTGATGTGCGCGATTTTGAAGCGCGTGTAAACGAAAACATTGAAAAAGCAAAACTCAGCCAGGGTAAAGAAACCTTAGACCAGGCAACTATTGACCAAATACGCGAACAAACATGGGGCGAAATACAAAACGAAATGCTGGTAGGTAAACAAATAGAAAAAACCGGCTTGGTGGTAAGCAGTGATGAGGTGTTTGATATGGTTAACGGCAAAGACCCTCACCCACAGGTTAAGCAGGCATTTACCGATCCTAAAACAGGTCAGTTTTCATCAGCCAACGTTATGCAGTTTTTAAAAAATATGGATAGCGACCAAACCGGCAAAACGCGTGCACAATGGGTTAACTTTGAAGAGTACATAAAAAACGAACGCCTTACCAATAAGTATTACGATATGATTAAAGGCGGGTTTTATGTTACTAAAGACGAAGCCCAACGGGATTACATCAACAAAAACAAAACTTTAACGCTTCGGTATGTGCAGTTAAATTACAACACCATAGTTGATAGCACTGTTAAACCAACTGATGCCGAAATGCAAAAGGCCTATAACGAAAACAAAGATAAATACGAGCAAAAAGAAGAAACACGCAAAGTTGATTATGTAATATACAGCGTAACACCAAGTGCCGATGATAATGCAGCAGCACAATCGTACATTAACCAGTTGGTTGATGCATTTCAAAAAACAACTGACGACAGTTTGTTTGTGGCAAGCAACTCTGATGATAAAGCACCGTTAGCATTTCAGGCAAAAGGTGTTGTATCGCCCATTATTGATTCAATGATGTTTGCCGGTAGCCCCGGTCAGTTGGCAGGTCCGTATATGGAAAATAATTCATGGAAAATTTCCAAACTGGTTGATGTAAAATATATGGCTGATTCTGTTAAAGCAAGTCATATACTTTTTAAAACAAACACACCTGCTGACAGCACTGTTATGAAAGCAAAAGCTGACAGCATTTATAATCTTATTAAGAAAGGCGCTAAACTTTCGAGCTTTGCATCGTTGAGCGAAGACCCGGGTTCGGCAGCTAAAGAAGGAGACCTTGGTTGGTTTAAACCGGGCGTAATGGTTCCTGAGTTCAATGATTTTTGTTTCAACAACAAAACCGGTTCGCTTGGTGTTGTAAAAACATCTTTCGGGTATCATATTATTGAAGTTACAGGAGTGGGCGCACAAAGTAAGCAAGTAAAAGTTGCAACTGTTGCCCGCAACATTGAAGCAAGCTCAAAAACATTCCAGGGATTTTTTGCTCAGGCAAATGATTTTGCCGGAAAAAACCGCACAGCCGAAGCATTTGATAAAGCTGTAAAAGAAGGTGGCTTAAACATGCGCACTGCAGAACAATTAAAAGAGAACGATAAAAATATTCCTAACGTAGATAATGCGCGTGAGTTAGTACGTTGGGCATACACCGCTAAGAAAGGCGAGGTAAGTAAAGCATTTGAAATGAGCGATAAATTTGTTGTGGCAAAAGTAGCTGAGATAAAAGCAAAAGGATATTTGCCATTAGAGCAGGTAAAAGATCAGGTTGAAGTGGAAGCACGCAAAACCAAAAAGGCAGAAATGCTTACTGAAAAAATAAATGCTGCCATGAGTGGTGCTGCAAGTATTGATCAGGTTGCCGGCAAGTTAGCAGTTGCTGCTGCTAATGCCGAGAATGTAAACTTCTCATCGCCATATTTAGCCAATGTTGGATACGAACCTGCTTTAGTGGGCACTGCATTTGCACTTGACAAAAACAAAATAAGTAAGGCAATTAAAGGAGAGCAGGGCGTTTACATTGCACAGGTTATTGATGTAAAAGAATCTGCTCCAACTACCGATTATAAAGAAAATAAAAAACAACTAATGCAGCAACTCGGTGGTCGTGCGCAGTATGAAACCTTTAATGCGCTTAAAGAAAAAGCAAAAGTTCAGGACTTTAGAGGTCGTTTTTATTAAAAACTAAAAAATATATTTTTACAGAGCTTTAAGAAAATCTTAAAGCTCTTTTTTATTTTTTTGTGAATCAAAAGCATGAACAAAGAAAAAGTAAAACTGTGGTTTAAACGTTTTGGCTTAGCTGGCTTCCTTTTCTTTTTTATTAAAGGATTAATATGGCTTGCCATTTTCTTTGGCGTTAGTAAAATGTTTTAAAACGGTTTTGAGTTTGTAAAAACTTAAAAAGGTCAACCTTCTGTAGTCAATAACAAAACACTAAGTGCCAACTCTCAATACAAAATTGGTCCCGAAATTTCGGAGCGGGACACAAAACGACAAACCCTAAACGCAAAACACAAAACACATATCTTCGCGCATACACAAAAACTATGTCAGACAAAGTAGATTTAGAGTTTAATAAAAACGAAGACGCATATAAAACACTTGTTGCAAACCTTAACGACAGGCTTAACAAAATTTATGAAGGAGGCGGAAAAAAAAGTGCTGCCAAACAAAAAGAAAAAAATAAAATGCTGGCGCGTGAGCGTGTAGCGTATCTGCTTGACAAAAATTCGCTTCAAATAGAAGTAGGCGCTTTTGCTGCCGATGGTATGTATCCAAAAGAAGGCGGCTGCCCCAGTGCCGGGGTGGTAGTGGTTATAGGTTATATTGAAGGCAGACAGTGTATTGTTGTTGCAAATGATGCTACTGTTAAAGCCGGAGCCTGGTTTCCTATGACAGCAAAGAAAAATTTGCGCGCACAGGAAATTGCCATTGAAAATAAATTACCCATTGTTTATTTGGTTGACAGTGCCGGAGTTTTTTTGCCAATGCAGGACGAAATTTTTCCAGACAAAGAACATTTCGGCCGGATATTTAGAAACAATGCCGTGATGTCGTCAATGGGAATTATACAAATTGCAGCCATAATGGGAAGTTGCGTTGCCGGTGGAGCTTATTTGCCAATTATGAGTGACGAGGCAATGATAGTTGATAAAACAGGTTCGGTTTTTTTGGCGGGCTCTTATCTCGTAAAATCTGCTATCGGTGAGGACATAGACAATGAAACTTTAGGTGGAGCATCAACGCATTGCGAAATATCTGGCGTTACTGATAAAAAATTTGCTGATGATACATCCTGCCTTGATTATATCAAAAGAATTTTTTCAAAACTTGGCGCTTATGATAAAGCAGGTTTTGACAGAGTTGCAACACAACCTCCCATAAAGAACATTAAAGATGTTTATGGAATGGTGGCGACAGATAACAGCAAACAATATGATGTAAGAGAAATTATTACACGCATAACCGACAACAGCGGGTTTGATGAATACAAAGACAGTTACGGTCAGACAATAGTGTGTGGCACCGCTCGTGTTGACGGATGGGCTGTTGGCTTTGTTGCCAATCAAAGAAAAATTGTTACGGCTAAAAAACCCGGCAACAGCAAAGAAATGCAGTTGGGCGGAGTAATTTATTCTGATAGTGCAGATAAAGCAGCACGTTTTATTATGAATTGCAATCAGCGTAAAATTCCATTGGTGTTTTTGCAGGATGTAACTGGTTTTATGGTTGGCTCACGAAGCGAGCAAGGCGGCATTATTAAAGACGGAGCAAAGTTGGTTAATGCAATGGCAAATTCAGTAGTTCCAAAGTTTACCATTGTAATTGGCAACTCATATGGCGCAGGTAATTATGCAATGTGTGGCAAAGCTTATGACCCAAGATTGATGATAGGTTGGCCCACTGCACAAATTGCTGTAATGGGTGGAGCGCAGGCTGCTAAAACGTTATTGCAAATACAAGTTGCTGCATTGAAAGCTCAAGGAAAAGAATTGACTAAAGAAGAAGAGGCAGAACAACTGAAAATTATTACAGACAGATACAACTCACAAATTTCGCCTTACTACGCAGCATCTCGCTTATGGTTAGATGCTGTTATTGACCCTGCAGAGACTCGTAAAATAATTTCAATGGGTATTGAAATGAGCAACCATGCACCGCTCACCAAACAGTATAACGTTGGGGTTATTCAAACGTAGCGGGTTGGTTTTTCAGCAAGATAAATTTATTATTCTCTTCCACAACCACATTACTTTTAAGCAAATAATCAAACTCAGAGAGATAAAGCTCTGCTTCAGTTGACTTGGCAAGTAAAATATAAGAAGAGCTTTTTTCTTGCGCTGCTTCTAATGAACTAATTGACTTTATCCACTTACTTTTTCTTTCGGCATACAGTGCAGTTAAAAACGGCTTTGCAAAAAAAATAGTAATGGAATCTGGAGTATTGTTTTTAACGTAATCGCAAATTTGAGTAAACTCAGTTTGTTGAGGTCCGGTTACAAGAATTTCTTCTTCTTTAATTTTTATAATGTTCTTAGAAAAACTTATCATCAAAACAAGAACAAATGCCATACTTAAATACAACGCCTTTAATTTTAATTTATCGCTTAAAAAATTCAGTGCCCCATAGAAATAAAAAAACACAACTGGCAATAATGGAAAAATAAAACGATACCCGCCTTTTCCGTAGTCATAAATAAAAATGATTAAAAGATAGAAAACGAAAAATATATCGTGTGCCTGCAAACGTTTTGAAACAGACAAAACAAAACCTGATAAAAACAAAACAATAACCAGCCATTTAATTACAACATTAATAATTGAAGGAACTTCCTGTTCAAACGCATTAAAAAAAACATGCATGTAGTAATTAAAGTTACTTGCAATTCGTTCAAATATATTGCCCGATATAAAATGCTGTTGATACCATGTTACACCTGAGAAATTAAATAAGACATGAGCCAGTAATAAAACAGCCATTGCAATTATTGTCACAAGCTGTTTTTTATTTTGCGCCTCCTTGCTCATACAATTAATTACATAAGCGAATGCAAAAACCGGAATCATTGCAACCGCGGTGTATTTGGTTAGGCATGCAATTATTATAAACGCAAATGCAAGAGCATATCTCTCTAACTTGATGAATAACAATGAGGAATAAATAAACAACATCATTGGCAATTCAATAGGAAGCTCAGCCTTTAACTTTAACGTATATGGAATAAAGGCAATTGATGAAGCAAATAAAACTCCCAACCACATGTTTTCGTCTTTAAAAAAATAAATCCAGCTTACTACCAAAACTAACAACAACACTATAGAAGAAAAAAAATGATAAGCCGCAGGGATGGCACCAAAGCAAGAATAAACAGGAGACAGTAAAGCAGGAAACACAGGGGGTCTGATAGAAGGGGCATAATTTTCATCCTCCATCAATTTTGCAATTGAAGAACCGGTGGCAATATCTTTTGCTTTTAAGATGTAGTGTGCATAATCATCGCCCCAATCAAAACTATTTTTTATGTTGATGAAAAACAGTGGGGATAGAAAGATGCAGAGAAGAAAAATTTGTCTCCAGCAATTAATTTCTTTAATCAATTTCAACATTATTGCAAGATTAACAAACAGATGCACAATTTCATTTCTTTAAAGATTTATTTTCACAGAAAATTTAAGTCATGCGAAAAATAATTACTCTTTCTATCTTCTTGTTGTTTGCCTGTGCTTCTTTTAGCCAGGATTTACCTCATAAAATAACAGACAATGAAAAATTGCAGATGCCTTTTTATGTCAACAGCATTAAATCGCAAAATGGAACAATGGGTGTTAATCCGCCATCATCGCCCGTGCGTACCATTGGCGAATGGGAAGAGTTGCAGGGATTGCTTATTGCCTGGACAAGTTACCAGAGTATGCTACGCGAAATTGTGAGAGCCGCAAAACAAGAAACCAGGGTATATATTTTATCGGCAAACCCAACTTCAGTAATAAATTATTTGTCGGCAGGCGGAGTTGACACGGTAAATGTCTCAGTTATAAACATTCCGTTTAATAGCGTGTGGTGCAGAGATTACGGACCGTGGAGCGCTTACACAAATGATGTGGACACGCTTATTACCATCGACTGGATATACAATCGCCCTCGCCCGCTTGATGACGCTGTGCCAGTTGGTATTGCTGCGCAATTAGGAACACCATTGTACGAAACCACCACAAGCCCTAACAACTTAATTCACACAGGCGGAAATTTTATGACAGACGGTTTTGGAACAGGTTTTTCTTCTGAGCTTATTACCAATGAAAATCCAACTAAAACAAAATCGGAGATTGATACCATCATGAAAAAATTTATGGGAATAACGCGGTACATAAATTTTCCGGTATTGCCTTACGATGCTATACATCACATAGACATGCACATGAAATTATTGGATGAGGAAACGCTTTTGGTAGGACAATATCCAACAGGTGTGGCAGATGGCCCACAGATTGAAGCTAACTTAACTTATATTACCACTAATTTTAATTCTGTTTATGGCACACCATATAACGTTGTACGCATACCCATGCCTGATGACAATGGCGCCTATCCAAACACAACTGGCGATTATTTTACTTACACCAACTCTTCTTTCATAAACAAAACTTTAATTGTTCCTACTTATAATATTCCGGAAGACAGCGTTGCTTTGCAAATTTATAGAGACGCTTTGCCCGGTTATAATGTAGTAGGCATTAACTCGTTGTCAAGCATTCCCGCATTGGGCGCCTTGCATTGCATAACAAAAGAATTGGGTACAGATGATCCACTGCTAATATCTCACCAACGTTTACGTGATACGTACAACACCACATCACCATATTTGGTAATTGCATTAATGAAGCACCGCACCGGAATACAAAATGCAACATTGTTTTGGAGAGCTGATACAACCCAGCCTTATCAGCAGGTAACTATGACACCATTGATTGGTCAAAACAATCAGTTTGCTGGCGCGATTCCGCCTCAGGCTGCCGGAACAAATATTTACTATTATGTGCAAGCAAATGCGGTAAGCGGTAAGCAGCAGGTAAGACCATTGCCCGCACCACAAGGTTATTGGAAATTTAAAATATTGGGCGCAGTTGGATTAAATGAAAGCAATGACAATGTTTTTGAACTAAAAAACATTTATCCTAATCCGTGCAATGCAATAACATGCGTTCCGGTAAACATGAGTTCAGAACAAGATATTTCAGTTAAAATTAAAGATGTGGCAGGCCGAAACGTAAGACAGATTTATAGAGGAACAACCAAAGCGGGTATAAATAATTTTTTCTTTAATGCTTCATTACTTGCAAAGGGTGCATATATAATTGAAGTGGTGTCAGAAAAAAATACTGCTATGCAGAAAATAATTGTGAGGTAAATTATTAAAGATTTTCTTTAAAATAATCTGTAATCTTATTCATGAGGTGTACACGGTCTTTGCCACGAACATTATGCTCATACCCCGGATAAACAAAATAATCTACCTGAATATTTTTCTCAATACATTTTTTTAAATAGCTGATGCTGTGTTGCCATACAACAACATTGTCTGAAGTACCATGTATCAACATCATTTTTCCTTTTAAATTTTCCACATAATTAAAAAGTGAACTTTTTTTGTAGCCGTCTGCATTGGTTTGTGGAGTATCCATATACCGCTCGGTGTACATAACTTCGTAGTAGCTCCAGTCTATAACAGGCCCGCCTGCAACAGCAACTTTAAACAAGCCAGGATGGCGGGTCATTAAACTCATTGTCATAAAACCACCATAGCTCCATCCATCCACCCCTATTCTACCGGCATCCACATACTTTAACGATTTTAAATAATCTAGCCCCGAAAGTTGATCTTCCATTTCGGCATCGCCCAAATTTCTAAATGTAGCTTGCTCAAATGCTCTGCCTCTGTTATCACTTCCCCTGTTATCTAAAGTAAACACAATAAAACCTTCCTGAGCGAGATAATAAAACCAAGCATCACCTTGCCCTGCAAGCCATGTGTTGGTGATAAGTTGAACATGAGAACCGCCATACACATAATTTATTACCGGATACTTTTTGGTGCTGTCCATGTCAGGCGGAAAAAACATGCGGCAATATAAATTAGTATTCGCCTTATTTCTAATGCTGAATATTTTCATTCCTCCAAGTTTAAAATCTTTTAAAGGATTAGCGGAATTTAAAAGTTGCTTTAACTCTTTTCCATCAGCATTGATAACAGAAATATTTCGCGGAACCTCAGTTGAAGAAAATGTATTTATAAATTCATCAGTCTCAGAATTTAATATAGAAGCGTTTGTTCCATTGTTAAGTGTAATGCGTTTTATTTTTGCATCACTCAACGTTACTGAACACAAATCTCTGTTAATGGGGCTTGACATATTGCAGGTAAAATAAATCCTCTTTCCTTGCTTATCAAAACCTTTTACTTCTGTTACTTCCCACTCTCCTTTAGTAAGCTGCTTAATTAATTTTCCGCTTACATCGTATAAATAAATATGATTGAAGCCATCGCGGTTGCTTTGCCATATAAACTGAGAAGAATTGTTTTTTACAAACTGAACAGGATTTAACGGCTCTACATATTTATCATCCTTTTCTTCAAACAAGGTTTTTTCAAACTCTCCTGTCTCAGCATTGTAGCAATTAAGTTTCATGTGGTTTTGCTCACGATTTAAAACAGCCAGATAAATTTTTTTCTCATCAGGGCTCCATGCAATATTTGTCAGATATTGGTCTTTGGGTTCACCTGTTTGCAGGTAAATAGTTTTTTTTGTGTTTACATCATAAATACCCACTGTTACAAAATGACTGGTGGCACCCGCCATAGGGTACTTAATATTAGTTGCAATGGCGGGTTGTTGTGTAAAATCTATGATAGGATAATCTGTAACTCGTGTTTGATCCATACGGTAAAAAGCAAGTTTATTGCCTTGTTCACTCCAAAAGGTTCCTTTAGTAATTCCAAACTCATCGCGATGCACGCTTCTGCCATAAACAATATTTTTGTTTTCATCTGTGCCAATTGTCATGGTGTTTTGCCCATCGTAAACATACAATCCGTTATCCACACTAAACGCAATTTTACCGGTCGAAGAATTTTCATCATTGTTTTCAGCTTTGTCACTTAAGTTGAGAGTACGATTAAAGTAAACTTGCTTTTTCTCTAAGTTGCATATATATTCGTTATTCTTGACACGGAAATAAAACTGGCTTTCGTTTTTCCAGTTTACAGTTGGAAATTTTGCAAGCGAGTCTATTTTATTTTTTGTGAGTTCGTTGTTAATCTCTGATAGTTCAATGACCTTTTTTTCGGGAGCGGAAGATGACCCAATTACAAGCGCCTCATTCTTTGATGAATTATCAACATAGAAAAACTTATCAGTTCCTTTTATCCAGTTTAGTTGCGACAGTTTTTTTGGAGCAAGCGTGGTTCTGACATTTACAATCGCATCTTCCATTGTTAATTTTTTTGACTGTGAAAAAACAGAATTAGCAAACAAAACTGCAAAGGACAGTAAACAGATTCTTTTAAGCATGGGTGTGATAAATTTTAAGTGTTGGCGAACTTAAAAAAACATCACGAAAGGAAATCCTTTTATAAAGTTAAATTCTCAACTTTAAAAGACTACCTGCATTATAGTGATCTCTAAATTAAATTGAAAAATTTGTACCTAATAAATTACCGCCCAGCATCCAATTTCTCAAACTCAGAATTGTTACTGATATACTCTGGCACTAAATCTTTAAGCCGTGCCACTAACGAAAAATTGTCCTGCTCTTTAAAAAGATTTATCACCTCATCTACCTTAAGTGAAATTTCAGAAAAATTATATGTGCGCACCTTTGCAATTAAAATTTTAGGATGATGTGTGTGCATTGTATTTTCTTCTTCATTCAATACTTCTTCAAAAAGTTTTTCACCTGGGCGCAAACCGGTAAATTCAATTTTAATATCAACATCTGGTTCAAGCCCTGCAAGTTTTATCATTTTACGGGCAAGGTCAACAACCTTAACAGGCTGCCCCATGTCAAAAACATAAATTTCGCCACCATTACCCATAGCACCCGCTTCCAATACAAGGCGGCATGCTTCGGGTATGGTCATAAAAAAGCGTGTAATATCAGGGTGTGTAACCGTAACAGATTGTCTCTTCTCTATCTGAGATTTAAAGCGCGGAATAACAGATCCCGCACTGCCTAATACATTTCCGAACCTTGTTGTTACAAATTTTGTTTTGCCTCTCTCATTCAAACTCTGGCAATAAATTTCTGCAACCCGCTTGCTTGCACCCATTACATTAGTAGGGTTAACGGCTTTGTCGGTAGAAATAAGAATAAATTTTTCTACATTATGTTTTACCGAAAGATCAGCAAGAATTTTTGTGCCGGCAATGTTGGTTAATATTGCTTCGGAAGGATTGTTCTCAATTAAAGGTACATGTTTATAAGCCGCAGCATGAAAAACCAAATGCGGTTTAAAATGCTCAAACACTCTTTGCATTCTTTCCTCATTCCTGATGTCTGCCAGTACAACTTCCGTATTGGTTGCTCTGTAAAAATCTTTCATCTCCATATCCAACTCATGCAATGGAGATTCGGCACAATCAAGCAACACAATTTTTGCGGGGGTAATGCAAGTACCTGCCTGGCAATTTCACTTCCGATAGAACCAGCTGCTCCCGTAATTAAAATTGTTTTTGACGAAAGCACTCCGTTAACGTTTCTTTCATCGAGCATGATGGGATCACGCTCTAACAAATCTTCAATATTTATTTCTTTAATCTGATTAAAAGTAAGCTTGCCATTGATAAGGTTACGCAATGGAGGAACAGTAAGCAGCCTGGTATTATAATGGCTGCATAACTCAACCAATTGATTAATTCGCTCAATAGAAAATGTGCCGGAAGGAACAACAAGATAATCAATGTTGTTTATGCGCAACAAAGTTTCCAAATCGGTGCTGGCGTTAAAAACTTCTACCCCTTCTAATTTTCTTCCTGCAAGTTTTGGGTTATCATCAACAAAAGCATTCACCGCATATCGTTCGGCTGTATTTTGCTGGAAAGCTCTTTTCACTAACAAACCTTCCTCGCCAGCACCGTAAATTATGGAGCGTTTAATTTTTCTTCCGCGATGTGCATATTCATCATACAACATCTTTACTATCACGCGATAGCTGGTCATAAATAAAACCGAAATAAAAAAGTCTATAATTAAAATAGAGTACGGAACTAAGTACTTTCCATTGAAAGCAAAATTTATTTTATTAAAAATACCAATGAAAATGGTGCCAGCAAGCAATGTTAAAAAGATGCGCTGCGAGTCTTTATAATTAGAAAAGCGAATAATGCCTTGATAGGTTTTTGAAACAATAAAACCAACAATTCGCACCGCCACTACCCACATTACCGCTATAGCCATTAAATCTACTTCGTGGAGGGGGATACGGAAATTAAACCGAAGCAAATAGGCAAGCAAAACAGATACAGCACAAATGATAACATCTGCAAAAAAAATAAGCCAGCGTGGAGTGTTTGCTTTGAACATTTTATTGAAAGCAAATGTAATTTATTATGCTTCTGATTAATAATCACTTCACACAATTTATAATCAACTTGCTTTTGATTGTGTTTTGTATAATTGCCAGTAGGTAAAATGATGCAAGTTAATTACAAAGATTTTATTTCAGATTTAAAAGATAAGCTTAAAGGAACTCTTCCGGGTGAAGCAGCTCAGTATAAACTTGCGCCACAATACAGAGGCAAAATAAACTTAAACGAATTAACAGGGCACAGAACAGGCAGCGTAATGCTTTTTATGTTTCCCGAAAAAAATATTCCGCATATTTTATTTATTGAACGTGCCGATGATGGGAAAGTACACTCCGGGCAAATAGCTTTCCCTGGTGGGAAGTATGATTTAACTGATGAAAATTTTAGGCACACTGCCCTACGAGAAACTTTAGAGGAGACCGGAATTGAAGTTAGCGTAACTGAGGTTATTGGTGAACTTACTCCACTATACATACCACCAAGTAATTTTTTGGTTTATCCGTTTGTTGCATTTAAAAATTACAAACCGGAGTTTAATCCATCTACAAGCGAAGTAAAAAAAATAGTTAGCGTTTCAATACCTGATTTACTACACAACAACGCAATAAGTTTGAATGAAACACACCAAACACACAGAGGAGAAGTAATAGCCCCAGCTTACTTAATTGGAAATATTAAAATATGGGGGGCAACAAGCATGATACTTTCGGAATTTTTGAGCTTAATAGTTGATTAGGTTCAATTTGTATTGCTCAATTAAATTACGGTAACTGTAAGGTTTAATTTTTTCGTGCAACTGTTGCATCGTTAAGTTGTGTTTCAAAGGTTTAATCTTTACACTTTTAATATCCTGCACAAGCATGTTTGCAAAGTAGCCGGCAGCACCTATAGAAATGCTCCAAACGATTATATGTTTTGATTTGGTCTTTTCAAATTTTTTCAGGCTGCCACCACTGCCAATTAGCGCCCCTAATGCAAATCCTGTTAATGGAAGGGCTACTTCATTTATCCTGGAATATCGTCTGTGTATAATTTTAATTTTTTTGATTTGATTTAATTGAAGATAAGAGCGGTTTGCAGAATTCAAATTTCTGCCGTCTGAGTTTAACGTTAGCACAGTATCATTCACATCTTCAACTATTCCGCTGATAAAAGAAGTATCAGCAAACCAAACATCGGCTTTATAGAATTTACTTCGTAATACTTTTTGCGCAAAGATTAGTTCTGCAAAACATACTAAAGCAATTATGATAAAAGAATTTTTCACTGCATCAGAGCTTGTTCATTAACCAAGTTAATTATCTCGGCTTCATCAATGTCATTCATACATTTAAAATGACTGCGTGGGCATTTTTTATACCCTATTTTAGAACAGGGGCGACACTTCAAATTTTTAACCTCAACAATGCTAAATGGAATTGAGCCTTGCGGCAGATAAGGATACATACCAAATTCCGGAACGGTGTTTCCCCACACAGAAATAATTCGTTTGTTTAATGCAGCAGCAATATGCATTAAACCAGTATCGTGTGTTATTACCAATTCAGCTTGTTTAATAACAGATGCACTTTGACCAAGCGTATATTTTCCGCAGGTACTGACAACATGATTTCCGGCAGAGGTAGCAATCTCTGCACCTCGCTTTTTATCTTCCGTGCCACCCACAAGCATAACAGGCGCATCAATTTTTTTGCAAATAGAAATTACCTTTTCTGTAGGTAATTGTTTGGTGGCATGTTTGGCACCAATTACAAACACTATATAACCTGATGCAAATTCTGTTGGGAACCCTTCTTGAACATCTACCTCATCGTGTGCACTTATAAAAAAATCTAGCCCCTCACCATCATTTATTACACCCATTCTTGCTACACTCTCAAAATAACGGTCAACAATATGCTTGTGCGGCAACCTGTTTACTTTAAAATTGGTGAGCAGCCATTTTTCAACATTTAGTTTCTGAAAAGAAATTTTTTTCCCTTTTAAATTTCTTCTTATGCGCCATGTGCGGAAATTTTTGTGAAGGTCAACTACATAATCAAAGCCTATATTCTTTAGCTGAGTTTTAACCTGCTCAACATTATCCTGCAAATAATAAAAGCCGCTGAGATAGGGATTATTGTAAATAACATCGCTAAACTGGTACTTGGTGAGGTAATAAATTTCGGCATCCGGAATCTGTTTTTTTATACAGCGTATAACCGGTGTAGTCAGAATAATATCACCAATGGATGACAGACGTACGATAAGAATTTTAGGCAATGCTTGTGGTGGTTGAGATTTTCTTTTAACAATACAAATCTAAAAAATGTTTTGCCTTTTAGAACATTAGGTTTTTTAGTTTTTAATTTTACGCAATGAATCTTGTTGACACCCACATTCATTTATATGCCGATGAATTTTCCGCTGACAGAAATGAATTGATACAGCAAGCCCTCAATAATAATGTTACGGCATTTTACATGCCCAATATTGATTCAACAAGTATTGCTGGCATGTATGATTTGGAGGAAAAATATCCTGCAAATTGTTTTGCAATGATGGGATTGCATCCATGCTATGTGAAAGAAAATTATAGAGAAGAGTTAAGCGCAGTTGAGGCAGAACTTTCAAAAAGGAAGTTTTGCGCCATTGGGGAAATAGGTATTGATTTGTATTGGGATAAGAGTTTTAAAAAACAACAGGAAGAGGTTTTTATAAAACAAATGGAATGGGCAAACGATCTAAACCTTCCCATCGTTATTCACTCCCGCAATGCAACCGATGAAATTATTTCCATCATTAAACAAAACCAACACCTGAAGCCAAAAGGTATTTTTCATTGCTTTAGCGGAGATATAAAGCAGGCAAAAGAAATTATTGAATTGGAATTTTACCTGGGTATTGGAGGAGTTGTAACTTTTAAGAACGGTGGATTAGATAAAGTTGTTTCAGGGATTGGAATTGAAAAAATTGTTTTGGAAACAGACGCTCCTTATCTGGCTCCTGCACCACACAGAGGTAAAAGAAATGTTCCATCTTACCTTAGTTTGGTGACAAACAAAATTGCTGAATTAAAAAATATAACTGCAGATAAAGTAGCATCAATAACTACAGAGAATGCAAAAAAGATATTTGTTGTATGAGCAGAAAAAAAAGCGTGGCAAAAAATATTTTAATCATATACACCGGTGGAACAATTGGAATGGTGCATGATAAAAAAACAGGCTCGCTAAAACCATTTAACTTCAGTAAAATTTCTTCTCTTCTACCCGAAGTAAGCAATTTTAAATGCAAAATAGATTTTGTTTCACTTAGCCCGTTGGTTGACAGCAGCAACATGAAACCCTTAACATGGAGTAAACTTGCTTTACTTATTGAAAAGAACTACAACAATTATGATGGGTTTATTATTTTGCACGGAACAGATACGATGGCATATACATCATCTGCTTTAAGTTTTATGTTGCAAAATTTGGGTAAGCCTGTAATTTTAACAGGTTCACAACTTCCTATTGGAGCTATAAGAACAGATGCAAGAAGAAACTTAGTAACCTCTATTGAAATTGTAGCCGGAAACGTAAATGTGCCCGAGGTTTGTGTGTTTTTTAATGCCCAACTTTTCAGAGGCAATAGGGTTGAGAAATTTACATCTTCAAAATTTGATGCATTTAGTTCTCCAAATTATCCGGTACTTGCTGAGGCAGGTGTAGAAATAGTTTTTAATCATGAATTTATAAAGAAACAAACTAATGAGGTGCTGATAGTAAACACCAATTTAAATACCAATGTTGCCGTACTTAAACTTTTTCCGGGGCTATCGCGGCATGTTGCAGAAGCAGCAACTAAAACAATAAATTTAAAGGCGCTTATTATCGAAACTTATGGATCAGGAAATGCACCAACAGACACCTGGTTTTTACAATGCCTAAAAAATACAATAGATAAAAACATTGCTGTAATTAATGTGTCGCAGTGCACAGGCGGTATTGTAGAAATGGGAAAGTATGAAACCAGCAACGCTTTAAAAAAGATGGGGGTTATAAGTGCCCATGATATGACACTTGAAGCGGCACTCACTAAAACCATGTTTCTTTTTGGGCAAGGGCTTACTGCCACAGAGGTTAGAGTTGAATTTGACAAAGCACTTGCAGGAGAACTGAGTGGTGAATAACAATGTTAATAACTGCAATAGTCAAATGGGTCTTGATGAAGCAAGCCCTGTTATTTTTGGTGCAACAAAATCAGAAATAAATTCGCTTAGCGAAATATTAAAATAGGTTTGGTTTTAGGTTCTCAGCCTGTCGCTTTTATCCGGCAGGCTTTTTTATCCGGCAAATTATTTTTTGTACGTTCCGTTTTCGGTAATAAAAACAAGCTTATTTTGTCCAAGTGCCTCTTTTACTTTATCAATAAAGTTTTTTCTTGCTTTTTCGTTTTCATTTAAAAGTTGAAAACACATTACATATTCACCTTCTCTGCCTCTCTGAAAACGATCGTAGCGCAGCGGCATACCATAAGTTGTTTCGTGCTGCTTTATTATTTCCATTAGTTTTTCACCAGCAACACCATCAACACCTTCGCCTATGCTGGTGAAAGAAACCATCAGGCGATAAGTTGTTTCAGCACCTTCGCGCTCAACAGCCTCATCCATTTGCGGTTCTCTTACTTCGGATAGAACGGCATTTTGCTGGGAAGGTGGTAGCGGCTCAACAGGTCTTTTTGTAACAGGAGGTTCTGTTTCAGCAACTTTTTTTTGCTGTTTGCACGAACAACTTACAAGCACTGCGCATACTACAACTAAAGATATTAATGTTCTCATTTTATTTTTTTATTAAAGATTAACGGAATACAAATTTGCATATTTTTCCCTTATGTAATTCATAAAAAAATCAATATTGAGTTCAGAACCTGCAATATTGATACACAGTTCATCAGCCGAAAAAGTTTTTCCATGCCGATGTATTTTTTCGCGAAGCCAGCTTAACAACGGTAAATTGCTTCCTGATTCTATTTCAGCCTCAAGGTTTTTAATTTCATTTTTAGCCGCTGCAAAAAATTGAGCCGCATACATGCTCCCTAAACTATAGGTAGGAAAATATCCAAACATGCCATGACTCCAGTGAACATCCTGCAAAATTCCCTGCGAATCATCTTCTACTTTTAGCCCTAAATAATTGTTGTATTTCTTGTTCCATTCATTCTTCAAATCAGCTACATCAATTTTTCCTTCAAACAAATCGCGCTCCAATTCAAACCTTATCATTATGTGCAAGTGATAAGTTAACTCATCGGCATTGGTTCTGATAAAAGACGGTTTTACAGTGTTAATTGCAGCGTAAAATTGTTGAACAGATATGTTTTTTAACTGATCAGGAAAAGTATTTTTTAAAGTTTGGAAGTTGCATTTCCAAAAAGACAGCGAGCGCCCTACATTATTTTCCCACAATCTTGATTGAGATTCGTGTATAGCAAGGCTTAGGAACTCTCCAGATGGCAATCCATAATCATTCACAGGCAACCCTTGCTCGTAAAGCGCATGACCGCATTCGTGAATGCTGCTGCCAATCATTTCAAATAAATCATTTTCGTTTATTCTGGTGGTGACACGAACATCGTTAGCATTAAAACCTGTTGTGAACGGATGGGTAGAAATATCCTGTCTTCCTTTATTAAAATCATAGTTAAGTTGCTTGAGAAGTATGAGGCTGAAATCCCACTGCTTGTTTTTATCGAAATGAAAATGCAAAAAATCAGTATTGGGTTGGGATGCATCAGCAATTTTTTTGGTGACAGGAATTAATTGGTTATGCAATTGGGTAAAGATGGCAGAAACTTTTTTTGTTTTTAAACCCGGTTCAAACTGATTGAGCAAAGCATCGTAAGGATGCTCGTCATACCCCAATAAATCACATTCCTTTTTCTTTAAATCAACAAGTTTAGAAAGAAAAGGAAGAAAGAGATTAAACTCTTTTTTCCTTTTTGCCTCCTGCCATGCATTAAAAGATTCAGAAACAGTTTTGCTGAGTTCAATAACAAATGCTGTATTGTACTTTTTTCTATCATTATAAACTCTAAGCGTTTCAGTTACGTTTATTTTTTCAATTTTATTCAGAGAATCTGATTTGCTTAATTCTTCAAGCAATGATCCTAATTCTTTTTCTACACCTAAATCGTGCGCCATGCCGCTGAGGGTTGCCAATTGCTGCGCACGTAATGTTGCACCCATTGCGGGCATATACACTTCCTGATCCCATTGTAACACAGCCATAGCTGCATTGAGGTCGGCAATTTGAGTCAGTTTTTGTTTGTATAGGTGGTAGGCGGGATTTGATCTGGGCATATTTGTCATTTTATTTTACTGATGGAAATAAAAAGCATTATCCAACCCGCAATAAAACATAATCCGCCTATTGGAGTGATTGGTCCGAGAAACTTTAATGACTCCCCTTTTATACTTGTTAATGCCAAACCATATAGCGAACCGCTAAAAAGAATTATACCTGCAATAAAAAAAACGGAAGCGTAACTAAAATTTACTTCCGGAAAATTTTTGATGAGCAACGCAACGCCAACTAATGCAAGGGTATGGTAGAACTGATATTGCACACCTTTTTCGTAAGCATTAAGCATTACGTCACTCAACACTGGTTTTAGTTTGTGCGCACCAAATGCGCCTATAATTACACAAAGTACGCCTGATACAGCGGCAGTTTGTAAAAGAATTTTAGCTGTCATAATTTAAATTGACAAAGGATATTCATTAAAAGTATTTAAGAAGATTTTTCTCCGACAAAATGATCCTCATCATCTTTAAACAAAATATTAAAGGTGGTTAAGCTTCCATAAATGCGTGTAAGATATTGTTGCAAGTTAACTTTATCTTCCTCTGTAAGTTTATCATGGGCATTAATGCGCTGCTCCATCACCCTAAGCCGATCTCGCAACATTATTATTTTATTGAAAAAAACTTCTACCGGGAGTTCCTTCGGTTTCATACTCTGGTTTGCAGGTTGCAAAATAAGTTTACCCCCAACCCATTTTGCGCCAAGAGGAACCGTTTCCTGAACATCAGAAAATTTGCGAATAATTTTCGTTAGCGATGCTTCCACGTCAGCCATGCTTACAGGGTCTCCTGTAGGTTCAACAATTTCAATAACCTGTACATTCTGATACGATTTTGCTACCTCAACCTTTCCCTTTTCGGTGAATACAACTATATAAGTGCGTGGTTTTACGTTTACTACAACGCCTACGCCATGCTCGGGGTGTTTTATTCGCGAGCCTATTCCTAATTCTTCAAACATTTTTTTGCTTTTGGCAAACGTAGTAGAATTATTAAAAAGACTCATACCCTTTATAAAAATTTAATAGACCCTCTCATAACAAATTAAAAGTCCTGATAAACTCACTCAAACTCTTAATTGAATTCTCTATGAATAAAACAGACATAGTATAACCAATCACCCAACAATTCCGTAACAAATTTATATTTGCCTGCTCATGCTAAAAACTATTCTGCATAAATCGTTTACACTTGTGTTAGCTGTTGCTATATTTTTTTCTGCAACAGGAATAACGGTTTTTAAAATGGTTTGCAGCAAAAGCAATTCTTACAGTGCTTCCCTCAGCCAGTTTGACGATTGCTGTAAGAAAAACAAATGCAATGCCTGCACGGTAAATGATAATTGTTGCGGCTTTTTGAAAAGTACGGTTTCATCTGTTCAGCAATATGTGCATGAGGTTACTTTTGGCTTAGACCTAGTAGTAACAGAAGTTATTGATTTTCTCATCCCTTTTTCTGTTGCTAACGAATCAAATCCTCTTGCTTTTTGCGCAAATGCTCCTCCTGATATTGCAGGCAGGGATATTTTGATTATGGTAAGTCGTTTCATTATTTGATTTTATTAAACATTAATTGTCCTGTTAACTATAACAGGAATTATTCTTTTACGTTTAATTAAAATTAATATTTAAAATGTATTCAATAAAAAAATACAGTTCAGTTTTAAAATACAAGTTAAGGATTATCCTAATAGTACTCATGTTATTAGGATTCGAAAAGGCAAATGCTCAAACAACCATAAAAGGAACTGTTAAAGACAATGCCAACGAAACCTTGCCTGGTGTAAGTGTTACCATAGTTGGTACAACAAGCGGAACCGCAACTGACATTGACGGAAAGTTTGAATTAAATACAACGCAATCTTTTCCTCTCACCTTATTATTCAGTTTCGTTGGCTTTACCACTGATTCTCTTTTGCTGCATAATTATGACGGCAATGAAATAAACATCAATTTAAAAAAATCGGTTACACTAAAAGCCGTTGACATTAAATCAAAACGGGAAGCAACAACCATATCCACCATCAATCCCATAAACACCACCACAATTGGTCAGGAAGAATTATTAAAAGCAGCATGTTGCAACCTTAGCGAGAGTTTTGAAACAAACCCAACCGTAGATGCAAGTTTTACTGATGCAGTTACCGGAGCAAAGCAAATTCAGATATTAGGATTGGATGGCGTTTACTCTCAAATACAAACTGAGTTAATTCCGTTTATAAGAGGTTTATCAAGCAATTATGGTTTGGCATTTATACCAGGACCCTTCATTGAATCCATTCAAATAAACAAAGGCGCGGGCAGTGTAGTTACAGGGCATGAATCTATTAGCGGACAGGTAAACATTGAGTTGAAAAAACCACACGAAGCCGAAAAGTTTTTAATAAACGGCTATGTCAACTCTGAACAGCGCATGGAACTTAATACCCAGATTGCAGGAAAACTTAATAAGCATGTTTATACCGAATTACTTTCTCATGGAAGCATGTTGCAAAACAAAGTTGACCATAACAAGGATGGTTTTTTAGATTCTCCTCTTTACCAGCAACTCAATTTGTATAACCGCTGGCAGTTTATTTACAACCCGGTTTTTGAAGCACAGGCAGGCATTCGTTTTGTCTATGATGATAAGCAAGGCGGACAAAACCAATTTAGTTATGCCAACGATTATGGCACACAAAATTTTTATGGTATTGGCATTAAAAACAAAATGATTGATGCTTTTGCCAAAACAGGTTTTTTATTTAAGGAAAAACCTTGGAAGAGTATTGGCGTTATTCAGTCTGTGCGTTATCATGAGCAAGAATCTTATTTCGGATTAAAAACTTTTGACGGCATACAAAAGAGCTATTATGCAAATGCCATTTCGCAGGGCATTATTGGTGATACGCGCCATACCATTAAAAACGGTGCAGCATTTGTTTATAACGATTATGCCGAAACATTTAACCAATCAAAACAAAATACCATTGAAACCACTCCTGGAGTTTTTAGTGAATACACCTATAACAACAGCAAAAATATTTCTATGGTAGCCGGAGTTCGTTACGATTACCATAATGAGTTTGGCAGTTATGTAACTCCGCGCGTTCACTTCAAATATAATTTTACGCAACTATCGGCTTTGCGATTAAGTGCGGGACGCGGATGGCGCACAGCAAGGATATTTGCAGAGAACCCTAAAATATTTCCCAGCAACAGAATTATTGTTGCGCCCTCTAATCTTAAACCTGAAGACGCCTGGAACTATGGATTAAGTTACACGCGCAAATTTCGTTTGTTCAAACGCGATGCCTCTTTTAATGCCGATGTATTCAGAACCGATTTTGTAAATCAGGTAGTAGTTGATTTGGAAGACATACACACCATCAGGTTTTATAACCTCAGCGGAACTTCGTTTGCCAACAGCATTTCGCTTGAAATAAATTTTATTCCAATTGAACATTTTGATGTACGCCTTGCTTACAAGTTTAATGATGTAAAAACAACTTACAGCGGCACATTGCGCGAAAAACCTCTATCACCCCGCGACCGTGCGCTTGTAAACCTCGCGTACAAAACACATAACGAAAAATGGAAATTTGATTTTACAACAAAATACAATGGGGTTAGCAGAATTCCGGCTGCGGGTGTGGTTCACCATGGCTACGAAATTCCAAAACAAGGAGATGCTTTTATTCAACTGATGAGCCAGGTTACATTTGTTCAAAAGAAGTATGAATTGTATGTAGGTGGAGAAAATTTAACTGACTACACACAACATCATGCCATCATTGAACCAGAAAATCCTTTTGGTGATAGCTTTGATGCTTCGTTAGTTTGGGGACCTTTGATGGGCCGAACTATTTATGTAGGGTTCCGGTATTTTATTAAATAAGATTTAGGAAAGAAAATTCTAAATTAAAAAAAATATATAGTAATGAATCCAATGCCTTCTTAACGGAAGACGGGCATAAAGACAAGGAAGAGTCCAAAAGGCCTCAAAAAATCATTCTCTCTTATGCAACTTTGTAACATTCTATTGAACTTTGTAGTAATGTATTTGTTCAATTTAAAAATCAATTATCAAAAATATAACAATGAAAAAAGTAATTTCAATCATATTATTTCTTACCGGACTTAATTTAACATCATATGCACAAACAGAAGTAAAAATTAGAACTTCAGCAGTGTGTTCAATGTGCAAACAAAAATTAGAAAGCGAACTTGCTTATGAAAAAGGTGTAAAGTTTGCTAAAGTAAATTTGGATGACAAAATGCTTACGGTTAATTACAACGATAAAAAAACATCAGCCGAAAAAATTAAAATTGCCATTATTAAATTAGGATACAATGCCGATGAGATGAAAGCAGACAGTATAGCATATTGGAATTTGCCCGAGTGCTGCCGTAATCCTAATGTGCCTCATAAGGACTAATGATAAAGAATGGGAAACTGATAAATCTGTAAAAGGAGATTTTACATATAAAATCAGTTCGAATCTACATTTTAGCATCCTATACCTTCTATTTATACATCACACAGCCATTTAAAAGCACGTTAATTTATGTTAAGCGAGGAATATAATAAGCCTCGCTTTTTTATTTATTTTTAGTTTTAGGGCAAAATAAAATCTTATGTGTAAAAAAATATTCTTAACGGTTTTTACATTTCTTTTTTCATTCGTAAATCTTAAAGCCGATGAAGGCATGTGGCTGCCTTTTTTGTTAAAGCAACTCAACTCAACCGATATGCAAACGCGTGGCTTGCAAATTCCTGTTGACAGCATTTATGCAGTTAACAAGTCAAGTCTTAAAGATGGTGTGGTATTATTTGGAGGAGGCTGCACCGGTGAAATTATTTCGGATAAAGGTTTGTTGTTAACCAATCACCATTGTGGTTACGGGCAAATACAATCGCACAGCACTGTTGAAAAAGATTATTTAACAGATGGCTACTGGGCAAAAACATACAACGATGAACTGCCATGTAAAGGATTAACGGCATCTTTTATTATTCGCATTGATGATGTTACCAATGACATTATCCCGGCATTAAATTCAAAAATGACTGAAGCCGAGCGTGAAGCCACTATTTCAACTATTGCTTATTCGCTTGAGAAAAAAGCTGTTGAAGGAACACATTACGAAGCGCGCGTTCGACCATTTTTTACCGGCAACAAATACTTTATGATTGTTAGCGAAACGTATAAAGATGTGCGCTTAGTTGGCACTCCTCCATCAGCTATTGGAAAATTTGGTGCCGATGCCGATAACTGGATGTGGCCCCGCCACACTGGAGATTTTGCGCTTTTTAGAATTTACGCAGGTAAAGACAACAAACCTGCCGAATATGCTACTGACAACGTACCGTATGTGCCACGTTATTCATTTCCTATTTCACTAAGCGGTGTTAGTGAGGGAGATTTTACAATGGTATATGGTTTTCCAGGTCGTACCAACGAATATCTGTCGTCCTATGCCTTGGAATTAATTATGAATCATACCGACCCTATTCGTATTGCTTTACGTGATGTGCGCTTAAAAAACATGGAGGAAGTGATGCGCGATAATGATACTGTTCGTATTCAGTATTCAGCAAAGTATGCAAGTATTGAAAATGCATATAAAAAATGGAAAGGCGAACTGCGTGGATTAAAACGCTTAAACGCCATTGAGAAAAAAAGAAAAACCGAGAGTGCATTTGGCGCTTGGTTAGATGGCAGCGCTGAAAGAAACAATAACTACGGAAAACTGATGGGCGATTTAAAAAGCGCTTATAAAGAACTTACTCCTTATAGTATTGCATCCGATTATATTAATGAAGGCGCTTACGGAATTGAACTGCTAGCTTATGCAAGAAATTATTTGGCATTGGCGGACTCGGCTGTGAACAAAACAGCAAATAGAGAATGGGTAGAGAAAGAATGTGAAAGGCTAATAAATATTTCAAAAGGGTTTTATAAAGATTACCACCCTCCGTTGGACGAAACCATTGCTTCAGAACTATTGGAAATATATTTCAGAAAAACCGATACGCATTTTCATCCTGCCATATTCAGCGACATTAATACGAAGTATAAAAATGATTTTGTAAAATATGCAAGCGATGTGTTTTCAAAATCTTTTATGACAACACAGCAAAAACAGGAAGCATTTCTTAAAAACTTTTCTGCTAAAAAATTATTATCCGACCCTGCTTACCTCCTCATGAAAAGTTTTGAAGATGTAAACAAACAAAAAGTTGCCGGTGAGTTTAACAAAGCTGTTGCAGCAACAAGCATATTGCAGCGTAAATACATGGCTTCGCAAATGGAAATGCATCCCGACAAAAAATTTTACCCTGATGCCAATTCAACTCTGCGCGTGGCTTACGGCAATGTTAAAAGTTATAAGCCTATGAATGCCGTTACTTATAATTATTTTACCACTGCCGATGGTATCATTGAAAAATATGACAGCACCAATTACGATTTTAATGCTCCCAAAAAATTGCTTGCACTTATTTCTAAAAAAGATTTTGGAAGGTATGCTAAGGATGGCGAATTGCCCTTATGTTTTATTGCCACCAACCACACCACAGGCGGTAACTCAGGCAGCCCGGTTTTAAATGCAAAAGGACAATTAATAGGAACAAACTTTGACCGAGTGTGGGAAGGCACCATGAGTGATTATATGTTTGATCCGGAAATGTGCCGCAATATTACCTTAGACATACGCTATACGCTTTTTGTAATTGACAAATTTGCGAATGCACAAAGGTTAATTGATGAGTTGAAGATTGTTCAATAACTTGAATTCAACTAAACAATGAAAAAAACTCTCATAATAATTATCTGCTTAAGCAATGTTTGCCTTGCTCAGGTCAAGGAAATAAAATTTTACAGTGACAATAGATTAAGAGTTGAAGTGATGCCTGAAGAAGCAAAATTCAGCAAAGCAATATTTGAAAACGAGGATAGCACAATAACAACTGAAATAAAAAATTTAGAAACCAATAAAGTAATTAATCGTGAAACATACAAAGGCGATGAACCATTTGGTGTTTGGATTAGTGGTTATTATAAAGGTGTTGAAGAAAAAGATTATTCCTTTGAACTAAATTATTCGCAAGATTATTGTATAAATAATACAGTTGGTATTGACCTCATCTCAAACAATGACAGCATTGGATACAAAGCCCCGGTACTTGATGGCAATAGTAAAAAGACCGCCTTGATGAATTTTCTAAGTACTAATTTAAGGTATCCGCCCAACGCCCGAATAAATGGAATAGAAGGTATTATTTACACTTCGTTTACTATCACACAAAATGGAATAGTTGAAAATATAATTGTAGTTAAAGGAGTTGACATCTCATTGGATAAAGAAGCAGTCAGAGTAATTCGTAAACTTAAATTCAAGGAACCTCCAATGCTTAACAATATTCCAAAGACTTATTGTTATCATCTTCCAATTCGTTTCCGGCTTGGATAAAGAATCTTAAAAAATGTAAGATGTGTTTCGGTCACCTGCCATTTTGAGTCTAATTTGGTAAAAGAAACTTAAAGGAATACGTACCGGTAACGAGATCACATTTAAAACATTCCGCTTATTCCATTTTTCTTTACCCGATGTTAATGCCCATAAAATTTGTGCCGATTGTTTACTCCTGTAAACCTGATGTAAATACCTATGAAGTATTTTATAGAATTGTGGTTGGTACGTATTCTTAAACATCAAAACCAATTCGTCAGAGTCGCTCCAGTTCGATTTTGATTTTAATTCATCTTTAACTTTTTCAAAAAATTTAGTGCCGGGCAATGGGTAAGAAACGGATACACCAATGTGATAAGGCATCAAGTCCATCACCATTTTAATAGTTTGTTTAATATCATCTAAGGTTTCGCCTAAATAGCCAAACTGAATAAAGAAGCAAGGTTTAATTTTATGCTTGCGAAGGTTGGCTGTTGCATCGTAAATCTGAGAAACTGTGGTTCCTTTATCCATAGCATCTAAAATCTTTTGAGAGCCGCTCTCTGCGCCTACCCATACCTCATCGCATCCAGCATCAGCCAAATGTTTGATGTTTTCTTCTTCAAGCAATAAGTCAACGCGGCATTGAATTTTAAATGGAATCAATAAATTATTTTTCTGCATCAACCCAGAAAACTTTTTTATCCATCCGGGTTTTAAACCAAAAATATCATCGCAAAACCAAACATGTTCAATACCATAATTTTCTTTCAGTAATTTTATTTCTTTCACAACCAATTCAGGGGAACGAGCATTGTAGCGGTTTCCATAAATTGGTTTTGCACACCAGTTGCATTTAAACGGGCAACCACGCGTTGTAAAAACATTGATTGAAAAATACCCCGTACTTTTTTCCCATGCGCTTCTGTATTTTTCAATACCAACTAAATCCCATGCCGGAAGTGGCAAAGAGTCTAACTCCTTTAAAATTTCGCGAGGTGCTGTTTTTATTAACTTATTGTTTTCAAAATAAGCCAAGCCCCTAATGTTAGCACAATTATTACCATCATTAGAAACATCATCTAACAATTCCTTTAAAGTCAGCTCTGCTTCACCAATAATAATAAAATCTGCTCCGGCTTTTAAATAATTTTCTGAATGGTCGGTGCTGTCACTGCTCGATACAATTATTTTACATCCGGCTTTTTTAGCATGCGCTATCATTTCAAATGCAGCCTCTCGCATGTTGGTGAGGCACATTTTGGTTAGGTAGTTAAAGCCATCATCATAAACAACAAAAAAATCAGGCTTAAATTTGTTTATCGTTTCTATAACAGCAGATGCTTCTTTTTCAAACATTACATCAAACAACTCAACCTCATATTTATTATCCCTGATAAAAGCCGCTGCCTGGATAGTTGCAAGAGGAGGATATGGCTGTTGTTGTTTCCACTGCTTAGCATCTAAACGTAAAAAATAAGAGTGGGTAAAAAGTACACGCATGAGTTATCAGGACAATTTATATCCTGTTGTCAGCTCAAAAATAGCTATCTCTTCTTCTAATTTCTGTAAAACTTTTTCCTGGAAGCGGTTAGGATGATATTTGGCTACATCATCTTTCACCTTAATGTTTTCCTTAAAATTAATCTCAGCAGATGACTGAAATTTTTTTGTCCAATACTTCAGTGTAACCCTTTTGAAAAAATTATTCAGTGATAGTCCTAAAGAATTACTGAAGCATAACTCTAAAAAATTTTTAACCACCACGGATTGTTGTTTGTCTTTAAAAAAAACAGGCTCTTTAGTATTAGGTAAAAAGTTTTTTGTCCACTTGTTTTCTTGCTTAAAACTCAAAAAACAGTTAAAGTTATAAAGCGGAATGAGTGATTCTATTTCAATAGCAGTAAAAATATTCTTCTCCTGGATGGTTAAATTGTTTTCATCAACAAAATAATTAAGGCAAAAATATTTATGAGAATTAAATAGAAACACCTTCTTAAAAAGAATCAGAAGAGAACGGCAAATCCACAGCCTGTTGCCAGAGGTAACGATAAAATAATCAATGTCGCCATCTTCTTTTAAAACACCTTTAGAAAGCGACCCGGAAATAAAAACCCCTTTCACAAATGGAAACCAGGATATAATCCTTGAAAATAAACGTGCCTTAGGCATTATTCTTTCGGCTCTTTCTGCATCAATATTACGTTTATGGATTAAGGTTAAGTCATCCTTTAGAGAATAAGCCTTACCTACTTTAAAAATAAGTCCTTTTTTAAACAAGGAATCGAGCAGGTCTTTTAACTGGGTAAAGCTTAGTGGGGTTGAGCAATATTTCTCTATTTCTTCTGCTGTAAGCGGATGATTAAAAATATTGAAATAAAGGAGGGTTTTAACCACAACCGATTCATTAAAATTGAGCAGATGCGTGCTTTCATTTAATAAACCTGGCTGGGGTTTTGCGGCTATCATCGGATTCAAAAATAACCATAAAACAATAGCTTATTAAGCATGACTGTTGAATGGGAAAAACTAAGTATTAATTGGGGTTTAGATGACCTATACTTGTTTCCCTGTTTTTAAAAATAAATGATTGTTGTATGTATAAATTTTTATATTTGCCTCCCCTAAAAAAATATACATGTTAATAGTTCCAATTAAAGAAAATGAGCCGATAGATAAGGCTTTAAAAAAGTTTAAAAAGAAGTTTGAAAAAACAGGTGTGGTAAAACAGTTACGTGCTCGTCAGGCTTTTGAGAAAAGGTCAGTTGAAAGAAGAACTGAAATCAAAAAAGCGGTTTACAAAAACAAATTAAGACAAGAAGAAGCCGAAGGGTAACTTCCTTCTGATGGGTAGACAGAAGTTTAGAGTTTAATCTCTTCTCCCGAACTATTTAAAAAGTGATATTCGGTAAAGTGGTATGAAAATACAGGGTTAACCTTTACTTTTATTTTATACTTAAAGTACCATTTCCATTTAGTAGAATACAAGCCTTTATTTATATAGGCTTCAAGAAAAGGATGGCAGTTTAATGTTATCCTTTTTTCGTTTTGCTCTTTGGCAAAAAACCGAACATGGCTTTCCACCTCATCCATTAAGAGAATACTTGCTTTCATTTCACCGGTGCCATCGCAGGTAGGGCATTTTTCAGTGGTAGAAATTTTCATTTCAGGCCTTACCCTCTCACGTGTAATCTGCACCAATCCAAACTTTGAAGGTGGAAGAATGGTGCTCTGCGCTTTATCCTTTTTCATCTCATCACGCAAGGTCTGCACCAACTGGCGCTTGTGTTCAATATTGCGCATGTCAATAAAATCCACTACAATAATTCCCCCCATATCTCTTAGGCGCAACTGGCGCGCTATTTCATGGGCTGCCATAGTGTTAGTCTGAAAAGCATTGGCTTCCTGGTTATCGCTATCGCCTTTATTTCTACCACCACTGTTTACGTCAATTACATGCAAAGCTTCGGTATGTTCAATTACAAGATAAGCGCCATTCTGCATACTAACGGTCTTTCCAAAATCGCTTTTAATTTGCTTGTCAATCCCAAAGTTTTCAAAAATGGGGGCCTTGCCTTTATAAAGTTTTGCAATGCTCTCCTGCTCGGGAGCAATGGTTCTTATATATGACTTTACCTCCTCGTAAATGCCATTATCATTTACATGTATGTTATTGAAATCGGCATTTAACATATCGCGCAAGATGGTGGCCGTGCGATCCATTTCACCCAATAATTTAACAGGAGGCTTTGAGGTTTTAAGTGCATCGTAAAAAACCTCCCACCGCTGTATCATATCCTGCATATCCTGGTCAAGTTCTGCCACTTTTTTTCCTTCTGCCGCGGTTCTTATTATCACACCAAACATTTTAGGTCTTATGCTTAGGGCAAGTCTTTTGAGCCTATTTCTTTCCTCGCTGTCTTTTATTTTTTGCGATACAGTTACAAAATCATAAAAAGGGGTTAACACAAAATATCTTCCGGCTAATGAAAGTTCAGAAGTAATTCTCGGACCTTTAGTGCTAATTGGCTCTTTGGCAATTTGAACCGGAAGCCAGAGTCCGTTATTCATCACTTGAGTTATCTTGCCCGTCTTTACAATATCGGGCTCATTATCAAAATTGGTAAGCAGTGAATCTGTTTTGCTGCCAGATTGTGTTTGCTTAACGTACTTTACCAATGATTGAAACTGAGGACCCAAATCAAGGTAATGCAAAAAGGCATCCTTCTCGTAACCAATATCCACAAAAGCGGCATTAAGTGAGGGCATTAGTTTTTTAACCCTACCCAAATAAATGTCACCGACTGAGAAATGCTGGTCGCGCCTTTCAAAATTCAGCTCAACCAATTTCTTGTCTTCAAGCAAAGCAATTTGTACTTCGCTCGGTCCCGAATCAATTATTAATTCGCTATTCAAATGCAAAAACAATTATAGGTGATGCCCATAGCTCAAAAGCAAACAGATAAGACCCTGTAAACTTTAATCAACTACTTAAGGATAACTATAAGAAACAATAAACAGAGGCAAGTACCACTTTTAAAAGGTAAAAGAGGAAGACCATTGCATTTTAAAAACTGCATTGTAAGTATAAAAACCTACAGGCAGATGCAATTATTTCTTCTTCTTATGACGATTCTTGCGAAGTCTTTTCTTGCGTTTATGGGTCGCCATTTTATGACGCTTTCTCTTCTTACCGCTTGGCATGATTAATTAATATTTTAAATTTTTATATAAACCTGATTCCATCAGAATCAGAACGTATTTCTTTAGAACGGGGTGCGAAACTAATAAAATTTGGTAATAATGAAATAGTTACATAGAAATTATTCATAGGGTCAATGAATATTATCAATCATTACTGTCTTTGATTCTCTCATTTAGGATGCCGTTTAACTTGATGTATTATTAGATAGATTGCAAATTTTTGCAGGAGAGGTTTTTTTTTATTTTTGCCCGCCCATTGTCCGATGGTGTAATGGTAACACTGCAGATTTTGGTTCTGCCTTTCAAGGTTCGAATCCTTGTCGGACAACGGAAATCAACCAACCAGCCCCTTGTGTAACAGCAAGGGGTTTTTAATTTTACTTAGCTTGAAGAAAAATTTACATCGCTAAAATTATCTTTGCCACGTACATGGAAAAAAGAGTTAGAACACGTTTTGCCCCCAGCCCTACCGGACCGTTGCACATGGGTGGTGTGCGCACTGCCTTGTACTCATACCTTTTTGCAAAAAAAAACAGCGGTGATTTTATTTTAAGAATAGAAGATACCGACCAAAACCGCTTTGTACAAGGCGCTGAGCAATACATTATTGATGCTTTAAACTGGTGCAGTATTGTGCCCGATGAGGGAATTGGCAAAGGCGGCAAGTTTGAGCCTTATAGGCAAAGCGAACGAAAACCAATTTACAGGCAATATGCAGAGCAGCTAATAGAAAGTGGACATGCCTATTTTGCGTTTGATACAGCCGAAGAGTTAGAACAGTTAAGGAAAAATGCTGAAACTGAAAAAAGAACTTTTTCTTATGATGCCAGCGTGCGTTCCTTGCTTAACAATTCTCTCAACTTAAATCCGGATGAAACTGCTAAACGAATTGCAGAAGGAAAGCACTATGTAATACGATTAAAAGTTGAAGCCGGTGAAGAAATTTCTTTTACCGATTTAATTCGCGGCAAGGTTGTGTTCAAATCTGATGTGGTTGATGATAAAGTTCTTTTAAAGAGCGATGGAATGCCCACCTATCACCTTGCACATATAGTTGATGATGTGCTGATGGAAATTACACATGCCATACGTGGCGAGGAATGGCTGCCAAGTGCTCCCGCCCACATTCTCATTTATAAATATTTAGGATGGGAAAATAAAATGCCTTACTATGCTCATTTACCGCTGCTATTAAAGCCTGATGGCAATGGCAAGTTAAGCAAGCGCGATGGCGACAGATTGGGCTTCCCCGTTTTTCCTTTGCAATGGAAAGACCCTTCATCAGGAGAGATTAGTACTGGCTACCGAGAGAAAGGATACTATGCCGAAGCTTTTGTAAACATGCTTGCTTTGCTTGGTTGGAACCCAGGCACAGAGCAGGAAGTTTTTAGTTTGAATGAATTGACTCAGCTATTTTCTTTTGAGCATATACACAAAGCGGGCGCAAAATTTAATCCCGAAAAAACAAAGTGGTTTAATGAGCAATGGCTGCAAAGAATGAATGATGTTGAAATTGCCAATCGTTTATCAACACAAATTGCAAATAGCCGTAAAGACTTAACTTATTTTATAAAAGCCGTTGCATTACTAAAGCCGCGTGTGCAGTTTGAAAATGAAATGCTCGAAAAAGGAAAATATCTTTTTGAAGCACCTGAAAACTATGACGAACAGGTAATTTCAAAAAAATGGAAACCTGATTTAAAACCTTTCTTTAATTCTCTGGTGGCAGTCTTTGCATCTTTAAACGATTTTGCAAATTCAAATATTGAAACCACCTTTAAAGAAACTACAGCAGCCAACAACTTAAGGCCCGGTGAAGTATTACAACTATTGCGTGTGTTTATTAGTGGTCAGGGCACGGGCGTTGATTTATTTCCAATGCTTGAATTACTGGGCAGAGATGAAGTGGTTACTCGATTAAACGCTGCTCTTCAAAAATTTTAAATGGCTAAACTTTATATAAGCGGAATTGAATGTCATGCCTTTCATGGCTGCTTGAAAGAAGAACGTATTATTGGTCAAAAGTTTAGTGTAGATGTAATTTTTGATGTTGATTTGAAAGAGGCAATTTTAACCGATGACTTGAGAAAAACAATAGACTACGTTGCAGTAAAAGATATTGTATTGAGGGAAATGAAAATTCCTTCAAATCTTATAGAGCATGTTTGTGGAAAAATTCTTAAATCTCTTCACAGCCAGTTTCCAAACACAAAAGACATCATTGTAAAAGTTATAAAGTTTAATCCTCCCGTTAATGGTGTTATAAAGCAAACAGCAATAGAATTATCGAAAAATGATTTGTCCATCATCTAAAATTAAGAGCAACTGATTGGCTGTTTAAAAAAAAGAATATTTTTGCGCACGTTAATAAAAAAATAAGGTCGCGTGGCCGAGCGGTTAGGCAGAGGTCTGCAAAACCTTGTACAGCAGTTCAAATCTGCTCGCGACCTCCACAAATCCTGCACTTGTTGCAGGATTTTTTATTTCCGCGACAGATTCACGAGTTCCTTTAAATAAAACAAAAGAGCGCGAGCTAAATCTGCTCGCGACCTCCAC
>Ga0116143_10000154_pt1 | contig 93329 bp, 98 predicted proteins | sample AD_UKC034_MetaG_FD_89745 | JGI IMG/M metagenome (GOLD analysis project Ga0116143, IMG submission 89745) | Active sludge microbial communities of municipal wastewater-treating anaerobic digesters from USA - AD_UKC034_MetaG | ecosystem: Engineered > Bioreactor > Anaerobic > Digestate | place: USA... | reverse complement strand
GGGGTTCCCGAGGTCTGTTGTGTATATTGCGCTTCCGCAAATCCGATAGAGGTCATCGTAGCCGAGAGCGCCACGGGCCGCGGGATCATGGGCGTTATCGACGGCGCGAAACCTCAAGGCATAGAGCAGGATAAGGATATTGCCTGGCGCAAGGGTTTTTTGCGCACGATCGGATATAAACTGAGCGGGTGACCCTGCGCAGGAAATAGCTTGAAATTTTACCAGGATTTGCTATAATAAAGCATAAAAGTATCATGAATCTGAAACTGATACAGCGCAAGATCACGTATACGGCAGGATTCGGTTTTTTTGTCGTCTGCTCATTGATATTGCGGCATTTGCCCGTTCCGGTCTTGTATGAGTTCGCCAAGGCGCTTGCCGTCGCCGCATACGCGCTCGGCAGGCCGTTCAGGAAGGTCGCTCTGCAGAATCTCAGGTCCGCGTATGGCAGCACGATGACCCGCGCGCATATGCAAAAGATCGTCCTGAAATGTTTTATATCGATCGTGAAGTCTGCGGTCGAGGTGGTGTCGATCGCGGGCAAAACCCCTGCGTTTATCAAAAGCAGGTATGTCCTGGTCGATAAAAGGCATCTTGACCGGGCATGCGCAAAAGGCAAAGGCGTCATTCTGGTCAGCGCTCATTTCGGCAATTTTCCGATGATGGTCGTGCGGCTTGCCTGCGAGGGCTATACGGCAGGGGCGATCATGCGGCCGTTAAAGGATGAGAGGTTCGAGCGGTTCCTGGCAGCGGAGCGCGACAGGTTCAATATCCACACGATCAAAAGCCTGCCGCGTAAGGAATGCGTCGTAACGACGATCCGCAGCCTCAGGAATAACGAGGTTATATTCCTGCCGCTGGACCAGAATTTCGGAAGCGGCGGGGTATTTGTCGATTTCTTCGGAAGGAAAGCCGCGACGGCGACCGGGCCGGTGGTCCTGGCGCAGCGTACCGGCGCGGCGATCGTGCCCTGTTTTATCATCAGGCAGGAAGACGACCGCCATACGATCGTCTTCGAGCCCGAAATGCCGTTGACGCAGGGCGGTACCGAGGAAGAAAGCATCCGGATCAATGTGCAGCGCCTGACGTCGGTCATCGAATCGTATGTGCGTCAGTATCCGGCAGAGTGGAGCTGGATACATCGCCGGTGGAAGGCGCGGCCGCGGGCAAAGCGGTAAAAGTTTTCATAACGAATAAAAAGGAGGTGGACACATGGCTGACGAGGCGAAACAGGAACAGAAGACTGACATGAAAAAGGTTTTCTCGACGATCTTCAAGGTCATCTTAGGGCTGGTATTCCTGGGCCTGGGCGCGTATTTTGTTTACCGGGGCTGGGTCTATCTTTGGTATGTGATCAAAGGCACGGTTGGATTGTTCTTTATTCTTGCCGGCGTCATCACGTTGGCGATAGCAAAGGAATAGGTTGCGCGGTACGCATAACGCCAGGGGTCAGTAGGCATATGCCTATTGACCCCTGTCTTTATCATTTTCGTGAGGAGGGTTTCATGCAGGCAGTATTGAAAAGGGGGATCAGCGCAGATGCCGCGGCAGTCAGGTTCGCCGGCGCGGCCGTGTTTTTGGCATTGACGGTCTTATCCGGCTTTATCCGGTTCCCGGTGCCTATGAGCCCTGTCCCCGTGACACTGCAGACTTTTTTCGTGCTTTTGTCCGGGGCGTGTTTGGGAGGCGTTACGGGCGGAGCGTCCCAGATCGGATATCTGGCGCTGGGGGTTCTTGGCGTTCCGGTATTCAGCAGCATGGGAAGCGGTTTTTTGTACCTGGCCGGACCCACCGGCGGGTATATGGCGGGGTTTGTGTTTGCGGCGTTTTTGACCGGGCATGCGCGGCGGCATGCCGTCTCGTCCGGCATTGCGCTGCTGGCCCTTTTTTTGGCCGCCGATGCCGTTATACTGTTCTCGGGCGCGCTGTGGCTGAAAATATTGACCGGTTGCAGCATAGGAAGGTCGATACAGATAGGTGTTATGCCGTTCATCCCCGGAGATCTGCTCAAAGCAGCTGGCGCTGCTGCGGCGTATAGAGTCATCCGGTCCGGCAATTACTTTTAGGAGGGGCGTATGGCGGTAAGGAAGCGGCTTGCTCTATGTATGATAATGCTCGCCGTCGCGGTATCAGGCGCGGCGGGACTGTGGTCACAGGGAACGCCGGCGTCTGCGGAAACCGCAGCGATGGATCTTGAGCCCCAATGGCTGTGGGGAGAGGTCGTTTCCGTGAACGCGCAGTCGAAAACGATCCAGGTGAAATATCTCGATTACGATACGGATATAGAGAAAGAACTGGTTCTGAGCGTTGACGAGAAAACCAGGTATGAGAACGCAAAAGGCCTTGAAGATATCAAGACGCAGGATACGATAAGCGTGGATTATCTGGTATCTCCGGACGGTGTCAATCTGGCAGTGGCGATCAGCCTGGAGAAGCTTGAGGATATGGATGCGGAACTCGAGGATGCCGAAGAACCCGCGCGTGAACGGGTAGGGGCCGATCCCCGTTATGAGGCATCCGGTCCCGTCCCGGCTGCGCCGGCTGTTGTTCCGCAGGAAGAAAAACAGTAACCGTTTTCGAAGGAAAGACGTCAAAGGGCAGGAATCATGTTCCTGCCCTTTCATTTACCGAGGGAAGAGCGTGCGCGGCATAGAACTCATAATCTTCGACCTGGACGGGACGCTCATAGACGCGTATCCGGCGATCATAAGCAGTTTTAATTACACGATGGCCCGCGCCGGCTGCCCTGCCCGGGACGAAAACACCATACGGCGGGCGGTCGGATGGGGGGACAGGAATCTTCTCAAGCCGTTCGTTCCGCGGCAAAAACTTGACCGCGCCCTGTCGGTTTACCGCCGGCACCATGCGAAAGCCCTTGTTTCATGCAGCCGTCTGTTCCCCGGAGCGCGAGCCCTGCTCGCAGGGTTCAAGAAAAAAGGGCTTTTGCTTGCCGTTGCCACCAACCGGCCCACGCGCTTCTCGCTGATTCTGCTGAAGCATCTGGGAATACGGGAATATTTCGACATGGTGCTGTGCGGTGATAAAATTTTGCATATGAAGCCGCATCCGCAGATCCTGCGAACGATCATGGCCCGGTTGGGCGTAACCCCGGAGCATACGTTGTTTGTCGGGGACATGACGGTCGATGCGCAGACAGGCAGGCGGGCCAAGGTCAGGACGATCATGGTCCCAACCGGTTCGAACAGTATTGCCGAACTTAAGAAAGAGCGCCCGTTTGCCATCATCCCCGGGGTCAGGGAACTGGCGTTCTTATTCGCTTGACAGTCGGGAAATCGGATTTATAATAATTAAAACGGAGGTGTGTATGAGAAATCTTTTATTGATAACTTCTTTAATATCATTGTCTTTGACGTGTGCATATGCGCAATCCGTTCCTGTTGGAACGCCGGTATCGGCGGCTCCGGCTAAGATAATATTGTTCATATCAGAGCAGAACATCGATACGCCTCGGTCGGCATGGTGGGCAAGCGAAGTCGACCTTTCGGCAACCGAGGCCGAGATCGCCCGGAATCTGTTGAACGCGGGCTTTGAGATCATCGAGCCGGGCGCTCTGGATGAGGTCATCGACAGGGAAAAGGCCTTCCGGATGGTCAATCTTTCGGATAAGAGCTCGGTTAAAATGGCGTCGCTGGCGCATGCTGATTACGTGATACTGGGCAAAGCCGTCGCGTCCGCAGGAGGCAGGGTTCCTCATTCGAACATGCGGTCTTGTTTTGCGAATCTTACCGCGAAGGTCATCAGGGTCAAGACCGGCAAAGTGATCGCATATCTGGATGCGTCGGGAAACGCAGCCCATATGGACGTGATCAGCGGCGGCAGGGAGGCATTGGTCAGCGCCGGAAGCCGGATCTCCGGCACGATCATTGAAAAGCTCAATGCCGCGATCCGGGCGGGTGCCCAATGACGGTTTTTAAAAAGGCGGTGTGTATGAAACGGTATTTTTTGTTCGGGTGTGCGTGTGTTGCGGCCGCATTGCTCGGCGGATGCGCGACGCTTGAGCAGATGACGCAGCCGACCGCGCAGGTGGATAATAACGCCGGCGCCCAGCCCATGCCGCCGTATTCGGGGCCTCGGGCGCGGATCGCGGTTGCGGATTTCGACGTGAAAGCCGCCAAGGCGTACGGCGAGGTCGGTTCGGGTCTCCGTGAGATGCTCGTGACGGCGCTCGTTAATTCGAACCGCTTCCGTGTCGTCGAGCGGCAGGTCCTTGACCATGTCATGCAGGAGCAGGAACTGGCCGCGTCAGGCGCGGCGCAGCCGGGGGGAGCCCAGCGGGGCCAGATCAGGACCGCGGATATCATCGTGACCGCAGCGGTGACCGAATTTGAACCGCAGGCATCCGGCGGCGCAGGAGGCATCGGCGGCGGCGGCGGGGTGGGAAGCGGCGTGCTCGGCGCATTGCTCGGCGGGTCGCTCAATAAAGCGCATATGGCGCTGGATCTCAGGATTATCGATACATCCACATCCGAGGTCCTTGCCGCGACGCGCGTGCAGGGGCAGGCATCGGATGTCTCGGGCGGCCTGATGGCGGGTTTTTTCGGAGGATGGGCGCTCGGCGGCGGCCTGACGATGTATGCCAATACGCCGATGGAAAAAGCCATCCGGATCTGTATCATCGAAGCGGTCCGGTATGTATCGCAGACGATACCGGCTGACTATTATAAATATTAAAGAAAGGGACCTGTGTCATGGGAAAGCGTAAGCGCAGAGGGAAACTGAATTGGCGTTCCAAGAAAGCGAACCACGGCAGAAAACCGGCATTAGGATAAGAATATCGATGTCCTGCGCCGCCTGCAACGGCGGCAGCAGCCCGCCTGTTCGACGCGCGTCGTCCTGAAGCCGTATCATCATAACGTGCAGTGACAACCCGGTGTCCTTATGAAAGCACTCGCCTTGATATCAGGCGGATTGGACAGCATACTGGCTGCCAGGATAATCAAGGATATGGGTATTGACGTCGCCGGCCTGTATTGCGCAATGCCGTTCTCGCTGCGCGACAGGTCTGCGGGCCGCGACGGACAGAATCTAATGGACCGTTTTGCGGCTCGTACGGGGATCGCGCTGCGCCGGATCGATATCACCGGAGCATTCCTGGGTATGCTCGGCAATCCGAAATTCGGTTATGGCGCTCACCTGAACCCCTGCATCGATTGCCGGATCCTCATGCTTCGCACGGCGCGCGAGGCCATGCATGAATGCGGGGCATCGTTTTTGATAAGCGGAGAAGTGGTGGGCCAGCGGCCTTTATCGCAGCAGCGCAGGACGCTGCAGCAAATCGATGCGGAAGCCCGGGTAGAGGGGCTTGTCCTGCGGCCGCTGTCCGCGCAGCTTCTCGATGAGACGATAGCGGAGAAACAGGGCTGGGTCAGGCGGGACCGCCTCTACGCGTTCAGCGGCAGGAGCCGTAAGCCGCAGACAGACCTTGCGGTGATGCTGGGGATCATTGAGTTCCAGCAGCCGGCAGGCGGATGCCTGTTGACCGATCCCCGCTTTACGGACCGGCTCCGTGATCTTATGAAAAGGGAGCCGCTCGAAGCGGATAATGTCGCTTTATTAAAGCTGGGAAGGCATTATCGCATCGGCGGCGCGGGGCGTTTGATCGTCGGCAGGGATGAGAGTGATAATGAGGGGATCGAACGCCTGGCGCGTTCCGGAGATATCATATTCGAGCCGCCCTCGGATATCCCCGGCCCGACCGCGCTGGGCAGAAAGATTTTTTCCGACGATGATATCATGCTGTGCTGCAGGGTCATGGCCCGGTATTGCGACCGGGGAACAGCCGCGTCCCTTGCGATCAGCTGGCACCAGGCCGGTTCTTCAGAACGTTCGAGCCGCGTTGCAAAACCTTTAACGGACGACGAACTGGCGACGATGCGCATCTAACCCGGGTCAGCGGAATTCAAAAGGGGGGACCATGAAAAAAGAAGCCTTGTTATATCACAAGCTTCAGGGCGCCGATGTGCAGTGCGATCTTTGCAGCCACCGGTGCAGGATCGCCGACAGGAAGCTCGGGATCTGCGGCGTCAGGCAGAATCTCGGCGGCGTGTTGTATACGCTCGTCTACGGAGAGGTCATCGCTTCCCAGGTCGATCCCGTCGAAAAAAAACCCTTGTATCATTTCCTCCCCGGAACGCAAAGTTTCTCGATCGCCGCCCCGGGCTGCAATTTCCATTGCGGGTTCTGCCAGAACTGGCAGCTTTCCCAGTTAAAAGCCGGGACCGGTATTTCATTCGAAGACCATTTCTGCCCGGCGACCGATACCGTCAATGCGGCAATGTCCCAGAAATGCGCAAGCATCTCCTACACCTATTCCGAACCGACGGTATTCTTCGAATACTGCCTCGATGTTTCGAGGCTCGCCCGCGAAAAGGGGCTCAAGAACGTGTGGGTGACGAACGGTTTCATGACGCCCGAGGCGCTTGCCATGATCCGGCCGTACATGGACGCGGCCAACGTCGACCTGAAGTTCTTCAGCGAGCGTTCCTATAAAAAAATATGCGGCGGAAGCCTCAGGCCGGTCCTCGATACGATCGCGTCCCTGCGCAGGAACAACATCTGGGTCGAGGTGACGACGCTCGTCGTGCCGAAAAAGAACGACTCCATCGCCGAGCTGAAACAGATCGCTTCGTTCATCGCCGGCATCGACCCGGATATCCCCTGGCATATATCGAAGTTCTTCCCCAATTACCAATACGACAGGGAACAGCCCACATCGGAGGGGGTATTGCAATCCGCCGCCGAGGCCGGGAAGAAATGCGGCCTGCGGTACGTATATGTGGATAACGTGTTCGGCTGGGGCAGTTCCACCTATTGCCCGCAATGCACGGAGCTTCTGATCAAGCGCGAGGGTTTTTTTATCAGGGAAAACAGCGTCGAGAACGGCGCCTGCGCGTTCTGCAAGACGCGGATCCCCGGCGTTTTCGCGCAACAGCCGCAGGAGTAGCGCATGTTCGAACATTCGAATATAGCCATCGGCGTCTTTGTGTGCGCATATGCGCTCTTTATCGTTTTACCGGCGCGGCGCACGTGGATCGCCTCCGGGGCCGCTGCGCTTCTGGTTGTGTCCGGCGTTCTTTCCCCGCAGGAAGCGTTCCGCGCGATCAACTGGAACGTTATGGGCATTTTTGTCGGGACGCTTGTGATCGCCGACAGTTTTATGGAAAGCAGGGTGCCCGCGTATATCGCCGAGCGCATTGTCAATCATTCAAAGAACACCTGCTGGGCGATCCTGTGTATCTGCATGCTGGCCAGTTTCATTTCCGCGTTCGTCGAGAACGTCGCGACGGTACTTATCATCGCGCCGATCGCGCTGGCGCTCGCCCGCAAGCTTTCCATCAACCCCACCAATATGCTTATCGGCATCGCCATCTCGTCCAACCTGCAGGGAACTGCGACCTTGATCGGCGATCCGCCGAGCATGCTTCTCGGGGGTTTCGCGAAGATGAACTTTATGGACTTTTTCTTCTACCAGGGCAAACCGAGCATCTTTTTCGCGGTGCAGCTGGGCGCGCTGGCGTCATTCGTTATTTTGTACCTGGTCTTCAGGAAGCACCGGGAAAAAGCGCAGGTCGTCCCTGCCGAAACAGTGAGATCCTGGGTGCCGACCTTGATACTCGTCTTGTTGATCGCCGCGCTTGCGTGCGCGTCGTGCTTCGATACGGGGTTTACGGCGCTGGCAGGCCAGATCTGTATGGTGTGCGCGGTCATCACGATCATGTGGGAAAAAGGGACGAACCAGAAATCGATCCGCAAGGGAGTGCGCGGCCTTGACTGGGATACGACGTTCTTCCTCATGGGCATATTCGTGATCGTCGGCAGCATTACTGCAACGGGCTGGATCGCCAGGATCGCGGAGTCGTTAAGCGGCATCATGGGCACGAATATATTCTTCGGGTATACGCTCCTGGTGTTTATCGCTGTCGCTTTGTCGGCGTTCGTGGACAATGTGCCGTTCCTGGCAGCGATGCTGCCGGTCGCGTTGACTATATCGGACAAGCTTCAGATCGCGCCGTCGCTTTTACTGTTCGGCCTGCTTATCGGCGCCAGCCTCGGCGGGAATATCACGCCGATCGGCGCTTCAGCGAACATCGTCGCGTGCGGATTGCTGAAGAAAGAGGGCCACCCGGTGAGGTTCGGCCATTTCGTGAAGATCGGCCTCCCGTTCACGGTCGTCGCTGTCGCTGCAGCGTATTTGTTCGTCTGGGCGGTCTGGAGATAATATACTATGGAAACCCTTAAACCCAAGATCTCGATCATCGGCTGCGGCAATGTGGGCATGCGATATGCATATGCTGCCATGATCCAGGGACTGGCGCGCCAGATCGTGATCGTGGACCTCGACCGTAAACGCCTTGAGGGAGAGGTCATGGACCTTTCGCACGGCGCTCCCTATATATCGCCGGTTGACGTCCGGGCGGGCGAATACGCCGATATAAAGGATTCCGACCTTGTGGTCATCACGGCAGGCAAAAAACAACTGCCCGGTCAGACAAGGATCGATCTGGTCAGGGATAATGTCGCGATCTACCGGGCAATGATCCCCGAGATCGTCAAACACGCGCCCGGCGCTATTCTTCTGGTCGTCACCAACCCCGTTGATGTCCTGGCGTATGCCGCGTATAAGATATCCGGCAAGCCTGCCGGGCAGGTCATGTCTTCGGGCACGGTGCTCGACAGCGCGCGGTTCAGATTCCTTTTGAGCAAACATTGCAAGGTCGATCCGCGCAATATCCACGCGTATATCCTCGGCGAGCACGGCGACACGGAATTCGCCGTATGGAGCAAGGCAATGATCGGAGGCGTGTTGTTAAAGGAATACTGCACGGTGTGCGCTCATCGCGCATCCTGCGACAGGCAGTTCGCGTTCGGCCAGATCTATAACGAGGTGCGCACTTCCGCGTATCAGATCATCGAGCGCAAAGGCGAGACGTCATACGGCATCGGCCTTGCCCTTGTGCGCATCACCCGGGCGATCCTCAACGACGAGAATGCCATTCTGCCTGTTTCGAATCTCGTCAATGGGTATCTCGGGGTGAGCGACGTATATTTAAGCCTGCCTGCTATCGTGAATAAATCGGGTGTCAGGCAGGTGTTGAACCTGGATCTCGATGAAACAGAACAGGCTGCGTTCAGGAATTCGGCCGGCGCGCTTAAAAAAGTGATACAGGAAGCCGGATTGCAGGAACCGGTGTGAAACAAGGAGGCGTCCATGCAGAAATACCGATGCACCATATGCAACTATATTTATGATCCGGCAATCGGAGATCCTGACGGAGGTATTGCCGCAGGCACTCCGTTCGAGAAAATACCGGATTCCTGGGTATGCCCCGTATGCGGAGCGGCAAAAGCGGATTTTGAAAAAGTGTAAAGGAGGCGCGGATGAGCCGTATTGAGATCAAGCCGGATATATTCTGGGTCGGCGCTGTTGACTGGGCAGTGCGCGCGTTCCACGGACACACGTACACCACGCAGCGCGGCACGACCTACAACGCGTATCTTATCAAAGACGAGAAGATCGCGCTTGTGGATACGGTATACCGGCCGTTCGCACGGGAGATGATCGAGCATATCAGTACGGTCGTGGATCCGGGTAAGATCGATTATGTGATCGCCAATCACGTCGAGAGCGACCATACCGGCGCGCTTCCCATGCTCATGAAGCTCTGCCCGAAAGCAAAGGTCGTCGGCACGCAGAAATGCCGCGACGGCCTGTTCAAGCATTATTACGAAAACTGGGATTTCCAGATCGTCAAGACCGGCGATTCGATAAAGCTGGGCAGGCGAACGCTGAAATTCATCGAGGCGCCCATGATCCACTGGCCGGACAGCATGTTCACGTATTGCCCCGAGGAGCAGCTTTTGATGCCCAATGACGCGTTCGGCCAGCATCTGGCGTCGTCCGAACGCTTTGCCGACCAGGTCGACCAGTGCGCGTTGTGGGAAGAGGCAAAGAAGTATTACGCAAATATCCTCTGGCCGCTCGGCACCGTGATCAGCCGCAAGATCGAGGAGGTCGTGAAAATGAACCTTGAGGTCTCCGTGATCGCGCCGAGCCACGGCCTGATCTGGCGCACGAACCCCCTGCAGATCGTCCAGCAATACGCCGCCTGGGCAAAGCAGGAGACCGTTCCCGCCGCGGTGATCGTTTACGAGACCATGTGGAAGGCCACGGAGAAGATGGCGCGCAGGATCGCCGAAGGCATCGCTGACGCGGGCGTGCCGGTCAAGGTTTATAACATCGCGGAATCAGACCGGACCGAGGTGATCGCGGACATGCTTCAGGCAAAGGGTTTTCTTTTCGGCTCCTCCACGCATGACAACGACATGCTTCCGGCCCTTGCCGGTTTTCTCGAGCTTGTGAAAGGGTTCAAGCCGAAGAACAGGCTCGCGTCCGCGTTCGGCTCATACGGATGGGCAGGCGGAGCGGTCAAGGAGATCGAGGAATCGATCAAAGGGGCGGGAATGGAAGTATCTCTGCCGCCGATCTCGTTCAGGTTCGTGCCTGATCAGATGGAGTTGCAGAAATGCGTCGCGTTCGGCAGGAGTTTCGGGGAATTGCTCAAATAGGAGGTGAACATGCCGGAGATGAAAGATATGTTCCAGAGCGCTGACTGGAAAAAGGAAAAGCACGCGCCGGTCATCGAATGCCCGGACCGGGCCGGAAAAGGCGCAGCGGTCCAGGTCAAACTGTCCGTCGGTAAAGAGATCGCCCATCCCAATACGACCGAGCATCATATCGTCTGGATCGATGCTTATTTTCTGGCCGAAGGCGAGAAATTCCCGTATCAGATCGGCAGGTTTGAGTTCGCGGCGCACGGCGCGTCGGCGCAGGGCCCGAATACCAGCACCGTTTTCACGAATCCCGAGGTGGTCTGTTCGTTCAAGACAGACAAGCCCGGGTCTGTCATTGCAGCCGCGTACTGCAATATCCACGGCCTGTGGCAGTCATCAAGGCTTCTTTCGGTCGCGTAGAAAAAGGATATGACGATGAAGCGGCTGCACGACGATGTGGTGGATTTTTTCAGGAAACAGACTTTTGTGATCGTCACGACCCTTGATCCCGACGGAACGCCGCATGATTCCTGCAAGGATATCGTGCGGCTGAGCCGCGACGGAAGGATATATCTGCTCGATCTGTATATGCGAAGGACGTATCAAAATCTCCTCAAGAACCCGAACATGTGCGTCGCGCAGGTCGATGAACATCGGTTCCTGGGGTATTGCCTGAAAGGCAAAGGCCGTGTCATCAAGGTCGACCGTCTCAGGGCGCAGGTGCATAAGATATGGCAGAAAAAGATAGCATCCCGTATTGTCACGCGCATCATCAGGAACCTCAGGGAGGAAAAAGGCCATCCGGCGCAGCCTGAATCGCTGCTGCCCCGGCCCGAATATATGATCGTCATGGACGTGTCGGAGGTCATCGACCTGACCCCGGCGCATATCAAAGGCCATATTCTCAGGTAAGACAGGAGCATGACATGGCCCATACGATACTCGTGTACAGCACCGCGTCGTGTCCGCATTGCATCCGGTTGAAACAGTTCCTTGCGGAGAACAGTATTGCCTATGAAAATTACGACGTCGGTATTGATCAGGGAAAAGCGGACGAAATGGTTCGCAAATCCGGACAGCTCGGCGTGCCGGTCATCGAGATAGACGGCCGGATCATCGTCGGCTTCGACAGGCCGAAGATAGAGCAGGCACTGGGATTATCGTAATATACGGCGCGCGAGGGCATGGGTATGTGCCCGCTGCTCGAACAGTCCTCGCCCTTTCAGGGCTGCGGAACTCGCATCGGACACATACCCATGCCCGCAGCAACGATCTATGACAAAAATCTATGACCTGATCATTATCGGCGCAGGGCCGGCGGGCATAACTGCCGCGGTATATGCCGCCCGCAAGCGCATGGACTTCTGCGTTATTTCCAAAGACATCGGCGGCCAGGCGGCGTGGAGCGGGGACGTTGAGAATTACACCGGGTATCAGTTCGTGACCGGCCCCGAGCTTGCGGCGAAATTCGAGGAGCATCTGCGCCAGTACCGGATCGATCTGAAGGAATCGGAAGAGATCGTTGCTCTGAAGCGCGGCGCCGGCTCCGGGCAGCGCGTCATTACCGATAAAGCGGAGTATGAGGCCCGGGCAGTGATCATCGCGTCCGGGAAACGGTCCCGGGAGCTCGGTGTCCCGGGTGAAAATGAATTCAAGAACAAGGGCGTGACGTATTGCGCCACGTGCGACGGCCCGCTGTTCGGCGGCAAGGACGTGGCAATCGTGGGCGGAGGCAATTCAGCCCTTGATGCGGCTTTGCAGATGACGCGCATTGCTCAACACACCTATGTGATCAACAGTGCTCCGCAGACCACCGGCGATAAGGTTATGGCCGAAAAAGCGGCATCGTCTTCGGGCGTGACAATCATGAATAATGCGCAGGTTACTGCCATTACCGGGGATCGGTTCGTCAGCGGCATTGCGATCTCGCATGAAGGCACGGAGAAACGCCTTGCGGTGCAGGGTATCTTTATCGAGATCGGCCTTGTGCCCAATTCCGGCTTTGCACAAGAGGTCGCGACGAACGATCTCGGCGAAATAAAAATCGATTGCAGGAACCGGACTGATATCCCGGGCGTTTTTGCCGCGGGCGACGTCACCGATGTGCCGGAGAAACAGATCATCATCGCAGCCGGGGAGGGTGCAAAAGCCTGCTTAAGCGCCTTTCGCTATCTTGCCGAAAAAAAATAAATAAACGCGGGATCGAAGGACGGTTTTGTGCGTATGCGTTCGGTGAGGGGGTTTTATTTTATTACGGGCGGGGTCTTGAGCAGGCGCGGGGACGTTGCCGATGTGCGCGTTGCCCTGCGCGCCGGCGTTCGAGTCGTACAATACCGCGATAAGGATGCGTCTTCCGCCGTGATGTATCGAAAAGCGCGGGTCCTGAAACGTTTGTGCGGAGGTGCGTTGTTCATCGTGAACGACCGCATCGATATCGCGATGGCGGCCGGGGCGGACGGAGTGCATCTCGGCCAGGATGATATGCCGCTTGCCGCTGCGCGCCAAATCCTTGGGAAACGAAAAATTATCGGGATCAGCGTGCGGACAGTGCGGCAGGCGCGGCAGGCCGTTGCCGGCGGCGCCGATTATCTCGGGGTCGGTCCGGTCTTCACGACCGCGACCAAAGCCGACGCCGGCCGTCCCCGCGGATTGGGCCTTATCAAACGGATCAGGGCGGAATTCGATATCCCCCTCGTTGCCATCGGAGGCATATCGCTTGATAACGCATCATCGGTGATCGCGGCAGGCGCTGACGCGTTGTGCGCTATTTCCGCAATCGTGGCCCGCCGCGATATCGCGGTCCGGATCAAAGCATTCCAGAAGCTGTTCGGTCCGATACGATGAAAGTATATTTCGATCTTTTTTGGGTCTTTTGCAAAATATCTCTTTTTACCGTCGGCGGCGGCCTGGCCATGCTGCCGCTCGTCGAGCGCGAAGTGACTGATACGCGCCAATGGCTCGATAAAGAAGAATTCATCGATATTTTCGGCATATCGCAGTCAATGCCCGGCGTCATGATCCTGAATGTCGCGACGACCGTCGGATATAAGATGTGCGGGGTCCGGGGGGCGCTGGCCGCTGCGGCCGGCACGGTTTGCGCGCCGTTCTTTGTCATCCTCCTGGCGGCATGGTTCCTCCTCGACATGAAGGGTGAACCCGTTGTCATGAAGATATTCGCCGGCATCAGGCCCGCGGTCATGGCGCTTGTCACGATCCCGGTCATTACGCTTTCCCGCGCCGCGCGGATACAGGGCGCTGTCGTGCTGGTCCCCGCCGCAGTTGTGTTTATCATCGGCGTTCTGCGCATACATCCGGCATATGTGATTTTCGCGGGCGCCGGCGTTATGGCGGTCCGGATCTTGTGCCGGAGAAAGGCATGATGCCGTATCTTTCTCTGGCGCTCAGTTTCATGAAGATCGGCCTTCTGGGATTCGGCGGCGGTTATGCCATGATAGCCCTTATCCAGCGCGAGGTCCTGAAATTCGGCATATCCGGCACCGAATTCATCGATATCCTCGCCGTATCGCAGATCACGCCGGGGCCGATCGGCATCAATACCGCGACGTATACCGGCTACCGGGTAGCAGGGGTTCCGGGCGCGTGCGTTGCGACGTTCTCGAACATTGTCCTTACGTTCGCCCTTATGGTAGTGTTCGCCCGGCTGTATTATTCGGCAGGAAAGAATTCGGCCCTTGAAACGATATTCAGGGGTCTGCGGCCGTTATTCATCGGTCTCATCGCCGCAAGCGTGCTTGTTATGGCGCAGGATATCCGGATATGGGAGGATTACCGGGCGGTTCTCGTCTTTACGGGAAGTTTTGTTCTTCTGTATGCTTTTAAAGCGCATCCGATCCTGACGATTTTTCTTGCCGGTATTGTCGGTTTGGTGATATATTAGGAAGACCTTATGCACAGGATATTATTACATGTCGGCCCGGTTACCGTGTATTCATACGGTTTTATGCTCGCCCTTGCATTTATTATCGGTGCGATCCTTGCGCAGGCCCGGGCGCGCAGGCAGAATATCAGTCCCGATGCGATCATGGATCTGGTGTTCGCGATCCTGGTATCGAGCATCCTCGGCGCGCGCGCTTTGTATGTCGCCGTGAACTGGCGATTCTATCAAGCGCATCCGTTCGATATCGTGAAGGTCTGGGAAGGCGGGCTTGTTTTTTACGGCGGTTTCATCCTGGCGCTGTGTGTCGCCGTCTGGTTCATGCGCGCGCGGAAGCTTTCTTTCGGCACGATCGCCGATATAATGGCTCCTTCCGTTGCGCTCGGTATTGCGCTGGGCAGGATCGGCTGTTTCCTCAACGGCTGCTGTTACGGGACCGTGTCCGGCCGATGGGGCGTCGCGTTCCCCTGCCGGGACGGTTCTCCGGTCTGCGTCCAGCAGGCCGCCGACGGCCTGATCTCGTTATCGGCACGACAGTCGCTTCCCGTTCTTCCGACGCAGCTGTATTCCGCGTTCCACGCGCTTCTGATCTTTGCCGCGCTGCTGGCGCTGGAACGGTATAAGAAATTCGACGGATTTCTTTTCTGGCTGCTCGCGCTGATGTACGGCGCAGGCAGATTCTTTATCGAAGGGTTCAGGTATTACGAGGAAGCGTTCATGATCGGGCCCCTGACCATTTCTCAGGCGATCAGCGCCGCCCTGTTCGGTATCGCAGCCGCGGTTTTGATCATAAGGAGCAAAAATGCTCAGCGTGCATAACGTATCCGTCAGGGTCGGAGATAAAATGATCCTGAAGGGCATCAATTTCAGCATCGCGCAGGATATTCCCGCAGTGCTCTTCGGTCCGAACGGCAGCGGCAAAAGCACGCTCCTGAAGGCGATCATGGGGTTTGAAGGATATGCGGTCACCGAGGGCGATATTATTTTCAAAGGCGCCCGGATCAATGATCTTCCTACCGAAGCGCGGGTGAAAATGGGGCTGGGCATCATGTATCAGCATCCTCCCCAGATCCGGGGGGTCAAGCTGTCGCAGATCGCCGAGTTCCTGTGCCGGGACCGGGAACGTATCGCGGGCCTGTCCGTAAAGCTCTCGCTCGATAGCCATCTCGGGCGCGATATCAACATGGGTTTCTCCGGCGGAGAGATGAAGCGTTCCGAACTGTTCCAGATACTTTTGCAGGATCCGGACCTCGTGCTCCTCGACGAGCCGGAATCAGGAGTCGACCTCGAGAACATATCGATCATGGGCACGGTCCTGAACGAATTCCTTAAAAAACCCGGCAAGTCGGCGCTGATGATCACACACACCGGTTATATCCTCGATTATGTCAGGTCGGAGAACGGCTGTGTTATGATCGACGGCTCGCTGTGGTGCGTGGGGAATCCCAAAGAAATGTTCGAATCCATCCGTAAATTCGGTTATGATAAATGCAAGGAGTGTTCGTATGTCCAGGGGCGAGATCACAAAGCACATTGAGGCCCAGGAGCGGGGCGTGCTCGAGTCATCCGGCATGGATGCGTCCGAACAAACGCGGTCCGCCAGCTTTCTCCAGAAGGACAGCCATGTGTCATTTTCGCGCAGCCTGATACCCGGGGTGGATATACTCGATATCCGCGAGGCGCTTGAGAAAATACCGGAAGCAAAAGAGTGTTACGGTAAGGCGTTTGCGTCATTGAAACGCGAATTCCCTCAGGATACCGAGGGCGGCTATTTTATACGCGTCAAAAAGGGCGTCACCGTTGAACTGCCCATTCAGGCATGCCTGTTTTTGAAATCCCGGGGATTCAAGCAAAAAGTCCATAATATAATAATAATAGAGGAAGGCGCCCGGGCTTATTTGATCACCGGCTGCTCCGCATCTGCTGCTGCAAAAGAAGGATTTCATCTGGGGGTTTCCGAATTTTTTATCCGGAAGAACGCGTTCCTGAATTTTACCATGATCCATTCATGGCGCGAGGATATGACGGTCAAGCCCATGTCCATTTCCCTGCTTGATGAAGGCGCGACGTTCATTTCCAATTATGTATGCCTGAAGCCGGTCAAGGAGATCGTTATGTATCCGACGTCGGTGCTTTCCGGTAAAGGCAGCCGCGCAGTGTACAATTCGCTGATCCTGTCACACCCCGATTCAGTGCAGGATGTGGGCTCGCGCGCGATCCTCTCTGCCGAGGATACGCAGGCAGAGATGATCGCCCGGTCCGTTTCGCTCGGCGGCAGTGTCATTAACCGCGCGCATATCAAGGCAGGCTGCGCCCGCACCAAGGGCCATATCGAATGCCGGGGGCTTGTATTGTCGGAAAAAGGCCATATCCACGCTATTCCGGAAATGGAATCGGATCTGCGCGATGTGGACCTGTCGCACGAAGCAGCGATCGGCAGGATCAAGAAGGAAGAGATCGAATATCTCTGTTCCCGGGGTTTCAGCCGGGACCAGGCGCAGTCCATCATCGTAAGAGGATTCATGGATGTCAATATCCTCGGTTTGCCGGAGATGCTCAAGCGCGAGATCGAAAGCATAGAAGAAAAGAATTTAGGATCCAGTTTTTAATGTAAACAACAATAAGGAGGAAACGGATGTTTGATTTGTTATTGCTGGCGCCTGTGGGTTCGATCGTTGCACTTGGTTTTGCGTGGTTCCTTGCCGTAAGCATTATGAAAAAGGATGAGGGGACCGACAAGATGAAAGAGATAGCTGAGGCGGTCCGTATCGGCGCGCGGGCCTATTTGAAACGCCAGTATATGGGCGTTGCGTTATTCTTTGTCGTCATGTTCTGCCTTTTGCTGTTCCTTGCGTTCAGGGGGTATCTGGTCATGTTCGTGCCGTTCGCCTTTCTGACCGGCGGCTTTTTTTCCGGGTTGTCCGGTTTTATCGGCATGACCATCGCAACACAGGCATCGAACCGCACTGCTGCGGCAGCGATGAAAAGCCTGAACTCAGGTTTGCGCGTGGCATTCTCAAGCGGTGCTGTCATGGGCCTGACCGTTGTCGGCCTCGGCCTGCTGGACCTGAGCATCTGGTATTATTTCCTCGACTGGTATTACCGGGTCAATCCGGTGCCGGGCAACGGGGATAAGATCGCGGCGATCACCTCGACCATGCTTTGTTTCGGCATGGGCGCGAGCTCAATGGCGCTTTTTGCAAGGGTCGGAGGCGGCATTTTCACCAAAGCGGCCGATGTCGGCGCTGACCTGGTGGGTAAAGTGGAAGCGGGCATTCCCGAAGACGACCCGAGGAACCCGGCGGTCATTGCCGACAACGTCGGCGACAATGTCGGCGATGTCGCAGGTATGGGCGCTGATCTGTATGAATCATATGTCGGTTCGATCGTCGCCACAAGCGCGCTCGGCGTTGCCGCAGGCCTCGGCGTTGCAGGCGTAACCGTGCCTATGGTCATGGCAGCGGTCGGCGTCATCGCGTCGGTCATCGGCACGTTCTTTGTCAAAAGCAAAGAAGAAGCGTCGCAGAAAGTGCTTCTTGCAGCTTTGAGAAAAGGCGTGTTCGCCAGCTCGATCCTCGTCGCTATTATTTCGTATTTCCTGATCGTCAAGACCCTCGGCGCCGAGCATCTCGGTGTTTATTGGGCAGTGCTTGCCGGATTGGTAGCCGGCGTTCTGATTGGATTGGTCACTGAATACTATACATCGAGCGGTTTCAAACCTACTCAGAGCATCGCCAATGCGACGGTTACCGGCCCCGCAACGGTCATTATCGAAGGCATAGCGGTCGGCATGATGTCGACTGCCTTGCCGGTCATCATCGTGTGTGTCGCGATCCTTGCCAGTTACTATCTGGCAGGCGGCGCGCAGAATTTCAATACGGGGTTATACGGCATTGCCATTTCCGCGGTCGGCATGCTTTCTACCCTCGGTATCACGTTGGCAACCGATGCATACGGCCCGGTCGCAGACAATGCCGGCGGCAACGCCGAGATGTCGCATTTGCCTCCTGAAGTGCGCAAAAGGACCGATGCTCTGGATTCTCTCGGCAATACCACGGCGGCGACAGGGAAAGGTTTTGCGATCGGTTCTGCCGCATTGACCGCGCTGGCGCTTATCGCCGCCTATCGCGACCAGGTTCTGATCATATCGGGCAAGGATATCGTGATGTCCCTGATGAATCCGAATGTCCTTGTGGGGCTGTTCATCGGCGGTATGCTTCCGTTCTTTTTCTGCTCAATGACCATGCGCGCGGTCGGCCGCGCCGCAGGCAAGATCGTTGTTGAAGTACGCAGGCAGTTCAAGGAGATCGCCGGCCTCATGGAGGGCAAGGCAAAGCCGGATTATGCGCGTGTCGTGTCGATCGCAACGGGCGCGGCGCAGAAAGAAATGGTCGCGCCTGCGCTTGTGGCGATCATTTCCCCGCTTGCTGTGGGTATTTTAGTCGGCGTCGAAGCAGCGGTCGGGCTTTTATGCGGTGCAACCGTTACGGGTTTTGTGCTTGCGGTCATGATGGCAAATTCCGGCGGAGCGTGGGACAATGCAAAGAAATATATCGAAGAAGGCAACCACGGCGGCAAAGGTTCGGCTGCGCATAAGGCAGCGGTAACCGGCGATACCGTCGGCGATCCTTTCAAGGACACGTCAGGCCCTTCGCTGAACATTTTGATCAAACTCATGTCAATGGTCTCGATCGTATTCGCGTCGTTCATCATCAAGAACACGTTCTTTAAATAAGCAAGGGCTAAAAACGGGGTCAGAATTATTTATTTGTTAGCTAAGCGCATCGCGGCAAATAAATAATTCTGACCCCGTTTTTTAGCCTTGGGGAGAACCGTCCCTGTGTTTTGAAAGCGCTTTCAGAAATAGGTCCCGCAGGCCTTGACAGTCGTGAAAGGGTAGAGTATATTGTAAGTGTAGACTAAGGCCAATGCCACGGTCAAAGTTTGCGGTAATGCACGCAATTTTGATAAGTGGCATTTCTTATTTTACGCCAGGGGAGACGCATCCTATGCATCAGTGGACGCACACCGAGAAACGCAGAGCCCCGAGATTCGAGATATCGATCCCCATTCTGAACTATACCGGCCCTGCCGGCGCGCCGGTCCCTGCGACACTCCGCGACATGAGCGCTTATGGCATAGGAGCTATGATGGATTGCGCGCTTCCCATCGGCACAGCGCTTGATATTGTCCTTATGATGCCGGAACAGGAAGACCGTGTTCGTCTGCAAGGCAGTGTCATCTGGGTACAGGACGCGAACAGCCTGGGATATTACCGCGCCGGCATACGGTTTCAGCAAGGCCATTTCAATCCTATCCCGTATATTCTGAAGATGCTTCAGGCAAAGGCAAAAAGCCGTTTTTCTTCCAGCCGCCTCTATCCTGCCTGATCCGCCCGGAATGCTTCAATTTCATTGTCTAAACCCCTAAAATTTGTTATAATGACATAATTATGAAGACCATTGAGCAGATAAACGAAAAGATAAAAAAGGGCGATGTTGTTGTCGTCACGGCTGAAGAGATCATCGACCTTGTTGCCCGAAAAGGGGCCAGGAAAGCCGCAGAGGAAGTCGATGTGGTAACGACCGGCACGTTCGGCCCTATGTGTTCGTCCGGCGCATATTTCAACATCGGTCATTCATCTCCCCGCATTAAGATCGGCGGAGGGGTTTGCAAGCTCAACGATGTCCCGGTATATACCGGGCTGGCTGCGGTCGACCTGTTCCTGGGCGCAACAGCCGTGCCCGAAGACGACCCTCACAATAAGGTCTATCCGGGTGAATTCAAATACGGCGGCGGCCATGTGATCCAGGAACTGCTTGAAGGCAAGGATATCAGGCTTGAAGCAACTGCCTACGGCACAGATTGTTACCCTCGAAAAAAACTTGATACCCTGATCAATCTGCGGGACCTGAACGAAGCAGTGCTGTTCAATGTGCGCAATGCGTATCAGAATTATAATGTCGCGGTCAACATGTCTGACCGGCCCATATATACCTACATGGGCATGCTCAAACCCGGCCTGGGTAATGCGAATTATTGTTCTGCCGGCCAGCTTTCCCCGCTTCTCAAGGATCCGTATTACCGGACGATCGGCATCGGGACGAAGATATTCCTGGGCGGCGGCATCGGCTATATCGCGTGGCACGGGACCCAGCATAACCCGGCTGTTCCCCGCACTGCATCGGGCCTTCCGGTCTCGGGCGCAGGGACAGTAGCGGTTATCGGTGATCTCAAGCAGATGAAAGCGGAATGGCTGCGCGGCACCAGTATGCTCGGGTACGGAGCGACCCTGACCGTGGGCATCGGTGTCCCGATCCCGGTGCTCGACGAAAAGGTCGCGGAATGCGCTGCGGCGCGCGACGAGGATATTGCCGCTCAGGTCATCGATTACAGCGGGGATTATCCCCGGGCTGTTTCCCGTTCCATCTGCCAGGTCACGTATGCCCAGCTTAAATCCGGCACGATCACGGTCCAGGGCAAGGAAGTCCCGACCGGAGCTTTATCGAGTTATTCCCGCGCAAAGGAGATCGCGGAGGAATTAAAGTCCTGGATATCACAAGGCCGGTTTACATTGACTGTTCCGGTAGCGGCGCTGCCGGGCGCTGAATCCGGATACGCATGCAAACCCTTAAAAGAGCGGCCGCTGTAACAGGGCGCTCTGTATTTTCAAAGGAGTCGATAATGAGAGAACAGGTCGAAAAGGCATTGGAAAAAGTCAGAGAGATGCTTGCTGCAGAAGGCGGGAATATCGAGCTTGTTGACGTCGGCAAGGACGGAGTGGTCAAGGTCCGTCTTACCGGCGCATGCGGATGCTGCCCTATGTCGCAGATGACGCTGAAGATGGGCGTTGAACGGGTCCTGAAAGAGGAAGTCCCGCAGGTCAAAGAGGTGGTCGCTGTATGATCTCCAAACGGATCGTCCTTCATTTTCCGCAGCGATTGGTCGATAAACCGATCGTATACCGGTTGATCAAGGACTACAATCTGGAGTTCAACATACTCAAAGCCTACGTGACCCCGCAGGAAGAAGGGCTCATGGTCCTGGAATTGCGCGGCCAGGACAAAGAATACGAAAAGGGGCTTGAATACCTGCGTTCATCGGGCGTCAAGATCCAGCCGCTCGGCCAGGACGTCGTGCGCAACAGCGCAAAATGCACCGATTGCGGCGTGTGCGTGACCGTGTGCCCGGCAGGCGCGCTTGTGGTGGATCCGAAGACCCGCAAGGTGATATTTGACGAAGAAAAGTGCATCGCGTGTGAATTATGCGTCAAGATCTGCCCCAGCCACGCCATGGAGGTCCATTTTTAAATGAGCGAAAAAAGAAAAGAGCACCGCCTCCGGGCGAATATCCCTGTTATACTGTCGTGGGGGAAAGAGAAAGGCCTGCAAGGCAGGACGGAGAATATCAGCCGCCTCGGCGCGTTCGTAGAATTGAACAGGCAGGTTCCGGCAGGCGCAGCGGTCGGGATAACCCTTGCGATCCCCGCCTACACGCAGGACATATCCCTGGCCGGGAACGCGTCCTGCTCCGGGACGGTGTTCCGCAGCAGCCCGCTCGGCGAAATCGACGGCGCGCCGTTATACGGCGTGGGCGTTTTTTTTACCGATTTCGCCGCCCCCCGGGATAAAGACAAGATCTCCGCGTTTGTCGATCATCTTATCAGGGAAGAAGAGCGGGGGATCAGGGAAGGGCTCAGGCGCAGAAAAGAGAAAGAGACGGTGCATCTGGCTGCGCGCAGGAAAGAAAGCGCGGCGGCCCGGCAGGAAGATTTCCAGAAAGAAGCGCTTACCCTTCTGAAAGAGATCGCCCGCCGTTTGGATGATCTCGGCCGCACGTTCAATGCCCGGAAGAAGTGATCTTGCCCCGGTCCACCCCATGATACAGGATGATCTGCTGGAATATCTCAGGAAAAAACAATCGTTTGTTTCAGGGGACGAATTATCGCGCCATCTGCATATCTCGCGTGCGGCCGCATGGAAGCATATCCTGCAGTTGCGCGGGCTCGGGTATGATATCGCATCGGTGCCGCATCTGGGGTATCAGCTCGCTGCGTGCCCTGACCGGTTATATCCGGCCGAAGTGCGCTCAGGCCTTCGTACCCGGCTTATCGGCAGGGTCGTGCATTATTTCGACCATGTCGCATCGACCATGGACACGGCGATGCGGTTCGCGCAGGACGGCGCTGTTGAAGGAACGGTGGTCATCGCCGAAACGCAGACGCGCGGCAGGGGCAGGCTCGGCAGGCTGTGGGCGTCGCCAAAATACAAAGGCATATATTGCTCGGTCATCGTCAGGCCCGATACGGCGGCGGCCGGCGTCGCGCCGATCACGCTGATGGCAGCGGTCAGCGTATGCGCGGCAGTACGGCGCTCGGCAGGGCTCGATGCGCAGATAAAATGGCCCAACGATATCCTCCTCGATAACAAGAAACTGGGCGGTATCCTGACCGAGATGAACGGTTCTCTCGACCGCGTCAACTACGTGATCATCGGTATCGGCATTAACGTGAACGACGCTCCCGCCGAAGGCGCGACATCCCTGGCAAAACAGTCCTGCCGTCATGAGTCCCGCGCGGCGCTCATGCAGGAGCTCCTGCGGCAGATCGAACAGTATTATATGCGGTTCCGCAAACAGGACCTCATGTCCATTCTGGAGGCGTGGCGGCAGTGTTCCGCGACGCTCGGCCGGCGCGTCAGGATCGATATGCGGTCATCGCGCATCGACGGGACCGCGGTCGATATCGATGCGGACGGCGGCCTGCTTGTCCGCAGGGATTCGGGGATTATCGAGAAGGTCCTGGCCGGCGACGTCGTTCATTGCCGGTAGCGGTGCGTATGCACGGAGGATCGCATGGAATATACGACGGGAAAGATCGGAAGGATATTCGTTCTTAAATTCGGCGATGACGATGTGCTTCTTCGGGAATTGGAGCGCTTCAGCGTGAAAGAAAAACTCAAGGCCGCCGTTGTCGTGTTTCTCGGAGCGATGAAAAAAGGCCGTCTGGCTGCCGGGCCGAAAAAGCCCGTTATCCCGCCTCAGCCGAACTGGCGGACCTTCAAAGACGGGTGGGAGGCAATGGGCGTCGGCACCATATTCGCGAATAAAACCGGCCCCCAGATACATGTCCACACTGCCATGGGCAAGAAGGCCAGGACGCTTATCGGCTGCGTGCGCAAGGCCTCGAGCGTATTCCTGGTCGTGGAAGCGGTCGTCTTCGAGTTGAAAGGCATCGGAGCTACCAAGCTGCTCGACCCTAAAACCGGGGTGAACATGCTCCGGATCGTCGCGTCAAAATAATATATGTCAAGACTGACGTTTCTGCTCGCGGTCGTCTATTTCCTCCTCGTTGAGCTGGTGATCATGATGTACTCGCCCGGCGGCCATATGTTCTTTGCGCCCGGCCGCACATCCGTTGCGGTCAGGCGCGCCGCGCAGCCGAGGCCGGCCGTCCCCGATTATTCCGGAGAGACGATCGTTTACGACGTCAAAATGGGCGCCGTCAGGATCGGGACGAGCACGTTCCGCCACGAGCGGCAGGAGCGGTATGGCAATGTCGATACCGAACGCGTTGAGTTCACCACGCGCGTGGTCAAGCTCAACGATACGGAAAAGATATGGGCGGACGCACGGAATTTCCTGCCTGTGCGCGTGGAACGGGACATCCGGATGTGGCCCAAATACGAAACCATCGTCGAAAGCTACGACCAGGTCCGGTATTCACTCGATATCGTCAAGACCGCCTCCGGCAGGCAGCAGGCACAGCGTATTGTCAAGAATGGCCCGATCCACAATGCCATACTGCTTCCGTATCAGGTCAGGCGTGTTCCCGCGCTCGCGCCCGGCTGGTCCATGAAAGTGAACCTGCCGACGCAGGAGTTCACGATCACGCTTACATCCATCGAGGACGTCGAGGTCCCGGCCGGCGCGTTCAAAGCGTATTATTTTGAAAGCGAGCCGAAACGCTTCCAGATATGGGTCAGCGCGGACGAGCGCCGCATCCCGGTGAAGATCAAAGGTTCGGGCGGCGTTAATTATACGATGCAGATGCGTTCCTACAGCAAATGAAGTCGTTGCCGCGCGCGGCATAATACGGTATAATCAGCTATTCTATGGATACGATCGTTCAAAAAATAAAGGAGTTGAAAGCTCGGCGCAGCGCGATCATCCTGGCCCATAATTATCAGATGCCCGAGGTCCAGGAGATCGCCGATTTTTGCGGCGATTCGCTCGAACTGGCGCGCATCGCGGCCGGGTCCCGCGCAAAGGTTATCGTGTACTGCGGGGTCGATTTCATGGCCGAGACCGCGTCCATCCTGTGCCCGGAAGCGACCGTCGTGATGGCCGACCGCACCGCGACCTGCCCCATGGCGAACATGCTCAGCGCCGCGCAGCTGCGTGAGCTGAAAGCGAAGCATCCCCGCGCCGCGGTCATCGGCTATGTGAATTCCTCCGCAGAGGTCAAGGCAGAGCTCGACGCGTGCTGTACTTCGTCGAACGCGGTCGCCGTGGTTAAGGCGTATCAGACGTCGCCGGAGATCATTTTCGGTCCGGATAAATATCTCGCGGATTACGTTTCCCGCACGACCGGCCGCGCCCTTATCACATGGGACGGATTCTGCCCGACACATATGAAGATCCTTCCGGATGATATCGTTGTGCAGAAAAAACTGCACCCGAAGGCAAAGGTGCTCGTGCATCCCGAATGTCTTCCTGAAGTCGTTGCGATGGCGGATGCGGTACTGTCGACGAGCGGGATGGCCGCGTATGCCAAGAAGACGCATGCGGTTGAAATGATCATCGGCACCGAGATCGGCATGGTGTACCGCCTCGCGCAGGATTTTCCGCAGAAAAGATTCTTTCCGGCAGCGGCCCGGGCCGTATGCCAGAATATGAAAAAAGGGTCCGTCAAGAAAGTGCTGGCTGCTCTGGAGACATTGCGGCCCGAGGTCCGCATCAGCGAGGATATCCGCGTCCGCGCGGCCCGGGCGATAGACCGCATGCTGGAGATCGTCTGATCCGATGCTTGAGAATATCCCCACGGTGTACGAGGATGACGAACTGATAGTGGTGAACAAGCCCCCGGGGCTTTTGACGACCGGAGGGCCGGAGCCGGACGCGCGGCATCTCACGCGTATTCTTAACGAAGACGCGAAGAAAGACGGCAAAACATATCGATTGTATCCCTGCCACCGGCTTGACCGGGAGACCTCGGGGCTGGTGATGTATGCCAAGTCCAGGGTCGTCCAGGAGCGTCTGATGGGGATGTTCAAGAAGCATCTGGTCCGTAAGGTCTACCATGCATTTGCGCACGGCAGGATAGCGCAGGACCAGGGGGTCATCCGCGCGGCGATCGACGGCAAGCGCGCGGTGACGCATTTCGCGGTCGTCAAGCGCTGCGCCGAATATACGGTCGTCGATGTCCGGCCCGAGACAGGCCGGAAGAACCAGATCAGGCTGCATTTCAGGTCGATCGGCCATCCGCTTGTCGGAGAATCGAAGTTCATCTTCCGAAAAGATTTCTCTTTGCGGGCCAAACGGCTGTGTCTTCACGCAGGGTCTTTGGCGTTCCCGCATCCCGCATCAGGCAGGCAGGTGCAGGTGCAGTGCGGCCTGCCGCGCGACATGGAAAAGTTCCTTCTGGAGCACGCATGATCGAATATATCATACTGGGCATTGTCCAGGGATTGACCGAGTTCCTTCCCGTGTCGTCGAGCGGCCATCTGGCGGTGCTCGAGCGGTTGTTCGGCCTGTCAGAGCAGGGCGTCGCCATATCCATCGTCATGCATGTGGGCACGCTGGGAGCGGTCTTCGTTTTTTTTCGCAGGGATATGCTCGCGGCAATGAGGAACAGGCGGATGATCCTGTTCATCTTCATCGTTACGTGCATCACGGGGGTGATCGGCGTGCTCGGCAAGGATCTTTTCGAGTCCATATTCGCGTCCGTCAAAGCGGTCGCTGCGGGGTGGATCGTTACCGGGACCATCCTTTTATTGACAAAACGGCGCATGCACAATACCCGCGCGGCGGTGAACAACCGCGATGCGTCGATACTGGGCATAACGCAGGGGATCGCCATTATCCCGGGAATATCGCGTTCCGGCATTACCATAGCGACGATGCTGTATCTGGGCGTCGAGAAAATAAAGGCGTTCTCGATCTCTTTTCTCGCATCGATCCCGGCGATCGCGGGCGCAGCTTTCCTTGAGGCGAAGGACATCGGTTTTGTTCTTTCCGGGGATCCGGTCCCTCTGGCTGCCGGCTTCCTGTGCAGTTTCGGCGCCGGCCTGTTCGCGTTATGGCTGTTGAAACGCGTTCTGGTGCAGGCGAAGTTTCACTACTTTGCGTATTACTGTTACGCACTGGCGGTCATCACGCTCGTCTGGGTGAGATAATCCGTCATCAAAGGGGGGTGTATGGCGATTCTTGTTCTCGGCACTGCCGCTCTGGACACCGTGAAGACTCCTTCGGGTCTGCGTAAAAAGATGCTCGGCGGCTCCGCCGTTCATTTTTCGATGTCGAGCCGGTTGTTCACCCGGGTGCATCTGGTTGCGATCGTCGGCCGCGATTTTCCTCCCGCATACGTCCGGTTCCTCGAGCGCCGCGGCATTATTCTCGATTCGCTCCTGCGGGCGGAGGGCCCGACGTTCCACTGGGCGGGCGAATACCAGGGCGACCTGAATACCGCGATCACCAGAAAAACGGAACTGGGCGTGTTGTCGTCATTTTGCCCGGTCATCACCGCCGCGCAGAAACGGATCAGGAACGTATTCCTGGCCAATGTCGATCCCGATATCCAGCGGTCCCTTCTTGACCGCATGGACGATCCCCGTCTGGTCGCCCTTGACAGCATGAACTATTGGATCCAGAACAAGCGGCGGTCCCTGGTGCGCATGCTCAAGCGCGTCACGATCTATGTCGCCAATGATCAGGAGGCGCGCAGTCTGACCGGAGAGAATAATCTGCTCAAGGCCGCGCGCGGGCTTCTGGCAATGGGTCCCGCAATGGTATTGATCAAAAAAGGCGAGCACGGCGTCATTTTCTGTTCGGATAAATATCTGTTCAGCCTGCCTGCGTTCCCGACGCACCGCGTCATCGATCCGACAGGGGCAGGAGATACTTTTGCCGGCGGATTCATGGGGTATCTCGCGCGCGCGGGCACGATCAATCAGCGGACCGTCAAACAGGCGCTTGCCTGCGGCACGATCGTCGCGTCGTTCAATGTCGAAGCGTTCGGGCTTGATAAAACGTCTCTTTTGACCATGAAAGATCTCGGTATGCGTTTGGCGCAGTACCGGCAGATCGTGTTATTTTAGGGAGGGGATATGACGTTAGAAGAAAAGATCCTCGATGATTTCAAGGATGCGATGAAACAGAAGGATGCCGTGAAGATCTCCACGCTCAGTTTTTTGCGCGGCCAGCTCGGGTATGCGGCGCTCGAGAAGAAAAAAGAAAAACTCGACGACGCCGATTGCATCGCGGTCGTCAAGAAGCTCATCAAACAGCATCAGGATTCCATAGAGCAGTTCACCGCAGGCAGCAGGCTTGATCTGGCCGAGCGGGAGACAAAAGAGATGGAGGTCCTCAAAGGCTATGTGCCCGCCCAGATGCCTGCCGAGGAAATATCCAGGGTCATCGAAGAGGTCGTGGCCGCATCCGGCGCTTCGGGCATGAAGGATATGGGAAATGTCATGAAAGAGGTCCGCGCCAGGACCGGCGGGCGCGCTGACGGCAAACTCGTCAGCGATCTGGTGCGCCAGCGTTTGTCGCGGCCGTAAGAAGGGAAATTTTGGCTTGCAATTTCACACGCGCGTATTACAATAAAATCATATTCACCACGAAAGGAGAAAGTAAAAAGGCTATGAAAAGATTTGCATTGGTGGTACTGGTTCTGGCCGCAGTTGTCTGCGTTGCGGGCTGCGCGAAGAAGGCCGATCCGCTCGAGGATATGCAGCAGCCGATGTCTCCGGAGGACCTGAACCGGCTTTCGACCCAATCTGCGCCCGCTCAGTCTGCGGCCGCGCCGGCGGCGATGACCCCGGTCGCAAGCGTCCTGGAATCAGCTGAAGATGATCTGGAAGCGCTGCCGCCGGGGGGCCCGTATCAGCCCCTCGCGACCGAGATACAGACCGCTTTGAAAAACGCAGGGTTATATCTGGGAGCGATCGACGGCAAGATCGGGCCGATGACCAAAGCGGCGATCGAGGCGTTCCAGAAGGCCAACGGCCTTGTCGTTGACGGCAAAGTCGGGCCAAAAACCTGGCAGCTTTTGAGCAAGTATTTGAACCAGGCGCTGCCTGCAGGAACATTGACGGATTAGCGCGTTCCCGCTTCCTTGAAAAAAGCCGGTTCTGTGCTATACTTATCATGGCCGATAAAGGCAAACCTCGAGAAATCGGGGGACGTCCCGGACCGAGCAGACTCGAAAACTGACTATTCCGGGACCCCGTGACTTGGCATGCTTGAAGTGCGGGGCAAAGCCTCAGACCTACGTCAGCCGCCTGCCGCACGGCGCATTGCAGGTGCGGGCGCCGCGGGGCGCGCGCGGTTGATATGGTGGCTGGGTTGCCGAGTATGATGAAGGTGGAGTACGCCTTTATCGGCTTTTTTCTATCAGAGATCCCAACAGAAATGTTGGGATTTTTTTTTGTCGTGGTATAATACACCATATGATGCGATTCCCAGATAAATTCCTGTGGGGCGCTGCCACGTCCGCTCATCAGGTCGAAGGCAATAACACAAACAGCGATTGGTGGCATTGGGAACAGCGAGGAGGAGGCAAAGCTCCTTCCGCCGGCGCCTGCAGGCATTACGAACGGTACCGGGAGGATTTCGATCTTGCCGGATCCCTCGGCCATACCTGTCATCGCTTATCGGTGGAATGGAGCCGCATCGAGCCGCGCCAGGGAGAGTTCTCTGCGGAGGCTATCGCGCATTATAAGGACGTTATCGCTGCGCTGCGCGAGCGTTCCATAGAGCCGGTCGTGACTCTCCATCATTTTACCAGCCCCCAATGGTTTGCCGAACAGGGCGGCTGGGCATGCCCCCGCGCCGCGGATCATTTCCTGGCGTATGTAAACCGCATCGTCAGCGAACTGGCCGGCAGTGTCACCTACTGGGTCACGATCAATGAGCCGCTGATCTATGTGTTCTACGGCTATATTGTGGGAGACTGGCCTCCGAATGTCCGTTCATTGCCAAAAGCGCTTGCTGCCAGGAATAATTTTCTCCGCAGCCATGTCCGCGCCTACCGCCTGATCCATGCCATATACGAGAAGCGGGGTTTGCCGCGTCCGAAAGTGAGCATTGCCCATCATATGCCCGCTTATACGGCATGCACCGGCAGCATCCGCGACCGCCTCGGCGTCCGGCTGCGCAACGCGATCGTCAATCATAATATCCTGGGGATCCTTGCCCGCCGCAGGACGCTCGATTATATCGGCGTCAACTATTACAGCCGTACCCTGGTCCATGCGGACAGCTGGTCCATGCGGGACCTGGTGTGCAACGCATGCAGCCATCATGACGATACGCTCGCCAAGAACTCTCTCGGCTGGGAAATATATCCGCAGGGCATATACGATATTCTTATGATGTTGAACAGATACCGCCTGCCGGTGTTCATCCTCGAGAACGGCATCTGCACGCCGGACGACAGCGTGCGATGGGATTTCATACGCGAGCATCTGTCGCGGGTCCACGCGGCGATCCAAAACGGCATTGCGGTGATCGGGTACGCCTACTGGTCGTTCATGGACAATTTTGAATGGGATAAAGGGTTCGATCCCCGTTTCGGCCTGATCGGCATCGATTACCGGACCGGAGCGCGAACCGTGCGGGACAGCGCCCGGAAATATTCAAAGGTTTGTTCGACCAACCAGCTTGAATGAAACGCGCGACCGATTACGATTATATCCTGAAAGAGTTCCCGTTGTTCTCCGGGCTTACGGCGCAGCAGCAGCGTTATGTACGGCAAAAGGCCCGGTTTCTCGAATTCAGAAAAGGGCAGATCGTTTATAAGGAAGGGTCGGCGCCGTCCTATTTTTATTGCATTATCCGCGGCAGGGTCGCCGTGTCCACGCAGGACCGCTACGGTAAGCAGACCACGCTCGAACATCTGCACCGCGGGAAATATTTCGGGGTCATCTCCAGCCTGACCGGCGAACCACATTCGGTCACCGCGCGCGCCATCAACGACGCGCTCCTCCTTGCCGTCAGCGTCGACGATTTTGAGGCTATTCTGCGCAAGGTCCCGGGCCTTGCGATCGAGCTCGGACGGGCGCTCTCCCGCCGCCTTAAACACAAGGATATCAGACAGAAGACTGTTTTCGAGAGCACCATCATTTCGGTGTTGAGTTCATATCCGCAGGCGGGCAAGACCGTGTACGCGTCGAATCTGGCGTTCGGCATCAGCAGGGAAGCGCATAAGCGGGTCATCATCCTCGACATATGCCCTCCGGAAAAAATACACCGTCTGCCGCGTGTCCTGGGCATGCGGGAATCATACCGGGTCTTCAATCTTTCAAGCAGGATCGCCAGCACGGCGCAGTACAAAGACTACATTCTCAAGGACAAGTTCGGCATAGACCTGATATATGTCACGTATACGCACGATGACCCGTCCTGGCAGAGGACCGTTGTCGAGATGCTCAGCCGCCTGGTCAACGAATATCATTTCGTGATCATCGATCTGCCGTCCACGCGCGAGCAGGCCGTGTTGAATATACTGAACCAGGCCGATATCATCCACATCCTGACAAGCCCGCGGCCGCTCGACCTGCGGTCGACCCGGATCCTCGCAAAAACGCTCGATGAGGAATATCATTTTCCCGTCCAGAAGCTCAAGATCATCCTGAACGCGGCGCGGCAGTCGCGCATCAGCTCCGAGGATACGTTGAAACTGCTCGGCCGGGACGTGTTCGCCAGCCTGCCGCATATCGAGGCGCGCGCGGCAGGCAGGGCGGTCATCGATACGCCTTTATCTCCGTACGCCAAGGTGATGCGCAGGATCGCGCGCCAGGAAGGCGATTGCCTGGTGGGGCTGGCCCTGGGCGTCGGGGCGGCCTACGGCCTGTGCCACATCGGCGTGCTGAAAGTCCTCGAAGAGGAAAAGATCCCGATCGATATGATCTCCGGGGCCAGCATCGGTTCGGTCATCGCAAGCCTCTGGGCAACGGGCCGCTCGAGCGCCGAGATATTGAGCATCACCCGGGAATTCAGGCAGCCGCAATATATCCTGAACCTTCTTGATTTTACGCTTCCGCTTCAGGGGTTCATCAAAGGCAACAAGCTCTACGGTTTTCTGAAGAAGTATCTCGGGAACATGACGTTCTATGACGTCAAGATCCCGCTCAAGATCGTGGCCTCCGACGTCAAACGCCGCGAGACCATGGTGCTTGACCGGGGCACGCTCGTCGACGCCATCATGGCAAGCTGTTCGATGCCGGGCATATTCATGCCGTTCAAGATGAAAGGCCAGATGCTGTTCGACGGCGGGGTCCTGAGCCCTTTGCCGACCGAACCGCTCGTCGAAATGGGCGTTAAACGGGTCATCGCCGTGAACGTGACCCCGTCGCGCGAGGATATCAAGCGCCAGTACGAATCGGTCAAGGACGATCTGAACGGCGATACGGCAAGCGCGCACGGCAGGGAGTGGTTCAATCTCAAGCGGTATATCCAGGAACAGTTCAAGACGAACATCCTTGATTTTATTTTCTCGAGCTTCGAGATCATGCAGTCCGAGGTCGCCCAGAAAGAGGCCCAGCTGGCGGATGTCGTGTTGCACCCGGATCTGTCAGGCCTGCACTGGCTGGCGCTGCATAAGTCAGAGGCATTTGCCGGGCGCGGCGAGGAAGAGGCGCGCAGGCATATCGATAAGATCAAACAATTGATAGCGTAAGGAGGATACATGCGTCAGCGTATCGTATGGGGGGTTTTATCGGTTTTGTGGGCCATTGCCGCCGGCGCGGGGTGCGCGGCCGTGACCGAGGCAGGCAGGGGCATTGCCGGTGTATCGACGAAGGTGCTCGAGGATAACAGGGACAGCGCCGTTCAACGGTCGTATCCCGTCGGCCTTGCCCGATGCAGGGAAACGGTCGAAGCCGTGCTTGTTGACAGCAAGGTTTATATGTACGCGCGCAATGCGCAGAAGCAGATGCTGGCGTTCTATATGAGCGAATCGGATACGACGCCCGTCGGCGTGTTCTTTGTGCCGCAGGGCGAGTCGTCGACGCAGGTGCTCGTCTCTTCTCCGAGCAGGTATGCCAGGGAGTTGATCGCGGATAAGATCGCCGCGGGTTTTAAGCGGGGACCGGATACGGCCCGGCAGCAGTCCGCCGCAACGCCCGCGGCCGCCGGCGGCACGGGCGCGAAATAAGATGCGGGGATCAGCGCGCCTTTTGACCGCGGCCCGATCCAAAAAGCTCGATGAGCGCGCTGCGCGAGCGTACGGAATATCGACCCTTGTTTTAATGGAGAACGCCGGCAGACAGGTCGCGGAAGCGGCGCTCCGGATGTACCGCGGCCGCGCAAGGATCGCGATATTCTGCGGCAAAGGCAACAACGGCGGTGACGGATTTGTCGCGGCGCGCCACCTGCTCCTGCAGGGCATACGGCCGCAGGTGTTGCTGGCCGGCAGGATCCCGGATGTCCGCGGTGAAGCAAGGTCCAATCTCGATATATTACTGAAGCTTAAACAGCGGATCGTCGAGATATCACCCGAAGCTGCGTCGTGCATCAAGGTCCGTTCCTGCGGCCTGATCATCGACGCGTTGCTGGGCATCGGTTTGACCGGCGAGGTGCGCGGCATATACCAAGACCTCATCGCCGTGATCAACGGCTCGCGCTGCCGCGTCCTTTCGGTCGACATTCCCTCGGGCCTCGATGCGACAACGGGGAAGGTCCTTGGATGCTGCGTGAAAGCCGATACGACGGTGACGTTCGCGGCAAAAAAACGCGGCATGACGGCCGGCGCCGGCCCGCGCGTGTGCGGCAGGATCGTGGTTGCCGATATCGGGATCCCGGTTTGACCGGCGCTTCATTAAATACTTGAAAACCGGCGTGCCCGCCGATATAATAAAGATAATCTCATACGCGGTGGTTTATGGCGCTCAAAAGAGAGACATGGGGTTCCCGGCTCGGCATTATCATGGCAGTGGCCGGTTCTGCCGTGGGGCTGGGGAATTTTTTGCGGTTTCCGGCAAAAGCGGCGGCGAACGGCGGCGGGGCGTTCATGATCCCGTATCTTGCCGCGCTTGTGCTCATGGGGCTGCCGCTCATGTGGATCGAGTGGACCCTCGGCAGGTACGGCGGCGGATTCGGCCATGGCACGGCACCCGGCATATTCCACCGGGTCTGGCGCAAGAACCGGTTCATCAAGTATTTCGGCGTGATCGGCATTTTCGGGCCGCTGGTCATCTTCATCTATTATACCTATATCGCTTCCTGGACGCTCGGCTACAGTTTTTTTTCGCTCGCGGGGAAATTTACACGCATCTTCGACCAGTCCGGCATGCAGGGGTTTTTGAGCGGATACCAGGGGCTCAAGAGCAATGAGTATTTCCAGGGACTGGGATATGCGTACACGTTCTTTCTCATCACGTTCGTCCTGAACATCGCGGTCATTTACCGCGGCATCAAAGGCGGGATCGAGAAGATGTGCCGATGGGCCATGCCGGCGCTGTTCGTGTGCGGCATCATCCTGTTCATCCGCGTCATTACCCTCGGAACTCCCGATCCGGCGCAGCCCGCATGGAATATCTCCAACGGGTTCGGTTTTTTATGGAACCCGGATTTCTCGCGGTTAAAAGAGGCAAAGGTCTGGCTGGAGGCAGCCGGACAGATATTCTTCACCTTGAGCGTCGGCATCGGAATGATCCTGACCTATGCCAGCTATCTGTCAAAAGGCGATGATGTTGTCCTGTCAGGGCTGACCGCCGCGAGCATGAACGAGGTCGCCGAGGTCATCCTCGGCGGCAGCATTATCATACCTGCCGCGTTCGTATTTTTCGGACCGGTCCAGATGAAGAGCATTGTCGATTCCGGTACGTTCAACCTCGGCTTTGTCACCATGCCGCTGGTGCTCAATCACGTGCCGTGGGCTGGACTGTTTTCGTTCATCTGGTTCTTTTTGCTGTTTCTGGCAGGCGTTACCTCGTCGGTTTCCCTTGCACAGCCGGCACTCGCGTTCCTGCAGGACGAATTCGATATCGGCCGCAAAAAAGCCGTTACGATATTCGCGGCCGTCACGTTCGTCCTGTGCCAGCCCGCGGTGTTCTTTCTGCGCAACGGCGTCGTGGATGAGCTTGATTTCTGGGGCGGGACGTTCCTCATCGTCGTATTCGCGACCATCGAGGTGCTGTTGTTCGTCTGGGTCTTCGGCATGGAGAACGCATGGGATGAGATACATAAAGGCGCCGATATGCGCATTCCGTCGGCGTATAAGTTCATCATCAAGTATATAACCCCGTTTTTTTTGCTCGTGATCCTCGGCGCGTGGTTCTGGCAGGAGTGGCGGCCTATACTTTCAATGGCCGCCGTCTCCGCTGCGAACAGGCCGTATATTCTGGCCACTCGATTGGGGCTTTTGTTCCTTTTCCTGTTCCTGGCCGTTCTTGTCAAGGTCTCGTGGCAACGTAAGAGGCGGAAGGGAGTGCAGGGTATATGAGGATCGACGGTTGGATGCTTATGGCGCTGGCGTGGGGCATCATCCTGTCGATCACCCTGTTTTGTTTCAAAAGGATCATTGCAAAAAAGGAGTTTACATGATGCGCAAAACTTTTCTTTTTCTCGCTTGCGGGGCCGTTGCTCTGGTCAGTTCCGGTTGTGCCGCATTGCTCATCGGCGTGGCTGCGGGCGGGGTCGGCATGTATGCGGCCAGCAGCGATGCGATCCAGGGAGAGAGCGTCATGTCGTATGAAGCAATCTGGCATGCGGCGCGCGAGGTCGCCCGGATCAGGGGCACGATCAGCAAAGAAGATTACAAAGCCGGAGTGATCGAGCTCGATGCGGATTCCAGCAAAGTATGGATCCGCGTGGTCAAGCTGACGAGCGAAACAACGCGGTTGCGGGTCGCGGCCAGGAAGTTCAAACTGCCGAACCTGACGCTCGCGCAGGATCTGTTCCTGAAGATCATGGATGAAGCAAAGCGATGAGGAAGTGCGGCGCGCATGGAACGATTTCGCCGGGTCAAAAAGCAGGTCTTTTCCTTTTGAGCGCGGTGCTGTTTATTCTCGTCCTCGAGGCCGGTTTGCGCGCAGGAGGGGCGGTGTTCCTGGCCCTGCAGGAACGCCGGAACCGGGCTTCGATATCGAAAAAAGGCAGTTACCGCATCCTGTGCCTGGGAGAGTCCACGACGGCCCTGCAATATCCCGCCTTTCTCGAGGCTGTCCTTAATACGAACGATCAAGGCATCCGGGTCAGCGTCATTGATAAAGGCGTTTCGAGCATTACGACGACATTCATCGTTGAGAATCTCGAGCGAAACCTCGATGCATATCAACCCGACCTGGTCGTTACCATGATGGGCATCAATGACGGCTGCGAGCCCGGGCCGCATAAGACGCTTTTCGATCCCGCCGTTCCGAGATTCATGTCGTCTCTGCGGACCTATAAGCTCTTTCGGCTTCTTGGGCTGCACATGACGGCGAAACTGAAAGAGGTCCCGGGAGGTCAGGACAGGGCGCGGAGAATGTCGTTCCGGCACACCCGATCAGGGCCGGCGTATGCTTTCGATCATCCCGCTGCGCACGGCACGGCCGACCCGCATGATTATATTAAAGAAGGGAATGCGTATCTTCATGAACGGAAATTTAACGAAGCAGAAGGATCTTTCAAACAGGCGTTTGAGTCGAACCCGCGCAGTGCGGATGCCCTTGTCGGATTAGGGTATTGTTTTTTCGCAACGGGGCGGTTTTCGGAAGCCGAGGGTTGTTTTCAGGATGCCCGCGCGCGTGTCCCCGATTACGACAACGCTTTTGTCGGATCGGGGATCATCCAGCTCCATAACGGCGATTTTTCCGCAGCAGAAGATTTTTTTATGGACGCCCTCTCTGTCAATCCCGTCAATCACATGGCGTTCACCGGATTAGGATGGAGCTATCAGAATATGCAAAGGTTTCGAGAAGCGGAGGGCTGCTTCAAGCTGGCGCTCGGCCTGGATCCCGGCCTTGACGAGGCATATTCCGGCCTCGGGCTGAGTTATCACGACCAGGGGGATTTTTCTGCGGCCGAAGTTTGTTTCAAAAAAGCTATAGAATGCAATCCGCTCAATATCCGGCCATATCTCGATCTGGGATTGATGTATAAACGCCTGGGCAGGATCGATGACGCGTTGGATGTTTTTCAGAAAGTCGTCGTTTTGTTCCCGCGAGATGACCGCGGGTATGCTGCTTTAAGCAACATTTATTTTGATCGGGGCGACTTTGAGCGCGCCGGACAGTATGAAAGGGTTCTGGACGAATTAAGAACGGGCAATTTTTGCCCTCAGACCGCGGCTAATTATCGCGCCCTGAAGGCCATCCTCGACAAAAGAGGCATTCCGTATGTTTGTGTGCAATATCCGATGCGCAGTATCGCTCTTTTGAAGCAGATATTCCGTCACGACAGCGGCGGCATTATATTCGTAGACAATGAAAAAATATTCAAAGATGCGGTTTTGCGGGAACGATATGCTGATTATTTCATCGATTCGTTTGGCGGTGATTTCGGCCATTGTACCGATAAAGGGAACATGCTGCTGGCGGAGAATATAGCCGGGCATATCATGAAACGCCTGTTCCCGCAATAGCGGGTCTGACAAAGGTGAGATTTTTTGTTGTTTTATACGGGCGCTATAGTATAATAGAGTCTCGATTTCAGTTTTTTATTCATGCCGAAGTAGCTCATTGGTAGAGCGCGGCCCTGAAAAGGCCGGCGTAGGGGGTTCGATTCCCTCCTTCGGCACATATTGGGGACAGGTCCTCCGTTTTTAGCGTTTCCGCTAAAATATGGCGGAACTGTCCCTTTTGTTCATAATACATTCCGGCGGCCCGTATGAACGCACGTGTGAGATATGCGGTTATCCTTGCCATTGCCGTATCGCTGCTTCCGGTCAGCTATCCCGGCGCTGCCAGGTATGCGTATGCCCGGGATGAGCGCATCGTTACGGGCCGCGTTACAGGCGTACATCCGTCCTATATCGTTGTCAAACAGAAAAAACGCTCGCGGGTGTCCGTGTACCGTTTTTTTATCGAGAAGGATACCGTTATAGAAGGCACGATCGTCCCCGGGGCCGCAGTGGTTGTGAAGTATACGTCCGTGCGCCGGCCCAACCGCAAGCGTAAATTCATCGCCGGCACTATCTCGGCCATCAGATAACGTTAATAAAAAAAGCCGCTGTAATATCATATATTACAGCGGCTTTTGCGCTTTATATAAAGAGATTACGCAGCCTTGTGTACGTTGGTCGCCTGGTCTCCTTTAGGTCCTTGTGTGACTTCAAACTCGACTTCCTGCCCTTCTTCGAGCGTCTTGTAGCCTTCTCCGGTCACGGCGCTGTAATGAACGAACACGTCCTTGCCGTCCTCGCCGGTGATGAAGCCGTATCCCTTCTGATTGCTGAACCACTTCACTTTGCCTTTAGCCATGTGTAACTGTTCACCTCCCTTCGATGATAAAAAAAAGCCGTAAAGCTTTGTGTTCGATCGATCTCGGCTTTACGGTTCTGACACATACACGCTGTTTCTTGCTCCTTACGTTTCTTTGTCGCATTTTACCACGAATCCCGGCTTTGTCAACTATTATTATTTTCCCCTGTCGCTTTTCATTTGCGCCCGCTGCCGAATTTTGTTATAATAAGGGCTTCAAAAGGAGAGCGCCATGATAGAACGATACAGCCTTCCCCAAATGTCGGCCATATGGCAGGACCAGAATAAATTCAGGATCATGCTTGATATCGAGCTTTTGGTATGCGAGGCGCAGGCGCGATTGAAGCTTATTCCTGCCGCCGCCGTCAAGCGCATCAAGGCAAAAGCGGATTTCCGCGTTGAGCGCATCAAAGAGATAGAAGAACGCACCCAGCACGATATCGTGGCGTTCGTGGCCAATGTGTCCGAATATATCGGCAAAGACGCGCAGTATCTGCACATGGGGCTGACGTCCTCGGACCTGCTTGATACGACGCTTGACGTGCAGCTCGTGCAGGCGTCGGACCTGCTGATATATGACCTGAAGCGGCTTTCCATGCTCCTTGAGGCCCGGGCGAAGAAATACAGGAACACGGTCTGTATCGGCAGGACGCACGGGGTGCACGCAGAGCCGACCACGTTCGGCCTGAAGCTCGCTTTATGGTACGATGAGGTCAATCGGAACATCAAGCGCATCAAGGCGGCGCAGAAAGAGATCTCCTGCGGCAAGCTCTCGGGCGCCGTGGGGACTTATTCGAACATCGACCCGGCAGTCGAGGAATACGTGTGCAGGAAACTTGGGTTGACCCCGGTCAATATCGCCACTCAGGTCATCCAGCGCGACATCTATGCGCAATACCTGTGCACGCTGGCGGTGATCGCTTCTTCCCTGGACAAATTCGCCCTTGAGATGAGGCATTTGCAGCGCACCGAGGTCCTGGAAGCGGAAGAGCCGTTCGTCAAAGGCCAGAAGGGTTCCTCTGCCATGCCCCACAAACGCAACCCGGTGATATGCGAGCGTATCTGCGGGCTCGCGCGGCTGCTGCGCGCCAATGCGGCTGCGTCCCTGGAGAACGTCGCCCTGTGGCACGAGCGCGACATCAGCCATTCATCGGTCGAGCGCATCATCATCCCCGATTCCACGATCATCCTCGATTATATGATCAATAAGTTCATCGAGGTGATCAACGGCTTCCAGGTGCACACGGACCACATGCTCGAAAACCTGGTCAGGACCAAAGGCCTTATCTTTTCCCAGCGCGTATTGCTGGCGCTCATGGACAAGGGGCTCGAACGCATGGCGGCATATGACATTGTCCAGCGCGCCGCGATGAAGACCTGGAGCGGAGGGCTTGATTTCAAGACCAACCTGCTCGCTGAAGCGCAGGTGAAAAAGTATCTGTCAAACAAGCAGATGGATAAGATCTTCGACCTGGACTATTATCTGCGCAACGTGAACAGGATCTATAAGCGGCTGGGTATGTAGGCAGGGGAGCGTGCATGTTCTGGAAGATAGAAGTCAGGGATAAGCCGGGAATATTCGACGCGGTCGGCGAAGGTATCCGCAAAGATATCTCAGACCTCGGCATCAACGCCGTCAAAGAGGTCCGGTTCATCCAGGTCTATATGATCGAAGGAAGCGTGTTCGAGGACGGGATCCGCCGGATATGCGAAGAGCTTTTGATCGACCGGGTGGCCCAGGATTACGCGATCGTTTTTTCGTCGGGCCGCAGACGGACCGATTCCGGCGAATTCATGGTCGAGGTCGCCTATAATCCGGGCGTCATGGACCCGGTGGAGGAATCGACGCTCAAGGCGATCAGGGATATGGGCATCAACACGGTGCATTCGGTCAAGACCGCCCGGAAGTTCCTGATCAGGGGCGCGATCACCGAAGCGCAGTTAAAGACCATCAGCGAGAAGCTGCTGTATAACAAGCTGATCCAGCATCCGGTGACGTCGGGCGTGACCGATGCCGCGGGGCGGATATCCGTCGCAGACGCTTTGTATAATTTCCAGCTGCTGACGATCGATCTGCTCAGGGCCGGCGATACAAGGCTGATCGAGATCAGCCGCCAGGGCCAGCTGTTCCTCAATAGCTCCGAAATGCACGCCATCAAGGCGTATTTCAAAAAGCTGAAGCGCAATCCGACCGATTGCGAGCTGGAGACCATTGCGCAGACGTGGTCCGAGCATTGCGGCCATAAAACGTTCCGCGGCAGGATCGCGTATAAAGAGACCGTCAGGGAAGGCCGCGGCAGCCGCGGCCGCGCGAAAACGAGGTCTCGCTCCGTCAAGATAGATAATCTGCTCAAGTCCACCATCATGAAGGCGACCAGGGAGCTGAACAAGCCGTGGTGCGTTTCGGTGTTCCATGATAATTCCGGCATCATAAAGTTCGACGACAAATATAATGTGTGCTTCAAGGTCGAGACGCATAATCATCCGTCCGCGCTCGAGCCGTTCGGCGGAGCCAATACCGGCGTGGGCGGAGTGATCCGCGACCCGCTCGGAACAGGGCTCGGCGCAAAGCCCATTCTCAATACGGACGTGTTCTGTTTTGCCCCGCCCGATTTCCCGTTCGGCAGTCTTCCCCCCGGGACATTGCATCCCAAGCGCGTGATGAAAGGCGTTGTATCCGGCGTCCGGGATTACGGCAATAAGATGGGTATTCCGACGGTCAACGGCGCAGTGCTGTTCCACGATTCATTTGTCGGCAACCCGCTGGTGTTTTGCGGCACCGCAGGGATCCTTCCGAAAGACAAATGCGCGAAGCAGGCGCACACCGGCGAGGCGATCGTCGTCATCGGAGGAAGGACCGGCAGGGACGGCATACACGGAGCGACGTTCTCGTCGGGCGAACTGACGCATGAATCGGAGGTCGTCTCAAGCGGCGCGGTCCAGATCGGCAATCCGATCCAGGAGAAAAAAATGGTCGACGCCATACTGCAGGCCCGCGACCGCGGGTTATACACCGCGATCACGGATTGCGGCGCAGGAGGATTGTCGAGCGCGGTCGGCGAGATGGCCGCCGCCATGGGCTGCCGCGTATACCTGGAAAAGGTGCCTTTGAAATACAAGGGCCTTTCATATACCGAGATATGGATATCCGAATCGCAGGAGCGCATGGTCGTGTCCGTTCCCCGGGAAAATGTCCCGGCGCTTCTTGATACCTGCCGCGGGGAAAGCGTCGAAGCGACGGTTATCGGCGAGTTCACCGATACGGGAAAACTCGAATTATTCTATAAGGGGAACAAGGTGTGTTCCCTTGACATGGATTTTTTGCACGACGGCCTGCCGAAAACGGAGAAAAAAGCGGTTTTCATCCAGCCGCGCCACAAAGAGCCGGCGGCCGCACCGGCGGCAGACCTGACCAAAGTACTCTTAAAATTGCTCTCGCGCTACGACACCTGTTCGAAGGAATGGATCGTCCGCCAGTACGATCATGAGGTCCAGGGCGGATCGGTCCTTAAACCTCTTGCCGGGCTCGCCAACGACGGGCCGTCGGATGCCGCGATCGTCAAACCGCTGCTTGGCTCGGACCGCGGGATCATCGTCGCCAACGGCATCAATTTCAGGTACGGTTTCATCGATCCGTACTGGATGGCAGCCGGCTGTATCGATGAGGCGCTGCGGCAGATCATTGCGGTCGGGGGGTCGCTTAAACAGGTCGCCATCCTCGATAATTTCTGCTGGGGCAATCCCGATAAGCCCGACCGGCTCGGGTCCCTCGTGCGCGCCGCGCTCGGTTGTTATGACGCAGCCAAAGGATTCGGCGTTCCGTTCATATCGGGTAAAGACAGCCTTTACAACGAATATGCGGTGAGAGGCAGATCGCTTGCCATTCCGGGGACCCTGTTGATCTCCGCGCTTGCGGTCATGGAAGACGTCAAAAAAACGGTATCCATGTACGCGAAACAGGCGGGGGATCTGGTGTATGTCGTCGGAATGACCCGTGATGAGCTCGGCGGTTCGGCGTTCTATGATCTGCGTAAAGCTGTCGGTAATAATGTCCCGGCCGTGAATATCCGCACGGCAAAGGCGGTCTTCGATGCGCTTGCGCGTGCGTCTTCGCTGGGGCTCGTGAGGGCCATGCATGATTGTTCCGAAGGAGGTATCGGTGTTGCCGCTGCCGAAATGGCATTTGCGGGCGGCCTGGGTATGGACCTTTTCCTGAAAGAGGTCCCGGCCGAGACCGAGCGCAGCGATACGATACTCTTTTCCGAATCGCATTCCCGTTTTATCGTCGAAGTCGCCCCGAAGGATCAAAAGGCGTTCGAGCGCGTATGTAAAGGGATGCCGGCGGGGCTGGCCGGCTGCATCAACGAATCAGGGCAGTTCCGCGTTTTCGACTGTGCAGGCACGCCGTGCGTGCAGGCGCCGGTCGACGGCCTGAAAGCCGCATGGCAGAAACCGCTGCAATGGTAAAGGAGACCGTGATCGATGGCGAAAATCCCGTATGAAACCGACGGCGCACGCCGTGATTTTACCGATGAGGACCCGTGGCGCATATTCCGCATCATGGCCGAGTTCGTCGACGGGTTCGAGACGCTGTCCGCGATGGGCAGGGCAGTGTCGATCTTCGGGTCGGCGCGCCTGCCGGCAAACCATAAATATTACAAGCTGACCGAGGAGGTCGCGTATCTGCTCGCAAAGGACGGATACGCGATCGTGACCGGCGGCGGGCCCGGCCTTATGGAAGCGGGCAACCGCGGCGCCCGGCGCGCCAAAGGCCATTCCATCGGGCTGAACATCCATATTCCCATGGAGCAGAAGGCCAATCCGTATGTCGATACGCTTATCGATTTCCGGTATTTTTTCGTGCGCAAGGTCATGTTCGTCAAATATGCGAAAGCATTCGTCATCATGCCCGGCGGCTACGGCACGCTCGACGAATTCAGCGAGGCGTTGAACCTTATCCAGACGATGCGTATCCCTGACTTTCCGATCATCGCGGTCGGCACGGAATACTGGAAAGGGCTCATCGACTGGTTGAAAAAGACCGTTGTGCCGTCGGGATGCGTGAGCCGCACCGACCTGGACATCTTCAGCGTCACCGACAGCCCCCGGGAAGTCGTTTCCATAATAAGGAATTTCTACAAGAAACGCAGAAAATGAAGAACCCCAGAGTATGCGTATTGAGGACCGCCGGGACCAATTGCGACGTTGAAACCGCGTTCGCGTTCGAACAGGCGGGAGCGGCTGCGGAGCTTGTCCATATCAACCGGTTCCTGCAGCGCGTCAGAATGCTCGATGAATACCATATCCTTGCGCTGCCGGGCGGTTTCAGCTACGGGGACGATATATCCGCGGGCAAGGTGCTTGCCAATGAGCTGAAATTCAAGCTTGCCGGCCAGGTCAGGAAGTTCATCGGCGACGGGAAACTGATCATCGGCATTTGCAACGGTTTTCAAGTCCTCGTCAAGGCGGGGCTTCTCCCGGGCAACGCCGAACTCAGGCAGGAGGCAAGCCTGATCATCAATGACAGCGGCCTTTTCCGGGACGAGTGGGTATATTTGAAACCGGCGGAAACAAAGCCGGCGGCACAATGCGCGTGGACGGCCGATCTGCCCCCTGTCCTGTCGCTGCCCATAGCGCACGGCGAGGGCAAGTTCATTACAGCCGACGATGCGGTCTTGAAAAGGCTCAAAAAGAACCGCCAGATCGTTTTCCAGTATTGCGACAGCGGGGGGCGGCTTGCCGGATCCCCGCACAATCCGAACGGTTCGCAGGATAATATCGCCGGGATCTGCGACGAGACCGGCCGTATCCTCGGATTGATGCCCCATCCCGAACGTCATATCTTCGTATCCCAGCATCCCCGCTGGCACATGGCCGGGTGCCGGAGCGTTGACGGCAGGCAGATATTCAGGAACGGCGTGCTCTATGCGGCCAAACATACATAAAGGAGATATTGAGTGAGCGGAATATTCGGCGTGGTGACAAAAGGGGATGATTGCCGGGAGGAGCTTTTTTACGGCACGGATTATCATTCGCATCTGGGAACGCAGTTCGCAGGCCTTGCCGTGTTCGGCCGGGAGCTCAACCGCAAGATCCACGGTATCGCTGCCAGCCAGTTCAAATCGAAATTCTTCGAGGATTACAAAACCTTCGACGGGAATAAGGGCATCGGCGTCATCAGCGCCAATGAAGAACAGCCGCTGTACGTGAATTCGCGCTTCGGGCCTTTCGCGATCGTGACCAACGGCTATATCGACAACGCCGAAGACCTCGTCGAACGTTTGTACAGCAAGGGCGAGTCTTTCAGCGAGGTGGTCAACGGCAAGGTCAACCTGACGGAGCTCGTGGCCAAGCTGATCATCCGCGGCAAGGACATCGTCTCCGGCATCGAGCAGATGTTCGCCGAGATATCCGGCTCATGCTCGCTTCTGGTCCTGAACAAGGACGGCATATACGCGGCACGCGACCGCTATGGGTATTTCCCGCTCATGGCCGGCAGAAAGAACGGTTCCGTTGCGGTAACGACCGAGACCGCGGCGTTCCATAATCTCGGGTATACGATCGAGAAATATCTGGCGCCCGGCGAGATCGTTCTGATGGACGAATCCGGGATGCGGTCCCAGCGCAAAGGGTCCGGGGTTTCGCAAACGTGTTCGTTCCTGTGGATATATACGGGATTCCCGTCCTCAAGCTATGAAGAGATCAACACCGAGATCGTCAGGGAGAATTCCGGCAAGGCCCTGGCAAAGGGCGATGCGGTCAAGGCAGACCTCGTCGCGGGTATTCCCGATTCAGGCACCGCTCATGCCATCGGCTATGCGATGGGTTCGGGCGTGCCGTACCGCAGGGTATTGATCAAATATACGCCGGGTTACGGCCGCAGTTATACCCCGCCGTCGCAGGAAATACGCGACCTCGTCGCGAAAATGAAACTGGTCCCCGTGCCGGAGATCATCAGGGGCAAGCGGATCGTGATCTGCGACGATTCGATCGTCCGGGGCACGCAGCTGAAAAATTACACGATCCAGAAACTCAAGGACTGCGGGGTCAAGGAGATCCATCTGCGTATCGCCTGCCCGCCGCTCTTGTTCCCGTGCAGGTTCAACTTTTCGACGCGGAGCACGCAGGAGCTTGCGGCGCGCCGCGCCATCAGGAGCCTGGAAGGCAGGGACATCGGCGATGTCGGCGAATATATAGACGAGAATTCCGCGAAGCACCGCGCGATGGTGGAGTGGATCCGCAAAGAAACCGGGGCGACGACGCTGCGTTATCAGAAGATCGAGGATATGATCGGCGCCATCGGCCTGCCGAGGGAAAAGCTGTGTTTGTACTGCTGGACCGGAAAAAGCTGTTCGCAGGGGGATACATGCAAACGAAGATCATCGAAGACCGTCCAAAAGAATACTGCGGGCTGTTCGGCGTCATAAACAACAAACACGCCGGCTGGCTTGCGTACATGGGGTTGTATGCCCAGCAGCACCGGGGGCAGGAGGCATGCGGCATTGTCTGCGGCCATCGAGGGCAGTTGACGGTGCACAAAGGAATGGGGCTTGTTTCCGACGTGTTCACGCCCGAGCACCTGAGCCTGCTCAAAGGCGACATGGCGGTCGGGCACGTCCGTTATTCGACCACGGGCTCGAGCGTCATCAAGAACGCCCAGCCGCTGCTGGTCGATTTTGCCAAAGGCACGGTGTGCATCGCGCACAACGGAAATCTCGTCAATTCCCTGGAGCTGCGCAGGTATCTTGAAAAGCAGGGCTCGATATTCCAGACGACGACCGATTCGGAGATCATCATCCATCTGATGGCCAAGGCGCGGTCGGCGAACCTGATCGAAAGCCTTGTCTATGCGCTCCGCAAGGTGAAGGGCGCGTATTCGCTCGTATTGATGGACAATAAAAACGTTATCGGCGTGCGCGATCCCCTGGGCATCAGGCCGCTGTCCCTGGCAAAAATGGGCACGGCATGGTGCCTGGCGTCCGAAACGTGCGCGTTCGACCTCATCGGCGCGCAGTTCGTGCGGGAGGTTGCGCCCGGAGAGATCGTGATCCTGTCCGGCAGCGGCGTGCGATCCATCAAGCCGAAACAGCTGGCGCATCCTGTCCGGTCGGCGCATTGCACGTTCGAACACGTATATTTTGCGCGGCCCGATTCTCTTTTATTCGGGGAAACGGTGCATACGGTCAGGACAAAGCTCGGCCGGCAGCTTGCCCGGGAGCATCCCGTCGACGCCGATTATGTGGTGCCGGTGCCGGACTCGGGATATTCCGCCGCGCTCGGGTATGCCCGGGAATCGGGCATACCGCTTGAAATGGGTATCATCCGCAATCATTATGTCGGCAGGACTTTTATCCAGCCGGCGCAGGATTCCCGCGATATTGCCGTCAGGGTGAAGTTCAATTTCATGAAGGACGTTTTGAAAGGCAAGCGTATCGTTGTCGTGGACGATTCGATCGTGCGCGGCACCACGTCGAAGATCCGGGTGCGGAACCTGCGCTCCGCCGGCGTCAAAGAGGTCCATTTGATGATCTCCTGCCCGCCGCACCGGTTCCCGTGTTTCTACGGCATCGATTTCCACCGGGCAAGCGAGCTCATCGCGAACAAATATGCGTCTTTGGAGAAGATCAGGCAATATCTGGAAGTCGACAGCCTCGGGTACCTGAGCCTCGAAGGGATGCTTTCAAGCATGGCATATCCGACACATCACTATTGCACCGCGTGCTGGACGGGCAGATATCCCGTGCATGCCGAAAAGCGGCACGGCAAGTTTTCCCTTGAAACTTCCTGCTGCGGCCAGGGAGACAAGAAGATATGAGGAAAAGGATCGATTACAAATCCGCGGGCGTCGATATAAACGCCGCGCATTCGTTCAAAAAATCGCTTAAAAACATTGTCAGAGGATCGCTCGGTCCGCAGGTCCTCAAAAGCGTCGGCGGTTTCGGCGGCCTGTACCGGTTTTCCGGCAAAGGCATGCGCGATCCGGTGCTGGTGTCCTCAGCCGACGGCGTCGGCACAAAGCTCAAGATCGCCGCCGCGGTCAACCGGCATGCGACCGTCGGCATCGACGCCGTGGCCATGAACGTGAACGATATTCTTTGCACGGGCGCGTCCACGCTGTTCTTCCTGGATTATATCGCGTTCAGCTCGCTGCCCCGTCAGACCCTCGTCGATATCGTCAAAGGACTGAACGAAGGGTGCATGCAGGCGGGGTGCGCGCTTATCGGGGGAGAAACTGCGCAGATGCCCGGCATGTATAAGGCGGGCGAGTATGACCTGGCGGGTTTTTGCGTCGGCGCGGTCGACAGGGATAAGATCGTCGACGGCAGCGCGATACGGCCGGGGGATGCTGTCATAGGTCTGGCGTCCAACGGCATCCATTCCAACGGGTATTCGCTCGTGAGGGCCGTATTTTCGCAGGCCGAGATAAAGCGGATGGCAGGCGAATTGCTCAAGCCCACAAAGATCTACGTGAAGCCGGTCCTGGCGGTCCTTGATGAATTTAACAACAAGAAACGATTGATCCGCGGCATCTCGCATATAACCGGAGGCGCATTTTACGACAAGATCAGCCGCATCCTGCCGGCGGATATTGATGTGCGCATCAACAGGTCTGCATGGGAGGTCCCTCCCATTTTCAAGCTGATCCAGTTTAAAGGGAGGATCTCCGATGAAGAGATGTACCATACGCTCAACATGGGCATCGGCATGGCGCTTGTCGTCGATCAGTCCATTGCGGGGCACGTGATCGAGGCGCTGAGCGGTCTTAAAATAAGATCCTGGGTCATCGGCGACGCGGTTAAAGGGAATAAAAAGGTCGAGATTCTCTAAACGAGGAGGGGGTTATGTCTTTCGGTTTATTGATCGTGGTCGGGATCATCATATTTTTCTTCAGCGGTATCAGGATCGTCAGGCCGACGCATCGCGGGCTTATCGAACGGCTCGGCAAGTATAACCGGTTCGCCAACAGCGGTTTCAACTGGCTCTTTCCGGTCATCGACAAGATGTACCAGGTGAACATCACCGAGCAGATGGTGGATGCCGAACCGCAGGAGATCATCACCAACGATAACCTGAACGCAAAGGTCGATGCCCAGGTATATTTTAAGGTCAAGCCGGATGAAGAGAGCGTGAAAAATTGCCAGTATAATGTATACAGCTATCAGTATCAGATCGTGAACCTCGCGCGCACGACCTTGAGGAATATCATCGGCACGCTCACGCTGAAATCGGCGAATTCCGAACGCGGCAAGATCAATGCCGAACTGCACAAAACCCTGATGGACGAGACCGCCAGTTGGGGTATCGAGATCGTCAGGACCGAGCTGAAAGAGATCGATCCGCCCAAGGACGTTCAGGAGACCATGAATAAGGTCGTTAAGGCCGAGAACGAAAAGATCGCGGCGGTGGATTTTGCCACCGCTACGGAAACTGCGGCGGACGGCCAGAAGCGCGCTGAGATCAAAAAGGCCGAAGGCGTTAAACAGGCGCGTATCCTTGAGGCCGAAGGCGAGTCGGAAGCCATCCGTCTTGTCAACGAAGCGGCTGAGAAATATTTTATCGGCAACGCGCAGCTTTTGCGCAGGCTCGAGATGATGGAGAAAGCGCTGGCGCAGAACGCCAAGATCGTCCTGCCGTCGGACAAGGACATCGTCAACGTCATCGGCGAAATGGCGGGCATCGTGCCGGTCCCCAAGCATACCGGCAAATAATTTTATCGCGTATTGTTATTTGAAATGGCCGAGATTCATCGCTGTCGTGGCATAGTGTCGAGGGGCTTGTGAAGCCCCGAACGGGCACGGATGCCACGCAGGCTGATCGGTCGGGCAGAGTGAGGGGCGGAACCGAGTGAGCCGGCCACGCCGGGGCCGGCGAACGTCCCCGAGACACTATGCCACGACAGCTGTTGAAACCAGCAGTATAGAATAATATAGATATGAGAATATTGGTCGTTGGTTCAGGCGGCAGGGAACATGCACTGGTGTGGAAGATCGCGCAGTCGAAACTTGTCGACAAGATATTCTGCGCGCCGGGCAACGGCGGCACGGCCCTGCAGGCCGAGAACATAGATATACGGGCCGATGATATCGCAGGGCTGGTACGGTTCGGCCGCCGGGAAAAGATCGATCTGACCGTGGTCGGGCCTGAAGTCCCGCTGACGCTCGGGATCGCGGATGAGTTTGAGAAATGCCGGCTGCCGGTTTTCGGGCCGAATAAGGCCGCTGCCGCCATGGAAGGCAGCAAGGTTTTTTCCAAAGAGCTCATGCGCACATACGGCGTTCCGACCGCTGATTTTAAGGTATTCGGCGAGGCAGGGGCCGCGTGCGCATATATAGAGAAGGCGGGAGCGCCGTGCGTCGTCAAGGCGGACGGTCTGGCTGCGGGCAAGGGCGTCATTGTCGCAAAGACCGTTGACGAGGCAAAGGCCGCGGTGCGGCAGATCATGGAAGGCCGCGTGTTCGGTCCTGCCGGCGATCGGGTCATCGTCGAAGAATGCCTGACGGGCCAGGAAGCGTCGATCCTGGTCCTGACCGATTCGAAGGATGTGATCCCGCTTGCGACCAGCCAGGACCATAAGCGCATCTTCGACAACGACGAGGGGCCCAATACCGGCGGCATGGGCGCGTATTCGCCCGCGCCGGTCGTTACCCCCGCTCTTTTCGACGAGATCATGAAAAAGATCGTATACCGCACGATCGACGGCCTGGTAAAAGAAGGGATCACGTACCGGGGGATATTGTATGCGGGGGTCATGCTGACGAAAGACGGGCCGAAAACGCTTGAGTTCAACGCCCGGTTCGGCGATCCTGAAACAGAGGCGATTCTGCCGCGGATGACGTCCGATATCGTGGAAGCGATGCTCGCGGCGGCGAGCGGGAATCTGGGAAAGTTCGCCCAAGCGGGAGGATTGGCGTGGCAGACGAGGCCGTGCGTGTGCGTGGTATGCGCCGCAGAAGGATACCCGGGCGAATATAAAAAAGGCCTGCCGGTGAGCGGCCTTGATGCGGCAGGCGCGATGCAGGATGTCATGATCTTTCATGCCGGCACGAAAAAAAAGGATGCGGGCGTCGTTACCGGCGGCGGCCGCGTTTTGTGCGTTTCCGCCCTCGGCGCCGCGATCAGGGATGCGCGGGACAAAGCGTATCAGGCAGTCGGAAAGATCCATTTTGAGGGGATGCAGTATCGGACGGACATCGCCGCGAAGGCGTTGTAACGGAGGGAATATGGCCAGAGTCGCTTTTCTTATGGGCAGCCAGTCTGACCTGGAAACGGTGCGGGCGGGTCTCGATGTGCTTCAGGAATTCAAGGTCGGCATTGACATACGGGTTTTATCCGCGCATCGGACTCCCCGCGAACTGGCCGCATATGTGGCCGCGGCGGAGAAACAGGGCGTCAAGGTTTTTATCGCCGCCGCAGGCGGTTCCGCTGCGCTCGCAGGGGTCATTGCAAGCCATACGGCTCTGCCGGTGATCGGGATCCCGATCGAGACCAGGCCCCTCAAAGGCATCGATTCTTTATTGTCGACCGTGCAGATGCCTGCGGGCATACCGGTCGCCTGCATGGCGATCGGCAGCGCCGGCGCCCGGAACGCGGGGCTTTTTGCCGTTGAGGTCCTCGCCGTATCCGACGCGTGCCTGAAACGGAAATTAGTGCAATACCGGAAAAAGATGCGAGCCAAAGTCTTGGCCGTCAAATTGAAGGTATAACCATATGGCAGGGGCAAAGATCATCACGGTCAGCCGGAAGTCCCCGAATGAGGATCATTTGCTGCAGGCCGCAGACGTTATCAGGGACGGCGGCCTTGTCGTGATCCCGACCGAGACCGTATACGGCATTGCCGTTGACGGCTCCAATCCCGCCGCGGTCAAGCGGCTCGATGCAGTCAAGGAGCGGCCGGGCAATAAGCCGTATTCTCTGCATATAGACGATAAAGACAAGCTCGAGAGCATGGTGCGCGAAGTCCCGGTGGCGGCGTATAAGCTCATGGACCGTTTCTGGCCGGGGCCGCTGACCATTGTCTTTCAGGCCGCGTCGTCCGGCACGATCGGCGTGCGTATGCCCGACGACGATATTGCCCGGCGCGTGATCGCCCTGGCCGATGTGCCTGTGATATGCCCGTCCGCCAACCGTGCGGGCCAGCCGGCGCCGGTTTCGTTCGATGCGGCGATGAAAGATCTGAAGAACAAAGTGGATCTGGGCCTCGATGCCGGCGATACGAGGCAGGGCAGGGAATCAACGGTCGTGGATGTCACGGTACGGCCGGTGAAGGTCCTGCGCGAAGGCGCGGTTCCTGCGCGCGATATCCTGAAAGTCGCCGCTACCAAAACCGTATTGTTCGTCTGTACCGGCAATTCCTGCAGGTCGGTCATGGCGCAGGCATTGTTGAAGAAAAAGCTGGCGGACCTCAAACGTACGGATGTCGAAGTCCTGTCAGCCGGGATCATGATGGCGGAAGGGCTTGGCGCGAGTTTCGAAACGAAAGAGCTTCTTGCGCACGAGGGCATCGACGTATCTGCGCACCGGTCGCGCCGGGTGACCGGGGACATGCTCAACAGGGCCGATCTCATTCTTGTCATGGAAGGGGCGCAGGAACACCGGATCCTGCAGATGCATCCCGCGGTCAAGAACAGGCTTTTTTTGCTCAAGGAATTTGCCCGCGTAGAAGGCACTGACCTTAATATCCCCGATCCCATGGGCAGGGATATGAGGTTTTACGGACATACGCTCGGGATCATAAAGGAAGCGGTCGAGAAGGTGAGCCAGATCATATGAAAAGAATAGTCATCGGTGCGGACCACGGGGGTTTTTTACTGAAAGAGTCGCTGAAGCTTTTTTTGCAGAAAAAAGGCTACCGCGTCAAGGACGCCGGCACATACTCGACGGAGCGGTGCGATTACCCGAAGACCGCGTACGCGGCGGCGCACGAAGTGTCGGCCGGCAGATATGCAAAAGCGGTCATTGTCTGCAAATCGGGGATCGGTAATTCCATCGTCGCGAACAAACTGAGGCGCGTGCGGGCCGCGTTGTGCTATAATATGAAAGCGGCCCGGCTGTCGCGCCTGCACAATGACAGCAATGTCCTCGTGCTCGGGTCCCTGTTCGTCACGCACGCGCAGGCAAAGCGGATCCTGTCCGTATGGCTGTCCACGAAGTTCGAAGGCGGCAGGCACCTGAGGCGTTTACGGCAGATACAGAAGATCGAAGAAGGGATACGGTGTAAGGGAAGATGAAGCATTTGCGCAGCCTTGACCCCGATGTGTACGGCGCGATCCGCAAAGAGATAACGCGCCAGCAGGATAATCTGGAAATGATCGCGTCGGAGAATTTTACTTCTGTCGCGGTCCTTGAGGCGCAGGGGTCTGTCCTGACGAACAAATATGCGGAAGGGTACCCCGGCCGCCGGTGGTACGGAGGGTGCGAACATGTCGATGTCATCGAAGAACTCGCGATCGAGCGGGCGCAGGCGCTCTTCGGCGCCGAATATGCGAACGTTCAGCCGCATTCCGGCACCCAGGCGAACATGGCCGTATTTTTTGTCGCTCTCAAGCCGGGCGATCCCTATATGGCTATGGACCTGGCATGCGGAGGGCATCTTTCCCACGGCCATGCGCATAATTTCTCAGGCATGTTCTATAAGGCGATCCCCTACGGCGTGGACAGGAAAACGGAATGCATCGACTATGACGTTCTTGCCGCGATGGCGAAGAAGCACCGGCCCCGGATGATCCTCGCCGGCGCATCCGCATATTCGCGCGAGATCGATTTCAAGCGGCTGCGCCAGATCTGCGATGACGTCGGAGCGATTATGTTCGTCGATATGGCGCATATCGCCGGCCTGGTCGCCGCCGGGATCCATCCGTCGCCGGTGCCGTATGCGGACATCGTGACGTCGACGACCCACAAAACACTGCGGGGGCCGCGGGGAGGGTTCATCCTGGCAAAAAAGGAATGGGCACGGAAGCTTGATTCGTTCGTCTTTCCCGGCATGCAGGGCGGGCCGCTGATGCATGTGATCGCCGCAAAGGCCGTTGCCTTCAAGCTTGCCCGGGAGGATTCGTTCCGGCAGTATCAGAACCAGATCGTCAAGAACGCGCGCCGGCTCGCGCGGCAATTGGACGAAAAGGGATTTCGTATCGTATCGGGCGGCACCGACAATCATATGGTCCTGGTCGATCTGACGTCGAAACATATCACCGGCAAAGAAGCATCGTCCCTGCTCGAAAAGGTCAACATCACGATCAATAAGAACCTGATCCCGTATGATCCTTTGCCGCCGGCACAGGCAAGCGGCATCAGGCTCGGGACCCCGGCTATTACGACGAGAGGCGTGGTGGAAGATGATATCGATATCATCGCCGGCTGCATCGACGGGGCGATCGGTGATCGCAATGACGACAAGGCGCTTGCCCGGATAAGGAAAGAAGTGTTGAAAATGACGAAAAAATATCCGCTCTACCCCGAATTGCAGGGCACGATAACGTAAGGGATCATGATCAAGAGAATACGGAAAAAACCGCAGGCGCATTCCCGGATAAGCTGGGACGAATATTTCATGCAGATCGCGCATCTGGTCTCTCAGCGTTCGACCTGCCTGCGCCGGCGTGTCGGCGCGGTCATCGTGAAAGACAAGCGGATGCTCGCGACCGGGTATAACGGCGCGCCGAGCGGGCTCGCCCACTGCCGTGAGACCGGCTGTCTGCGCGACCGCCTGAAGATACCTTCGGGCCAGCGCCATGAGTTGTGCCGGGGCCTGCACGGGGAGCAGAATGCGATCATCCAGGCGTCGCTGTACGGTATCAGCGTCAAGGGCAGCACGGTCTATATCACCAATCAGCCGTGCATCATCTGCGCCAAGATGCTCATCAATGCGGGTGTCTCCGAGATCGTCATTGCAGACGGGTATCCGGACCCCATGGCGATGGATTTCCTGAAAAAGGCCGGCATCAAGGTGAGGAAGGCAAGACGATGAGATGTTCATTCTGCGGATATAAAGAGGACAAAGTCGTTGATTCCCGTTCTATTCAGGATTTCCGCGCGATCCGCCGGAGGCGCGAATGCCTGAAATGCGGCAAGCGGTTCACGACCTATGAATATATCGAGGAGCCGTCGTTGATGGTGATCAAACGCGACGGGCGCCGCCAGCCGTTCGACCGCCAGAAGATCCTTCAGGGCATTATCAAGGCATGCGAAAAACGGCCGATCAGCATGGATAAAATGGAAGAGGCGCTGTCGCTCGTCGAACGCCATATCCAGAAAAAGCCCGAACGGGAGGTTTCTTCGACACGGATCGGCGAGCTCGTCATGGAGCGGCTTAAATATCTCGATGACGTCGCCTATGTCAGGTTCGCCTCGGTGTACCGGCAGTTCAAGGACGTCGAGCAGTTCATGACGGAGCTCAAGGACATGCTCAACAAGGAACGATCGGCACGGAAGAAGAGAAAAGGGGAGGCCCGGTCGAAATGATCGAAATGGAGCTCAGCAAGATCGTCATAGACGAGAAGCGCGACGGACAGCTGATCGTGTTGAAAGAAAAGAGCGGCGACCGCATCCTGCCCATTGTCATCGGCCTCCATGAGGCCTCGTCCATCAAGATAAAACTGAGCGGGTTCAACCCGCCCCGGCCGTTGACGCACGATCTTTTATACGCAACCATCGTTTCGTTGAACGCCGTGATCGAACGGGTGGTCATCGATAAGCTGGAAGAGAATACGTTCCACGCCAAGCTTATGATCAGGACCGCCGAAGGCCAGGAGCGTTCCATAGACGCCCGGCCGTCCGATTCCATCGCCCTGGCGGTCCGCGCGCATGTCCCGATCTATGTCGATGATTCCATCGTCCGGCAGATGGAAGAGTTCGAGAAGAACCGATAATGCGCATAGGCATCATAGCCGATACCCACGATAACCTTCCCGCGGTCAAGCGCGCGGTCGATTTTTTCAATTCAGAGAAGCTTCAGTTTGTTTTTCATGCCGGCGATTTTGTCGCTCCGTTCGTGATACCGCATATCGGCGCGCTGGCATGCGACTGGCGGGGGGTCCTGGGCAATAACGACGGCGAAAAAACGGGGCTGCTGCGCGCATCCGCGAACAGGATCGTCGAAGGCGTCCTGCGCGTTGAGATCGGGGGAGTCCGGATCGCGATGGCGCATGACCGCTCTGTGCTCGACGTCAAAAAGGAAAAAGCCGATATCATCATCTGCGGGCATACCCATAAGCCCGAGATCGTTTCGCTGGGCCGGAAGCTTATCGTCAATCCGGGCGAGGCGTGCGGCTGGTTATCGGGGGTGTCGACCGTCGCGGTCGCCGATCTCGGCGGCGGCTCGGCCCGCATCCATACTATTTAAAGCATCCCTATGGACATCATCCGGCGCGCAAGCGGTCCTCACCTGAAGGTATTGCGGCAGATATATTCGTACGCGGCGGCGCAGAAGGCCGGTCTGTATCTCGTCGGCGGATATATGCGCGATATATATCTGGGAAGGCAGAAACAGGACCCTGATATCGACCTGTGCATCGCCCGCGGCGCGATCCCGTTCGGCAGAGGCCTCGCGCGCCGTCTGAAGTGCGGCTATGTGGTCCTTGACGAGGCGCACGGATGCTGCCGGCTTGTCCTGCAGACTCCCGGGCCGGTCTATACGATCGATATTTCCGATTTTCGCGCTCCCACGCTCGCCGAGGACCTCGCATTGCGCGATTTTTCCGTCAACAGCGTGTGTCTGGCGCTGGCCGACCTGATCGAGGATCCTTGTCCGGCCGGGCGCGTCATCGACCCCTGCGGAGGCCGGCTCGATATCAAGCAGAAGCGGCTGCGCATCATGTATAAGCGGGCGTTTGCTGACGATCCGCTGCGCATTGTGCGCGCGTTCAGCCTCGCGGCAATATACGGTTTTACGATCGAACCCGCGTGCTTGTCTGCGGCCGGCCGGACACGAAGGCGTCTGATAAAGGTGTCGCCGGAACGGATCCGCGATGAGATGTTCAAAGTGCTGGGATCCGGCGCCGGCGGCGGATTCCTGCGCTCGCTGGATGCGCATGGCATCCTGGAGCTTGTATTTCCCGAGATCAGGGCTTTGAAGCGCGTGCTTTCCGCGGGCAGGACGCGTGTTGAAATATGGCGGCACACGCTTGGCACCGTCGAGGCGCTCGAACGGTTGTGCCGGCGGCTGATGCATAACGCGGACATTGCCGGGTATCTGCAGGCGCGGCTGGCAGGAAGCAGGAGCGCATACGCGTTATTGACGCTCGCCGCGCTGCTGCACGATGCGGGTAAGCCCCGCACGTTCAAATATGACAACGGCAGGGTTTCGTTTTACGGCCACGAGCGCGTCGGCAGCCGGATGGCCGCCGACATCGCCCGCCGGCTGCGTCTGTCCAACGACGAACAGCGCTGGCTGTCCCGGATCACGTTCCTGCATCTTCGCCCGGGCTATCTGGCGTCCATGCCCGCGGTGACCGCGCGGGCGGTATACCGATTTTTCAGGGACACGGGCAGGGAAGCGCCGGCGGTTTTGCTTCTCGCTCTTGCCGACGAGCGGGCAACAGCGGGGTATGACGTCGTCGATAAGATCAGGCCGCGCTATGAGCGGCTGATGTTCCGCCTTATCCGGATTTATTTCGAAAGGCACAGGGAAGCTCCCCGCAAGAGGCTCGTCACGGGCCATGATATCATGCGGCTCGGCCAGCTGCCGCCGTCCGAAGCGGTGGGGGCCATATTGCGGGAACTCGAGGAAACGCTGGCGGTCAACAGCATAACGACAAGAAAAGAGGCGCTTGCGTATGCCGGGCTGCTGATAAAAAAAGCACGGATGAAGTCCGGCCGCCGGGCCGTTCATTAAGGAGGGCGCATGGAAAAAATAAGGCTCAGTTCGTTTGAAAAGGATATTCTCGGGGAGATCGGGACGATGTGCGTCGGCAACGCGACAACGGCGCTTGCGCAGATACTGGGGAAACGCATCGAGCTTGAACTTCCCGGCGTGACCGTCATCAATATCAATAAATTACATACATATCTGCACGTGGATCCCGAGGATTCGGTGCTCGGCATCCATATGCAGGTCCTCGGCGGCGCCAAGGGGAATGCCCTGATGATCTTCCCGAAGAAGGATGCGTTCAAGCTCGTCGATGTCGTCATCGGGCCGGTGAAGCATAATGCCGACAACCTGACGGAGATAGGGATTTCGGCTCTCAAGGAGGTGGGCAATATCGTCGTCAGCTCGTACCTGTCCGCGTTAAGCGCGTTCACCGGGATATCGGCGTTCCCGTCGACCGTGACCCTGACGAGCGGCGCCGCGCGGTCGATCGTGAATCTGGCGTTCATGGGCCTGCGCGCCGAGGAATGCGAATATACGATCCTGGTCGAAGCGGTGTTCAAGGAAAGCAAACGCAACGTTGAGGGGAACTTTTTCATCATCTTAAGCGCCGCGTCGATGCAGGTCATATTGAAGAAAGCCAAAGCGATGGTCAAGGACAAGGATTAACCGGCGGCACTTTTTAACAGGAGGGGCGCTCAATGCTTTCGATCATACTGCTGGTCATGTTTCTGGCATCATTGGTCGGGATCGGGCTCTGGGGCATGAAAAAGACGCGGACGCTCGGTGATTTTTTTCTCGGGGGCAGGACGATCGGCCCCTGGATATCGGCCGTTGCGTACGGAACGACGTATTTCAGCGCGGTCCTGTTCATCGGTTTCGCGGGCAAACTCGGATGGGGATTCGGCCTGAACGCTTTGTGGATCGCCGCGGGCAACGTCGTGTTCGGTTCCCTGCTTGCCTGGATCGTGCTGGGCAAACGCACCCGCCGGATGTCCAAGAACCTGGAATGCATGACCATGCCCGAGTTCCTGCATGAGCGGTTCGGCGGCACGTATATCAAGATCGCAAGCGCGATCATCATCTTCGTGTTCCTGCTGCCGTATTCCGCTTCGGTGTTCAAGGGGCTGGGACATCTTTTCGAAGCCGCGTTCCATATGCCGTATGAATATGCGCTGCTGGTCATGATCGGCATTACGGGTATCTATCTGATCATGGGAGGATATTTCGCCATCACCCTGACCGATTTCCTGCAGGGTTTTGTCATGCTCATCGGGTCAGTCGCCATGGTATGCATCCTCGTGCAAAAGGCAGGAGGTTTTTTCCATGCCGTCAGCACGCTGCCCGATGTCTATGCGCAGCACGTGCCTGCGGCAAAAGCGCCCGGCGCGTGGCTTCTGGTATCGCTTGTGTTCATGACCTCGTTCGGTCCGTGGGGCCTGCCGCAGATGGTGCAGAAATTCTACGCGATCAAGGATGAAAACATGATACTGAAGGCGGCCGTTGTCAGCACGGTATTCGCGTTCGTCATCTCGTTTATCGCATATTTCACCGGCGCTCTGTCGCATCTGTTCTATTCGAGCCTTCCGCTGACCGCGGCCGGCAAGCCGGCATTCGATCAGATCGTTCCGGGCATGCTGGTGGCGCATCTGCCGTCCCTGCTTATGGCAGTGATACTGCTTCTCGTTTTGTCCGCGTCAATGTCCACGCTGTCGTCGCTCGTTCTGGTCTCTGCGTCGGCGATCGCGATCGACCTGTATAAAGGGCACGTGAACCCGGCGATCTCAAAAGAGAATTCGCTGATGATGATGCGTTTTTTAAGCGGCGTGTTCATTGTCATTTCGTATTTTATCGCGCGTTACGATTTCGCTTTTATCGTGACGCTCATGTCGTTATCGTGGGGCTGCGTTGCCGGCGCGTTCATGGCACCGTTCTTGTACAGCCTGTATTGGAAACGGGCTACGCTGGCGGGGGTTCAGGCAGGCATGGCGGCAGGTTTGTTTCTGGGCGTGGTATTGTTTTTTGCGCTCGGGCAGAATAATTCTCCCATTGCCTCTTCGATCGCCATGCTCGTGCCGTTTGTCGTCGTGCCGGCGGTGAGCGTAATGACAAAGGCGCCGTCTGCCAGGATCCTGGATAAGGCATTCACGGGCATCGCCGTGCGGGTTCCGTAGTTGCCGATGCGCAGATTTTTTTCGGTCTTTTATATTGGCGGCATTATTATCGCCCTGTTGTTCGCGGCCGCCCCGCAGATCATCACGCGGGCGGCAAAAAATGCGATCGCGGGCGTGTTCCCGGGCGCCGGGGTCACGATCAGGGCCTGCAGTATCCGTCCGGCGGGAACATGCACCCTTTCAGGGATCGAAATACAGCGGCCGGGTATTTACCGCATTTCAGTCCCTTCGATAACAGTGCGGCCGTCTGCTTCGGGCAGGATCACGATCGATGAGTTTCAGGTCGATGTGAGCGCGGCCGGCGGCAGATCACGCGCGATCGCTGCGCTGCGTTTTGCGCGCTGGGGCAAAGAGATAGCGTCGATCGCGGTCGATGTTCCCGTGATGCAGGGAGCGGGTGTCCGTATTATAAACGGTTCCTTACGCGCGGCTGCCGGCGTGTCCGGGAAGCTCGCGATAGAAAGATTGAACGCCGGCGCGTTCGCTTCCGGCGGCATCAGCGCGGATACCGCGCTTGATGACAATACGCTGAGCCTGACGAATTTATCCGCGCCTTTGTTCGGCGGCACGGCCCGCGGCAGCGCATGCGTTTCCTTGCAGGAGGGGATGCCGTATCAGGCGTCCATTCTGGTATCGCGTATCGACATGGCTGTAATGATCTCGGAACTTCGTTTTGCCGAACGGCTTGAGTTGAGCGGTGTTGTGCAGGGCGCGGCAGGCGTTCAGGGCTCTTTTGCCGGCTTCGGCCTGCTCCATGCGGAGCTGAGGGCGCTTGCTCCCGGCGGGGTGCTCAATATCCGCGATCAAAGGGTGATCGATATGATCGCCGAGCGTTCGGGCCAGGCGAGAGAATTGATCAGCAGGAGTTTTACCGATTATCGATATGAGGATGCGCGTGCCCGGGTTTATACCCGCGAAAATAAGCTGGCCGTCGATATCGAATTCCGGGGTGAAGGCGGAAAACGGACACTCCAGGCGCTTGTGCATGATTTTACCGGACAAGGAGGTTGATCGTGAAGATCAGTATGATGATAACGGGGATATGCATCGTCTGTGTTTTCGGATGCGCCCGCGTGCGCGTTGAAGCGCCCAAAGAGGCGTTCAAGGTCGACATCTCAATGCGGCTCGACGTGTATCAGCACGTGGCGCGGGATATCGACAGTATCGAGAACATCGTGTCCGGGCCGGCCCGGGGACCGGCAGGGAATGATACACAAAGCGGCCTGAACATATTTGTGTCCCGGGCGTATGCCGACGAGGGGCTCGGTCCTGACGTCGAGCAGGCGGCATTACGCAGGAGGGACAGGAAAGCGCAGCTTTCGCAGTACGAATCGGGCGGCGTTATCGGAGAGAACGCATCGGGCTTGATCGAGGCGCGCGGCCGGGCGGATGCGCAGGCGAACGCATTGATCAGCGCCGAGAATGCCGACCGCATGATCATCTATTCCGCCGTGGCTCAGAAGAACGGGACGTCTGTCGCAGAGGTCCAGAAGCTGTATGCGAAGCGTCTTCAGAATGACGCTCCGGCCGGAACCCCCATCGAGGCCGACGGGATATGGAAGACCAGGTAAAAAAGAGCGGCTCCGTTCAATACCGGGTGAGGGTATTTTATCATCATACCGATTGCGGCGGGGTCGTGTATTATGCCAATTACCTGAAGATCTTGGAGGAGGCGCGGACAATATTCCTTGAGGCACGGGGCGTCAGCGTGGCGGCATACGTCAAGCGCGGCAGGTATTTTGTCGTGAGCCGCCAGGAGATCGATTATCTTTCTCCGGCGTACTACGGCGACATGCTGGAGGTCGAAACGCGGCTGACAGGGGTTTCGGGCGTGAGGATCGACCTATCGTATGAGATCCGCAATCAGTCCGGCACGCTCATCGCCACGGCGCGGACCGTGCTCGCTTTTATCGATACCGCGTTCAAGCCGTGCCCGATCCCCGCCGACCTCCGGGAGAAACTCTATGCTTAACCGCGAAGAAATCAAACGCCGTATCGCAGAGAACGGCCTGGTATCCGGTTATATCGACCTTGATACCCAGCTGACGCCCAACGGCATCGATCTGACCATCGGGCAGGTCTGGCAGTTCCGCGGCCCCGGCAGCCTCGATTTTTCCAATAAAGAGAGGGTTCTGCCGGAATATGCGGCCATGGAGGCGCGGAAGAAAAAAGATACCGATGCCTTCGGCTGGTGGCATCTTGGCCCGGGGGAATATAAGATCGTGACGAATGAATCGGTCGCCCTGCCCCGCGATCTGGTCGGCATTGCGTTCCCGCGCAGTTCGCTTCTGCGCATGGGCATGTTCACGCAGACCGGGGTCTGGGATGCGGGGTTCCAGGGCCGCAGCGAGTTCATCCTTGTCGTCGGGAATCCCGCCGGCGCCCAGGTCAAACAGAATGCGCGCGTCGTACAGCTGATGTTCACCAGGATCACTGAGACAGAGCGGGGATATGACGGCCGATACCAGAATACATAACGGGTTGTTGACGGCACGGACGATATGTGCGGTCGTGACGGCGGGCGTGCTGTTCGAGGCGGCAGCAGGAGCCGTATATGCGGATATGGCGTATCTGACCAACGGCAGGAAAATGGAATGCCTTGTCAAGACGCAGGGCAGGGATACCGTTGAACTTGAAGTAGAGATCGGCACCATCCGTTTGCGCACCGCGGAGATCAGCCGTATTGAGAAATACAGCGCCGCACAGAACGAAGAGATGTTCCGGCAATGGGGCGCGCATAAGGCCCAGGCGGATGTCGCCCGCAGGGCATGGCAGGAGGCGGAGCGCGTCCGGCAGGAACAGGAACGCACGCGCAGGGAAGCGCTGCCGAAGGAAGTGAACATGGACTACGCGAACGGCCATATGATCGCGACAGCCCGCATTAATAAGGCGCTCGCGGTCAGACTGCTCGTGGATACCGGCGCTTCGATCGTCGTGCTGTCCCGCGCCGCGGGAGAAAGGCTCGGACTGATCCGCGCGTCTGACACTCCCGAGAATAAAAAGATAAATTTGGTCGACCTGACCCTTGCCGACGGCAGAAAGGTCAGGGCCAAATACGTGCTTCTTGACAGCATCTCCGTCCAGGATGCCGAGGCGACCAGGGTGGAGACCGCGATCATGCTCGACGATAAGGCAGAGGTTCTTTATGACGGCGTCCTCGGCATGTCGTATCTCAAGCGATTTAACGTCCAGTTCAATAATAAGGAAAACAAGCTCATTCTGGAAAAATTAAAATGAAATCCCATACCCAGTATCTCTGGTTCAATACCGAAGAGCGGCAGGCGTTCATCAATATAACGTCCCTTGTCGAAGAAGCGGTCAAAAAAAGCGGCATCGCCGAAGGGTTGTGCCTGGTGAATGCCATGCATATTACGAGTTCAGTGTTTATCAATGACGACGAAGGGGGCCTCCATGAGGATTTCAGCGTGTGGCTTGAAAAGCTGGCGCCCTACGGAAAAGAGAAATACAGCCATAATCTGAGCGGCGAGGATAACGGAGACGCGCATTTGAAAAGGACGGTCATGGGCAGGGATGTCGTTGTCGCGGTGACGCAGGGAAAGCTTGACTTCGGGCCCTGGGAGCAGATCTTTTACGGGGAATTCGACGGCAGGAGAAAGAAGCGTGTGATCATCAAAATTATCGGAGAATAATATGGCCCTCAGGATCAAAAATACGGTCATTACGGTCAGGCGGCATGCACAGGGGGCCGGCCTGAGATCTTTTGTCATCCCTGCGCCGGGAGAGACGCGCGAGGACCGCATCAGGCAATATTTTCACCGGAACCTGCTCAAGGCCGCGGCGGCAAAACGCCGGTCCGCCGCTTTTGTCATCGAAGACGCCGGCATCGATCCGGCGTGCCTCCTTGCCACTGCCAAGATCCTTGCGCAGGAGATATACCGCCTGCTCCACGAAGGAACGCATTCGCTGCGCACGATCGATATCTGCGCGCGCGGCAGCCGCGCCTACGCGGCGTGCACGAAAAACACCCTCGTGTACATGGATTATATCGAGCATAAGTTAAAGAGCCCGTTCTTGACCGTGGACGCCATCATCGAGTATAAAGGCGGCATCGTGCTCATCAGGCGGAGCAACCCGCCGTTCGGCTGGGCCATACCGGGAGGGTTTGTCGATTACGGAGAATCTCTCGAACAGGCCGCCGCCCGCGAGGCAAAGGAAGAGACGAACCTGGATATTTACGGCCTCCGGCAGGTTCACACGTATTCGGACCCGAAGCGCGACCCGCGGTTCCACACGGTCTGCACCGTGTTCGCCGCCAGAGGCAAAGGCATTCCCCGCGCGGGTGACGACGCCGCGGGCATACGGATCGTCCGTCCGGAGGAATGGAAAAATATCGATTTCGCTTTTGACCACGAAGACGTCCTGCGTGATTACCTCAAGGCTAAAAACGGGGTCAGAATTATTTAATTTTTTTTAGTGAGATATACCCTCTTTCTGCGTCTATTATGGTAGAAAGGGGGTGTTTTTATGGCTCGAAAACCGCGTTTATTCGTTGCAGGCATGCCGCATCACGTTGTCCAGCGGGGGAATAACAGGCAGCAGATCTTTTTTACGGATGCAGATTACTTTTTCTTTTTGAACGTGCTCAAAGAGGCGAAAAAGAAACATCCGTGTCTCCTGTATGCGTATTGCCTTATGATGACCCATATCCATTTGCTTCTTGCGCCGTTACAGGAGGACAACATCGCTTTGTTCATGAAATTTCTCGGCGCCAAATACGTACGTTACATTAACAAGGCGTATGGGCGCACCGGTACCTTATGGGAGGGCAGGTTTAAATGTTCCCTGGTCCAGGATGACGCGTATCTTGCCGCGTGCGTGCGCTATATTGAAATGAATCCTGTCAGGGCGGGGCTGGCGGCGTCTCCCGGTGAATACCGATGGTCAAGTTACCGGTGCCGGGCATACGGAGAAGATTACGCGATCGTCGATCAAGATCCCTGGTATGAGGGTCTTGCTTCGCAGGATTACGAACGTCAGCACGAGTATCGCCGTTTCTTCCAAATGCCGGAAGACGAGGGGACAACCGGATTGATACGGGAAATGACCTTGAAAGGCGGGATTGTCGGAAAAGAAGGGTTTAAAGCGCGGATCAAGCAGTTGACGGGAAGAGAGATCGTTCTCAGGCCGCCGGGGCGCCCGGAGCTGAAAAATAAATAATTCTGACCCCGTTTTTAGCCTTCGCGCAGCTGCTTTTCCGCGTCGACGACGTCGCGGTTGATGACGCGGATCGTTTCCTTGATGCGTTCCTTTAAAAGCGACGAGGAGACCGGGTTGTCGTGGATCTCGCGCAGGACCTGGATCGCCATCCTGAAATACCGCACGATCTCTCCCTCGTCCGTATCGGTGTAACGCACTAATTTTCCGAAATCCGTCCCGCGCAGCCAGTATTCCATTGCCTGAGAGAGGTGGAAATAAGGCATTTTGCTTATGGGGTAAATGCGGTATTTCATCTCCCTGTCCTTAATGCCTTTGTATATTTCTTCGCACGCAACGCGGATCCTGCGCGCGCTTTTCGAGAGCGCCATTATTTCCTGGTTCTTGCGCGGCTCGAATATGGTCGATACCGCCAGGATCCCGAGTTCAAACTCGTCGAGCTGCTCGAAGATATTGCGCGCGTATAATTCCGACAATATCAGCTCATAGCCGTATACGGTCTTGGCGAACAGGCCTTTGGCGGAAAGGCCGCCCTCCTCTATAAATCCCGTGTTCTTCAGGAGCCGCAGCTTTGCATCGATGAGGCGCAGCGCCTCGGCCTGCTGGTTCTTCTTTGTCTGGAAATAATGGAGCGTGAGGGGATATATCCGGGCGATGCCGTCTTTGTATTTTTCATACAGATTGAGGAGCGTCGCATAGGAGATGTTGAACTGGCTGTTGACCCGTTCGGACGGATTGTAGATGATCTTTTTGACCTCATCGATCCTGATGCGCGCCGGATTGATCCGGCAGTAGACGAATCCTTCCGTATCGATGCCTCTGCGCCCGGCGCGTCCGGCCATCTGGTAGAAATCCCGCGTTTTAAGGTTCCGGATATACTTGCCGTAGAATTTGCGCAGGTAGTCGAAGATGACCGACCTCGAGGGCATGTTGATGCCGAGGGCGAACGTTTCCGTGGTGAAAATGACCTTGAGCAGGCGGCTCGTGAACAGCCGCTCGATCGCTTCCTTAAGGGTCGGCAGCATCCCCGCGTGATGGTACGCGATGCCCTGCCGGATCAAAGGATGCATGAGGCTTGCGCTTTTCTCGTTGGTCAGGTTGAACTTGCGGCACAGATCCTCGAACATATCGACGATCTGCTCCCGCTCGGAATCCTTAAGGAAATTATACCCGCTGATCTCGCACGCCAGGTCCTCGGCGCGCTTCCTGCCGAACACGAAATATATGCAGGGGAATCCTTCGCGTTCCCGCACATAGTCGATGATACGCGCGGGCCGGTTCGCCTTGACGTATGCCATGCGCTTCAGCTGGTTCAGGTTATCGGCGATCTGGCTGCCGCACTGGAAATAGAAATGAAGCGGCACCGGGCGTTTCTCCTCAATGACGGTCTTGACCGGGTGTTTATGGATCGATTCGATCCAGGCGGCGAATTCTTTGATATTGGGAATGGTCGCGGACAATCCGACGAGCCGCATGTGCCGGGGGAGGAACATGAGCGATTCCTCCCATACCGTGCCCCGTTCGGGATTGTCGATGTAATGGATCTCGTCATATATGATCCAGTTGTATTTATCCAGGGACTGGGGTTCATCGAGGATCTTGTTGCGGAATATCTCCGTGGTCATGATGAGGACCGGCGCCTCGGGATTCAATGATACGTCGCCGGTCAGGATCCCGATGGAATCGGAGAACTGGCCCTGGAAGTCCCGGAATTTCTGATTGGAAAGCGCCTTGATGGGCGCGGTGTAGATGACGCCCGTCCTGTTCTCGAGCCCCTGGCGGATGACATGCTCGGCGATCGCGGTCTTACCCGCGCCCGTCGGCGCGGAAACGATCACCGAAAATCCCTGATTGATGAAATCGATGGATTCCTGCTGGAAACGGTCGTATTTCATACCTCACATTATAAGCTAAAACCGTTGATTTATCCATAAATAAAGAATATAATGGCTCTATTATGTCGTACGATGCGGCAATGAAGAAAGCATGGGACGATATCGCGGCGCTGTACGGCGGCGCCGGGCCGGTTGCGCTGAAGTTTTTCAGCGACGAGTATAGCGTGGATGTCTTTGGCAAAAAGGTCCTGTCGTTATCATGCAACGTCCCTGCGAAGGATTTTATTTCCATCCTTCTTTTGCATTACCTGAAGGCGAAGCTGAACGGCCTGCCCCGGCCGGAAGGAGAATGGGTATCGTTCAAGGAGCTGCCGAGCGGCGAGGCATATTACCCGGCGTTCCGCAAGCGCGCCATCGAGCCGATCATCAAAAAACACGGCAATGACCCGAAGAGCATCTACGCTGCTCTGGAAAAAGTCTCCGGGTCCAGGGTGCAGCAGGCCGATGCGGCGATCACGATCCAGGCGTTCGAGGGAGTCCCCTTGTTGATCGAGATATGGGCAGGGGACGATGAGTTCGGCCCTGAAGCAAACCTTTTGTTCGACAAGAGCATACAAAAAATATTCTGCACCGAAGATATCGCTGTGCTTGCGGGGTTCATAGGGAAATATGTCTAGGCGCGGCCGCAGATCGTTCAAGAAAAAACCTGTTGTCATGCTCGCTGCCGCGGCCATTGCCGCAGCGGCGTTTATCGTATCGCAGTATGCGAAAACTCCGCAGCGGCCGGGCCGCGCGGACGATCCGGACGCTTTCGATGCGGTCTTTGTCGAGCGGGTCGTTGATGGAGATACGCTCAAGCTTGCGTCAGGCGAACGCGTGCGGCTTATCGGTATCGACACGCCCGAAATGCACGAATCCGAGAAACTGTACCGGGATGCCCGCAGGTCAGCCCGGGATGCAGAGACTATTAAGGCCCTTGGCAGGCGCTCGTATCTGTTCACCAAAGGGCTTGTCGAAGGCAGGACCGTGCGGCTTGAGTTCGACGTTGAGAAACGCGATAAATATAAAAGGCTCCTCGCGTATGTATATCTGCCTGACGGGACGTTCGTGAACGCCGAGATCATCAGGCAGGGATATGCGTCGGTCATGACCTATCCGCCGAACGTCAGGCACGCGGATGAGTTCCTGCGGTTATACCGCCGGGCGCGGGACAATAAGCTCGGATTATGGAACGAATAATGAGGAGGCTGCGATGAGGATATTGACAGCGGGCGAATCACACGGCAAGGGCCTTGTTGCGATCATCGAAGGAATGCCTGCCGGATTAACGGTGAAAGTCGATTTCATCAATGCCGAGCTCAAACGCAGGCAGATGGGCTTCGGCCGCGGCAAGCGCATGCAGATAGAGAATGATCGGGCGCAGGTCCTGTCCGGGCTCAGAGCAGGCAAAACGCTCGGCAGCCCGGTCGCATTGCTCATCGAGAACAAGGACGCGAGCATTGAACGGCTGCACAAAGTTGTTGCTCCCCGGCCCGGCCATGCGGACCTGGCAGGAGCGCTCAAATACGGCTTCAGCGATATCCGCGATGTATTGGAGCGCGCGTCCGCCCGCAGCACCGCTGCAACGGTCGCCTGCGGCGCGCTCGCAAAGATACTGCTGCAGGAATTCCGCATCCGGATAACCAGTATCGTCGTTCTTATCGGCGGCGAAGCGGGCCGCGAAGCGAAGATTGAAAAGATCCGGGAGGCTGTCCGCAGGAGGGATACGGTCGGCGGTGAGTTCGAGGTCCGGGCGGCAGGCGTTCCTGCGGGGCTCGGCAGTTATGTGCAGCCTGACAGAAGGCTCGATGCGATGATCGCCGCGGCGGTCATGGCGATTCCCGGGGTCAAGGGCGTTGAGATAGGCCTTGGGTTCGGTTACGGCCAGCGGTTCGGCTCGGAGGTTCACGATCCGATCCAGTATGAAAAAGGTAAAGGGATCGTGCGTTCCACCAATAATGCCGGCGGCATTGAGGGCGGCATTTCCAACGGCCAGGATATCGTCGTGCGCGGCTGCATGAAGCCGATAGCGACATTGTTGAACCCGCTTGATTCCATTAACATCGTCTCGCGCAAAGCCGCGAAGGCGTCGGTCGAGCGCTCCGATATATGCGCGGTCGAGTCCGCGGGCGTGGTCGCGGAGGCGGCGGTCGCGCAGGTGCTTGCGGGCGCTTTCCTTGAAAAGTTCGGTTCGGACAGCATCGCCGACATAAAAGCCGGGTATGCGCATTATTGCAAACGTATCCGGTAAAAAATAAGTGAGAGACCTCCATCCCCGGCGTCTATTGTAGTGAAAGGGGGTGAGGTCGGATGACCGGATCACCGGACGTACAGGTAGTGCGTTTGCACCGTTTTGAAGGCGACTCGAAGACCAGGGCCTTTGCCGATATATCCATCGGCCAGTTTGTAGTAAAGGGCCTGCGCGTTGTCGAAGGGAAAAAGGGTATGTTCCTTGCCATGCCTCAGGAAAAAGCGAAGGACGGCAAGTGGTACGATACGTTCTTCCCTGCGACCAAAGAGGCGCGCGAGTTCCTCAACGAACTGGTGTTAAGCGCGTATCAGCAGTAACTGACTGATGACGGGAATGAGGGGCGTTGTGCGCCCCTCATTCCTGCCTCGCGCCATGAAGAACATCTATATCGTCGGATTTATGGGAACCGGTAAAACGGTCGTCGGCAGAGCGCTCGCCAGAAAGCTGCGCGTCGATTTCGTCGATCTTGACTCGTCTATCGAAGCAAAAGAGAACGCGGCGATCGCCGAGATATTCAAGTCCAGGGGCGAGGAATATTTCCGCCGCATTGAAAAAGAGTCTCTGGCCGCCGTCTGCGGCAAAAACATGACCGTCGTTTCGTGCGGCGGAGGGATCGTCCTGGACCCCGAGAATATGGCGCGCATGAAAGAAACAGGCACATGCATCTGTCTGACAGCGTCGCCGCAGGAGATCCTCAAGCGCATCGGCGTCACGACGCACCGGCCCCTTTTGCGCAGCGGGGATCCCCTTGAACGGATCCAGTCGTTATTATCCGACCGCGATGCGGCGTACCGCCGGGCCGACATCCTCATCGACACGACCGATCTTTCCGTCCAGGAGATCGTCGAAACGGTCATCCGCAAACTCCTTCCTGCAGGACAGTGATCTTCCCCGTAAAAAAATAGTGAGATTCGCCCGGGTGCGCGCGTCTATTATGGCGGATGCGCAAACGTGAGGAGGCGGTCATGACACGCACAGAGGCCCTTATTGCCTTGAACCTGTCGATGGACATCGGCAGTATCCGTTTACAGCGCCTGCTTGATGTTTTCAAAAGCCCGGAAGCGGTTGTCGGCGCTCCGGCCGGCGAACTGGCACGCGTCCCCGGTATCGGGGAAAAGATCGCGCAAGACCTTTCTTCGCTCGGCAGATCAGGGCTCGAACAAGAGCTGGCTCTTATCGCAAAACACGGGCTTGATGTCATCACCCTGCATGACGATGCATATCCCCGCAATCTCCGCTACACCGTTGACAAGCCGATCGTTCTGTATGTCAAAGGCGCCATCGCGCCTTCCGACGCTCTTTCCATAGCCATGGTCGGATGCCGGAGCCCTTCGTTGTACGGGATAGAGCAGGCGGAGCGTTTTGCCAGGGATTGCGCCGAAAGAGCCATCACAGTGGTTTCGGGTATGGCGCGCGGCATCGATACGCGCAGCCACGAAGGGGCCCTGAAAGCAGGAGGCAGGACCCTTGCCGTGATCGGCAGCGGCCTGGGCAACGTGTACCCCCCTGAAAACGAAGCGCTTGCGCAGCGGATCGCTCGATCCGGAGCGGTGATCTCCGAGTTTCCCGTGAGCACCGGTCCCCGGCGGTTCAATTTCCCGCGCAGGAACCGTATCATAAGCGGATTATCGCTCGGCGTCCTTGTCATAGAGGCGGGCCGCAACAGCGGCAGCCTCATAACCGCCCATTGCGCCCTGGACCAGGGCAGGGACGTATTTGCGCTTCCCGGCAGGATAGATACTCCGCAGGCATACGGGACGAACGCTTTGATCAAAGACGGCGCCTGCCCCGTTTCCTGTATCGAGGATATGATCGAAAACATGCCTTTTTTATCATTGTCGCGGCCATCGGGCCGCGGCACGCAGGAACCACAGCGCGTTCCTTCGGGAAGTTTATCTTGCCTGGAAGAGGCTTTATATAATATAATATCTCATCATCCTGTTTCCATGGAAGCACTTATGGAACAAACGCACATGGGCGTGATCCCTTTGTCGTCGGTATTGGTGGATCTGCAGATGAAACATATGATCACCCAGGTGGCAGCCGGGACATATATAAGGAGTTCGTATGCACGTTAAACATTTGATCATCGTCGAATCTCCCACAAAAGCCAAGACCATCGGCAAGATCATGGGCAAGGGCTTTACGGTCCTTTCCTCGATGGGACATCTGGTCGACCTTCCCAGAAGCAAGCTCGGCGTCGACGTCGATAACGGATTCGAGCCTTCCTATACGGTCATCAGGGGAAGAAGCAAGGTCATCACGAGCCTCAAAAAAGAAGGCAAGGACGCGGACATCATTTATATCGCCACCGATCCCGACCGCGAAGGAGAAGCGATCGGCTGGCAGATCCAGGACAGGTATTTTAAGGGCAAGAAGGTCATGCGGGTCAATTTCCACGAGATCACGCAGGATGCGGTGAAGAACGCGTTCAAGCATCCGCGCCAGTTCGACGAAAATATGATCGAGGCGCAGGTCAGCCGCAGGATCCTGGACCGCATCGTCGGATATTACCTCAGCCCCCTGTTGTGGAAAAAGATCGCCCGGGGCCTGAGCGCCGGCCGCGTGCAATCCGTGGCGCTGCGCCTGATCGTGGAGCGCGAACGCGCGATCCAGGGATTCACCCCGCAGGAATACTGGGAGATCGAGGCGGAATTGCGTCCCGCCGATTCCCCTTCGTACGCGGGTCTGGGCAGTTTTATCGCGAAGCTCGATAAGATAGACGGCGCCAGGGCGGAGATCCGCAGCCAGGATGCCGCAGACAGGATCGGCTCCGATATCAGGCAAAGGAATTTCACGGTCCAGCAGGTCAAACAGTCTGAAAAGAAGCGTAATCCCTCCGCGCCCTTTATCACGAGCACGCTCCAGCAGGAAGCGTTCAACAAGCTGAAGTATAACGCGGTCAAGACCATGATGATCGCCCAGCAGTTATACGAAGGTATCGATATCGGGGAAGAAGCGCCGGTCGGCCTCATCACCTATATGCGCACCGATTCGACGAACATCGCCGCCGACGCCGTGGCCCAGGCGCGCGCCATGATCGCGAAGAAATTCGGCGCAGAATACGTCCCTGAAAAACCTCCCGTGTACAAGACGAAAAAATTCGCGCAGGAAGCGCATGAAGCCATACGGCCGACGCTCATCGATCATCCGCCCGAAAAGCTCAGATCGTATCTGACCGACGAACAGTTCCGTATCTACGAGCTCATTTATAACCGTTTTATCGCCTGTCAGATGGCGCCGAGCAGGTCGCTCGTGACGACGGTCGAAGTCGCCGCTGACCAATACCTCTTTACGGCTTCAGGGAGCAAAGAGATATTCGCCGGGTTCTCGATCCTCTATAAGGAAGATGCGGAAGAGGAAAAATCGAACGGCATCCCGGCGCTTGAGAAGGATCAGCCGCTTGCACTCGTTGCACTCGTTCCCTCCCAGCATTTTACCAAGCCGCCGCCGCGGTTTTCCGACAGTTCGCTCATCAAGGTCCTTGAGGAAGAAGGCATCGGACGGCCCTCGACGTATGCGCCGATCATATCGACGCTTATCAACCGGGGGTATATCCACCGGATGAAAGGGTATCTCAACCCGAGCGAACTCGGGTTCAAGGTCACCGATATGCTCGTGGAGTATTTTCCCGATATCATCGACGTCAAGTTCACCGCGTTCATGGAAGAGGAACTGGACGAGATCGCCGAGGGGGAGCTCGACCGTTTGAAGGTCCTGACTGATTTTTATACGCCGTTCAAGGTGAGCCTTGAGTTTGCCCAGGGCAATATCGTCAAGGAAGTCATCATGACGGACCAGGTGTGCCCGGAGTGCGGCAGGCCCATGATCGTAAAATGGGGCAGAAAGGGAAAGTTCCTGAGCTGTTCGGGTTTTCCGGAATGCAAGGCGTCGAAATCGATCACCACCGGTATTGCGTGCCCGCAGCCCGGCTGCGCGGGAGAATTGATCGAGCGGCGCTCGCGGCGCGGCATGTTCTACGGGTGCACGAAATACCCGCAGTGCACGTATACGTCACGGACGCTGCCGGAAAAAATCGAGGGCCGCAGCGGGACATAACCGCGCGGAGACCCGGCATGGAGCGGTTTGTCGATAAATTCACCAGATACCTTGAGATCGAAAAGAATTACTCGGTTCACACCATATTGAATTACCGGCTCGACCTTGAGGAATTCCGGTCTTTTCTCAAGGAGCAGCCGGTCGAAAAAGTCGACTATCTGGCGGTGCGCAAATATCTTGCCGTTCTCAAGGAGAGAAATCTGCAGCCCCGCAGCATCAACCGCAAGTTGTCCGCATTGCGGACCTTTTTCCGGTTTCTGACGCGGGAAGGTTTCATCAAGGCAAATCCGGTCGCCAGCATCCTCAGCCCCAAGCTCGACAAGCATCTGCCCCAGTTCCTGACCGAAGAGGACACCGTGCGCCTTATCGAATCGAGCATTCCCGGGAACCTGGCGGGCCTTCGCGACCGGGCGATACTGGAAACTTTCTATTCGACCGGCATACGGATCAGCGAGCTGGTGGGTCTGAACGACGATGACGTCGACATGATCAGCGGCATCGTCAAGGTCCGCGGAAAAGGAAAGAAGGAGCGGATCGTGCCGATCGGCGAACAGGCGCTGTCGGCCATCCGCCGCTACCTTGAAAAAAGGGAATCCCATAGCGCTGCATTGTTCCTGAACCCGCGCCGCGCCAGGATCTCCGACCGCGGCGTGCGGTATATGTTCCGCAAATACCTTCGTAAGGCCGGGCTCAAGCAGGGAGTGTCCCCTCACACGCTGCGCCATTCGTTCGCAACGCACATGCTCAACAGAGGCGCGGACCTGCGCACGGTCCAGGAACTGCTCGGCCACGCGAATCTGGGGACTACGCAGATCTATACGCATCTGACCACTGAGCGGCTTAAGGCAGTATACGCAAAAGCGCATCCGCGCGCCTGAACGGGACATGTCCCATGTTCATTTTCTATGACCTGATCAATTTACTTCTGATAATCCTGTATCTTCCGGCGTTCCTGTTCAAGAAGAAGATGCATCCGGGGTTCAGCCGGCGCCTCGGCAGATACCCTGCAGGGCTCGTATTTTCGGACCCGGTCTGGATCCATGCGGTCTCGGTCGGCGAGATGGTGAATATGCGCAGGCTCTTCCAGGGATTGAGCGCCGAATTCCCCGCCGCGCAGTATGTGTTTTCTACCGTCACTCCGACGGGCAACAGCATTGCCGCGAAGCTGGCCCGGCCGCAGGACGCGGTGACATACCTGCCCCTGGACCTGAGTTTCATCGTTCAGAGGGTCCTCGGCCGCATCCGGCCCCGCCTTTTTATCATTGCCGAGACGGAATTCTGGCCGAACCTCCTGTCCGCGCTCCATAGCCGCAGGGTCCCGGTCATTATCGTCAACGGCAGGATCTCCGATAAGGCGGCAAAAGGGTACCGGCTGGTCCGCTGGGTCATCGCGCCGTTGCTCCGCAGGATATCATTGTTCTGCATGCAATCGCAGCGGGACGCGGACCGCGTGATCTCTCTCGGCGCGCGTCCCGATGCCGTCAGGGTCACGGGCAACATGAAATACGACCAGCCCGTTCCTGCGGCGCTTCAACAGGACGCCGGCCGAAAGGAGCGCCTGGGCATCCGGCCCGGCGAGCAATGCATTGTTGCCGGCAGTACCCATCGGGGCGAGGAAACGCAGGTGCTGCGCGCATTCTCTCTGATCGCGCGAAAGAACAGCCGCGTCCGGCTCATCATCGTGCCGCGGCATCCGGAGCGCAGCGGCGAAGTCGAGTCCTGCGTGCGGCGCGCCGGGTTTGAACCGGTCCGCGTCTCGCGCCTGACCGCGCCGCCTGTTCCGGAGCGCGCCGTATTCATCGTCGATATGATCGGGGAGCTTTTGTCGTATTATGCGATCGCGGACGCGGTTTTTGTGGGGGGGAGCCTTATCCCGCACGGCGGACAGAATTTTCTTGAGCCCGCGTTCCTCGACAAGCCGGTGATCGTGGGGCCGTCGCTGTTCAATTTCAGGGATATTGCCCGGCAGTTCCTCGACGAGAAGGCAGCGGTCCTCGTCCGCGACTGCGGCGAGCTGGCATCGGCGGTCGAGGCCCTGCTCGCTGACGGAAAGAAGGCGGCAGAGCTGGTGCGCGCCGCGCGGTCTTTGATACGCAGGAATGCCGGCGCGACAGACCGCACCCTTGCCTGCATAAAAGAGTTCGTGCGGGCCGGGCAAATCATGATACAATGATCGCTTGAAAGGAGCGGCGGTTTATACATCCATATGCTTGAGATAAAAGTGCGCAGGGTAAAAGTTGTCGTCATCCTCGAACTGGCCGGCACGATCGACATCGATTCGGCAAACCTGGTCGAGCGGGTCGGCACGATCATCCAGGATGGCTACCGCGATATCATCTGCGACCTGGCGGACGTGAATCTGATCGATTACTCCGGGCTTTCGGCGCTCGCGCTCGCCTATAAGAACGTCGCCAACCATAAAGGCCGCATGGCGTTCATCAATGTTCCTCAGCATGTCGCCAAAACGTTCAATCTGGTATGCCTCGACAAGGTGTTCGAGATATATCCGGACGAACAGACCGCGCTCAAGAAGCTCGAGATGTCGATCTCGCTGACGGAGATACAGAAAAAACAGCTCCGCCGCAGGTTCAAGCGGCTCGCGCTCGATATCGATATCCGGTTCAGATCCCCCGGGGACAAGGAATTCCACCACGGCAAAGTGCTGAACCTGAGCGCGATCGGCCTGCTTGTGTTCTCAAAGCAGACCTATCATATCGGAGAGATACTCGATGTGGAGCTTTCGCTCGCGCCGGTCGCCCCGGCAGTGGAGATCAAGGCAAAGGTGGTATGGCTCGTGCAGAAAGAGATACAGCCGCAGCTGTATCCGGCCATGGGGCTGGAATTCTACCATATCGATTGCGCCACGCAGGAAAAGATACTGCAGTTCGTCGAGAGGAACATGCCCCTCGACAGCGATGTAGCATAACGCCGGCGTTCATCCGCAAGGACCTTCCCATGAAGCATCTTGTCAAAAAACCCGCTGCGATCCTGTTCGACATGGACGGCGTTATCGTCGATTCCATGCCGTATCATTTTCTGGCATGGTACGAGGCATTGCGGCCGTACGGCGTGCGCGTTTCGTGTTTCGAGGTGTACCGCAGAGAAGGCGAGCAATGGGATAAGTCCCTGTCGGATTTCCTGCGCATGGGAGGGTATGCGCCGACAACGCGCCTGATGCGCACGGTCTTTGCCGCGCGGCAGAAGATATTCAGGAAGTATTTTACGAGGACCCTTTTCCCGAAGGTCGAAGATTTTCTGGCCGGCCTTGCGGATCGAGGATACACGCTCGCATTGGTGACCGGAACGCCGCACGACCAGGTTGCACACATCCTGCCCGCATCCGTGAAAAGTTCTTTCTCCTGCATGGTGACCGGCGATACGGTCCGTCGCGGCAAGCCGCATCCGGAGCCCTACCTGAAAGCCGCCCGGTTGTTACGGTTGTCGCCGCATGAGTGCGTCGTTGTCGAAAATGCGCCTTTCGGGATAGAGTCGGCGAAACGCGCCGGCATGTTTTGCATTGCGCTTACCACAAGCCTGCCTGCCGGATATCTATCCGGCGCAGATCATATTGCCGATACGCTTGAGGAGATACCGGTATGTATCGAACGCGCCTGCGGGCAGGCGGGAAAAAGGAGGCAGCGATGAAGATAACGGTGATCGTGCTGTGCGCGGCTCTGGCCGTATTGACGGCCGTGCCTGCGTTGGGCCATCAGCCGTCGGAAATAACGATCGTCATCTCCGGCGAGGATATCGACGTGACGGTGCATCATTCCGTCGGAGACCCTGCGGCCCATTATATCAAGAGCATCCGGGTGAGCCTCAACGGCGTTCCGGCGGCTCAGGAGGATTTTGTCCGGCAGGCCGGGAATACGCAGAAGGCGCGTTTTTCCGTTCCGGGATTGAAAAAAGGGGATATCGTGACCGTGCAGGCGGATTGTTCGCGCTCCGGTTCGCTGTCCCGGACGCAGACAGCGGGATCTTAGGCCATGGATAAGACAAAAGCGTTGGTTGCGGTGAATGCGGTATTGTTCGCTGCCGCATCCATTCAGGTGATATCGGGATTTATGCTTATACTGACCGGATCGCCCGCCGCCTATCGCGTCCATAAATATAACGCGGCATTCTTTCCTGTGATTCTGATCGTGCATCTGGCGCTCAACTGGGGCTGGGTAAAGGCTGTTGTGCTGAAACGCCGGTAAATTGGCATGCAGCCGGGGCAGGGGAACAGTGGATCAACAGGTCAAAAAAACCGTTATCGGTATCGGCGGCATGCATTGCGCCGGCTGCGCTCTGGGCATTGAGGAGCGGTTGAAGCGCATGCCCGGCATCAAAGAAGCGCGCGTGAATTTCGCCAGCGGCCAGGCATTCGTCGCGTTCGATCCCGCTGTGCTCGGCGACGAAGACATCCTGCGCGCGGTAACCGATGCGGGTTATACCCCGCGCGCGCTCGCGGCGCCCGGCAGTCCCGGCGGACATGCCCAAGACCGCGATCACCGTGCCCTCGGAAGGCGGGCCGCCGTTTCGCTGGGTCTCGCTGCGCCCCTCATGTATATCGCCATGGCGGATGTTTTCGGCTTCCCTCTTTATCCTTTCCTTCGCGCATATTCAGCCGTTTTCCAGCTGGTCCTGACGACCCTGATCATCATCTGCGGCTTCATTTTTTTCGGCAGCGGCCTCGGTGCGGCGATCAGGGCGCGCCGCGCCAATATGGATACGCTGATCGTTCTCGGAGCAGGGTCCGCGTACCTCTACAGTATTTTCCTCACCGCAGACGTCTGGCGCTCCGGCGGGGCGCACGACCATCCCCATTTGTATTATGAGACAGCGGGGTTGATCGTCGCGTTCATCCTTCTGGGAAAATATCTTGAATCCTCGGCGAAAACGAAGACATCGGCTGCGTTAAGTAAACTGATGGCGCTTGCGCCCGAAACCGCGCTTGTCCTGCGCGGCGGCGAGGAGCGCAGTATTCCCATAGGCGATCTGGCCCCCGGCGACATCGTCATCGTAAAACCCGGCGTGCGCGTTCCGGCAGACGGCATTGTGACCGAAGGATACTCGAGCGTCGACGAGGCTCTGGTTACCGGCGAACCCATCCCCGTTGAAAAAATACCGGGGAAGCGGGTTATCGCCGGCACGGTCAATAAAACCGGCGCGTTCCGGTTCAAGGCCGTTCAGGTCGGCGCGGAAACGTTTTTATCGCAGGTCATATCGCTTGTCCGGGAGGCGCAGGGAACGCGTCCGCCTATCCAGCGTCTTGCCGATACCGCCGCCGGTTTTTTTGTGCCCGCAGTTATCGTTCTGGCTGTCGGCGCATTCGGCGTCTGGTTTATTTCCGGCCACGGCGCGGCATTCGCGCTTTCCGTATTCATTTCAGTGTTGATCATCGCCTGCCCCTGTGCGCTCGGCCTGGCAACGCCGGCCGCAGTGATCGTCGCGACAGGCATTGCCGCAGCCAGAGGGATACTGATCAAACAGGCATCGAGCATTCAGCGCTGCGCGTACATCGATACGGTCGTTTTTGATAAAACCGGCACGTTGACAAAAGGCGAGCCCCGGGTATCGGATATTATCGCATATGCCCGCTCCGACAACGAGATCGTCTGCCTTGCAGCGTCAGTCGAGAAAAATTCGGAGCATCCGCTCGCAGAGGCGGTCGTGCAGGAGGCTGCCGCGCGCGGATGCGTTGTGCGTCCGGTCGCCGGATTTATCGCGTACCCGGGCAAAGGGGTCGGCGCAACGGTCAACGGAGAAGATATCACGCTTGGCAACCGCGCGGCGATGGACCTGAAGCATATCGAACTTGCGTCCGGCGTTCTTGCAGACGCCCGCCGTTTGCAGGAGGAAGGCAAGACCGTGATGTTCGTTGCCGCCGGGGCGGGGATAGCAGGCATGCTGGCGGTCGGCGACACGCTTCGCGAGTCCGCTGCCGAGGCGGTCGTTCTGCTGCGGCGGATGGGCAAACGGATGATCCTGATCACCGGCGATCACCGCCGTACGGCTGAATTTTTTGCGCAGGCAGTCGGCATTGATGCGGTGCTTGCGGATGTCCTTCCGCAGGATAAGCAGCGCCATATCCAAAAGATACAGGAACAGGGCGCGGTCGTCGCGATGATCGGAGACGGGATCAACGACGCTCCGGCGCTTGCGCAGGCGGACGTCGGCATTGCCATCGGTTCCGGCACGGATATCGCCCGCGAAGCCGCCGATATTGTTCTGATCCGCAGCGATCCGCGCGATGCAGTAGTGGCCGTCGACCTGTCCCGGTATGCCATGAAAAAGATCAAGCAGAATCTGTTCTGGGCTTTTTTTTATAATCTGATAGCGATCCCTGTTGCCGCCGGGGCGCTCTATCCGGTGAACGGTTTTTTGCTGAATCCGATGATCGCGGCAGCGGCAATGGCGTTGAGCTCGGTGTCGGTCGTCGCGAACGCGCTGTCGATGCGGCGCTACCGTCCGCCGCACCGAATAAAGAAAACGTTTTCAGAAAAATGATCGGCTATGCTTGAAAAAAAACAGTTGGCAGGGTATAGTTATAGTGTACTATCTATAACCGGAACAATGAGATATAAAAAGCGGATGCGTATGAAGTCCGATGAAACCGTCTTCATATTCATCTGCTTCTGCTTATAAGGAGCAGCACCGATGCCCGATATCCCGATCCTTATGATTTTCGCCATAACAGCAATCCTTCTGGTCGTCTATTTTCTGTTCGGGGCGCCTCAGACCAGTCAGACAGCCGGGCAAAAAGGCCCCGGTCCGTTGCCCCAGCAGGATGCGGCTCGTAGTGCCAGGATCGCCAAGCTTGAAGCGCAGATAGAGGATTCGAAGCGCGAGCTTGAAAAGGAGCGCCAGGAGACCGCAGCAGCGCGCGCCGATATAGAGAAGGCGCAAAAAGACGCCGCAGACGCCCGCGCTGACCTCCAGCGCAGGCAGGACCGGGACAACGCGAACGAAGAACTGTTCAATAAGCTGAAAAAAGACGCCACCGGCGTCAAAGAGCAGCTTCTTGACAAGGAAAAGGATCTTGCGCACGAGTTTTCCAAGAACGTTGACCTGTCGCGTCAGATCCGCGACCTGAACATCACCATCGAAGGCCTTGAAAAAGCCAATACCGCCAAGGCGGAAGAGATAGAAAAACTCAAGCATCAGGTCATCGGCCATGCTGCGGCGGTCACGGCCGCCAATGCCCGGGTGCAGGAATTCCAGAAGACGATAGCGGATTATAAAAAACAGCTGGAAGAAAGCGAATGGATACCGAAAAAAGAATTCAAAAAGCTCAATGAAGAATTCACGGAGCTTGAAAAAGAGCTTGAAGAAAAGGAACATCAGCTTGAAGTAAAAGACGAGAAGATCAAGGAGTTGTACCAACGTACCCAGCGGCTTGAACAGCAATTCAAAGACGTCGCGGCGCAGGGACAAGCGGCCGGCGATGTACCGCAGCCCGGGACCGCCGGGATCGCAGAACCCGCAGCGCCGGAGCCGTCCGCGCCGGCATCAACGGCGGCTGAACCCGCCGCGCCTGGATCGGGAGTGCCGGCATCGGCAACGCCTGCGCCCGCAGCGCCGGAACCGGCATTGTCCGAACCCCCGGCCCCTGAACCCGCATTGGTTGAACCAAGCGCATCTGATGCCGCATCGCAGCAATCATCCGAACCCGCTGTCGAACAGCCGCAGCCTGCCGAAGAACAGGCCCCGTCCCGGAAAGAAGAGGCGGTCCCGGTCCCGGCGGACCTGCATCTTGAGCAGGTCAGGAACATCGGCATTATGGCGCACATCGACGCGGGAAAGACCACGACATCGGAACGCATCCTCTATTATACGGGCAGATCGCACAAGATCGGCGAGGTTCATGAAGGCAAGGCCCAGATGGACTGGATGAAACAGGAACAGGAGCGGGGCATCACGATCACGTCCGCCGCAACGACCTGCTTCTGGAAAGACTGCAGGATCAATCTTATCGATACTCCCGGCCATGTGGATTTTACCGCGGAAGTTGAGCGCAGTCTGCGCGTCCTGGACGGCGCGGTGGCCGTATTCTGCGCGGTCGGCGGGGTGCAGCCGCAGTCCGAGACCGTGTGGCATCAATCGGATAAATATCATGTGGCCAAGATCGGTTTTGTCAACAAGATGGACCGTCCCGGCGCTGATTTCTTCGGGGTGCTTGCGGGCATTGAAAAAATGCTGCAGGCGAACGTGGTCGCGGTCGCCATCCCGCTTGGAGCAGAGGAGAATTTCAAAGGCATCATCGACCTTTTCAAGATGAAAGCGATCGTGTATGACGAAGAAACGCAGGGCAAGACCTATCATGAGGAAGATATCCCTGCGGAATACGTGGAAGATGCAAAGAAATACCGCCATATACTCATCGAGAAGGCGTCGTCGCTCGACGATGACCTTATGAAGAAATACCTGGAAGCGCCGGCGGCCATAACCAATGAAGAACTGGCCGGGGCGCTGCGCAAAGGCACGATCGGCAATCAGATCGTGCCGATGTTATGCGGTTCATCATTCAAGAACAAAGGCATCCAGCAGCTGCTGGATGCGGTGACGATGTTTCTGCCTTCCCCGCTTGACCTGCCTCCGGTGCAGGGCAAGGATCCGGCTGATGAGACCAAAACATACGAGCGTAACGCCGATGCGCATGAGCCGCTCTCGGCGCTGGCGTTCAAGGTCCAGTCAGATCCGCATATGGGCAAGCTCGTGTATGTGCGCGTGTATTCGGGAGTTTTGCAATCGTCGAGTTACGTATTCAATGCCACTAAGAACAAAAAGGAGCGCATCGGCAGGATATTCCAGATGCACGCGAACCACCGCGAGGCAAAGGAAGCCGGGTATGCGGGAGATATCGTCGCCGTGATCGGTCTTTCCGATACGACGACGGGGGATACGCTGTGCAGTATGGAGCATCCCGTGCTGCTTGAAGCCATCCAGTTCCCCGTGCCCGTTGTATCCTTGAGCATCACCGCCAAGAGCCGGGCTGAGCAGGATAAGCTGGGCAAGGGGTTGGCGCGTTTGTCCGATGAGGATCCGACGTTCAGCGTGCAGACCAATGAGGAGACCCAGGAGGTCATCCTGAGCGGCATGGGCGAATTGCATCTGGAGATCATCGTGGACCGGCTCAAGAACGAGTTCAACGTCGATGCGGTGGTCGGCAAACCGAAGGTTGCGTTCCGGGAAACGATCAGGCAGCCCTGCACCGAGGAATACAAGCATGTCAAGCAGTCGGGCGGCCGCGGCCAGTACGGCCATGTTGTCTTTGAATTGTCTCCCGCGCCCGGCAAGGGGCTGGAGTTCGTCGACAGCATCAAGGGCGGCGCGATACCCAAATCGTTCATGCCCGCCGTGCAGAAAGGCGTCGTGGATATCATGCGCCGGGGCGTGTATGCTGGGTACCCGTGCGTCGACGTAAAGGTCGATGTGGTCGACGGTTCGTATCATGACGTGGACTCGTCTGAGATCGCTTTCAAGCTTGCGGCCATCGGCTGCTTCAAGGCGGGCTTCATGAAATGCGATCCGGTCCTCCTTGAGCCGTGCATGTCGCTTGTCGTGACCGTGCCGGAAGAATACGTGAATGCGATCATCGGCAATATCTGCTCCCGCCGCGGCAAGGTCCTGGGAATGGAGACCAAGGGGAACCAGAAGATCGTATCCGCCGAGGTGCCGTTGTCCGAGATGTTCGGCTATACGTCTTCGTTCCGTTCCATATCGAGCGGACGGGCGAACGCCTCCATGGAGTTCCGCAAGTATATAGAGGTTCCCGCCGAGATCGCCAAAAAGATCATAGAGGAAAAGCAGAAAGAGAAAGAGCAGGGTTCCGGCTAACGGCCGGGAGGGAATAAGGCATTGTCCGGGGCGCATGCCGTAAGGTTTGCGCCCCATTTGTTTTTATGCTACTATAATGCATCTATGGAACCCACACCGGTACTGCCCCGAGAGGCCCGCGGCCTGGCCGCCGTATTCCGCGCACTGCGCCATCGTAATTTCCGCCTTTTTTTCATAGGCCAGAATATTTCCCTTATCGGCACATGGATGCAGAACATTGCCGTGGGCTGGATGGTGTACCGTATGACAAGTTCTGCCGCAATGCTGGGTATTGTCGGTTTTGCCAGCCAGCTGCCGTCGCTTGTCCTTGCCCCTTTTGCCGGCGTATTCGCCGATCGATGGGATAAATACCGCATGATCGTGATCTGCCAGGTCCTCGCCATGATCCAGGCCCTGGTGATCGCCGTGTTGACATTGTCGGGGTACATCGCGGTCTGGCAGATCGCGGCCTTGAGCCTGACGCTCGGCATCATCAGCGCGTTCGAGATCCCCACGCGCCATGCGTTCCTTGTCCAGATGGTCGACCGCAAAGAGGACCTTGGCAACGCCATCGCGCTTAATTCGCTCCTGTTCAACCTGGCGCGGCTTATCGGCCCGCCGCTGGCGGGTTTTCTTATTACCGTCTGGTCCGAAGGGATCTGTTTTATGGTGAATGCGGCCAGTTACGGCGCCGTGCTCTGGGCGCTGGCGCGCATGCGCCTGCCCCGGCATGTCCGTCCGGCAAACCCCTCCAATCATATCCGGGAACTGAAAGAGGGTATTTCCTATACATTCGGCTCTGCGCCGCGGCGGTCCATCCTGTTGTTCATCGGATTGATGTCGCTGATCGCCATGTCGCAATCAGTGCTTATGCCGGTTTTTGCGCGGGATATACTGGGCGGCGGCGCGCATACGCTCGGCTTCCTTGCCGGCGCAGTGGGCATGGGCGCTCTGGCAGGCGCGGCATATCTGGCGGCATGGAAGGATCCCCTGCGCATGCTTTCCATCATGCCGGCCGCCGCAGCCGTCTTCGGTATTTCATTGTTGTTGTTCTCCGTTTCCCGCCATCTCTGGGTCTCGGTGACGCTCTTGTTCTTTGCGGGGAGCGGCCTGATGGCCCATATGGTGGTGAGCAATACCGTGCTTCAGATGATCACCGAGGATGCTAAGCGCGGCAGGGTCATGTCCTTCTATACCATGGCATTCATGGGTATGGCGACGTTCGGTACTCTGCTCGGCGGCACGGTGGCCGGCCGTATCGGCGCCCCGCTGACGGTTCTGGGCGGCGGCATCCTGTGCATGGCAGCGGCGGTCCTTTTTTATAACTCCATGCCGGCGTTGAAGAAGAGCGTCAGCTCCCACGCTACAATTGCTTGACAGCGGCAGCCGGATGTGATATAGAAGTAACAGGTGAAAACAAGGAGGTGTGCGATGGGGTTATGGGATAAGGTCCAATCAGTGCTGATAGAGCCCACCAAGACCGTCGTTGTCCAGATACAGCAGTTTCTGGCGAACGTGGTCACCGTTCTTTTTATACTGCTCGTGGGGTGGCTGCTATCAAGGCTCGTCAAGTATATCGTCATCAAGATATGCAAGGTCATCCAGTTCGACCAGCTGGCCGATCGGATCGAGCTTGATAAACTGCTCAAGAAGGGCGGGATCAGCTATCGTCCGTCAGACCTGCTCGGAGCTATCTTCTACTGGCTCGGCATCCTCGTCACGCTCGTGGTGTCGGTCAATGCCATGGGGATCGTACAGGCGTCAGATCTGTTGAACCGCATCCTTTTGTATGTGCCCAACATCATCGCCGCCATTTTCATGCTGATCCTCGGCATGTTCTTCGCGACGGTCCTGCGTAATATCGTCAAGACCGCGGCGACGAATGCGGGGCTGATGCAGGGGCATCTGCTGTCAAAGATCGTGGAGGTCGTCGTGATCGTGTTCGCGGTCATGATCACGCTCGAAACTCTGAACATCGCCCCGCGCATCGTCGAATTGATCATCAGCATCGTGCTTGCTTCGTTCGGCCTTGCGTTCGCTCTGGCGTTCGGGTTCGGGTGCCAGGATATCGCCAAAAAAACCGTCAACGACATCATGGAGAAGTTCAAGTCCAAAGGGTAACGTGTGCTGTACCGTTTTATAGATACAAAAGGGACATTCATCGTCAGGGGCGCACACCGGTTTCAATGGTATGTGCCCCTGACCAATCCTGACGGCACGATCCTGAGCGCCATCGGGCCGAACCTGTCCGGCGACATCAAGCGGGATAATAATCATTTCCTGACCGTGCCCGCAAGCGTCGAGGACCTGCGGTCAAGCCCTTTATGCCGCAGGGATTTTTTTATACGGGCGGATAACAGGCTGTTCCGGCTTTCGCAGGGGCCGGTAGCGGAGCAGGAAACAGGGCTGTTGTACCAGAAGCTTCGCAAGCGCTGCGGCCCGCTGGACGTCGAGGTCCTGAATTTCGTGCCGTGTGATCGCGCAGCGGAAGTCATGCAGGTGAAGGTCCGTAACCGCAGCAGGAAAACCGTTTCTATCACGCCGACATCGTTCATCCCCCTTTACGGCCGCGGCGAGAAAAACCTTCGCGACCACCGCCATGTCAGCTCGCTGTTGAACCGGGTCGATCTGGACCCCCACGGCATCTTTCTCAAGCCGACCATGATCTTTGACGAGAAGGGGCATGTTGTCAACACGACGATCTATTATTGCCGGGGATATGAATCCGACGGCCGTGCGCCTGCGGGGCAGTTCCCGACCCTCGATATGTTCTACGGCCGGGGCGATATATTCCGCCCGGACGCAGTCGAGGGCCCGGTTGCGCCCGTGCGCAGGAAAGACCCGTGTTTCGACGGCAAGGAAGCGTGCGCGGCATTGCGGTTTTGCACAAAGAAGCTGCGGCCCGGGCAGGAGGCGGGGTACATACTGGTCATGGGCATCGATGATTCTCCCGCCAGCATCGCGCGTACGACCGCGGCACTGCATACGTCCGGCCTCGTGCTCAAGAGCCTTGAGCGCACGAAGCAATGCTGGCAGGAACGAGTGTCTTCATTAACGATAGATCTCGACGATCCGCAGCGCAACGGCTGGCTTGTCTGGGTCGGCATTCAGCCCACGCTGCGCAGGATATTCGGCTGTTCGTTCCTGCCCCATTTCGATTACGGCAAAGGAGGCAGGGGATGGCGCGATCTGTGGCAGGATGCGCTGACGCTTTTATTGACTGAGCCGGCAAAGGCGAAGGCTATTATTGAGCGCAGTTTCCAGGGCGTGCGGCTTGACGGTTCCAATGCCACTATTATCACCGAAGATGGTTTCCTGGCTGACCGCAACACGATCAGCCGCGTCTGGATGGATCATGGCGTATGGCCGTATCTGACCATTCGTTCGTATATCGACCGCAGCGCCGACATAGGTATCCTGTTAAGGAAGACGACGTATTTCAGGGATCATCAGCTCCGCCGCGCGCAGGCGGTTGATCCCGGATTCAGCCAGGCCGATTTTATCCAAAGGGACCGTTTTGGAAGGGTCCTGAAGACCACGATACTTGAGCATCTGCTCGTTCAGAACCTCGTCCCTTTCTTCAATGTCGGCACTCATAATATCGCCAGGCTGGAGAATGCCGATTGGAACGACGGCCTCGATATGGCGCCGCAGAGGGGAGAATCGGCCGCGTTCTCATGCATGTACAGCCATAATCTTGCGGACATATGCCGGTTCCTCGAGCGTCTTAAGAAAAGGGACAGGATTGTTTCCGTCACGCGTGAACTGCTGCTGCTGCTCGATACGCTCGGCCGCCGGGTCGCATATGACAGCTGGAACGCAAAACAAAAACGGCTTTCGCAGTATTACGATGCGATCGAGCGCGTTTCGGGGGACATGGTTGCGATACCGATCGACGGGCTGATCAAAGACCTGCAGGCAAAGGCCTGTCATATGGCGCAATGGCTGGGACAGCGCGAATGGCTCTCGAAGGCCGGGTTCTTCAACGGATATTATGACAACAGGGCACGGCGTGTCGAAGGGATCCGGCAGGGGCGCATCACGATGTTCCTGGCATCCCAGGTTTTCGCTGTTATGTCCGGGGTCGCTGACGATGATCAGGTCCGCCAAATATGGCAATCGATCCGCGCGTACCTGCATGACCCTGTGCTGCAGGGATTCAGGCTCAATACCGATATGCGAAAACCCGTTCTGGACCTGGGCAGGGCATACGGTTTTGCGTTCGGGGATAAGGAGAACGGCGCGTTCTTCAGCCACATGAATGTCATGCTGGCGAATGCTTTGTATTCGCGTATGTTCGTCGAAGAAGGCCGTCAGGTCATGGAATCGCTCTACCGCATGTCCGCAAGCGACGCAGCGTGCATCCCGCCCATGCTGCCTGAATATTTCAACGGCCAGGGCAGGGGGCTGTACCTGTATCTGACCGGGTCCGCGAGCTGGTATATGCATACGCTTATCGGAGAAGTGCTCGGCGTTACCTTCGACATGGGAATGCTGGTTCTGCGCCCCAAACTCATGCGTGAAGATTTTTCCGGCCGGACCGTCACCATGCAATGCAGCCACCGGGGCAGGCGGCTGATCTTTACTTTTTGCCGGCCTGTGTCCGGCAGCGGTCCGTATGCGCTGCGCCGTGTCCGTGTCAACCGCCGGGTCTATCATGCCGAAAACGGCTGCGTCAGGATCCCCGCCTCGCATCTTTCCCTGCCCTGCAACGTCCTTACGATCGAACTCCAATAAAAGGATATGTCGTATCATTGCAACATTGCAACAGGCGCGAAAGTGCTTGGGGAATGAATGCTTTAGCGATATAATAAGTGAAAAACAGGGACGGTTTGCCGTTGTTACGATGCTTGCAGACTATTTGAAGGACCTTGCCACAGACAGGAGAGGAGGGGGTTTTGCTTCTGTCCTGAAAGGTGTTTTGTGGCTTTTATCGCTTTTATACGGCGCGGTTATCGTTGTGCTGTCCGGGATACGCAGCCGCAACCGCGTTGTTCTGCCGGTAAAGATCATCAGTGTCGGCAATATTACCTGGGGGGGCACGGGCAAGACCCCGTTGGTACGGCTTATCGCGCGGATGCTCAAGGATGACGGCCGTCGGACCGCAGTTTTGACGCGCGGCTACGGCAGGTTAAAGCGCGGGAATAATACAACGCCTGCGCCGGATGCTTCCGGCATGGGCGATGAGCCGTACATGTTATGGCGCAAACTTCAGGGAGTGCCGGTGATCGTCAACGGCAACCGGCGTGCTGCTGCCGTGGAAGCGCAGCGGGTTTACGGGGCGGATACGCTTTTGCTCGACGACGGGTTCCAGCAATGGGGCTTGAAGAAAGACCTTGATATCGCGGTTGTGGATGCGGCGCGCCCGTTCGGCAACGGATGCATGATCCCCCGCGGCATATTGCGCGAACCGCTGTCCGCGCTCAGGCGCGCCGGTATCTTTGTCCTGACCAATACGGAAGCTTGCGCTGACCCGCATGCGCTTAAAGCCCGTCTGGCAAGCCTGAATCCGCATGCGCTCATCGTCGCAGCGCGCCATGTACCTGCGGGATGCTCGTTCTTATCGGACCCGTCGAAACAATGCACGGCCGAATATCTGCGCGCCCGTCCCGTCGCCCTTGTCTCGGCGATCGGCAATCCCGGTTCGTTCAGGCGCACGGTCGACGCCCTGCAGGCGCGCGTGGCGGCCGCATTCGTGTTTCCCGACCATCACCGGTATTCGCCGGCTGATATGGATATGATCAGCCGGGAGTGCCGCGAACAAGGCATCCGCGTTCTGGTCACGACCGAAAAGGACGCGGTGAAACTTGCAGCTCTGGCGCCCGGGATCGCGGAATTCGATTGTATCGTCCTGGATGTCACGCTGGAGATCTTCGAGAATGAAGAACAATTCTGCCGCCGATTACGCGGCGTATATTCTGCTTAAGACCGCGGGCCCGGTTCTGCGTTCTTTGCATCCGCGCGCCGCGTTCTGGATCGGCAGGCGGCTCGGAGAGATCGTATATACGTTCGATGTCAGGCACCGGGTCAGGGCGTATGCGAACCTGCGCGCCGCGTTCGGCGATACGCGTACGCCGCAGGAGCTCGCCGGCCTTACGCTGCAATATTACCGCAGTTTCGGGCAGAATATCGTCGAGATCTTTTTGATCCCGGTCATCGACAGGGAATACGCGCGGAAATATGTTTCCATCGACGGTCTCGAGCATGTCGCCGAGGCGTTCCGGCGGGGAAAAGGCGTTTTTTTTGTCAGCGTCCATGAAGGCAGCTGGGAATTATCAAGCATCCTCGCGCAGCAACTGAATATCCCGTTCAGCCTGTTCGTGCGGGAACAGAAGATGCCGCGGCTCAACGGATTGCTGAACACCTACCGCAGGGCAAAAGGGTGCAGGATCATACGGCGCGAAGACCAGGCCCGGGAGCTGATCCGTCTTATCAGGGCCAATGAGTCCTGCGGCATGTCGATCGATCAGGGCGGCAGGAACGGCGTGGGGGTGCGGTTTTTCGGCAAGGATGCGTCGATGGCGCCGGGCGCGGTCCGGCTTGCGCTTAAATACGATGCGGCGCTCGTGCCGGTGTTCAGTTCGCGGACGAGCGGGCCATGTATCAAGCTCACGATCGAGCCTCCGGTGAAGCTGAAAAGGACCGGAGATGACGAAGAAGACATACGGACGAACCTGCAGGATCTGGCCGGATTGTTCGAGGGACATCTCCGGCGGCAGCCGCAGGAGTATCTCTGGCATTACCGGATCTGGAAATATTCCCGATCCAGGGATATCCTCGTCTTGAGCGACGGCAAGACCGGCCATGTGCGCCAGGCGCAGGCGCTCGCGCGCATCGTGAGCGGGTATCTGAAAGAAAAAGGCATTGAAACGCGGATACGCGAGGTTTCCGTCGGGGTGAAACATCATGCGTTTCGCGCGCTGCTGGCAGTCAGCGGTATTTTCACGAACCGGATAACCTGCCAGGGATGTCTTTCGTGCCTGCGCCGGACGCTGACGGCCGGCTCGTACCGCGGCCTCGCTGCGGTACGGTGCGATATCATTATATCCTGCGGCTCGAGCCTGGCGGTATTGAACCGGATCATGGCAATAGAAAATCAGGCAAAGTCATTCGTCATCATGAAGCCGGGAAGGCTGCCGCTGCGATTTTTCGATCTGGCTGTGATCGCCCGGCACGATCGTCCGCCAACGGCACGCAATGTCGTGGTGACCCAGGGCGCGCTGAACCTGATCGACAGCGGATATCTGGCTGAGCAGGGGCAGCGGCTGCGCGAGCATATCGGTACAAGCTCCCTGTCCGCTCCGGTGATCGGCATGCTGCTCGGAGGGGATGCCAAGGGGTTCCGTTTGACGGCGCCGATGGTCCGGGAGGTTTCGGGACACATAAGCGCCGCAGTCCGTGAATTGAACGGCACGCTGCTTGCCACCACATCGCGCAGGACGTCGTCGGAGGCGGAGGATACGCTGAAGAGGACGTTCGCCGCGGATGAGCGCTGTAAATTTCTTCTTATCGCCAGCGAGCGTAATTACGATTTCGGCGTCGGCGGGATACTTGACGTTTCTGATATCGTGGTGATATCCCCTGAAAGTATCTCAATGGTGTCGGAAGCGGCAAGCGCAGGCACGCATGTCGTTGTGTTCCGGGCGCCGGGACTGTCCCGCAAGCACCGGGCTGTGCTGGCCGATCTTGAGCGCGGCGGATTCATTCACCTCGCCCCGCCGGCCACGATGAAGAGCGTGATCACGCAGATATGGCGCAAGCAACCCGGCCGCAGGCGCCTCAATGATGCACAGCCGGTTATTGAAGGTTTAAGGAAGATATTATGAATGTTCTGCAGGTAGTTCCTGAATTGCGGGTCGGCGGCGTTGAACGGGGCACGGTGGATCTGGCCGGGCGCCTGGCTGCCGGAGGCCATAAGGCAGTGGTCATTTCCAACGGCGGAGAAATGGTCAAGGACCTTGTCGCCGCCGGGGCCGTTCACTACCAGCTGCCGGTGCACCGTAAATCGGTTTTTTGCATCATATCGATGATCCCGAAGATAGCCCGGATCATCCGCAAAGAGAAGATAGACATCGTGCATGCGCGCAGCCGCGCCCCGGCGTGGAGCGCGTTCTTCGCCGCCCGGCGCACCCGGTGCGTTTTCATCACGACCTGCCACGGCTATTATAAAAAGCATTTTTTCAGCTCTTGCATGGGCTGGGGCAAGCGGGTGATCGTGCCGTCGAACGTTATCGGCCGGCATATGATCGAGGATTTCGGTGTGCCGCGCGACCGCATCAGGCTTATTCCCCGCAGCGTCGCGGTCGAAAAATTCAAATTTACGGATCCCGCGAAAAAACGGAGAAAAGAGTTCAATGTCGGGATCATCGGCCGGATCACTCCCATCAAGGGCCACCTTGATTTTATCAAGGCCATGCATAAGGCCTCCCGGAGCATACGGGACCTGAAGGTCTGGATCGTCGGTGATGCGCCTTCGTCAAAAGAAGGATACAAAGAACAGGTCAAGGTATTGACCCGCGGGCTCGGGTTGTCCCATTGCACCGAGTTTCTCGGCACGCAGACAGACATCCCCGAGATCGTGTCCCATCTCGACCTTCTGGTCCTTGCGACAACGACGCAGGAAGCCTTCGGCAGGGTCATCATCGAGGCCCAGGCTGCCGGGGTGCCCGTGGTCGCCACTGCCGTGGGAGGGGTCGTGGATATCATCGAGGACGGGGTCACGGGGCTTCTGGTCCCGCCCGCGGATCCCCGGGCCATGGCCGACGCAGCGGTGAAGATCTTTCAGGACAGGCAATTAGCCGGTTCCCTGGCCCGTGCCGCGTATGAGAAGGTCAAAGACCGTTATACCGTCGACCTTATGGTGCGCAGGACGCTTGAGGTATATGAGGAAGCGATGTCGCATTTCAATATTCTCGTCATGAAGTTCAGCTCGATCGGCGATATCATACTCTCGACCGGGGCCGTTCGTGCGCTCCGCAGGAAATTCCCGCCGGGCAACTATCATATTTCGTTCCTGGTCGGCCTTGCATACAAAGAGATCCTTGCCCGCAGTCCGCACATCGATGAATTGCTTGTGTGCGACCTGAAGAACAAGGACAAGGGCATCGGGGGGTTCTGGGGGCTCGCGTCGCGCCTGCGCAGCCGCCATTTCGACATGGTCATCGACCTTCAGAATAACCGCAGGTCGCATCTTCTGGCATTGTGCACCTGCGCGCCTGACCGCTACGGGTATGCGAACAATAAATTCGGTTTTCTGCTCAATCACGGCGTAAAAGACGATAAAACCGTTCTGGACCCGGTCGCGCATCAGTTCAGGATCTTCAAGCCGCTCGGGATCGAATTGCGCGATCCCCATCTTGAACTTTTTCCGACGGCACAGGATGCCGCAGCGGTGAAGGATTTCCTGAAGGGCCAGTGGCTGGCGGAGAACCAGAAGCTCGTCGGGATCAACATTTCCGCGAGCGTGCGGTGGGAATCCAAGGTCTGGCCTGTGGAGCATATCATCCGGCTGTGCGAAGAGCTCGGCCGCCGCGACATCAGGGTCGTCATTACCGGCACCGAGACCGATTCGAGTCTTGCCGCAATGCTGTGCCAGAGCGTGAAGAACCTGAAGCTGATCGATGCGTGCGGACGTTTCACCATCAACCAGCTTGCCTGTTTGATCAAAGAATGCGCGGTCTACATATCGGGCGATTCGGCCCCGCTTCATATCGCGGCGTGCATGGATACTCCGTTCGTGGCGCTTTTCGGCCCCACGAACCCCGAGCGGCACGTGCCGCCGGCGAACTATTACGCGGTCATCCGCAGAAATCTGGCATGCAGCCCCTGTTACAAGTCGAAATGCGCTCATCGCAGATGCATGCGCTTGATCACTCCCGAGGAAGTGCTGCAGGCGATCGAGCAGCTCATGGCTCGAACAGCCGGCAGGCAGTCGTCCTGATCGATGAACATCCTTTATCTGACGACCCATTTGAACGTCGGCGGCATCACGAGTTATCTTCTGACGCTTGCCCAGGGTTTCCGCAGCCGCGGCCATACGGTATACGTCGCTTCAAGCGGCGGCGATGCGGCGATCCGTTTTTCGACGCAGGGCATCATCCATCTGCGGATCCCGATCAGGACCAAATCGGAGCTCAATGCCGTCAAGCTCGGCATGTCCGCGCTCTTGCTTGCGCGCCAGCTGCGCCACCGGCATATCGACATCATCCATTCGCAGACCCGTGTTACCCAGGTGCTCGGCTGTCTGATGCAGCGTTGTATCGCCGCGCCGCACGTCACGACCTGCCACGGGTTTTTTACGCGCCGGCTGTCGCGGATGCTGTTCCCCTGCTGGGGCGATACGGTCATCGCCGTCAGCGAGCAGGTGAAAGAGCATCTGGTGTTCGACCTGGGCATCGGCGAGCGGATGATCAGGCTCGTGCATAACGGCATCGACGTCCCTTTTTTCGCCGCAGCGCGCGATATTACGGCGGATGAACGCAGGGCGTTGCGTGCATCGATCGGATTGGCTGACGGCCCGGTGGTGGGCCTGATCGCCCGGCTTTCCGACGTGAAAGGCCATCAGTATCTCATCCACGCAATGAAGCTCGTGCTCAACAGGCATCCCGATGCGCAGTTGTTGATCGTCGGGGAAGGGCCGATGGAGCGGCGGCTCAAGGATCTTGTCAGCGCTTTGAAAATAGAGCGGAGCGTCTTTTTTATTCCGACGGTCCCCGGGACGGCGAGGATGCTTTCCGTCATGGACGTATACGTGCTGCCGTCGCTCAAGGAAGGCCTGGGTCTGAGCCTTATGGAAGCGATGGCTGCGGGCCTGCCGTGCATCGGCTCGGACGTCGGAGGTATCAGGAGTCTTATCCGCGCAGGCACCACGGGGCTGCTTGTGAAACCTGCCGATCCGGCAGGCCTGGCGCTTGCGATCGGTCAGCTTCTGTCGGACCCGGAAAGCGCCCGGCGCATGGGGGAGAATGCGCATATATTTATCAATCGCGATTTTTCGCAGGCAGAAATGCTTTTGCGCACCGAGGAGGTGTACCGGGAATGTTTAAGAAAAAGAAACTGATCATATGGGGCGGCATCGGCATTGGAGCGGCGATCCTCGT